>ENA-ORDP01000498-ORDP01000498.1-marine-sediment-metagenome-genome-assembly--contig:-NODE-498-length-25543-cov-3.885868_pt1 | contig 25543 bp, 22 predicted proteins | sample MGYA00248627_ERZ508539 | MGnify/ENA primary metagenome ERZ508539 (study PRJEB26208, sample SAMN05571518) | marine sediment metagenome | biome: deep sea; feature: Hydrothermal vent; material... | reverse complement strand
CGGGTAGATCATGCCGACTTTTTTGCCTTCCGCTCTTAGCTTGTCCACAACCACCATCGTGGTGTCGGCGGCGGAATTAAGAATAAAAATTGCCGTTTCGGCGTCATCCATCTTGTACGTTTCGAGAACTTTATATTTTCTGCCGGTCAGTTTTTCCCACTCGTCATAAATTTTCGGGATGACGCTCTCTGCGGCCTCCATCGCCATCGACAACTGTTTTTTGTTGTTTATCTGGTCCGGGTCGTTCATGTAAGGCCCGATAGTGACCGGATTTTCAACATCCACCGATGAATTATAAACCTTGAACTTGCCGACGAAATCCTGAACAGGTTTTCTCTCCTCGAAATATTTGACCCGCCGTTTCTGGTGTGATGTGAAAAAGCCGTCGTCGGCGACGATGACCGGAAGCCTGACCTCTTCGCATTCGCCGATCTTTACCGCCAGGATAATCATGTCGTAAACCGCCTGCGGGTCTTTCGCGCAAAGAATGATCCAGCCCATGTCCAGGGTCGATATGAGGTCGGAATGGTCGCCCCGGATATCGAGCGGGCCGGAGACGGAGCGGCACACAAGGTTTAGAACCATCGGATACCGGGTGCCCGACTGCACCGGATACTGCTCTAGCGAATAGAGAAGGCCGTTGGCCGATGTGGCGTTGAACACGCGGCCCCCTGCTGTGGTCGCTCCGTAGCAGGTTCCTGCGGCTCCATGCTCGCCGTCGCCGGGAATCATTTTTACGTCATGCTCCCCGTTGGCGCCCATCTCGTCGAGATACTCCGCCACTTCTGTGGACGGGGTAATCGGGTAGTAACCCATAACATGAAAATTAATATGCGAGGCGGCAAGAGAAGACATCTCGTTGCCCGACTTGAAACCGGTGACCTGAACGGCGCTACCGGTCGATGCTGTCTCTTTAGTTTCAGTCTTAGAGCTCATATATTCTCCCCCGGTTAATCGGTAAATCCGTCTTCAATAATTTTATGATCCACTTCGTACTCCACTTTGGAAACCAGGGCGTCGAATTTACATATCTCAACGCATCTTAAACAGCCCTTGCAATGTATATAGTCGATCTTTTCCAGAACCTGCACTTGCTTGCCCTTTTTGTTCTCTTGCTTAATCCAGTCAAAGCAGTAGTCCGGACAGGTTATATCGCATTCCCCGCACGATGTGCATTTGCTTTTTAAAAGAACCGGTATCCATCCCATCCTCGATACAGTCAGGTCTTTATGTATGGAGTTTGCCGGGGTTTTGATGACTCCGCCCATCGGCTGGTTCATATAGCCAAGCGCCTGGCCGTCCCTCCTGTAAGGTTGCGCCGGATATTTGCCATCGTCGTCGAAATATTTCTTTTCGAACTCGACGGAGCCCCTGTCAAACGTCTTGAGGTTCGGCTCGATAAGAAAAGCGTATTTTTTCCCCAAATTGTACCTGATGTACTCCTTGATCGCCTCCGGATCGATGAAGCCGGAGACTTTGGCGATGGTTCCAAGCAACGCTGTGTTCACCCTTGTCTTCTCTTCCACCGCTATTTTCATCGCGTCGATGGTGACGACGGTTCCGCATTGCAGTTTCATCTTGTCTCGCGCCTCATCCGGGCCGGACGCCGTGTTGATGATTACCGTTGTGTCTTTCCCCGCGCCGGACATGAGCCCAGGATAGCCAAGCATGGTCTCCACAAATATTACGAGGATATGCGGCTCGGTAACCGGGCTGTTGACCCTTACGGCGCCATCGGATTTACAGAATCTCACGAACGCTTTGACCGGACTTCCTTTTTTCTCCGAGCCGTAGCTCGAAAAGTTGGAGCCGTTAAACCCCATTCCGAGGATGCCCGCTTCGCCCAGTATTTTCCCGGCCAGGTTGGCGCCAAACCCGCCTATCGACTCCATCCTTATCTCAAAAAAGCCGAGGTCGTTGACTATAGGAAGCTTAGTCATAAAATCTCCTGTAATCCTATGTTACCAGAATACGTGAACGATCTATCGTAACACTATGAGGCCACTTAAAGTACTCAGATTAAAATCGTCTAGCCTCGTATTCTCACAAATATGCTTTCAAAAATAAACAGGTATTTCCCGAATTCAGATATTATCCGTCCGAAATTGTTGTGACGATCACGCTTGACATACCGAATCGGGGGGATTACGTTGCAGATACAAGTTAACTAAACGGTTAGTTTATTTTATCAAGTTTTTTTATCACTGAATTATTGATTCTGACTTTAGAGCAGTTTAAGTGAAACAGGATTTAATACATAAGGTTGCGCGAAATAAACGCAGGCAAAAGGCTCGCGAGGCTATCTTAAAAGCCGCCGCGTATAATTTCGCCGCGTATGGATTCGCCGGGGCCAGAATGGATAAAATCGCCTTAGACGCAGGCGTGAACAAGGCGATGCTTTATTACCATATCGGGGATAAAAGCGAGCTTTACAAACAGGCTCTAAAGCGGGTGGCCGGAGAAATCGCCGATCAGGTTCTCGCAAATATCCCAAAAACTGAAAACCCGGAACAGGCCTTTAAGATATATGTGAGCACAATCGTAAAGAACATATTTTCTTCTAAGTTCCTCACACCAATCATTCTGCGGGAGCTGGCCGATAAAGGCAAGAACATGCCGGATGAGGTTATAGAGCAGATTGCAAGAATTATTAGCGTCTTGCGCTCGATCCTGGATAAAGGGGAGAGGGAGGGAGTTTTCAGAAAAGTCAATCTCCCTCTTTTGCAAATGCTGATTGCAGGTGGCGTTAACTTTATCGCCGCTGGCAGGCCGACGATGAAAAAAGCTGTGAAACTGATGGCCTCTGCTCATAATCAGCCCAAAAACGAAACGCCTGAAGAGATAAGCGAGTTCATATCAGGAATTTTAGTCAACGGATTAAAAACCAGACAAGGCTAAAAACCCCGAAGTTTCAGGAGAGCTATCAATGTCTACTGTTAGAAAAGCAATCGGCCTATGGTTTGAGACCCAGACCCGGTGGATATATAAAAACCGGTTTAAAACCATAGCCGTCATGTCGATTTTCATCGCCAGCTTTCTTGTCCACCTCCCGGAAATCAAGATTGACACTTCCATTGAAGGTTTCCTGCATGATAACGACCCGGTTCTGGTGGCCTACAACGAGTTCCGCGACCAGTTTGGCAGGGATGAGATGATTGTCATCGCCATTAATCCTCCGAACGTCTTTGACATCGCGTTTTTACGAAAGCTGAAAAATTTTCACGATGATCTGGAAAACGAAGTCCCTCACATAGACGATATCACAAGCCTGGTGAACGTCCGCAATGTCCAGGGCAAAAAAGACGAGCTTATCGTTGACGATCTGCTAGAAGACCTGCCTGAAACAAAAAAAGAGATCACGGCGTTAAAAAAACTGGTGCTTTCCAAGCCTTTATACAGAAACCTGCTCATCTCCGAGGATGGCAAGTTCACCACGGTTGTAATCAAAATGGACGCCTACAGCTCTATCGGCGTTAACGAAGACGCGGGAAAGCGGAAATTCCTGACCGACGCTGAGAGCAACGAAACCGTTGACGCGATAAGAGCGGTGATGGCCCGCTACAACGGGCCCGATTTTCCGCTGAGCATGGCCGGATCGCCCGTGATGACCAGCGACCTGAAACGCTCTATGATGTCTGACATGCGCCACTTCATGCTGATGGCTGTCTTTGCGATCGGTGTGACGCTATTTCTTTTGTTCCGCAGAATCTCAGGAGTAGCGGCGCCCCTGTTTATTGTACTGCTCTCACTTTTCTCCACGGTTGGATTGATGGCTTATTTCAACACGCCGATAAAATTACCGACGCAGATTCTCCCATCATTTTTACTTGCCGTCGGTGTTGGCGCGTCTGTGCACGCGCTTGCTCTTTTTTACCAGCGCCTCTCGATATCGGGGGACAAGGAGGATTCCATCGTCTACGCCCTCGGCCACTCCGGCCTCCCCATCGCAATGACCAGCTTTACAACGGCTGTCGGGCTCGGCTCTTTCGCCTGGGCGGAGCTTGCCCCGATGGCCGACCTTGGCCGGTTTGCGAGCGCCGGGGTTTTACTCTCTCTCGTATACACCATCGTCCTTCTCCCCGCCCTTATCGCAGTGATTCCAATCAATGTCAAACAGACAGATAAAGAAAAAACGAGAGATGTCTTAATAAACCGGATTCTTACCGCGATAGCAAATTTTTCCACAGGCCATCCGTGGAAAATAATAGCCGCCAGTTTCATTCTCATCGCGGTATCGCTGGCTCTGGCCACCCAGGTTCGCCTGTCGCACAACCCGATGTCCTGGTTTCCCGATGGCGCGGAGATAAAGGAGAGCACGAAACTTCTCGATAAAAAGCTCAAAGGCACGGTCTCCGTCGAGGTGATACTGGACACGAAAAAAGAGAGCGGTCTCTATGAGCCTAAAATCATGGGCATGCTGGATACTCTGCCCGTCCTGATAGAAAAAGAGATAAACAACAAGGACCTTTTTATCGGCAAAACTATCGGCCTGTCTGACATGCTAAAAGAGATAAACCAGGCGCTCCATGAGAACTTAAAAGAGTTTTATTCCATACCGCAAGACAGGAAGCTTATCGCGCAGGAGTTTTTACTTTTCGAAATGGCGGGCTCTGACGACCTTGAGGACGTGGTTGACAGCCGGTTTTCGAAAACCCGCGTGACTGTGAAAGTCCCCTGGCTCGACTCGTATGTATACGGCCAGTTCATCGTTCCCCTGGAGGCCAGTCTTAAAGAGGCGTTCAAAGGCGTAGGGGACATATGGCTCACAGGCCTGCTACCGATGTTCAGCCGAACGTTGACGGCCGCCCTGGACAGCTCGGTAAAAAGCTATGTGATAGCTTTCGTTGTCATAACCTTCATGATGATTCTTCTTATCGGCGATTTAAAAATAGGATTATTGAGCATGATTCCCAACCTTGCTCCGATAATTGTGACTGTGGGGATTATGGGCGCTCTGGATTTTCCTCTCGACATGTTCACCATGCTGATAGGCTCTATCGCCATTGGCCTTGCCGTGGACGACACAATACACTTCATGCACAACTTCATGCGGTACCATCATGAGACGGGAGACGCGCCATCAGCGGTTCGCCGCACGCTTCTTACGACAGGCCGGGCTATGCTGGTGACATCAATCGTGCTTTCCGCCGGTTTTTTCATTTTCATGTTCGCGTCGATGAGCAACCTTTTCAATTTCGGCCTGTTGACCGGGCTTACGATAATATTCGCTCTTATAGCCGATTTTCTTCTGGCGCCGGCTATCATGACGGTTGTAACCGGTCATACGCCCGCCAATAACCGTAATTAGACGTAAAAACAGTTTGCTATAAAGCGCCGGGAACGGGCGCAGGCTCGCCGGGACGCTGTTTTGACGGAGCCAATGGCGTTGGCGGCGTATCATCGCATCCGCATGCGGCGAGAGCTTTTTCGTTATATTTATCTTCTCTGGTCACGAGTATCTTAATCGGGTTTTTCTTTTCGGCTTCCGGCCCCGTATATTTCTTGCTGATACACTCGACGCTGGCGGAGGCGGCGCCGGATTTCCCGTTATACCTGGGGCCTTTAATCGTTTTGTACGAGCAGAAACCTTCTTCTTTAAAAAGCTCCGCCATCCATTTGTGGTAATAAAGAATTTTAAGGCGGGAAAAATATTTTAAAGGATCTATCTCTTCATCGGACAATTCCTTTGCGAGCGGCTCTTGTTTTTTACTCTTCTTTGCTTTTTCAAGCAGAGAAGCGGTTTTTTCAAATCCTTCTTTGTCGGCTATCAGTTCGTATGGCGTTCGCCCCTCCGCAGACTGGATATCAGGGTCGGCATGGCTTAAGAGCAACGCCGAAACTAAAGATTGGTCGTTGTTCATGGCCGCCCAGTGGAGAGCGGTAAAACCCAGATTATCTTTTGCGCCGGTTTTAGCGCCATGTTGAAGTAGCCCGCCTGTGATCTCGGCTGATTTTTTTATAACGGCCCAATGAAGCGCTGTGAACCCGAACTTGTCTTTAATCTCATAACCCCGCCCCATAGCCATCAGAGCTTTAGCGACTTTGGGAAATACCGCTTTCGCCGCCATTATTAGAGGCGAGGCGCCAGACAGCCTTCTCGCCGCGTCAACATCGGCGCCATGCGTAAGAAGCAAAAGCGCAATATTAAGGTGATTTCCAGTCACGGCAATGGCGAGAGGCGTCTGCCCGCATGAATCTTCAGCGTCTATTTCAGCGCCATTTTTTACAAGAAGCGCGACGACAGAATCGATGCCGGAATACGCCGCCAGCCCCAGCGCTGTCGATCCGGAGCATTGGACAGGCTCCTTTTTATCACTTACCTCCCAATACTTTTCGGCCAATTCACCCAGCGCTTTTATATCGTTTCCAGACAGATACGAGTAATCCCTGGCTGAAACGTTATCCCGAAAATTTATGTCCACTCTTTTTTTTATAAGGACACTTATGGATTTCACTGCGCCATGCTTTACGGCATTGAGGAAAATCTGCCGCATCTCTTTCAAGGTGGTGGCCTTTTTTGCTTTTGATAACAGCTCTATATCTTTTAGCATGCGGTATGTCTTCACATATCCTTCGCTCCTGGCCAGAGACCACGCCTGCTTATCTTCGTTTTTTCCTCCTGTAATATCGGCCCCGGCTCGAAGTAGCGCGTTTATGGCGCCGATATAGCCAGAAGACGCGGCGTGTCCCAGCGCGGTGACACCGTTACGATCCGTCACGTTAACTTTTGCGCCCTCAGCCGCAAGAAACCGGATGGTTTTAATATGCCCTCCCCTGGCCGCATAAGCCAGGGACGCCATCCCGTAATAATCGGCCACGTTCAGTGACGCTCCAGCCTTGCGCAAGATTTTAACGGTCGATTCATTCCCTTTTTCCGCCGCCATAATCAGCGATGTTTTTTCCAAATGATCCTTTCCGTTAATATCGGCGCCGGCTCGCAACAACCTTTTCACTTCATCATCTCTCCCGTTCATAGAGGCCATCATCAGCGGCGTCCTGCCCAGGCTGTCCGGTTTTTCGACTTTGGCGCCAAGCCTTATTAATATCTTCGTTATGATTAATTTGCCCATATCCGACGATATCGACAAGGCCGTCTGTCCTATCGCGTTCACCGCGTTAATATCGGCTCCGGCGAAAACCAGGATTTTTACAACTTCCGGATGCCCGCCTTCCACCGCGCTCATAAGGGCCGTGTCCGCAAGCTGGTCGTGGATATTCGGATCGGCTCCGCCGCCAAACAACAAGTCGATGATCCCCCTCGATCCGTTTAAGCTGGCGTACATAAGCGCCGTCTTCCCGGAAAAATCTTGAATATCTGGATCGGCTCCGGCTTTTATAAGTTTTTCCACCATCTTTTGGCTTTCACTTTCGGCGGCTTTTATCAGGGCCGTTTTCCATAAATGATCCCTCATGTTTAACGCGGCTCCGCCCTTAATCAGGATTTCTGATATCGAGCCTCTCGCTCTCTCCACAGCCAGCATAAGAGCGGTTTTGCTCAGGTAGTTAACGGCGTTGACATCCGCCCCGTTTTTCAGAAGTTTTACTACGACATCTTCATGCCCCTCGGCCGACGCGGCTATCAGAGCAGTCACGCCAAGAACGTCGCTGGAATTGACGTCAACGCCTCTGGCGATCAGCTTGCTGACTCTGCCAGTTTCCCCGGCGCCGGCCGCTTTTATCAGCTTCGCCCCTTTGCCCGAAGACGCGCAGGAGACTAATAGCGATAAAAATATAATCCCGAATCCAAGATTATGATAGATAGCCCTCATCACGCCGTTTTCCTTAAAGCCGGATCGACAGGTCAATGCGCCTACAGCTTCGCGCGCCCGCTTAACGCTCTGCTTAATGTCACCTCGTCCGCATATTCCAGATCGCCGCCCATCGGCAAGCCTCGCGCGATACGGGTAACATCAGCGTCCGCAGGCTCCAGCAGTTTGGCCAGGTACATGGCGGTGGCTTCGCCTTCGACGTTGGGATTGGAAGCTAGAATCACTTCTTTTACCCCGCCTTGCTCCACCCTTTTTACAAGATCGCTTATTTTCAGGTCGTCCGGCCCCACACCATCCAGAGGCGACAGCGCGCCCATCAGCACATGGTAAACGCCGTTATACTCCCCTATTCTCTCTATCGAATAGACATCTCCCGGCTCCTCAACGACACAAATAATACTCTTGTCTCTTTGCGGGTCCTGGCAGATGGAGCAAGGATCGGCCTCGGTAAGTGAATTGCAAACAGAGCATAGCGAAATTTTGTCTTTTAGCTCCGTCAAAGCGTTTGCGAGTTTGACAGCCTCATTTCTGGAAGATTTTAAAATATGGAAAGCGAGGCGTTCCGCCGTTTTGCGGCCAACGCCGGGCAAGGTCTGGAAACGCTCCACAAGATTTGCTAACGATGCTGGGCCTTTCATATCGAGACAGGATTCTTAAAAAAGTCCGGGTATCTGGCCGGAAAGACCTCCGGTCACCTTGCCCATCTCTTCTTCTTTAACGGCCCGCGCTTTTTCCATAGCGTCGTTGACCGCCAGGACTATCAGGTCTTCGAGCGTTTCGGTGTCTTCAGGGTCGGCCAGCTCTTTGGCTATCGTTACTGATTTAACCGCGTAATCGCAGGTCACTTCCGCTTTTACCTGGCCCTGCCCCGCCTCGCCCCGGGCTGTTGTATTTTTAAGCTCATCAGAAATCTGAGCCATTTTTTTTTGCATTTGTTGCGCCTGACGCATCATGTTCCCGAATCCTTTGGCCATATTTCATTCCTCTGTCATAAATGTTTCGATATTTTAAAGCCGGTGACCTCACCGGTGAAAATATCCATCGCGCTCTGGATGATCGGAGTCTCCATAACCTGTTTTTTTATAGCCCGCTCTTTTTGTTTCGCCTGCTCGCTACCGTTTTTCGCGCTCTTTTTTTTTTCTCCATCATGATACTCCACAACCACACGCGCTTTTCTCCCCAGCGTGTTTTCAGCCGCTGTTTCAAGCAGTTGTCTGTTTTCGGCGTCTTCAAGCTCGTCTCTGCTATGCATGTCGCCGACAATTATAACGACGGTCTCATTTTTCAACTGTACAGAAGCGTGCTCGAAAATGCCCATAAATTGCGATCTGAGGTTTTTAAACACCGCCAAAAGATCAGCCGTCCCGGCGCCGGAGACTGCCTGCTGTATCGGAGCGGGCGCAGGCTCTATGTTCGAATCTATCTCCGGCCCCTCTGATAACGTCTGCGCCGGTGAGTTAGCAGGCTCTCCTGTCTGCGCCTGCGGTCTGTCGACAATTTCCGCCTGGGATCGGGTGATACCTTTACGCTCCAGCGACAACTGAGCCTGGCTTACTTCCGAGATTATGTCGTCTATTTTTCTTAAGCCACGTTTTTCTGTAAGGCGTAAAATACCCATCTCCAGGGCAAGCTCAGGCTGGGAGGAGTATTTTATTCTTTCAATCGTGTCTATGATTACATCGAAAAAGCGTTGCAACTCGTCATAATCAAACGAGCCAGCCCATTTTATGAGCTTCTCTTTCTCCTCCGGCTCGAAACCGGACAGGCTCGAGGGCCGGAGGCTTGCCATCATGATATTCCTTATGGTACCAGCCATATCTTCAAGAAAAAGCCTGGGGTCTGATCCGGTAAAAATGATCGACTCCATAAACTCAAGAAGTTTCCCCCGGTCATTGGCCTTGATGGCGTCCATCACCCCGAACAGCGTCGATCTGTCCACCAGCCCCAGTATCAGTTTCACATCTTCATCGGAGACTTCTCCCCCGCCATACGCCGCCGCCTGGTCGAACATAGACTGTGCGTCGCGCATCGAGCCTCTCGCCCTGCGCGCAATGATATCGATAGCGCCTGGAGTGGCGGCGACACCCTCCTTTTCAGCGATCATTTTTAGCTGGGTGATGATGTCGTTAAGCGATATCGATTTGTATTCGAAGCGCTGGCACCGGCTAAGGATTGTGTCGGGAACTTTATTGAGCTCCGTTGTGGCGAATATGAATATTACATGATCTGGAGGCTCTTCCAGGGTTTTTAACAGCGCGTTGAACGCCGCTTTGGATATCTGGTGCACTTCGTCGATTATATATATTTTGTAAAGTGATTTGGCGGGAGTGAACATCACGTTTTCTTTAAGGTCGCGGATGTTGTCCACACCGGTGTTTGACGCGCCGTCTATTTCCATGACATCAAGCGATGACCCTTTGGTTATCTCCACACAGTTATCGCACTTTTGGCATGGCGTGGAAGTGGGGCCGTCGAAGCAGTTTAAAGCCTTCGCCAGAATCCTGGCCGTTGTGGTTTTCCCGACCCCCCTTGTGCCGGAAAAAAGGTATGCGTGGGCTATCCGTTTCTTATCCAAGGCGTTACAAAGAGTGCGGACAATATGTTTTTGACCTACAATCTCTTCGAAAGACTGCGGCCTGAACTTTCTTGCGGATACTATGTGACTTTGTTCCATTAGCTTAACTTACTAAAATCAGGGCCGCCTTGGATACGCTTTTTTAAACTGTGAGCGAGACTATTGAAATTCATCTACTTATATACCCGGTAATCAGCGCTAATTGGCTTGTTGATCGGAAAAAGGCTTTTTACTTTTCAGATAGCGAACAATCAGATCCGCTACCATCCGCGCGCCCTTTTCGTTGAAATGAACCCCGTCGTAGAGCGCCTCCACGCTTTTCGGAATATGAGCGGCGGCGTCAACGCAGTCTGCGCGCCGCATGCGGCATACTTTCAACGTCGCCATGTTATACAATTTTATCCCGCGCAGTAAAGCCTCTGCGGAATAAAAACCGGTAACCTTCCCGGAGCGCAGGTTGGCGTTTCCGCCAAGCCACAATAAGTCTTTCTCTTTTTGGGTCATATTCTCTTTATAAAGAGATGGCTGGGTTACAAGTATAACCCTGACACCTCGCTTCGAAGCCTCGTCAATCATGGTGTTAAGGTTGCGCCTGTACTCCGCCAGCGCAGGCGTCATATCGGGTAATTGGCCTATCTTTCTCATCGTCTTCCTCACCGCGCGGGCATGTACGTAGGCGTTACCGGCGGAATCTTGTATCATTACGTTGTTATTTTTCTTTTTAATACTCCTCGCTTTCCTCAATTTTCTGATCGTCCGCCAGATAGCGGTTTTTTCATAAAACATGTTTTTCTTCGTCTTCTCGTAAGGCGCCTTTATGAGCTGAAAGGCTCTGTCAAAGCTCCTCTTGTGGCCATCGGCCGTGAGAAGGTAATCTGGATCGTAATCGCCGTGACGGGCCAGCCGCATCATCAGGTCGTTTACTCCCTCCATCAAAACCACTGCGTCGATATCTGGATATTCATCCAGTAGCAAAGGAAGCTGTACCAGGTTATCCCGGCTGTTAAGGCCGCTTTTGGCCACGTTGCCCACCCATACATTTTTACCCGTCGATCCGCCAAGATTTTTTTGCAGAAGATAAGGCCACGCCTCCATGTCATCGAGCAGAATACACTCCGTGGTGGAGCCGCCGAACGCCAGAATCCTGTAGTCCTGATCCGCAGAAAATTCGTCTCCTCTTATCCCGGCGGAGTTGATGGAAAAAAGCGAATCGCCGTAAACACCGGGCATCACGCCCGGCTCGATTTTGAAAATTTCCTTCAGGTATGGCGGCCAGACGAAATATGAAAATATCGGCGGCTCTGGATAAACAAAACCAAGGATTATCTCGCACGCGATCAACGCTATCACGATGCTGGCGCCGGTAAGAGCCAGGTTCTTAATCATGCTCAAGATTGAAAACCCCGCTTGATATTTCCCTATCGACAAGTTTTGTGAATCTGCTTTATTGTGTTAAAAAGCGCCGGGTGATTTACGGCACATCGAAAGCTCCGCTACCGCTGCTCCCTTCCGGGTCTGACGGGATTTACAAAGTAACGATTGCGTAAGACCCGGCGCAAAACTTTGCGCTAATATTATTTTGATCTATCCTGAATCGAAGCAATCGTACCATAGCCAAACTGCTGAAAAAAACTTAATTTGATCCGGCGCCAGGAAATTGCGCGCCGTGTATTTGTATAATCTGGGGCATGGGTTACGCAAGTAACGCTTTTAAATATTTTTTAATCCCTCTTTTCATTAAAGGGAGCCTCTAAAAGAGCGGCGCTTGAGCTTCCCACGATTTTATTGTTCAAAACTCCCGACTTTAATAAACAAAACCGTGTAGGGTGGTACAATAACGCGCTTTAGTAAACCATTAATATTTGTTTAAAATTGTCCAAGGTTGTGATTGTGGCCGAACCCAATCCGAAAAAACTGTTATTTGAACAGCTCTCCAGGCTAGGTAAAGCGCTGTCGAGTTCCAGCAGGCTCGAACTTCTGGAGTTTGTCGCACAAGGCGAAAAAGGGGTAGAGGCTCTTGCGCAAGTATCCGGCATGTCGTCAGCAAACACGTCTCAACACCTCCAGCATCTACGCAATTCTGGACTTATCAAGGCTAGAAAAAGCGGCCAAAATGTTTTTTACAGCCTGACAGATGATAAGGTAGTAGAGCTTTTGGGCCTCATAAGAAAAATCGCGGAAAGCAATCTGGCTGAAGTGAATATGCTAATTCACACCTACCTTAAGCAAAAAGACGCGCTTGAACCGATAACTGCGGAAGAATTGCTCAAGCGAACCAAAGATGGAATGACCACTGTTATTGACGTGAGGCCATCGGACGAATATTCCTCAGGCCACGTGGCAGGCGCCATTAATGTGCCTGTAAAGCAACTCAAGAGCTTTATGAAAAAACTGGACCCCGGAAAGGAAATCGTGGCGTATTGCCGTGGCGCATACTGCTTGATGTCGTTTGAGGCGGTGGAAAAACTGCGTAAAAAAGGATTCAAAGCCATGCGTCTTGAAAATGGTTTCCCGGAATGGAAAAAAGCCGGGCATCCAGTAGAAACAAAGAATTAAGCTACATCCCGCAATTTTCATTTTTAATCTAATCCCAAAGCCGCATACTTAATTAATTAATTGATAAAATAACTATCATATTGAAAACATTTGACTTACAGTCAATTCCGCGATATTCTCCTATCAAGCTAAATGAAGCGTAACAAATGGAGGGTTGTCGATGTTTATTAACCGGAATACTTTTTTATTGTTCGTCATTGTTTGCCTTGTGCCTGTCGACGCGGCGGCGGCCATAAAAAATCCTTTTCACACCGCTACGCCCACCTCCGGCATTCAAAGCGGGAAAATTACCATAAAAGTTACGATTGACGCGCCATCGGAAAGCCACGATGTAAAAGCATGGATACCCTACCCGGTTACGGATCAATTCCAGAAAATCGAAGATGTAAAAATCGAGGGGAATTTTGATAATTACGCCGTTTTAGGTCAGAACGAACCGGGAAACATAGCGTTGTACGCTGAATGGAACAAGCCAAAAAATCAACAACGATATGTCTTATATTCATTCAAAGTGACGGCAAAAGAACGGCTGATGGGCCGGTTCAGCTCCGTAGAGCCTGGTGTTCCTCAATATATAAGCAAATTCATAAAAAGCACGAAATACATTCCCATTGGTGGAAAAATAGGCGAGTTGTCAAAAACCATCACGAAAGGGAAAAAAACAATAGCGCAAAAGCATAAAGCTATTTTTACATGGATAGTGGAAAATACTCACCGAGATCCAGGCGTGCAGGGATGCGGCCTTGGAATAGTGGAGCGAACGCTGGCAAGCAAAAGCGGCAAATGCGCCGATCTGAGTAGCGTTTATGTGGCCCTTGCAAGAGGGGCCGGAATTCCCGCAAGGGAAGTGTTCGGCTTACGCCTTGGTAAAAAGGATGGATCGACAGACATGACCAAGGGCAATCATTGCTGGGCGGAGTATTATCAGCCGGGTTATGGTTGGGTTCAAACCGATCCGGCCGACGTAACGAAGCTGATGTTTATAAGAAATATTAAACCCGATCAGGCCGGGGACATAAGCGATTACTACGTCAATAATGTCGATCAGTATAGAATCGTGCTTGGCAGGGGTGGCAGAGGGATTTTTCTCAATCCTCGTCAAAGCGATGGGACGCTTAATTATTTTATGTATCCATATGCGGAAATCGAAGGTAAATCGCTGGAATGGCTAGCGGCGCAAAAGAAGCTGAAATACTCGATTACTTTTACAAAGACGCAATAATTGTCAATGCGGTAGCTATCTTTGTAGATGCATTAAATCTTGCGCCAAGATAGATAAGGGGAAACCAACAGGCGAAAAGCGCATGGACAGGTTGTAAGTGACCGTCTACGCCATCACATCGATAATCGATCCTGATTTCTGGATCATATCGATTAACTGCGCGCCTTGAGCCTTCTTGGCCGCAAGCCCCTGTTTGGCGGCCGCCACGTCCGTCCGGGACGGTCTCTCCGCCTGGGAGATTTTGCCCATGCCGGGCGTTTTAGCGAACGCGCCCGATCCTGATACTTCCATAGGAGCGCCCTAACAAATTGATCGAATGTTTCGTTGTCAACTTATCGGCGATTTACCTGAAGACTTTAATAAATGGAGGCTCTCTTCAAAGGGAACCTCTAAAAAGCGCTTTCGTAACGAAATCGAGCGAAAATTCGTCAGGCGCCGGCCACCTCATGGGATGGGTCGGGAGCGATTCGCGCTGAATTCAGATACGTTTTAACATCCCCAACATTGTTAACGGCGTTGAGCTTTTTGAACAGAAGATCAAACTTCGCCTCCAGTTCTGCTCCTATAGCTCTCCTTGTATCCTCCGGCAAGGTCCATATCTCTTCTTTGGCCAGCCCGAACCCTTTTTTTCTTGTCTTGTATATAAACTGCTCCTCGGTCTGCCCCTCTTTTTTCTCTGATCCGAATTTTTCATGAAGTCCTTTATATATCCGGTCTCTTAGATCCGCAGGGAAATTTTTCGAGTCGTAAGTCATGTTCTGAAAACCGGTCGCAAGATGTATCTCAGAAGTGTTTACATCTGGGAACCTGTCGAACATCTCATCGGGCAAAGTGGAGGCGCCATGCTGTACCGCCCCGGAGATACCATATTTCACCCTGGCCGTCTCGCCCAGCTTGTCGAGCGTGTCAAAATCGAGAGCCACTTTAGCTATAGAGCCGTCGGGCAGTGGAACGCCGCCGTGAGATGTGCCGGTCTGCACAGATACTTTGCTAATGCCTTTTTCGATCCCTCTCTTTTTAATTGCGCCAAGATACCCGTCCATGTAGGCCTCCAGCTCTTGCACCGTGGAGTTTTTCTCACCAACCTCCCCGATTTCACCGCCTACTGAAACCGTGACTCCCGCAGGCTCAACCGACCGGACATGGGCGGTTAACTCGGCTCCGACTTCGTAATTTAGTCTCTGTTGCTCCATAAGCTCCGGCCTGGAAAGATCGACAAGCGTGGATGTGTCTATATCAATATTGTAAAAACCCGCCCCCACCGCCTCGCCTATCAGCTCTTTCAAGCCGCTCACTTCTTTTTCCGGGTCTTCCCCGTACTTTTTCGCGTTGACCTGAAAATGGTCGCCCTGAATAAACAGGGGGCCAGCATGGCCTTCCTTTATCGCCGAGGCCAGCATGACAGCCACATATTCCGCCGGGCGCTGATACGTATAATCTATTTCGGACCTGGCTATTTCGAAAATAAACGCTCCGGCTCCGTTTTTTATCGCGGCGCGCACAAGCGCGCGGGCCACATCATAAGACATGCCACGGATATTAACGGCCGGCACGGTATATCCCCGGACGTCTCCTCTGCCCATCGCCTCGTACAGGCCCTGAATAGAAGCCGACCATACTCCCAGGCTTAGCCCCGCGCTTTTTATCATCCATCGCGCCGTCCCTCTCACTTCCTTACTGCCGGCGAACACTGCGTTATAGACAAGCCTGTCTATCGGGGCGCCCCGAAAGGCTTCAGCGTCCGTGACAGTGACTTGATCGGCCACATCCGCGCAGGTGGAAACTATAGATTTGAGCTCATTAACGCTAGAGACTTTCATGCCCTTTCCCCACTAAAATGAATAATATGATTTGTTTAATTATAAACTAGGACGCTTCTACTTTACTCCCCTCCCGGTCAAGAATTCACCAAGCTTTTTGTCGGCTCCCAGAATATGTATCTCCAGCCAATCGAGGAGGAACGCCATGTCGCCCTCACGCATTGGCTGGCCTTTTAATTCAAGCTTTTCCTTGAAATTGCTCGCAACCTCCAGAAGAAAATTATGTTCATCGGTGTGGAGCTGGTAATCTGAATATCCGAGTCGCTCCATCATCTCCTCTTCGCTCTCAAAATGTGTTTGTGTCAAATCGATCAGATCATCGTAAATGGCGCTTTGCCTGTCTTTCCCCTCTTTTTTACCTATGGTCTCACCAAGACGGCATAGCAAGTCAAACATTTCTTTATGCTGGTGATCCAGCTTTTCTATTTTCAGGATGAATTTATCATCCCATTCGATAGTCCGCATTTTACAGTCTTAATTTTTGTCTGAAGCTTCCGATTACTGCGTCTTGCCCCTATAAGTAACCATATCCCCAATGCGTCTCCTCGACAGTTTGCCGGTGAGATACAGCCCCTCCAATATAAACTCTACGCAAGAAGCGCGCATGGCGTCCGACTCGTCCCCTCCAAGCGAATGAACCGGCTCCCATAGTTGGGTCACCCTGGATATTACATTCCTGTAGTCGGTGGAAGGCGTCATATCCCCGGTGTCCACTGATACGTCTCCTTTTATTTTCTCGACCATCTCGTCAAGATTCGCAGCGCCGATCCTTTCTAAGAAAACTTTTCTTACAGCGCTCTCCATAATCCGCGTTATAACCTGAACGTCCGAGAGCGATTCCTCTCGGAAAGGGTCCATCTCGATTTTTCCCAGCGAACTGGTATAAAGATAGTTCAGATCGCTCATCCTCGGCGCGATTTCAGTCTCGCCCAGCATGATCGCCCGTCTCCTTGCGTTTGCGAGCATTGTCTCGTAGTTTGTGATCGATAGCCGGGCCGATACGCCGGAGCGCTGGTTGACATGGGGGGATACGCGCGCGTCCATTGTGATCTGCTCCACGATGTCGCGCATAAAATCTGGCGCCTTGACTTTACGTCCATTACCAGCTTCGATTTTGGCCTCTTGATCTATTATTTTCAGACCGACTTCGCGTGACAGCGGGTAGTGAGTGCGGATTTCCGCTCCTATCCGGTCTTTTAGCTGGGATATGATCTTGCCCGAACGGCTATACTCCTCCGGATTGGCTGAAAACACCAGAGCGACGTCGAGCGGAAAACGTATCGGGTAGCCTCTTATCTGGACATCCCGCTCCTCCAGGATATTAAAAAGCGACACCTGGATCAGGTATTCAAGATCCGGTAGTTCATTGATCGCGAAAATACCACGATTCAACCTGGGAATAAGGCCGAAATGCAGGGCGTCCTCGGAGGCAAGCGGCGCCCCTCCAGCGACTTTGGCCGGGTCGAGATCGCCGATCAAGTCGGCGATTTTCGTGCCTGGCGCAAGCCTCTCGCCGTAGCGCGCAGTACGGTCTATCCATTCGATCTTCACATCCCCCCCTTCTTCTTTTATTTTATTTCTGCAATTGAGGCATATGGGATCGTAAGGATTGTCATTTATCTCGCAGTCTGCTATGGCCGGAATCTCTTTGTCCAGAAAACGGGTCAAAGCGCGCATCATCCTCGTTTTAGCCTGGCCTTTTTCTCCCAGAAAAACGATGTCGTGATGAGAAAGTATGGCGTTTATCGTTTGAGGAATGACCGTGTTTTCATATCCTACTATGCCGGGGAACAACTCCTCGCCGTTTTCCATGGCAAAGATCAGGTTTCGCTCAAGCTCTTGTTTTACCGGAATCGGCTCGTACCCTGATTGCCTCAGCTCTGCGATATCGCCCGGTTTTGATTTCATCAAGATTTTTTATGCGCCAAGAGACAGATAGCGCCAGAGAGCCGACGGTGTACAAGTACAATGACCACCTCTTTACACTCCAAAACGAAACCGAAGAGAGGTTTTATAACATGCTTATTATATAGTAACGGCGATCAGGAACAACAACAAGTGGCTTTATAACGCCGCTTTGACAGGAACCGGCTCTCCATATTGCAAAACGCTCATAAGATCTTTCACGGAAAGAATATTCCTGTCCAGGCCAGGCTTACCGATGTTCGACCCGGCGAAGAACAAACCCTCCTCCACGTTATCACGAAGCGCTTCTGTGAGGTTTCGCAATATGCAATAGATCGATTTTTTCTTGGCGCATGTAGAAAGACATGCGAAAGGGCAATCGTGAGGCTCTTTAGTGATTTCGTTGTCCACTGCGGCGAACCTTTTTGAAAAAGGCGTTGCCACCGCCCTCCCCGGCAGACCTGCGGGAGAGCATTCCAGGATTGTCGGCAGGATGTTTTCCTGATAGATTTTCTTGAAAAGCTTTATCCCGCCGAATTCCAGCCCCGCTTCCACCGTCAGCAGGAACCTGGAGGCCATCTGCACCCCCTGGGCGCCCCAGGAAAGATGCCTCATAATATCTTCCTTGTCCCACACGCCTCCGGCCGATATGACCGGGACATCGTAAAGACCGTGGTCGTCGAGAAGTTTTCTCGTCTCCCCTATCACCTCTTGCGGCTGATGGTTTCCGCCCAGTATATCCTTCACAGAGCCGCCCTGATGACCGCCGGAATGATGTATCGATTCGAAAACAATGGCGTCTGGCGCGCGCCCTTTCGACAGCCATTTGCGGATCATAACCCTTCCCGCTTTGACCGACGATGTTATCGGAGCTATCATCGTATCCGGGAATTTCGAGACTATATCAGGCAGGGCCGTGGGCAAACCAGCTCCGGCGACTATAAAATCAACCCCGGACCTGGCGCAGTTATACGCAAGCTCCTTAAAATCATAAATAGCCACCATGATATTGACGCCTACGAAACCGCCGTTGCATTTTTCCTTCGTTTCTTTGATCCAGTCGATAAGAGCGAGCCGGTTTGCCTCGTAGGGCTTTTCATCAAGATATTTATTCAATATTCTCTGGAACGGATAGCCTAAACCTACACCGGTCAAAACGCCGCCCCCACCCTGATTTGTCACTTCAGAAGCCAGAGCCGGGCCGGTGACGCCCACCCCCATTCCGCCGTTTATTATGGGCAAATCCAGAGTTATCTCTTTTTTTGATTTTGGGTGATGACTCCGAAATGTTAAGGACGGGAGCTTTTCCCCGTTAATGTCAGAATCCATTTAACCGGTTAACTACTGTATAGAAATTATTGATATGTAAAATATTAAAACAGACTTAATTTTCAGGATACTTTAACTGTCGCCTCCCGGCAATAAAATAATGGGAACCTCTAAAAATCCATTTCTGCTACAATCGGCTGTAAAAGGCGCCAGATTAAATTAGCAGGAGCCTGGCGATGAAGGCTTGTCTGTGAGCGCCACAGCCATTGCGATGGCGATATCTTTTTCGTGCGACAGTGAAATATCCGCTCTGTATATTCCAAGATCATCAGCCTTTGCCTTTGCTCGGCCCCGGAAATTCAGAAAAGGCTTGCCAGTCTCTTTGTTTACCACTTCTATGCTGGAAAACCCGATATCAAACAGACCCACGCCCAGAACTTTCATGGCCGCCTCTTTGGCCGCAAACCTGGCCGCGTAGCATTGATAAGGATTCGGCCTTGAAGAGCATCGCTCGATCTCGCCGCTGGTGAATACACGGCGCAAAAACCGGTCGCCGTAACGCAATATGGCTTTTTTTATCCGCTCCGGCCTGCAGATGTCCACACCGGTCAATATTCCCGGATCACTGCGCCTGATGTTCATAAAAAGAATGATATCAGAATTAAGAGGAATTTAATGATATCGGGAGCTAAATACCAGATTTACAATGAGGAATTGTTTCCATTGGTTTCTCCAAGATTTTTTTCCAGCAGTCTTTCCATTGATCCGGGTATGGAGGCGACGGCGCCAAGCCGCTCCGAAAAGTCAGTGTATTCTTGTAGCAACAGCTCTTCTTGTTCAATAGTATCCGCTATCTCACTATCGTAATTAACAAGTTCGCTTTTATACATTTTGAGCGTTTTTTTCAAGATTCCGCTCTTGCGCTCATAGTAGTTTACGGTTTTTTTATACTTTTCCAGCGTCGCCGGAAGCTCTCCCTTTTGCCGCCTGGTTTCCTCTATCTTACGATCCAGCTCGGCGAACGCATCTTCGAGCCTGTTTAAAAATATCTTTTTCCTGCGCGCAAGATCGTGACCGTTATCGCTTAAAATTTCGTCGATACCTTCTGCGTCTGCGGGAATACGGCCCATCAGAAGCTCTTTATATTTCCCCTTTAATGCGCTCTCCTCTTTTTCCGTTTGCGCAAGCTTAACGCTCCCGCGCTCAAGACTGCTCTTGGTCTTGTCGAGCTTGATTACTACATCTTTTAATATTTTAGCCGTTTCCATGCGGCGCCTGGCCACTTTAGCCGCCTCGTCAAAAAGTTTCTCCCTCTGCGTTTTTCTATATTTCAGAGCCCGCTTGAATCGCGCAAGAACAGTTTGGAGTGATTTGGAGACCTGCGCCATTTCCTCCTCCATCCCTGTCCGTTTCGATTCAACACGGCGAATGTCTATTTTCACTCTGCTATCCTGTCAAAATATTGACGAGCCATTAGATATTACTATGTCATAACCCACAAAACATGCCAAAGAAAACAGAGGCATAGACATGAAAAAGAGTAAAGCTTCAAGAAAGTTTGACAATATGTATAAACAATGCTAAGTTCGACACTAATTATACATTAATTAGACCTAAAAGAAGCGCTAATGTATCAAAGAAGTCTGATCGTCTTTTTTCTACTCCTGGCTTTCTCAACTCCCTCTGCCGCCGCGCAGAAGGATGTTGAGCATTCCTATCAGGAGGCGCGCCGTCATTATTACGCCCTTTTCGGCTCCGCGCAGAAAATGAAAGACCGTAAGCAGTGGTTTCGTGTCATCTCGATATTTAACGTGATAGCAAAAAACCGCCCTAAATCAAAACGAGGCGCCGACGCCCAGTACACCATCGGCCTTTTGTATGAAAATCTCTATTACAGATCCAAATTGATAAAGGATAAAAAGGAAGCGATCAGCAATTTCAGGCGGCTCAGCGCCGATTACCCCAAAAGCTCCCTTGTAGACGACGCCAAGCGCCACATTGGGGATATACGGTTTCGCGATAGTGAGTATAAAAAGGCGGAAAAGGCGTACAGATCGGTATCTAAACGGGCCGCCCTTAAAAAATCGAAAATAAGACCTGCGCGGACTGGCGCCAGAAAAAGCGGAGCGGGTGTATTCGCCCGGTTAAAAGAGGTGCGTAGATATTCCCAAAGCGGATATACCAGAATGATTCTTTACCTTTCAAAACGGACAGCGTACCGCGTAATAAGGTTGAAAAATCCAGACAGGGTGTTCATCGACCTTCTCGGCTCCAAGCCTGCGCCTTCACTTGGCAAGGTATTAAAATATAAATCGGGGATGGTTCGCTCCGCCCGCCTGGGCGTAAGCAGTGGGAACGTGACAAGGGTCGTGTTCGACCTGGCCGCCAACGCGCGTCACTCGGTTATCGCTCTTAAAAATCCTTTTCGCATTATCATAGATTTTGATAGCAGGCGAAAAACAGCTAAAGTCAGAAAACCGGCCCCGCGCAAAAAAACCGACCCCCACAAGTTCGTAGCGAACCTCGATTACAGCCACATAAAGACTATCGTGATCGATCCGGGCCATGGCGGCAAAGACTCCGGCGCGGTCGGCCCCACTGGCTTAAAGGAAAAAGATATGACCCTGGCTATTTCGAGGAAGCTAAGGACATCGTTAAAAAAAAGGTGCAAGTGCAAAATATACCTGACCCGTAACAACGACCGCTACCTGGAGCTCGACGACCGGACTGTCTTCGCAAACTCGTTAAACGCCGATCTGTTTATCTCGGTGCACTTAAACTCCCATCGCAACCGTAGCGCAAGAGGGATCGAGACTTATTTTCTCTCCCCGGCAAGAAGCAAAGACGAGATGGAGACGGCGGCGCGGGAGAATATGATAGCGCAAAGAAGCGCAAACCCCGCAGATAACGACCTGGCCTATATCATGAGCGACATGACCAGCACCCAGAAGATAAACGACTCTGTAACGTTGGCCAAAAGCATCCAGCGCCACATGGTAAAAGGGCTTCGGCGGAGGTATAGCGGGATAAAAGATAAAGGAGTCAAGCAGGCTATGTTCTACGTCTTGTGGAGAGCGACTATGCCTTCTGTTCTGGTGGAGACTGGATTTATATCCAACAGGCGTGAAGAGCGCCGGTTCAAGAGCCGCGCGTTCCAGACGGCGCTGGCCGAATCGATCGCAAGAGGAGTCTCCTCCTACGCAAAAACCTATCAGGTATCGATGCGCCGGTAGTTCGATCGTCATTACATTTGAACACCACCCCCTGCCCCCTCCTCAGAACAGCCACCACAGGTGGCGTAAAATAGACGAAAACCATACATCTCTTCAGACACATTTATCGATTGGAAAATACTGCAGTCAACAACAGATCGCCGGAGCGGATGGGGATCAGCTCCGCCTCAGGTTATACTATAAAGGGAACCTCTAAAGTATGGTTCTTCTGATGAGCCCTTTTGACGACACACGCGGCCTATGACAACTTCGACCGAAGCTGGTTTTGCTTTTGTTATCGGGCTCGCCGGCGGCCTTCACTGCATCGGCATGTGCGGAGGCATTATCACAGCCCTCTCCATAGCAAGACAAGGCGCAGGCCGCGCAGGCCGCTCTCTGCTCCCTCGCTTCACTGTCTACCATGCGGGAAGAATAAGCGGATACATGCTTATCGGGGTTGTCTTAGGCTCTGTCGGAGCGACCGCCGCCTCCCTCGCGTCAACCCTCTGGATTCAGAAGTGGCTCTCTTTTTTCGTCGGTGTGGTCATGATTTTTTTTGGCCTGCAAACAGGCGGTTTTCTCCCCGATATTGCCGGACGTATTTCCGGGTTCTCTGCGCCTGCCGGGCTTCTGCGCCGCGCCGGATCGGGTGGCGGGCTGGGCGTGTGGCTCATGGCGGGGCTCGCCAACGGTTTCTTGCCTTGCGGGCTTGTCTATTCCGCCCTGGCTCTGGCGCTCCACTCTTCGAGCCCTGTCGACGGGGCCCTCATCATGCTGTTGTTCGGTATGGGAACGCTCCCGGCTCTGACTGCGACATCTCTGCTTATACGCAAAGTCGACCCGGCGCGGCGCCGCGCTCTCCTGAAATTTGCGGCGGTTATAGTGGTCATCTTCGGTTTGTTTATCATCTTGCGCGCATTTGTCATGGTGGGAGAAAAACCGGTTATACGCCACCAGATGATGAAAAATCACATTGAAAACAGAGCCGTACATTGAGCCGTTCATTAATAGTCATCGCCGCGCTTTCAATTTTTCTGGCGGCCTATTTTTATTTACACGGATCGCCTCCTGGAGAAGTGGAGGAATCGCGCCTCTATCCCTGGCAAGTAAGCGGGCCTGGCGCAGGAGAGACAGAGGTCTTTGGTATCGTCCTTAACCACACAACAACCAGGCAGGCTATGCTACTGCTCGACCGGGAGCCGGAAATCGTTCTCTATGAGCGCAACGGCCATTTTTCACTTGAAGCCTATTTCGGCAAAATCAGCGCGGGGGGAGTCACCGGCAAGCTCATAGCGGTGTTGGCGGCGCCCGCCGGATGGAGCGAGCGGTCTGCGGAGCATGCGGTCAAGACCGAGCGGGTAATCGAGGGAGGAACGAAAGGAATATTGCGTAGCGGCGCCTATCGAACGGCGCGCTCTTTCCCTATCATCTCGCTCACCTATATTCCGTCAATCCGTCTTGACCGGGCTATCGTCGAAAACCGGTTCGGCCCTCCCGAAACGATTATAACCTCAGACGACGGGCGCTCGCATTTTGGGTACGAGTCACGCGGTGTCATCATATCGCTCGATCCGTCGGGCAAGAGCATAATATCGTATATGCCGTTAAAGGATTACCGCCCGGCCATGAAACGGCTACAAAAAGGGGAGAGAAAAAACGACGGCTAGCCGTCATTTTTTCTCTTTTTACCTGGCGGCAATAGCGGATCGTCCGCATCGTTAAGTATGCGATGGGCCGGGCCATCCAGATCCTCATACTGCCCGCTACCTATGGCCCAGAAAAGAACACCCACCATAACCAGGCCTACGACGATAATAAAGGGCAAGAGGCCGTAGATCACATCCATTTTTTTTCCTCCCCCTTGCTCACCAGACGAATTCGTGAAGCGTTCAGAACCACCGCTATAGAACTAAGCGGCATCGCCAGCGCCGCAACCACCGGCGTGACGAACCCAGCCATCGCCAGAGGAACCATAATGATATTGTAACCGAGCGAGATAAGTAAATTTTGACGTATACGGCTCATCATGCCTCGCCCAAGAGAGATGGCGTCGGGGATACGGCGCAGATCGCCTCCCATGATAACCACTTCAGCCGCCGCCACCGCAAGGTCGGAGCCGGAGGCGAGCGCCACGCCGACATGAGCCGTCGACAGGGCCAGGGCGTCATTTATCCCGTCTCCCACCATCGCTACTATCTTCCCTTCCTTTTTCAAGGCGGTTATCTCCCTCTCCTTACCGCCAGGTCTCAATTGCGTCCGCACTACCAACGGCGGCGGCAATGGGGCCACAATCGCCATAGTCACCGCCTCCATATCACCGGTGAATATACTGACCGAGATACCGTCACTCTGCAGGCGGGCCACCACACGGCGCGCCTCATCACGGAGGCGGTCACCAAAGGCCATCGCGCCACAGCACACAGAGCCTTGCGCCACAAAAAGGGTTGTCAGCCCCCGCTTCGCCGCGTCATCGGCAAAGCGCGTCAGGTTGTCCGGTACGGTCGCGCCCATACGGGAGATAAACGAGCGGCGCCCCGCCGCAATGTCGCTCCCTCCAATTGCTCCTGTCACCCCTTCTCCTTTGTGCTGGGCAAAATGGTCGATCGGAAGGAGCGGGATGTCCCGTTCTTTGGCCGCCTGGACAACGGCGCGTCCCAATGTGTGCTCTGACATCGCTTCGACAGAGGCCACCAGTCGCAACAGGCGCTCCTCACTAAAATCGGAAGCGACCGCCATCGACTGGAGCTGATACTCCCCTTGCGTGAGCGAACCGGTTTTATCGAAGACAACATCGGTGACGCGCGCAAGCTCCTCAAGGGCGGAGCCCTGCTTCACTACAATCCCCCGCCGGGAGCCCCGACCGACGGCATACGCCACCGCCAAAGGTGTGGCCAGTCCCAGGGCGCAAGGGCATGTGACCACCAGAACCGCCGTAGCATACATCAAAGCCGTTTCCGGGTCTTCAGGAAACCAGTAGGCAAAAGTCGCTCCAGCCAGGACAAGGGTCGCGCCCACAAACCAGGGAACAATTGCGTCGGCGTAGCTCTGGGCGCGCGCGCGCGAGGACTGCGCCTTCTCAATGCGGTTGGCCATATGACGCAAAAAGGTTTCATCAGCGCGGGCTGTGACCTCGATAGTATACGCGCCGCTATCGTTGAGGGAGCCTGCCACCACGCGATCCCCTATCCCCCGGTCGACCGGAGCCGACTCGCCGG
>ENA-ORDP01000497-ORDP01000497.1-marine-sediment-metagenome-genome-assembly--contig:-NODE-497-length-25546-cov-9.187792_pt1 | contig 25546 bp, 25 predicted proteins | sample MGYA00248627_ERZ508539 | MGnify/ENA primary metagenome ERZ508539 (study PRJEB26208, sample SAMN05571518) | marine sediment metagenome | biome: deep sea; feature: Hydrothermal vent; material... | reverse complement strand
CATCCGCAAGCGGGCCATGATCAGATCTTCCAAGGCCGAGGTGTCCCGGACCTTGATCTTGAGCAGGTAGTCTTCACGGCCCACCACGTGATGACACTCCAGCACCTCACCCCAGCGGGAGATCTCCCTGAAAAACGCCGGATCATGCTTGGGATGCGAGAGCGACACCGCGATGAAGGCAGTGATATCCAGGCTGAGCCGCTTGGCATCCAAAATCGCCGTATAACCCCGGATAACGCCTTGCTCTTCCAGTTTCTTGATCCGCTCGGCCACCGATGGCGGCGAAAGGCCCACCAGTTGGGCCAGCTCGGTGTAGGTCGCCCGCCCGTCGCGCTGCAAGGCCTCGAGCAGCCGCAGATCAATCGCGTCCATATTCCAACGGGCTACCGCTCATATACCGACGTACACCAGTCGCGATAACGCGGCTCCTGGCCACGGACGATCTTGAAATACAGCTCGGAGATCTGCCGGGTGATCGGCCCGATCGCCCCATCGTCCACCGGCCGGCGGTCCACCTCCACGATCGGCATCAGCTCCACCCCGGTGCCGCAGAAGAAGGCCTCATCGGCCACGTAGAACTCGCTCCGGTCAATGTAACGCTCCACGGTGGGAACACCCAGCTCCTCTTGAGCGATCTGCCGGATCGTCTCCCGGGTGATGCCCTCCAAGATGTCGGCTGAGGGCGGCGGGGTGATCAGGGTGCGATCGCGCACGATATAGACGTTCTCGGCAGAACCCTCCGAGACATGGCCCTGCTGATCGAGGACCAGCGCCTCATCGAAGCCTTCCAGGAGCACCTCGGTCTTGGCCAGGGCCGAATTGACATAAGCCCCGGTGATCTTGCCCCGCGCCGGGATGGCGTTATCGGCGTTGCGCCGCCAGGATGAGACCTTAACCCGCGAGCCGGCAGGACGGTCAATATACTTGCCAAAGGGCACGGCGAAGATGGCACAGGCATTCTCCAGATCGTGCAGCTTCACCCCGATCACCTCGCTGGACTTGTAGCCCAAGGGCCGGATGTAGGTGTCCTGACGATAGCCCTCACGGTTCAGGAGCTCCAGGGTCTTTTGGGCTAGCTGCTCGGCATCATAGGGCAGCTCAATCATTAGAATCTTGCAGGAGCGCAGGAAACGCCGGTAATGATCGAGCAGGCGAAAAACGTAAAGTTGCCCCTCCTGCTCATTCCAGTAGGCACGAATTCCTTCGAACACCCCGGTGCCATAGTTGAAGGCCGAGGTCATGATACTGACTTTCGCTTCCTCGATGGGAACGATCTCCCCGCCGAAGAAGGCGAAACGATTTTCAGCCATTGTCTGCTCCTTTCACGCTCGTTTCGATGGGTTTAATTCCACGTCGCAGCAGCTCGCTCATAAACTGTCCGGCGGGCACAGCTTGCTCTAAGAGGCACGCCCCTGGCCCGATCTGGCCTTGAGCGCACATGGCGGCCACGATGGCCGCCGGAAAGCCGGTCAGCCGCTCCATCGCCGAGAAGCCGGTTGTCCGATCTTGATAGTCGAGCAGATCATACTGGACCTCCAGAGGAGCATCATCCCCCTGACCGATGCAGCGCACCCGCAGGACGACCAGATCTTCATCAGCAGGAAAGCTCAAGTGCGGCGCGGCCACCCGATGAAAGAGCTCTTGGGGCACCACCGGCTGGCCGGCCAGCTCGACCGGCTCTTGGCTGAGCAACCCCAAGCCGACCAGGGTCTTGAGCTGAGCTAGATGGCCGGGATAGCGTAGCGTCTTATACTCGTAGCTGTCCAGCCTCCCCTGGAAGCTCCAAGGGCAGGTGGAGCTGCCTCCAGAGGTGGTGAAGGCCTCCAGCCGGCCCAGCGGCGGGGGAAAGAGCAGCTCTTCGCGTTCGCTCAAGCTCTCGATCACTTTGACCTGGCCCCGGCGCAGGACGTAGACAGGGCCCAGATATTCGTTGGTGAGCCCCTCGATGCTGAAGACCAACTTGTAGCCCAGTGGGGACCGAGGTTTCTGGGGCAGTCCGCCGCAATAGATGCGCATCTCCTGCGGCCGACCACCCATCTGCTCGAGCCGTTCCATGGCGTAGACGGCCAGGATATTGGCCAAGCCCGGCGCCAAGCCGCAGTCGGGGACGATGGTGATGCCGGCCTGACGGGCCTGCTGGTCCAGCGCCAGCTCGCCCCGGACTATCGCGGTATTGCCGCCCAAATCACAGAAACCGGTCTGAGCCGCCAGAGCCGCCTGGGCGATGGCCAGATTGAAATAATAGGGCACGGCGCTCAAGCAAAGGTCATAGGGGCGTAACTTCTCCTCCAGCGTCCGAATGGCGCTCACATCGAGCTGCTGGGCTTGAGCGATCCGGCGGCCGAGCAAGCGATTGACCCGCGCGGCCGCGGCCTCTGCCCGTTCGAGCTCTAAGTCACCCAGGGTCACCCGCTCAGCCTCACCCCAGCGGGCCAGATCATAAGCGGCGGCCGTCCCCTGTTGGCCCGCCCCTAAGATTAAATAATTGTAGTCCATCGGTCCCGTCCTCTCACCTATGGAGATGCTTCTCTTGCTGAGCCTGTCCCCGTCAATCGTAGGTATTCGTCGTGCGAAAGTCAAATCGGCAGGCGAGCTTAGGCGTAGCTATGCGATCCCGGCAGGAGATTGACGCCTGCCCGCCGGTCGCGCTACCATAGCTTCATCATGATTGCCGAAGCCGAGCGCTTCTTGCGCGAAGAGGTGCCCAAAGTCTTAAAAGAGTTCGAGGCCCGGCCGGCCCAACTGGAGATGCTGCGCGCCTGCGCCGCCGTCATCGAGTCCGGCGGAAATCTGCTGGTGGAGGCCCCTACCGGCGTGGGAAAGACACTCGCTTATCTCATTCCGATCGTCTCTAGCGGCCGACGAGCCCTGGTCTCCACCCGCACGGTCAACTTGCAAGAACAGCTTATCGGCCAGGACCTGCCCCAGTTGGCCCGCTTGAAAAGCTTTCCTTATGCCATCGCCAAGGGTTATCGTCATTATCTCTGCAAACTGCGCTGGGAGCAGTTCACCCAAGCGCAAGAGTCGGAGTTTTTTACCAGAAGCGAGCTGGAACGCCTAAGTCCCTGGTGCGCGCAAACCCAGACGGGTGATCTGGAGGAGCTGGAGTGGCAGCCACAGCTCTGGTCGGAGATCGCCGCCGATTCCGATCATTGCCTGCGCCGCCGCTGCCCCTTCTTTGCCGACTGCTTCTACTTCAAGGCCCGCCAGCGCTGGGAAGAGGCACAAATATTGGTCACCAATCATGCTCTCTTGGGGATAGACGCGCTGGTGCGCACCGACTCCGACTCGGAAGAACAACTGTTGCCCCCCGCCGAGGTGCTGGTGGTGGACGAGGGACATCGGCTGGATGAGGCCTTCTCTCAGGCGCTGCAAGCCCAGCTCACTCAGACCGGCCTGCGCCGCTGGGTGGCACAATTGATCGCTGAACCCCGCAGCCGGTCGCGCGCTGAATCATCTCCGGTCGGTCTCTTGTGGCTCCCGCTCTTCGCCCAGGAGTCGCAGCCGGCCATCGCCGCCGTGCGGGTGCTGGGGAGGGTCGGAGAGCAACTCTTCGCCGCACTGCGTAGCAACTATCCTGAGCCCTGCCGCCGGCGCAGCCACCCGGCCGATTTCCCCCTGCACGCCGAGCTGGAGCTCTTCGCCACCGAGGTCGAGAAGGCCCACGCGGCGCTCGGCGAGCTGCAGTCTGCCCACCCGCTCAAAAAAGATTCCGACGACCAGGAGCGTGATCTGTCGGGCCGACTGCAGCGCTCGCTGCGCGGGCTGGAACGCCTGGCCTTCGCCGCCTTGGCCTTCCTGAGTGAGAACAAGAATCTGGTGCAGTGGGTCGAGCTCCAGCGCGGGCGAGCAGCCCTGATGAGTGAGCCGCTCTACCCGGCCGAGCTGATCAAGGGGGCGCTGCTGCCGGCCTATCGCACCATCATTCTCACCTCGGCCACGCTGAGCGTTGGAGGGGAGTTCAGGCATATCACCGAGAAGCTGGGCCTGGAAGGCCGGACGCTCAAACTGCGCTCCAGCTTCGACTATGCCCGACAAGCCCGCCTCAAGGTCGGGCGGCTCATCCCTCAGCGCCTGAGCTCACCGGAGTATCTAGCGGCCCTGGCCGATCAGATCGAGCGCGCCCTGCACCAGAGCCAGGGGGGCGCCCTGGTGCTCTTCACCTCCTGGGCGGCGCTGCACGCGATCCAGCAGCGGCTGGCCCAGCGCTTGAGCTATAAATTATTGGTCCAGGGCGAGGCGCCGCGCAGTCGGCTGCTGCGCGAATTCAGTGCGGACGGCAACGCGGTGCTCCTGGGGGTGAGCAGCTTTTGGGAAGGGGTGGACCTGCCCGGCATGGCCCTACGCACGCTGATCATCACCCGCTTGCCCTTTGAAGTCCCCGATGACCCGCTTCATCAGGCCCGACTGGAGGCGATCAAGCGGCGCGGAGGCGAGCCCTTCTGGGAGTACAGCCTGCCTCAAGCGGTGCTAGCCTTCAAGCAGGGCTTCGGACGCCTGATCCGCAGCCGGCAAGACCGGGGCACGGTGATCGTGCTCGACGGACGATTGTGGACCAAATCCTATGGGCGGCTCTTTCTGGAGTCGCTCCCTGAAGAGCTGCCGGTCGAGGCCTGGGAAACAGAGTAGGGGCGAACCGAAACGGGTAATCCCGGCCCGCCCCTACGGCCAGGTCGCCGCTCCAGATCCGCCCCTTATCTCAAGCTACTATGCTGGCTGCTAGCCGCCTAAGGCTTGAGCGGCACGAAGTCCTGCCAGCTCTCCACATGGCTGTAGATCTCCCGCTTGGTGAAGAAGAGCGGATGGTAGCCGTTGGCCAGCCAGGTCTTCACCTGATCGCCGTAGTGAGCGCTCCCCAGCACGCCGCTCTCCCCGCCGGGGATGACCTCGAAGGCCTGGATGCCATCGGGGCGCAGCTCGGCGACGTAGCGCCGCGAAGGGCCGTGGCTGAAGGTGTAGCCATCGGCGCTGTCCGCCCGCACGTTGAAGTCTGAGCGGTCAACTACCCGATAGCCCCCGTCGGTGGAGAAGCCGCCCGATTGCGGGATGTTGAACGGTCCACCGAGCAGGTGTTTGAAGGTCACCTTGTGGAGCAACCCCCAACGATAGTCCTCCAAGCTCTTGGAGTGCTTGAAGGCGCTGGCGAAGGCGTCACCGGAGAGGAGGTTCAGGGTGTCGCTGAGGCTCTTGAGGATGACTAGGTCGCGTCGCAGCGGCGCTGGCGCACCCTCCAGGCCGGGGACGGCGAAGAAGTTGATCCCCGAAGCCCCTACGCCCTGGTTGGTCTTGAAGCTCTGCAAGAGATGCACGACCGCCTTCACCGTCTCATCGTTATTCGGCTTGGGCAGTTTGGGTGAGATCGCATTGAGCACCGCGTCGACCGTGTTGTGGATGAAGCGTCCCAACCAGACGTTGAAGATGGTCGTGGCCACGCTGCTGTCAATCTGCTTCTGACTCGGCGCCACGCCCGCCGGCTTGCCCCAATCGAACCCCGCGGTCAGGCCGGTCGGGGTGGAGAAGTCCCATTTGCTGAGCAGACTCTTGATTTGGGCCAGTCGCGGATCACGCAGGAACTGGGCCAGCGGTGCCGGCGCGCCAGCAGCCTGAGCGTCAGCGATCGCCCGGGTGATGAAGGGCACCAATTGTTGGGCGATCAGCTCGGTGGTATCACCCTGCAGGGTCATCATATCCTGCAGCGAGATTTTTTGGCCACTTTGCAGCTTCGCCCGAATCACGTCGGTGATCCGCTGGGCGCGATAACCCAATTCATAGGTGCGATTGAGATAGTAAATCGCATCACTATTTGGAAGCTTTTGATTGAGCGGGTTGTTGTCCAGCGTGGTGCCTACCGGATCGTTGTTGGCGCTGACGATCACCCCGGTGGCCGGATTGACGGTGTGAGGCATCTCGCTGGGGGGCAGCACGGCGAAGGGTAGCGTGCCATCGGTAGGTGGGTTCTTCAGCTCGATCCACTGGTGCTGCAGCGTTCCCGTCCCGTCGCGGATGATCCAGGGGGGAATGCCCCGGTCAACGAAGCCCTGCTCCAAATCCTGACGCAGCGGCATCTTGGCGCTGGTGAAGTAGGCGATGTTTCCATCCACGTCAGCGTAACCCCAGTTCTGTGAGCCGAAGTCAAAGGTGGCCAGACCGGCCTTGAACTGGTCCAGATTCTGCGCCCGGTCAAAGGTGCGGAAGGTCTCAACCTCACGGGTGGCGTAAAAGCCGGTGTACTGCACGCTGATCGCCGAGCCGGCCTTCAGGTCCATCTGGACGATCGGCCCATGGCGGGGGATGATCAACGTCGCCGAGGGGATCCGGGGATTGGGCGGTGCAGGCACCACATCGTTCAGTTTACCGTCGCCGACCAGATTGACCTTATACTGCTCCGGAATGACCTGAATCGGCTCCAATTTGCCGGCGAAGACGCTGAAGAGCCTCCCCTGCTTATCGGCGCGGATTTTTTCGGAGTACATGTCGGTGACGTCCATGGGGTTGACCGTGGCGCTCCAACTGGTGCGGGCGTTATGGCCCAAGACCACGTAAGGCACACCGGGAAAGGTCACCCCGGTGACGTCCAGATCCTTCCCGTTATTGATCTTCTGGTCGATCTCATACCAGACTGCCGGGTTGGAGAGCGACAGGTGCGGATCGTTGGCCATCAGCGGGAAGCCGTTCACGGTGTTTTTGCCGGCGACGATCCACCAGTTGCTGCCGGCGCGCGCCCCAGGGCCCTGCAGGGCTGGCCTGAAGAAGGGGTTATTCTTGATCTGACGATAGTATCCCTGCAGCAGCCGCAAGGTCTCCGGATTAAAGCCAGACAGGGCATCGGCCTTAAAGCCACCGAAGGCCGGTGGCACCCCTTCGGCATTGGGGACGACGGTGGCCGGCTCGATGGGCGCACTACGGAAGAGATCTTGGGAAAAGAGCGCTGCCCCATCCAACCCCACCGTCGCCAGCGCCTGGACGTAGCCGATGAAGGCCAGCGTGTTGTTCACGTCAAGGTCGAAGGAGAGAGAGAAGGCGATCGCCTTGCCCACGGTTAAGCTGTCTACAACGGTCCAAGGCGCCACCCCGGTGAGCTCCAGCGCCCCGTACTCCGGAGGCAGTCGGCCGGCCTTCTCGGCCTGTTGGATATAAACGTTAACCCCGTCAGCATAGGCTTGCAGCTCGGCCCGTACCTCGGCCGGGAGGACCGGCTCGCTGAGCCGGGCGGCGCGGCGCAGGCCCAGGGTGCGGGTCTGCACGTCGGAGGGAAGGGCTTTGGGTCCCAATAGCTCGGCCAAGGTCCCGGAGGCCTGCCGGCGGGTGACATCCATCTGGAAGAGCCGGTCGCGCGCCTGCAGATAGCCGGTGACCAGATAAAGATCGTGGGCATTCTTGGCATAGATATGTGGGATGCCAACCGGGTCGGTCAACACCAGCACGCTCTGTTGCAGGCCGGGGACGGCCTGGGGCAAGAGCACCTCACCGTTGCCCTGAGCACGTGGTTGGCTGATAGAGAACCCCAGCAGCACCAGGACGATCAACGAGACAAGTGCAACTTTGCGCATAGTAACCTCCTCATGAGATGAGCTCGCCGGTCCCGAGAAGAGCCCTTGAGCCTTTGCCTACTGTACCGTTTACCTGGCGCGGGAGTCAAATTATTATCGGGTTGCCCCGGACTGCTCTTGCAGGCGCTTCAGGGCCTGCCGATAGCCCTGGGGGCCCTGACCGGAGATCTGGGTGATGCAGACCGGGGCGATCACCGAGAGGCGCCGAAACTCCTCTCGATGCTGAATATCTGACAGGTGGACCTCCACGGTGGGCAGGGCCACGGCGGCGATCGCGTCGCGCAGGGCGTAGCTATAGTGAGTGAAGGCCCCCGGGTTGATCACTATGCCTTCGGCCCAATGGCGCTCCGCTTGAATGCGATCTATCAGCGCCCCCTCGTGATTGGACTGAAATATCTTGAGGCTGAGGCCTTGAGAGCGGGCATATCGGCGCAGTTGCTCGTTTAGCTGCTCTAAGGTGGTGTGACCGTAAATCTGGGGCTCACGCTCGCCGAGTAAATTTAAATTGGGCCCGTGCAAGACGAGGATTTTTTTCATGATCCAGCAGCCCGCGAGCGCAGGTAGCCAAAAGCCCGGCGCAACTCCGCGTCGCCGGCCGCTTGCCCTCTGATAGCCTGACCGATATCGCTGAGCAGCACCAGGCGAATCTGGCCCCCGCGGCTTTTCTTATCGCGTCGCATCGCGGCGGTGAGCGCTTCATCCTCGCAGCCAGACAGATCGCGCGGCAGCTCGAAGCTGCTCAGCAGTCGCTCGATCCTCCCCCAGGGCTCCTGGGCCAAGAGGCCCTGCTCCCGCGAGAGCCAAGCGGCGGCCAGCATACCCCAGGCGACCGCCTCGCCATGGCGAAAGCGGCGATAGCCGGTGACCGCTTCCAGGGCATGGCCGATGGTGTGGCCGAAGTTGAGCAACTCCCGCCGGCCGGCCTCCCGCTCGTCCTCGGAGACGATGCTGGCCTTGATCCGGCAACAGTGCGCGATTATCCCCGTTAGCAGCTCCGCATCTGCTGATAATACTTTGCCGGGCGGCAGCGCTTCTAACTGGGCGAAGAGCTCCGCATCCTGGATCAGCGCATACTTGAGCACTTCGGCCCAGCCGGAGCGCCACTCGCCGGGGGGCAAGCTGGTCAAGAACTCTGGGTCTATCAGCACGAAGCGCGGCTGGTGATAGGCGCCGATCAGGTTCTTGCCCAGCCGATGATTGAGGCCGGTCTTGCCACCGATGGCGCTGTCCACCTGGCCGACTAAGGTCGTGGGCAGTTGCACAAACGCTATCCCGCGCAGATAGCTGGCCGCCACGAAGCCGGCCAGGTCGCCCACCACCCCGCCTCCCAGGGCGATAATCGTGGCCTCACGGTCCACCCCGGTGCGGATGAGCCGCTCGTAGAGCCGGTCGGCCCAGGCGAGCGATTTGCTGGACTCGCCGGCCGGCACAGGTATGAGCTGCGCCCGCAGGCCGGCCGCCTTGAGCGAGCGCAGCGCTTGAGCGCCGTAGAGCTTGTGCACCGTGCGGTCGGTGATCACCGCCACCTGCTCTCCCAGCTCGTGCCGACGATAGAGCCGGCCCAATTCGCCGAATAGCCCGCTTTTGAGATAAATAGCATAGCTGCGCCGGCCCAGCTCGACCGGGATGATTTTCATAGCCAACCTCGTTTTCCTAGAGCAGTGATAATCGTTTCCAGACAGGTTTCCAGGTCCCCGTCATTGGGTACGGTCAGGTCGGCCGCGGCGTAGATCGGCTGGCGTCGCTGGAGAATCTGTCTGATCTGGGCGCGTTTTTCTTCCGGAGTGCTCCCGGCGAGCAGCGGGCGACCGGGCTGAGTGCCGGCGCGCTCCCAGACCGTCTCCGGCCGCACCTGCAGATAGATCGAGCGGCCGCTCTTGTTGATCAATTCGCGATTGTCGGGGTAGAGATAGGCTCCGCCGCCCAGGGCCACCACCAAGCCGGAGCACTGTGCCAGCTCGGCCAAGATATCGCTTTCTAATTCGCGAAAATGACCCTGGCCGGCCTCAGCAAAGATCTCGGCGATCGTCTGGCCGGCGCGCTGGGCGATGAGCAGGTCGCTGTCGGCGAAGCGGCGTCCCAAGCGCCGAGCTAGCGCCTGGCCTAAGCTGCTCTTGCCCGCACCCATCATGCCGATCAGGTAGAGGTTTCCGCTTCGGGTTGCCATCCGCCGACCTTCTGCTGGAGCAGCCGGGTGCCCCCTTTGAGCTCTTGGACAAAATCGGCCAGCTCTTGAGGAGACCGGTCTTGGGCCACCCGTTGAACCAAGGCGCTGCCCACGATGGCCCCTTGGGCGCCGGCACGGATGACGGCCGAGATCTGCTCCGGCATAGAGAGGCCAAAACCCACTCCCAAGGGCAGCTCTGCCGGCAGGCGGCTGCGCACCTGGGCGATCAGTTGCTCGGTGCGGGGGTCGAGTCTGTCCTGAGCGCCGGTGGTGCCATAGCGAGAGACCAGATAGAGAAAGCCGCCGGTCTGAGCGCTGATCTGGGCCAGCCGCTCATCGCCGGTCTCCGGGGTGGCGATAAAGACGGTATCAACGCGATAGCGGCGGGCCAGCTCTAGATAGTCGCTGGCCTCTTCGATCGGCAGGTCGGGGATGATCACCCCGCTGACACCCTCATCGAGGCAACGCTTGAGAAAGAGCCCCTGCCCCAGGCGAAAGATGGGGTTATAGTAGCTCATCAAGATCAGCGGCGTATCACTCTGGCTGCGCAGCCGGCTGACCAGCCTGAAGACTTCGTCGAGGTGGGTTCCGCTGCCCAGGGCTCGGCTGCCGGCGGCCTGAATCGTCGGTCCATCGGCCACCGGGTCGGAGAAGGGCACGCCCAGCTCGATCAGGTCGGCGCCGCCAGCGATCAGTGCCTGCGCGTACTGATAGCTGCGCTCCAGATCGGGATCACCGGCCATCAGATAGGGGATCAGCGCTCCCTCACCCCGCTGGGCCAACCGCTCAAAGCAATCAGCGATCTGGCTCATTGCTCCTGCCCTCCTGCCGATCGCTGACGGCCCAAGTGGGCGATGACCGTCTCCAGGTCTTTATCACCGCGACCGGAGAGGGTGATCACCACCAGTTGGCCCGGACCCATCGCCCGAGCGCGCTCCATGCCGGCATAGACGGCATGGGCCGATTCCAGTGCGGGAATGATGCCACAGGTCTGGGAGAGCGTCTGGAAGGCCGAGAGGGCCTGCTCGTCGCTGACGGTGACATACTCGGCCCGGCCGATCTCCTGATAGAGGGTATGTTCCGGTCCGACGCCCGGATAGTCCAAGCCGGCGGCGATGCTGTGGGTAGCGCTGACCTGACCCCACTCATCTTGCAGCAGCCGCATCTTAGCCCCGTGCAGCACCCCGATCTGACCGTGTTGGAGGGAGGCGGCGTCGGCGTCCGGTCCCCGGCCACCGGCTTCAACCCCCAAAAAGCGCACCTCCCGGTGGTCCACGAAAGGGAAGAAAGTCCCCATAGCGTTGGAGCCTCCGCCCACGCAGGCCACCAACAGATCGGGCAGGCGGTGCTCCTTGCGCAGCATTTGACCCTCGATCTCATCGCCGATCACCCGCTGGAAGTCGCGCACGATCTGGGGATAAGGATGCGGACCGACCACCGAGCCGATCAGATAGTGGCTATCCTGCACGCTGGTCGCCCAGTCGCGCAGCGCCTCGTTGATGGCATCCTTGAGGGTGGCCGTGCCGGTATGCACCGGATGCACCTGGGCGCCTAGCAGCTCCATGCGATAGACGTTGGCTCGCTGGCGCTCGATATCCACCTGGCCCATATATATCTCGGTCTTCAGCCCCAGCACCGCTCCGGCCATGGCCGTGGCTACCCCGTGCTGGCCGGCGCCGGTCTCGGCGATCAGGCGGCTCTTGCCCATGCGTTGGGCCAGCAATGCCTGACCCATCACGTTATTGAACTTGTGGGCCCCCCCGTGCACCAGGTCCTCGCGTTTGAGGTAGATGCGCGCTCCGCCGACCAGCTCGCTGAGCCGCTTGGCCCGGTAGAGTGGGGTGGGTCGGCCGCCGTAATCCTCCTGATAGCGGCGCAACTCGGCCCGAAATCCCTCATCGGCCTGCGCCGCCTGGTAGGCCGCTTCCAGTGCGAGCAGGGCCGGCATGAGGATCTCCGGCGCATAGCGACCGCCATAGGGGCCAAAGCGGCCTGCGATGGGCCACTGGCTCAATTTCTTGACCTTAACCGACTTGGTGTCCGTAGGCATAAGCATGCACCCTTTCTAGCAGAGCTTGCACTTTCACAGGTGATTTGTGGCCCTGCTCCTCGACGCCGGAGGAGACATCCAGCGCATAGGGCCGGACGGCCCGGATGGCCTCGATGACGTTCTGGGGCGTGATCCCCCCGGCCAAGATCACCGGGAAGGGCTGTACCGCCTCGCGAATGGCCCGGCTGACCTGCCAGTCATGCACCCTACTCGTGCCGCCGAGCTGAGCGCCGCGGCGGCTGTCCAGCAGTAAGGCGTCCAGCGGCGGCTGGGCCAGCACCAAGGCACGCTTGATCAGGTTTTCCACGGGCTCGTTGACGCTGAGCAGGCTGCAGAGCTTCACCGGAGCAGGGATCGCCCGGCGAATCCGTTGCAGCTCGCTGAGCGAGAGCTCCTTATGGATCTGCAAGACGTCGGGACGAACCTCTTCGGTCAACTGTGCCAAGCGCTCCGGCTCGCTGGCCTGAGTCACCAAGACGGCCACATTGAAGAGTTTGACGGTGCGGACCAACCACTTGGCCCAGCAGAGGTCGAGGTTGCGCGGTGAGCTGGGGACATCGACGATGAAGCCCTGGGCATCGGCACCGCGGGTGATCTCCACATCATCGAGGGTGCGGTTCCCACAGATCTTGATCTTGACCATAAGCCTCTCCCTTCGCCGCCTGCAACAGTTGGGTAGTGTAACAAAAGCGGTCGGTGGCTGGCAACTGAAACCGCATCGGGTTATCTGGCTACATATCTGGCCGGCCATAAAACGAGCTTCGGGAGGGAGCTGAGTGGCCGGTGGGGATGCAGAGCTTCTCGCAGCACAGCCAACAGTGCCCGCGGTGCCTCAGCTCCGCTGCCAACGCCTTGGCTCGTGGCCCGAGGCTTATCCCGCTGAGGGCCGGAAGCGCAGTGACAAAGCTTAGGTCGTATGATACACCCGCTTGGGCTTCCAGTTTTCCAACTCCTTTCGAGCCTAGTATAGGCCCATAGAGGTAATGCTACCTTATACGTAACGATCTGTCAAGACAGACAATAGGCTTGTGCATCTGCCACGTCCCCATAGCTGAAGCAAGGGGCCAGGCAGATGCGATGAGCGATAAGGCTAATATGGTGCGCTCGTCACGAGAGGACCCAGGGAAGACCCGTACCGGCTTCCAGCGGGTCTTCCCTGGGTAGTGTCGTAGATGGGTTAAGGGATCGTCCGATTGATCAACAGGTGGTCTTTGCCGTTGTTGACGATGAGCAGATCGAGGTCTCCATCTCCCTCAACGTCAAGCGAAGCGATCGCGTTGGCCCCACCGTCGCCGGGCAGCGGCGAGGCGATGAAATGACCCTGTCCATCACTGTTGACCAACAGCTCATTGGGGCGGCGGTCCTGGGGATCGCGCCCCATGACGATGTCCGGCTTGCCATCGCCATTGTAATCCCCGATGACCGAGCTGCGACAGTCCTCTGCCTCGAGGGGTAGTAGCTGTGAGGTCACATCGGAGAAGAAGCCTTTGCCGTTGTTGGTGAAGAGCACCGCGCGGCCGGGGATGTTGCAGAGAAATAGGTCCAGCGTACCATCACCGTTGAGATCAACCAACTGGGTGCTGAAGCTGTTGGGCTGTTCGATGCCCCCTAGGCGGAAGGTAGTCTGGTCGTCAAAGCGGCCGGTGCCGTCGTTGATGAACAGGTGGGGCGTGCCTTCTCGGATTACCCCCACACCAACGGCCAGATCGGGCGAGCCGTCCCCGTTGATGTCACCCAGCGCCACGCTGGTGCTGTTAAGCGAGCCGGCGGAGCTGGGCAAGAAGGTGGTTTGCTCACGGAAAAAACCCTGGCCGTCGTTGAGGTAGAGCCGGTCCTGGCTGGTGAAGGAGTTGGCCACGAAGAGATCAGGGGAGCCGTCACCGTTGAGATCGGCGGCGATCAGCCCATAGCTGCGATCGTTCACTTTGGGTAACCGTGAGGCGGTTTCATCCCTGAATGTGCCGTCGCCCTTGTTGATGAAGAGCAAGTTTTGCAGCCCACGGTCCGGTGCTGCCTGGGTGAGGAACAGATCTGGATTGCCGTCGCCGTTCACATCAACGAATTGGGCGCTGCGCACAAAGCCGAAGCTGTCGCGCGGCGGCAGGCGGCGCACGGCCTCGTCCTTGAAGTGGCCGGTGCCATCGTTGATCAATAGGTGATCACGCGCGCTGCCCACGTCGGTGCCGATGTAGATGTCCGGAAAACCGTCGCCGTTGACATCGGCGACTGCCACGCTCACCCCGGTCCCTAAATTGGCCGGCAAGCGAGTCGAGGTTTCATCGGCGAAGGGCGTCCCCGGGCCGCGCTGGGCTAGGGTGGTCGGCATGATCAACATCAGGGCCAACAGGGCCAAGATGGGAGTCCAGCGGTAGGCACGTCTGAGATAGGAATATGACATAGATACTTCCCCCTTATCTGGAGATTTCGGATGGACGACTGTTACCCAAGTGTAATTCTCAGTCTGACAGAGAGACAGGTGAAAAATCAATGCCAACGCCGTGGAAAATCGGTCGGTTTGGCAGAAAGGCGTTTGACAGGGGACCGGGTTCGTGGGCATCATAGTCCGTCATGCGGGTACAGATCGGTTCGAGCAACGTGGTCAAGGCCGAGGCGGCGCGGCAGGTCTTCGCCCGTCTCTATCCTCAGGAGCGGCTTGAGGTCCGACTCACGCCGGTCGAATCGGGCGTGCCGGAGCAGCCCTTGGGCGCGCAGGTCGCTCAGGGCGCCAAGCAGCGGGCAGAGGGGGCCCTGGGCCAGGCCGACTACGGGGTAGGGATCGAGGCGGGGCTGATTTGGAACGAGGTCTTCCGCGTTTATTTCGACGTGCAGTTCTGCGCCATCCTCGATCGGGCCGGTCGCCTGACCGTCGGTCACGGCAGCGGCTTTGTCTATCCCCCGGAGATCATCACCCGCGTTCAAGCGGGTCGGACGGTGGGGCAGGCGATGGCCGAGCTGTCCGGCATCGAGGAGATCGGTCACCAGATGGGGGCGATCGGCTATCTCTCCCGCGGCCTGCTCGACCGGACCCGGCTGACCGAGCAGGCGGTGCTGATGGCCCTGGTGCCGCGCATCCGGGCCGAGCTGTATCCCGGCAGCTAATCATGAGGAGCTGAAAACCATGCAATTGGACGAGTTTACCATCACGATGGAATCGCAGAAGGGGGTACGAGAGGCGCTGGCCGCCGTCTGGAAGGCCGCCGCGCGCGCCGACTGGATCATCCTGGGCGACTATGATCTCGCCGGCTTGCTCGCCGAGCCGAGTGATTCGCCGACTGAAAAATCCGAGATCAAGAGCATTGACATCTGCCATCCCCAGTTGGCCCGTCCCTTCGTGGCCGCCGAGAAGCTGACCGCGCTCTGCATGCCCTGCAACGTGCTGATCTATCGCGACGGGAGCCGGACGCATCTGGCGGCGCTGCGACCGGGGGCGATGATGCCGGAGCTCTTCGCCCAGGCGGTGCGAGAACTAGGCGACCTGCCGGAACGGATAGATCGAGAATTGCAGGCGATCCTCGAGGCGGCCAGTTAAGATGAGATCGCGCACTAACGCATACTGAGGAGGTCAGGGATGATCAAGACCAGCACACCGCTCAGCGATTCCTTTGGCCGCAGGCTTAACTATTTGAGGATCTCGGTCACCGACCGCTGCAATTTGCGTTGTCACTACTGCATGCCGGTCGAGGGTCTACGGTTCCACCAGAAAAGCGAAATACTCACTTTCGAGGAGATCGTGCGCACCGTCCAAGTTGCCAACCGACTGGGCGTCGACCGCGCCCGCATCACCGGCGGCGAGCCTTTGGTGCGTCAAGACCTGCCGCTGCTCATCCGCATGTTGCACCAAGAGACCCAGCTCAAAGAGATCTCCATGACCACCAACGGGATGCTGCTGGAGCGCTTCGCCGACGAGCTGGCCGCCGCCGGCCTGGATTGGATCAACGTCAGCCTGGATTCACTCCGGGAAAAACGCTTCCACCAGATCACCCGCTTCGGCCAACTCGACACCGTCTTGCGCGGGATCGAGCGCGCCGCCCAGGCTGGAATTCGGCCCATCAAGCTGAATACGCTGATTCTAAAAGATTTCAATGACGATGAGCTAGATGAGCTGGTGCGCTTGACCCTGGAGCAGGAGCTTATCGTGCGTTTCTTGGAGCTGATGCCCATCGGCGAGGGGGTGCGCCTGGGCCATCTGGGCAGCTATCTCGATCTCACCCAAGCCAGGCAGCAGTTGATCGGGCGTTACGGCCTGGTGCCCGCCAAGGTCTCGCGCGGCAACGGTCCGGCCAAATACTGGCAGATCCCCGGGGCCAAAGGGATGATCGGCTTCATCACCCCGATCTCGGATAAATACTGCGATAGCTGTAACCGGGTGCGGCTGACCTCCAACGGTGAGATCTGGCCCTGTCTGGCTTACGATACCCACGTCAAGCTGGGCACGGCCATCAAGGCGGGCGACTTGGGGGCCATCGAGGCCGGCCTGCGCCAGGCGGCGCGGATCAAGCCAGCCGGCCATCATTGGGAGAAGGGCCAGGTCACCCAAACGGCCATGTCCAGCTTGGGAGGCTGAACCCACAATGACCATCAAGGTCGTCTTCTACGGTGGACTCAGTCGCGTGGCCCACGCGAGAAGCAGCTCGATAGAAGTCAAGCGAGAAACTCTCTCCGTGGGAGAGCTGAGGGATATTCTCATCGCCCAAACCCCGGAATTGCGCGAGCAATTGGAGAACGTCGCCTACGCGCTAGGCGATGAGCTGGTAGCTCCGGACCGGGCGCTCCATGACGGCGCTGAGCTGGGGCTGCTGCCCCCGGTGAGCGGAGGGTAAGATGGGCCGCTGGCTCAGCACCGAGCCCCTTGATCTCAATGAGCTGCTGCGCGAGACCGAAGACCCCGGCAGCGGAGCGCTGGTGGTCTTCTGCGGAACGGTCAGAGATGAAAACCAAGGCCGGCCGGTGCAGGCAGTCGGCTACGAGGCCCATCTGGCGCTGGCCGAGAAAGCCCTGCGCGAGCTGGAAGCAGAGACGCTGCGGCGCTTCGGGCTGCAGCGCTGTCGCATTCAGCACCGGCTGGGCACTCTGGCCCTGGGAGAGGCCAGCGTGCTGATAGTGGTCCGGGCGGCCCATCGGGCAGAGGCTTTTGCGGCAGCACGCTATGCCATAGACGAGCTGAAAAAGCGCGTTCCCATCTGGAAAGAGGAACATTATCAGGGTGGCGAGAGCCGCTATCTGGCCGGTGTTCCGCTCCAAAGCGAGGAGATGAAAGACCCGTGAGAGATATCACCCCCAAGCCGGAGACCTGGCGAGAGGCCGTCGCCCAGGCCTTCGTCAAGCTTCCCCCCGAAGCCCAAGCGCTGCTGCAGGAGGGCAAAGTTGCCAAAGGAGATGCGCTGGAGGTAGCCCGCACGGCGGGCATTCTGGGGGCCAAGCGCACCTGGGAGCTGATCCCCTTCTGCCACCCCATCCCTCTAACGAATTTACAGATAACTTATGATTTTGAAGCAGATGGCGTTCGGCTGGAAGCTAAGGCCGAGACGATCGCCGCCACCGGCGTGGAGATGGAAGCCCTGATGGCCGTAAACCTGGCGGCGCTGACCCTCTACGACATGCTCAAGCCGCAAGTTTCTGGCATAGAGATCCGTTCGCTGCGGCTGATCTCCAAGCGGGGCGGCAAGAGTGACTATCGCCAGGAGCTGAGCCCGCCGGTCAAGGCCGCGGTGATCGTGCTCTCCGACAGTGTGGCCGCGGGCAAGAAAGAAGATCGGGCCGGCCGGGCGGTCTGGCAGGCCCTGGAGCGCGAGCCGAGCGTAGAAGCCGGTGAATATGAGATCTTGCCCGATGATCCGGAGAAGCTACAAGCGCAGATCCGGCAGCTACTCGTGCAGGGCAGCGATCTGATCATCACCGTGGGCGGCACCGGCCTGGCCGGGACCGACCGGACTATAGAAGCGCTGCGCCCCCTGATCGAGCGGGAGATTCCGGGGATCATGGAAGCCGCGCGCGCCTATGGCCAGCGCCGCACGCTCTACGCCATGCTCTCGCGGGGGCTGGCCGGCATGATCGGCAACAGCTTGGTGCTCACCTTCCCCGGCAGCACGCGCGGGGCACAGGAGTCATACCAGGCGCTCTTTCCGGCGGTGCTGCATATTTTCAAAGTGCTGCGCAAGATCCCCCACCCCCAGGGTTATAGTTGAGGAAATGGAGCACGGATGATCTCGGTAGATGAGGCTTTTGAGCAGTATGCGCAGGTGATCTCCCCCTTGCCCCCAGTTGAAGCTCCGCTGGCCAGCGCGCTAGGTCGGGTATTGGGCAGAGATGTCAGCTCTCCGATTGATCTGCCTCCCTTTCCGCAGAGCGCCATGGATGGCTATGCTCTGCGCGCCGGCGATTGCCGCACAGCTAGCGCGGAGCATCCCGCCCGCCTGCGGCTGGTGGGCACCATCGCGGCGGGAAAACTGGCGCAGATTCCTCGGTTGAGCAGCGGAGAAGCGTTGCGCATCTTCACCGGGGGGCATTTGCCCCAGGGGGCCGATGCCGTCTTGCGCCAGGAAGATGCGCAGGTGGAGGGTGATACTCTCCTAGTGCGCCGCGCCCTGCCGGCCGGTCAGGATATACGTGAGCAAGGAGAGGAGCTCCAAAAGGGCGATCTGCTGGCGAGGGCGGGCAGTCGGATCACGCCGGGGCTGTTGGGCGCGTTGGCCATCGCCGGGCTGACTCAGGTGCAAGTCCACCGCGCGCCGCGCATCTCCCTCTTGACCACCGGAGATGAGGTGGTGGCGGGGGGGCAGGAGCTGCAACCTGGTGAAGTCTATGATGCCAACAGCCATCTGGTCACAGCCTGGCTGCGCGCTGGTGGCTATCGGCTGAGCGTGACCGACCATTTGGCCGATGATCTGGAACTCACCAAGCGCGCTCTGGCTGAGGCCCTGGTCGGCTCTGATTTAGTGATCACCGTCGGCGGGGTCTCGGTGGGGGAGCGAGATTATATCTTGGCAGCGGCCGAGAGTGTGGGTGTGGAGCAAGTCTTCTGGCGGGTGCGTCAGAGGCCGGGCAAACCCCTCTTCTTTGGTCGATCGGGCGAAAAACTGCTCCTGGGGCTGCCCGGCAATCCGGGGGCGGTCTTCGTCGGACTGCTGGTGCATCTAAGGCGAGCGCTCGATCTTCTGGAGGGAGCTGCCCGGCCGCGGCCGGGCTTTCTGCCCGGTCGGTTGGCCGACCCGCTGGTTGCAGATGCCCAGCAGGATATCTGGCTGCGCAGCCGCATGGAGCTCTCGCCGCGCGGAGAGGCTTGGCTGCACCCCTTGCCCCATCAGTCTTCTCACATGATCAGCAATCTGGCCGCTTGCACGGTGCTGGTGCGCATTCCAGCAGGCAGAGGTGAGCTGTCGCCGGGCGAGATAGTCACTTGGATTCCCTCTGGACCTCTTTTAGGTGCCAAGCAGGGCGTAGCTGACCGGCCATGACTGCCGCGCAGCCGGAGCGTTATTATCTGCGCCAGATAGCCTTTGCCGGCATCGGTCGGGCGGGGCAGGCCAAGCTGGCGGCCTCCCAGGTGGTGATCGTCGGCTGCGGGGGGATTGGCTCGCTGCTGGCCGAGCAACTGACCCGCGCCGGCGTGGGCCGGCTCAAGCTCATCGATCGCGATTACGTCGAGTGGGATAACTTGCAGCGCCAGGTGCTCTTCGACGAAGCGGACGCCCGGGCCAGTTTGCCCAAGGCGGTGGCCGCTACCCGCAAGCTGCGCCAGATCAACGCCCAGGTCCAGCTTGAGCCCCTGGTGACCGATCTCCATGCCGACAATGTGGAAGAGTTGCTCAGGGGGAGCGATCTGGTGCTGGATGGGACGGACAACTTCGAGACCCGCTATCTGCTGAACGATGCCTGTCTCAAGTGGCACCTGCCCTGGATCTACTCTGCGGCGGTGTCTGGCTACGGGACCAGCCTGACGATCTTGCCCGGCCAAACGGCCTGTTTGGAGTGCGTGTTTCCCCAAATGCCGGTGGCCGGACGCACCCCCACCTGTGCCACTGCCGGGGTGATCAATCCCATCACCGGCCTGATAGCCTCCCTCGCCGCTGCCGAGGCGCTCAAATATCTGGTGGGTCAGAGCGAGAAGCTGCGCCGGGGTCTGATCTGGGTGGATCTGTGGGAGAACAGCTTCAGGACGATGCAGGTCGCCCGGCGCCCAGATTGCCCTAGTTGCGTCCAAGGGGCTTTCCGGCATCTAGCCGCCGAAGAGGGCGCTTCGGTAGTCCGGCTCTGCGGGCGAGACGCGGTGCAGATGCGCTTCGCTCAGTCGCAGCAGCTCAACTTGCCCGCTTTGGCCGGCAAGTTGTCTGCGCTGGGACAGGTGGAACAAAACGAGTTCTTGCTGCGTTTTCGGGCCGACAATCGCGAGCTGGTGATATTCTCCGATGGCCGGGCGATCATCAAGGGGGTCGCCGGTCCCACGGAGGCCCGGCGATTCTATGCCAAATATATCGGCCTCTGATCTCGATTAGCTGCCCGGAGAGGTCTACTATGGGCCGCTTGCCCGGCTGGCGTCAGATGGGCTAGAATTTTTCCATCTCAAGAAGCAACAAAGCTAAGGAGACCAATAATGGGCACAGAACTCAGTGGTAAAGTGGCATTCATCACCGGAGCGGGCAGCGGCATCGGGCGTGCCATCGCGCATGAACTGGCCGACCACGGCGCCGATGTGGCGGTCAACGATATCAGCCCGGAGCGCGCCGAGCTGGTCAGCAAGGAGATCGTTGTCCAGGGCCGGCGAGCGATCGCCGCGGTGGCCGATATCAGCGACTTCGAGCAGGTTCAGCGGGCGGTGCAGGTCGCAAGCGATGAATTGGGCCCGATTGACATCCTGGTCAACAACGCAGGTTGGGATACGTTAAAACCCTTCCTGCAAGGGACGCTGGCAGAGTACAACAAGATCATCGACATCAATTTTAGAGGGCCCATCTTCGTCACCCGTGCCGTCGCCGAAGGGATGAGCCGGCGCAAATCGGGAGTGATCATCAGCATCGCCTCCGACGCCGGCCGGGTGGGCAGTCTAGGCGAGGCGGTCTACTCCGGCTGCAAGGGCGGGATCATCGCCATCTCCAAGTCCTGGGCCCGCGAGCTGGCCCGCGATCACATCCGAGTCAACGTCATCTGTCCGGGGCTGATTGACACGCCCCTACTCCATAACTTGCAAGAGAACGACTTTGGCCGCAAGGTCATCGGGGCGATCACCCGCCAGATACCATTTGGCCTGGGCCGGCCGGAGCAGATCGCCGACGCGGTGCTCTTCTTCGCCTCGCCGGCTTCGGAGTACATCACCGGCCAGGTGCTCAGCGTCTCCGGCGGCCTGACCTATCAGGGATAAGTCCCGACCGGCGGGGCCGAGCGCCCTCGCCGGCTATTGACATTACCCCAGGTGAGGGTTATACTGATCCAATATGGTAACCGATAATGGTTACCATATACCCCGGCTGAGGAGGTGGATAGCAGGTGACCAGCAGTCAGACCGAAGAGCGAATCATCAAGGCCTTGCAAGAGACTTCGGTTGAGCTGCACACCGAGGAGATTGCCGAGCGGCTGGGCTTGGCGCGCCATACGACCTCCAAATACCTCCAAGTGCTCTACGCCAAGAGGAGCGTGCGCATGCGACGGGTGGGGAATGCCAAGCTCTGGCAGGCCGCGGCCAGCGCGATCGAGATCCGCTCCCTCCGCCCGGAGGACCTGCCTCGCATCCTTCAGATTGAGGGTCGCCTGCAGAGGCTGCGCCAGGAGGCCCTCCACATTCCCGAGGCCCCAGGTGGACTGCAAACCTTCGCCAAGACGGTCAAGCATCACCTCCAGTGCAGCGACCCCACCTTCTGTCTGGGCGCGGAGCTGGGCGGAGAGCTGGTGGGGTTCATCATAGCAGAGGTCCGACTGTGGGAGTTCGGCGAGGGTGAGGAGACGGGTTGGATCAAAATCCTCGCCGTCGATCCCGATCATCAGCGCTGCGGAATTGGCCGCCGCCTCGGCGAAGCCCTTCTCAGGCACCTCCGCCGGCGCGACATCCTGTGCGTGCGCACGCTGGTGGGCAGCTACTCCGGCGAGCTGATCGCGTATTTCAGGGGCCTCGGCTTCCAGATCGTCAATATGCTCCCTCTGGAGCTGCGAATGGACACCCCAACCGGCGAGCCGATGTCGTAACGGTCACCAATAGAAGATAGTTCATGAGCATTAAAGACAAAAAAGAGGAGGGAGCCACATGAGCACCGTCAAGGCGATCGATTTCATGTACTACGTGGCCACACAGGAGTTCATGGCCAAGTGGGACAAGGCGAAAGAGGGCGAGCTCATCTGCCGCATGGAGCGGGCCATCGGCGGGCTGCCGCGCTACGAGAGCATCGAGCAGATGCTCCAGCTGATGGATGAGGCCGGCGTCGAAAAAGTATTCATCACCCAGTGCAAGATGTGGTCTTACTGGAACAAGTGGATGTACATGGACACCCAGCTCGAAGAGGTCCTACAATACACCGAGAAATACCCCGACCGCTTCGTGGGGCTGGCCGGCTACAACCCGTTCCGGATCCAGGAGTCGCTGAGAGAGATCGAGACCGCCGTCAAAGAGCACGGTTTCAAGGGCGTGTATGTGCATATCTACGGCTTCGATATCCCGCTGCACGACCGCAAGATGTACCCGCTCTACGCCAAGTGCGTGGAACTCGATATCCCCGTCTCCATACAGGTGGGGCACGTCTTGGAGGCGATGCCCTCCGCCGGCGGTCGTCCCATCCACCTTGACCGCATCGCCTGCGATTTCCCCGCTTTGAAGATCGTCGGGGCACACACGGGCTGGCCCTGGGTCGAAGAGCTCATCAGCGTCTGTTACAAGTGGGAGAACATCTGGTTCGGCGTCGACGCCTGGCTGCCCAAGTATTTAAAGCCTGAGATCATCCAATTCATCAACAGCAGCTTGGGCCGGGATCGCTGCCTGTGGGGCACAAATGGGCTACCGTGGAAGAAGAGTCTGGAGCAACTGGAGGAGTTGGGCCTCAAGGAGGAGGTCAAGCAGAAATTGCTGCGCGAGAACGCCGTGGAGCTCTTCAAGCTCTGAGCGGAGATGAGCCATGAACAGCATTCAGGTTGAAGGCAAGGACGCAGTTGTCACGGTCACCCTCGACCGTCCGCCGCTCAACGTGCTGGATATCGCCATGATGCGGGAGCTGCGCGAGTGCTTGGGCGCGCTGGACGATGCCAAAGTCATCGTGCTGGCCGCCCGGGGCAAAGCGTTCTGCGCCGGGGTGGACGTGGCCGATCATACTGAGAACAAAGTGGAGACGATGATTAAAGAATTTCACGGCCTGCTGCGGGCGCTCTGGACGCTGCCCCAGCCGGTGATCACCTCCGTGGGAGGTGCGGCGCTGGGCGGTGGGATGGAGCTGGCGCTGTCCTGCGACCTGATCATCGCCTCCGAGAGCGCCAAATTCGCTCAGCCGGAGGTTAAAGTGGGCGTCTTCCCGCCGATCGCGGCGTTGCTGTTGCCCCGGCTGATCGGCCGTCAGGCGGCGTTGGAGTGCGTGCTGCGCGGCGAGAGCTGGAGCGCGGCCAGGGCGCAGGAGCTGGGACTGGTCAACGCGGTCGTGCCCGACGGGCAACTCGATTCCACCGTGAGGCGCTGGGCCGAAGGGCTGGCGAGCTTGAGCGTGCCGGTAGTGCAACTGGCAAAGAAGGCCACTCTGATCGGCTGGAATCAGGAAGAATTAGACGGGCGACTGGCCCAGATCGAGCGGCTCTATCTTGACGAGTTGATGGGGCTGGAAGACGCCCGTGAGGGCTTAAACGCCTTCATGGAGAAGCGGGCGCCCCGCTGGAAGGATCACTGATGCTGAACGTCCTGATCATGCTTTACGACGCCTTGCTCGTGGAAGCCCTGATGGGTATGAGTAAAGAGAGAGCAGACAGGTACCGAGCTTGGGCTGGGATCACGGGAGCTCTCACATGAAAGTGAAAGTAAGCCTCGGCCTGAACAAGCGCACTTGGCACCCCTCGCCGCTTGTGGGTCAAATCGTGCTCGTCACAACGCTAAACGAAGATGGCACATCGAATATCGCTCCCAAGAGTTGGATCTCGATGATGACCTTCGAGCCCCCTATCCTAGCTATCGGTTGTGACCTCCAGCACCGGACGGCCCGAAATATTCTACGTGACAAAGAGTTCGTCGTGAACGTGCCGGGGGCCGAGTTGGCCGAGATCGTCTGGGAATCTAGCGAATTGCCGCACCCGCGTCCGGTAGAAGCAGTAGGTCTTACGCCGATTCCGGCACTGAAGGTGAAGCCGCCACGGATCGAGGAGTGCAAAGCCCATCTGGAATGTGCCCTCGATCGTCATCTTACTTACGAGGATGAAGTTATCCTGCTGGGCCAGATCGTGGCAACTTCGGTGGACCAAGAGGTTCATGTCGCTAAAGATCCTTATGAGTATCTGCGGATGTTCGTCTATCTAGAAGGCAACACTTACGGCGTGATCGAGCAAGCTTGGCAACTGGGAGACGAAAAGCATTGAAGGGGTGAGCTGATGTCTAAGCAAGAGAGCCAATGGACGATGCTACCAAATGACTCCAACTCCACCCGTTGCGGCGATGGCAGGATCGCGGCTCAGGAGCGACAGCCCCAGCTGCTTCGCCGTTGCAGTAAGGTCACGCCACTTCCGAGGAGGTAGGATCATGTTCACGCAGTTTCGTAACTGGTACGAGGGCCGACATGACTATGTCAAAGACTGGATCGCGCGCACCGACCAGAAAGCTGTGGGCGTCTTCTGCACCTACGCGCCCGAAGAGATTCTCTATGCCGCCGATCTGCTGCCGGTGCGGGTCTACGGCTCGCATGAGCCCCAGAGTGTCACTGAGCCCCACATCTTCGGCATGTTCTGCCCCTGGACCCGCGACGTGCTGGCCCAAGGGCTGCAAGGGCGCTACGACTACCTCAGCGGGATCATCTTGGCCCAAACCTGCCTGCACTTTCGCCAAGCCTTCAGCAGTTGGGAGAAGCATGTCCCGACGGAGTTCTCGTATTTGATCCCCATGCCCCATGGGGTGCAGAGCAAGTTCGGACCGGACTACTACACCGGCGAGCTGCTCAACTTCAAGGGCGCCCTGGAGGAGTGGATCGGCCGCCAGATCAGCGACGATGATCTGCGGCGCGGCATCGAGATCATGGACGAGAACCGGCGCCTGTTGCGTCAGATCTATCGGCTGCGTCAGGCGGAGAATCCGCCGCTCTCCGGACTGGAGGCGCTCTGGCTGGTCGCCTCGGCCCAGATGGTGGACAAGCGTGAGCACAGCGAAGCCATGAAGTCCCTGCTGCCGCAGCTCGAAGGGCGCAGGCTCGGACGGGCCACCGGTGAGCGGTTGATGATCATCGGCAGCGAGAACGATGATGTGGATTTTATGCGCATGGTCGAGGAGTTGGGCACGACCTTCGTGGTGGACGAGAACTGCGTGGGCACGCGCTATTTCTGGAACGAGACCGAGCCCGATGACAGCCCGCTGCACGCCATCGCCAAGCGCTATCTCGATCGTCCGGCCTGTCCGGCCAAGGACTGGCCCCAACTGACGCGCTGGCCACATATCCAGCGTCTCGTCAAAGAATGGAATGTGCAGGGGACAATCCTGATGCAGCAGAAGTTCTGCGACCCGCACGAGCTGGACCTGCCGCGCATCAAGAATCGCTTGGAGGCTCAGAACACCCCGGCGCTCTTTTTGGAGTTCGACGTAACCACCCCGGTGGGGCAGTTCAAGACGCGCGTCGAGGCCTT
>ENA-ORDP01000496-ORDP01000496.1-marine-sediment-metagenome-genome-assembly--contig:-NODE-496-length-25590-cov-4.100842_pt1 | contig 25590 bp, 26 predicted proteins | sample MGYA00248627_ERZ508539 | MGnify/ENA primary metagenome ERZ508539 (study PRJEB26208, sample SAMN05571518) | marine sediment metagenome | biome: deep sea; feature: Hydrothermal vent; material... | reverse complement strand
GCCGCGTCCATGCGGCCGACGGTCTGTAAATTACAGGTCGGCCAGGCAACGTACGCTGTATTAGATCTGTAATAGATCGACGAAAAGTGGCAAGAGCTATGTTATTAATGATAGACAATTACGATTCGTTCACCTACAACCTGGTGCAATACTTTGGTGAGCTGGGTGCGGATGTGCGCGTGCATCGTAATGATGAAATTACGCTGGATGAGATCGAACAACTGGCACCGGACCATCTGGTGATCTCGCCGGGCCCCTGTACGCCCAATGAAGCCGGTATCTCGGTAGATGCGATCAGGCATTTCGCCGGCAAGATCCCGCTGCTGGGGGTTTGCCTGGGTCATCAAAGCATTGCCCAGGCCTTTGGTGGCAAGATCGGACACGCACGGTCGATTATGCATGGCAAGACCTCGAACATTCTGCATAATAACGCCGGTGTATTTAATGGCTTGCCTTCTCCGCTTGAAGCAACGCGTTACCATTCGCTGGTCATCGAGCAGAACAGTCTACCCCAGTGCCTAGAAATCACTGCCTGGACAGAAAACGAACAGGGCGAAATGGATGAAATTATGGGCGTACGGCATCGTGAACTGTCGATAGAGGGCGTGCAGTTTCATCCGGAATCCATCCTGACTACGGAAGGGCACAATATGCTACGAAATTTCCTCAAGAGTTCATCAGGAGCGTAAACCATGAACATCCAGCAGGCGATACAGGCCGTTATTGATAAACAGGACCTGGATACCAGTGAAATGACGGCGGTCATGCGCCAGATCATGACCGGTGAGGCCACGCCGGCACAGATCGGCGGGTTTCTGGTCGGCTTGCGTATGAAGGGCGAGAGCATAGAAGAGATTGCAGCGGCGGCGGCGGTAATGCGTGAACTGGCTATCGGTGTGCAGGTTAGCGATGCGCATCTGGTCGATATTGTGGGTACCGGTGGTGATGCCTCCAGCAGTTTTAACGTATCCACGGCCTGTACCTTTGTGGTGGCCGCAGCGGGCGGCAAGGTTGCCAAGCACGGTAACCGTTCTGTTTCGAGCAAGTCAGGCAGTGCCGATCTGCTTGAAGCGGCCGGTGTGAATCTTGATCTGACCCCGGAGCAGGTGGCGGCCTGTATTAGCGAGGTGGGTGTTGGTTTTATGTTTGCGCCTAAACACCACAGTGCAATGAAGCACGCGATTGGCCCACGTAAGGAAATGGCGGTACGCACTGTGTTTAATGTACTGGGCCCGTTGACTAATCCGGCCGGCGTAACCCGGCAACTGATGGGCGTGTTTGCCGATAATCTGGTTGAGCCACTCGCTCATGTGTTGAAACGACTGGGCAGTGAGCATGTGATGGTCGTGCACGGTGAAGACGGGATGGATGAAATCAGTATCAGTGCAGCAACCCATATCGCCGAGCTGAAAGAGGGCGAGGTACGTGATTATTTTGTTACCCCTGAGCAGTTCGGTTTTGAACGTGCCGGGCGCGAGACGCTGGCAGTGGCCGATGCACAGCAAAGTCTGGAAGTGATACAGGGCTTGCTGGCAGGCAAGGCCGGGCCGGCAAGAGACATCGTGTTGTTGAATGCGGGGGCTGCCATTTATGTAGCCGGGCTGGCGGATGATATGCAGAGTGGTATCGACCTGGCGCGTGAAAAGATTGATGATGGCGAAGCAAAGCGGCGGCTCGATGCGCTGGTGGCGCGTTCGCAGTCTTTCTGATTTTAATATGGGGATTCACAAAAAGCCCCCCTCCCCCAGGGACGACTCCATGGATGGAGGAGGTAGGACGAAGTCTGGAACCTGAGTCGAGAAGGCTGGGGTGAAGGGGTCAGAATAAATGCATTGTTTTTTTCCCCTTATCCTGTCCTTCTCCCGAAGGGATGGCTTTGGTTTTCCGAGTGGTGTAATTTTATGTATTTATCAACCCTGTTCGATCTTGTAATTCAGGAAAATAGTGGTTTATCAGCTTGTCCTGAGGCACTCACGGTACAGTTGTTATGAACAATACCCCCGACATACTAATAAAAATCCTCAACCGCAAGCGCGAAGAAATTTCTGCGTGCAGTAAAAAAACCAGTCTGCAACAAATGCAGGAACGGGCACAACTGGCTTCGTCGGTACGCGGTTTTGTCGATAGCATGCGTCGTCGCCTTGAACAGGGCGAGCCTGCTGTGATTGCCGAAATCAAAAAAGCATCGCCGAGCAAAGGTGTCTTACGCGAAAATTTTCTGCCTGCCGAGATTGCCAGTAGCTACCAGAGCGGGGGTGCGGCCTGTCTGTCGGTGTTAACCGATGTTGATTTTTTTCAGGGTGCCAATGAATACCTGCAACAGGCGCGAGCGGCCTGTGACCTGCCGGTGATACGCAAGGATTTTATTATTGACCCGTATCAGGTATACGAAGCACGTGCGATCGGGGCTGATTGTATATTACTGATAGTCGCAGCACTGGAGGACGATCAAATGCAGCAGCTGTCAGACCTGGCTACCGGGCTGGGTATGGATGTACTGGTAGAAGTACATGATGCCGATGAGCTGCAGCGGGCATTAAGTATACCATTACCATTGATTGGGATTAACAATCGTAACCTGCGCACCTTTGAAACCCGGCTGGAAACCACGCTGGAATTATTATCAGCTATTCCTGATGATCGTATCGTGGTAACAGAAAGCGGCATACTCAAATCGGCCGATGTCGAGCTGATGCGCAGCAACAACGTGAATGCGTTTCTGGTAGGGGAGGCGTTTATGCGAGCGGTGGATCCGGGTGCCGAACTGAACAAGTTGTTTTTCTAACTACGGGAAGGTGCGGTTATTTCTCGTTCCCACGCTCCGCGTGGGAATGCATACAACACACAATGACTAAAGCAATAGTCAGCGCGTCCCAAACACCACAATCGTTTTACCCTTGACGAAAATCAGTCCCTGCTCTTCCAGTGTCTTCAGCACCCGGCCAACCATCTCCCGCGAACAGCCAACAATACGTCCGATTTCCTGACGTGTGATGCGAATCTGCATACCGTCCGGATGAGTCATGGCATCGGGTTCCTTGCACAGTTCCAGCAGGGTGTGTGCCACACGACCGGTGACATCCAGAAAGGCCAGGTTGCTAACCTTGCGGCTGGTTTTTCGCAGACGGGTAGCCATTTGTGAGGCCAGCGCAAAAAGAATGCCGGGATCCTGCTCCGAGAGCTGGCGAAAACGTGAATAGCTGATTTCGGCCAGTTCGCAGTTATCCTTGGTACGTACCCAGGCGCTGCGGGATTTGTCTTCAAACAGACCCATCTCGCCAAAAAAGTCACCTGGATTCAGGTAGGCCAGTACGATCTCGCGGCCGTTGGTATCTTCCATTAACACGGAGACGGAGCCACTTATTATGTAGTACAGCACCTCTGGTTCATCATTGGCATAGATGATGACAGTTTTGGGGGCATAGCGTTTACGATGGCAATGCTCCAGGAATTTGTCTATGGACAGGTTGCCAGTACCTTTTACTGACGGTTCTAGTTTTGGCATAGTTATTCCAATATCATCCAGTGATAAAACCACTTTGCGGGTGTCGACTCAATGAGTGTAGGCTTGCCGGGTTTGATTGTCGAGTGATGATTAACGAGTGAATGTGAACTGGCATGGTAATATTGACATGAGTCAGTTATTTTGAAGCTAAAGGGTTGCTATGAAAGCACGTATCAAGTGGGTAGAGGGGGCCGCCTTTCTGGGTGAGTCGGGTAGTGGACACGCGCTATTGATGGATGGGCCGCCTGATAGCGGTGGCAGGAACCTCGGAGTGCGCCCCATGGAAATGCTGCTATTAGGGTTGGGCGGTTGTACTGCGTTTGATGTCATGCTTATTTTGGGAAAAAGCCGCCAATCGGTCACGGATTGTGTGGTTGAATTAAGCGCGGAACGGGCAGAGGAAGCACCGAAGGTGTTTACCCGTATTCATGTGCATTTTATTGTCACCGGTAACAATCTTTCAGACGATCGGGTTAGGCGTGCAGTGCAATTATCAGCAGAAAAATATTGTTCTGCATCCATTATGCTGGGCAAGGCAGTTGAAATTACTCATGATTACGAGATACTGGAGCAGACATAAGTCTATTGCTGAGTGATTTATTCCCGATGTCCTGGATAAATCCCTTCCGGAGTCCCTAAAAATACCTTTATGAAACACGAAATGTTTACGTCATTTGATAACCTGGTTCAGGAGTATTACCAGGCCTGGTTCCGTTTTCACCCGGAGCAGGCGGTTGAGGCCGGGGTCGAGGGCTATGCCGGTCTTTTGCGCCCATTCAGTGACGACGACACTGGTGTACTGATTTCACTGAACGAAAAACTACTGGATGCACTGGATGAGATCGAGCCAGCTACACTGGACGCCAACCGTGAAATTGATCTAAAAATCCTGCGTGGTGCGGCGCGGCTGGAACTACACGACTTGCTCGAACGTGACTGGCGCCTGCGCGACCCAGCTGGTTTTTTACCGGTTAACGCGATTTATCAGTTAACCGTACGCCCCGTGCGTGATCTTGAGAGCGCACTGGTCGCCCGCCTGGGAAAAATACCGGATTATTTACGTGATGCAGCAGGAAGATTACGACAGCAAACTGGAGATATTCCAGCGCAATGGTTGGTGGCGGCAATTGCAGAGGCACAGTCCGGGGTGGATTATTTTCGCTCACTTCATAATCACCCGCTACTCAGCAAGCAATGCCATGACCTGGGAAAAATTCATGGCTTGCTGGATGCGGCAGGGAGAAGTTTGCAACAGTTCGCCCGTGTACTGGAAACGGAGGTGGCCGCACAGGCAGCGGCAGAATTTGCCTGCGGACGAGAGGCCTACGACCGTTTGCTACGTGACCGGCATTTCCTGGGCATTGATGCCGATGGCTTGCACGAACTGGGTAGCCGTCTGGTCGATGAAACACAGCAGGCATTACTATCGGTATGCAAGGAGTTGGGCTTTGACAGTATCGAGGCACTACAGGCCTCGGTGTCACAGGATCATCCCTCTGCCGATGAATTGTTGTCAAACTATCGGGCGGGTATACAGAGCGCGCATGCGTTTGTGGAGCAACAGCAACTGGTCAGCCTGCCGCGTAAACAGCGCCTGAAAGTCGTTGCAACACCAAAGTTCCTGATTCATCAGATTCCGTTTGCCGCCTACCTGGAACCGTCACCTCACGACATCGACCAGTGTGGCTATTATTATGTCACGCCGGTGAATGAACCCTCATTACTGGCCGAGCATCATCCGGCCGCGATTGCGGCTACCTGCGTGCACGAGGCCTGGCCGGGTCATCACTTGCAGTTTGTTACCGCAAATTGTGAACGCACCAGCCGTACTCTGCCACGTCTGTTAAACCCTTCTGCAACATTGTACGAAGGATGGGCCCTGTACTGTGAGCAGTTGATGCTGGAACAGGGCTTTCTCGATCACCCATATAGCGAAGCGGTCATGTTGCGCGATCGACTCTGGCGTGCATTGCGCATCGTGCTGGACGTGGAATTGCATACTCGCGGGTTGAGCCAGGACGCCGCCGCAAGGCGCATGTCTGAAACCCTGGTGATGCCGCTGGAACAGGCACGCGCCGATATCCTCTGGTATACCCGGTCGCCCACTGTGGCCATGGGCTATGCGACTGGCTGGGCGCTGTTGCAGGCACTTCGTGAGATTCTGTTACCGGATTTGCATCAGGCGGCATCACTGCCATCAGAATCAGACCTGACTCATCTCAAGGTTTTCCATGACCAGATTCTTGGCTGCGGGTCAATTGCTTTGCCTCTGGTGATACAGCATCAGTTTGGTGAACCAGTCTGGCAGGCTGTTAGTAGCCGTGCATTTGGTTCTGAATAGGCCCTGTCAAAGCGGGATAGAATAACGTTAGCTTTCAAGTGGACTCTCTTATATGAAAAAACCCAATCCCACTACCGGCATGCGCCATGTGGCGCTGTTCGTACAGGACATGCAGGCCTGTGAACACTTTTATGTGGAGCTGCTTGATATGAAGGTAGAGTGGCGCCCCGATCCTGAAAATGTCTACCTGAGCTCGGGTAACGATAATCTGGCCCTGCACCAGGCGCCGGAAGGCCATGAGATCGCCGGCGGCCGGCTTGACCATATTGGTTTTATTCTGAACACAGCGGCAGATGTAGATGTCTGGTACGCCTGGCTGCTGGAGCATAATGTGGTAATTAAAACCGAACCACGTACCCATCGTGACAGTGCGCGCAGTTTTTATTGCTGCGATCCCGGCGGTACCGTAGTGCAGATGATTTATCATCCGCCACTTTCGCAGTCCTGATCAGGCAGGCTCAGTGGCTCGCTTACGTAAAAAACTCAAGTTGTCCGGGTTTAACAATCTGACCAAGACTCTGAGTTTTAATATTTACGACATCGCCTACGCCAAAACTGATGAACACAAGCGAGAATATATTTCCTATGTTGATGAAGAATATAACGCCGAACGACTGACGGCTATCCTGGAAGAGGTGGCCAGTATCATTGGCGCCAATATTCTGAATGTCGCACGCCAGGATTATGATCCACAGGGCGCCAGTGTCACCATGCTGATCTCCGAAGAGCAGGAACCCGCTCATGAAGTGAGCAACACCGAAGCGCCAGGCCCGTTACCAGAAACAGTAGTTGGGCATCTGGACAAGAGTCACATTACCGTGCACACCTATCCCGAGAGTCACCCGGACAAAGGTATCAGTACCTTCAGGGCCGATATTGATGTTTCTACTTGTGGCGTAATCTCACCGCTTAAGGCGCTTAATTACCTGATACACAGCTTTGACTCGGATATCGTGATACTGGATTACCGGGTACGAGGTTTTACACGCGATACGCGCGGCAAGAAGCACTATATTGATCACAATATTAATTCGATTCAGAACTTCATGGCCAGAGATACTATCAAGCTGTTCAGCATGGTTGACGTAAACGTATACCAGGAAAATATTTTTCACACCAAGATGATACGCAAGAATTTTCAGCTGCGTGACTACCTGTTTGGCAGTGGTGAGGGAGAGCTGAAAGCGGCTGAACAGCGCAAGATTAGCCGGCAGCTTAAATGTGAGATGGATGAGATATTTTACGGCCGGAATATTAAGTGAGTATTATAAGAGTCCCCTCTCCCCCAGGGAGAGGGTGAGGGGATCAAAACAGGCAGGACAAAGTTTGGAACCAGAGTCGAGAAGGGGGGTGACAGTACTGTTATAGTTGCAGAGCTTAAATATAATAAGTCATCCCGGTCATCACCTTCGACATCGTAGCCATTGCCTTTTTGATCGGTTTCGGTAGCTCGGCCCCGCCGGCCTCCAGCGCAATCGTGGCATGGTGCTGCTCGTCGGACTTCATCTGTTCCAGTATTACGCGGCTTTTTTCGTCCTGCTCGGGTAGTTGTGCGAGATGGCTGTCCAGGTGCCTGACTACCTGGCGTTCGGTTTCGGCAACGAAACCCAGGCTCCACTTGTCACCCACTGCTCCGGCCACCGCGCCCATTGCAAACGAGCCGGCATACCATATCGGGTTCAGGTAACTGGTATGGCTATGCAGATCACGAATACGTGACTCACACCAGTCCAGGTGGTCGTTTTCTTCCTGTGCAGCCCGTTCCATGCTTTCACGCACCTTAGGCAGCTTTGCAGTCAGTGCCTGTCCCTGATACAGGGCCTGAGCGCACACCTCACCGGTGTGGTTGATACGCATCAGGGCCGCAACGTGACGGCTCTGGGTCTCATCCAGTTCCGTTTCGGGAGTATCTGTTGCCGGATTGGCACGCTCAGTGACCTGGGGGTTGCCAAACACCGTGCGCACGGCCTGATCAATGCCAGAGATGAAGCGGTCTATCGGGGTAACGTTTCTCATGGGCTACACGATACAAATAGCAGCAGAAAGTTACAAGCAGAATATGGCAGAATAGCGCTATCCACAATAAAGTGATCAGCCTATGTTCAAGCACCATGTCTTTTTCTGTACCAACCAGCGTACGGATGGTCGTAAATGCTGTCAGGACCATGATGCGCAATCCATGCGTGATTACCTGAAAAAAAAGACTAAAGAGGAGGGGTTGTCGGGCCGTGGTCAGCTGCGTATCAATAGCGCAGGCTGTCTGGATCATTGCGCCCAGGGGCCGGTTATTGTGGTCTACCCTGAGGCGGTTTGGTATACCTACAAAAGCCGTGAGGATCTGGATGAAATACTGGAAACACATTTGATCGGTGGACAGGTGGTTGAGCGGCTGTTGCTGGAATAAAACGAGTAGTCCGTGGCTGTTTCGTTAACCCCCTCTCCCCCAGGGAGACGGCTACACGGATGTAGTCGGTAGGGTAACGCAGGACGCAGTTACCGAGGGTTGGGGTGAGGGGATAAATTTGTTAGCTTATTGTTGTATATCCCCTCATTCTGGCCTTCTCCCTGAAGAGCCGTAGGTCGGGTTACGCTGCGCTAACCCGACCTACACTATGCCACTTCGTTCAAATCTTGATATAAGTCCAGCCTTCATGCTGCTTTTGTATAATCTCACCCATAGCGGAGGGTATCACCTCAACCCCGGGCAGCAGGGTTGCATTAATCCCTTTTTCTATTTTTAGCCGTTTCAGGGCCAGCTGGCAGGCCTGCAGGCTCAGATTCTCGTAGCGCGCCTGCAGGTTCTTGATCCGTTCTGAAAACTGGCTGGTACCCGCACGCACCAGGTCCAGCCCCTTACCATTAGTCAACAGAATCAGGCTGACCTTGTTGCCCTGTTCAGAGTGCTTGGATAACAGCTTTTCGGCCTCGTTCAATACATTATTAAGCTTGTAGGCATCGTTCGTGGTGATGTGCAGTACCAAACGGAAATCATCACTATCCAGCTGGTCGGAGCGGTTCACGGATACCGTTTGCGCGATACCCAGCAAGCCCGGTTGGGCATTATATTGGCCGCCACCTATCCAGCCGGCGGTTAACCCGACCATAAAAACCACTGAAGCCGCAATCGCTAAACGCGCCTGCAGGAAGGATGTGTTTTTCTGTTTTTGAGCAGGCGCCTCCAGATCGGCGTAGGCGCCCCTGACTTGCTCCGTTAACTGAGCCAGTTTTTTCAGGCGTAGTCGCAGCGAGCTGTCTGATTCCAGCTCCTGCTCTACCCAGATTCGTTCGGGTTGATCCAGTTCACCATCTATATAAGCGCACAGGGTTTCATCAGAGATGTTATGTGTGGGGCTCATTTCACTCTCCTCAGGTACGGTGTGTTTACCGTGGCAGTCACTTGCCTAAGGTCTTGCAGACGTTGAATCAGTGTTTTACGCGCGCGACATAAACGGCTCATGACGGTACCAATGGGGATTTGCATTGTTTCAGCCACATCGGCATAGCTGGTGCCGTCAATGTCAACCAGCGTGACCACCATACGCTGACTTTCAGGCAGTTTGGCAATGGCATGCCGGATGCGCTGGCGCTGGTCACTTTGCACCCATTGTTGTTCCGGTGTGTCATTTTCATAAAGTTCGTAGTCATCGATGTTTTCATGTTCTTTGCGGCTGCGGTAATGATCGCGCCAGCAGTTAATTAAAATTCCGTTAAGCCATTGATCCAGTTTTGCCGGATCTTTCAACTGGCGGCTGTTACGCAGTGCCTTGGTCATCGCATCCTGAGTCAGATCATCACTGACAGTCGCATCGTTACACCATGCGTACGCCAGACGGTACAGCCTGTTCCTGCTTGCTGCCAATCGGTTATGCAGCTGCTTCTGTAATAAACCTTTAAAAACGGGCATGGTTTACCTCTAAACCTATATGGATGTAGACGCATGCAATTGTTGTTTTATTCCATCAATTGCGTGCGTATGACAATTTGTAACAAATAAATCCTGTTATCAGTCGAACAGGTTCAGTACATTCTATTAGGAAACGGGATAAGATGCATTTCTATTAGAAATTAATAATTTACTTAAATACATGCACAAAAAATATGGAATAAATTGGAGGTTCTGTACGTCTACCTAAATGATTACCCTTACCAAGGGTTGTTATAGTGCGGCGTTGTTTTTATACAACTACCGTATGTTAAGTATAACTATAAATCTGAGGAGTCTGACCATGCTTAAATCACCAAAAGGGCTGCTAGGCCTGGTGGTGGCAGTCGCGCTTACTCTGGGTTCCTTTATGGCCCAGGCAGCCGAACCGTCATTAGCGAGTACCAAAATTGTTTTACAGATAAGTGATCCCAACCCATTCAAGCAAACCCTGGTTCTGAATGTGGCCAGCAATATTATCAAGCACTACGGCGAAGATGACGTAAAGGTCGAAATCGTTGCGTTTGGCCCAGGACTGCGCCTGTTGATGAAAGGCAATGTGAACACCGGTCGTATTGGTGGCCTGGCATCCAAGGGCGTCACGTTCAGTGCCTGTGCAAATACCCAGAAAGCAATGAGCAAAAAACTGGGCCATATGCCCGAGATGAACTCAAACGCTGTTACAGTCGGGGCGGGAGTTGTTCGTATTATCGATCTGGTTAAGGAAGGTTATGTGCTGGTCAAGCCATAAAGGTAAATACCTGGAATATTAGAATACCAGGCAACTGAACATCATAAATAATCGAAAATAATCATATTAAATATCAAGACATTCTGATGCAAATCGGGAGGAGACTTATAATGATATCTTTTAACAAAAAACTACTGTTGTCGGCCGTCGGTGCCGCAACATTGATGGGCTCGGCAGTGCCGGTCCAGGCAGCTAACTGGCTGTTTTTGCAAGGCACTGAAAAACCGGGTCAGTCAGCACGTGCAAGGGTCTGGGGTTTTATTCAGCCTGAATATACCTACACAGAAGACACCAAACTGAAGGCAGGCCCCTGGAAAGGCCAAAGTGCCGCCTTTAACTCTGTGCGCCCTAATCTTAAAACCAATGACGGCTTTAACATATTGCGTGCACGTATTGGTGTTCGAGGCACAGGTTTTCCGCTGGACGACAATGTTAACTATTTCTTCCTGGCTGAATTCGGTAATAACGGCATCACCGCACAAGGTGGTGGCAGCGTCAAGATTACCGATGCCAGTGTGACTTTGAACCATCTGAAAGCGGCACGTTTTCGTGTAGGTCAGTTCAAGACCCCGGGTTCAGAAGAGGCACTGCAGGCGATTCATGTATTTGACTACAACAACTTCACCAACGCGACCAACCAGCTGCTGCTGGAGCGGTTTTTTGATGGTAACGGATCTATTGGGGGACTTGGCAAGCCCAACACCCCAAATGGGCCGGTAAGCGCATTCCGTGATATTGGTATCCAGGCCTTCCAGACCTTCAAGATGAATGACTGGGAACACAGTTATGCTGCAATGATCGGTAGTGGCAATGGTATTACCCGTGGAGATAACGATAATAACAAGGAACTGTATCTGTACTGGGCATCTGAAAAGGTCTTTGGTGGAAAGGGTCCGCGTCGCAAGGGCTGGAAGACGTACGTCTGGTATCAGGATGGTAAACGTACCCTGACAACCGGTGGCGCGGGTGAATACGACCGTACCCGTTATGGTCTGGGCTCAACCTATCGCACGGGTAAAATCCATGCCAACTTCGAGTACATGAAGGCGGATGGTATGATCTTCACCGGTACCGATGGTGCTGCACGACCCGGTGCGAAGAATAACGCGGGTACAGCTCTGGCAGGCTTTAACCTTGAAACAGAAGGCAAAGCCGATGGCTGGTACGTGGACGGTGGCTATCACATCACACCTAACTGGGAAATAGACCTGCGTTATGATGTGCTCAATCGCATGACCGATGTGTCTAAGAAGGAACGTCAGTTTGAAACCTGGACTCTGGGTACACAGTTTTTCTGGAACAAGAAGAGTCGTTTTATTCTTAACTACGAGTTCCGTGATGCCGAAGCACCGAATCTGTCCGATTCAGCGGGACCGAACAAGATCCTGAGCGGTATGGATGATCGTATCTCGGCTCAGATCCTGATCGTATTCTGATCAACTGGTGTGGTTTATAAGTAATCAGAGCACATGGACGTGCTAATTCAGTTCATAGTAAGATGGTATTTGACCCCGGTTCGACCGGGGTTATTTTTGACAGATAATCGGGGGAATTATGAGACTGGGAAAAACAATGACGATGCTGGCAGTATCGTTGCCCGTACTATTAAGCGGCTGCGCAGGTGGCGATGTTATCCCTGGTGGCCAGGTAACCATCAAATCCAGACCGATCAATGCACAGATATTTGTTGATGGAGAGATGATTGGTCATACCCCAAAAGAAATTAATCCGAACGAAGTGTTCCCTGCACGCTGGAAAAATATGACCTTGCAGGCAGAGGGAAAACTGACTTTAAAAAAACAGGGCTGCAAGACCTACACCATGAAAGTAAACGACAGCGTGCTCATCCAGGGCATTGATGTCGTGCTGGAGTGTTCAGATGCGATAGCTCAGGAACAGGTGCAGCAGCATGTTCCAGAGAGGGCGCCCGCGCCGATGATGCAGACTATCCCCGCCGCGCCAGCACCCGTGCCGCAAAAGACCACCGAGTCCGCGATTGAACAGCGCCTGAACAAGATCAAGAGCTTGCGTGACAAGGGTGTTATTAGTGAGCAGGAGTATCAAAAGAATCGCGCCAGAATTCTGGGTGAGCTGTAACGCGCTGGTTACCCGTTTGTTATTAGTCACTGGGCCGGTTCGTTACCGGCCTTTTTTATACTGCTGCAATGAGTAAATCTCTGGTTCCCACGCTCAAGGTTTTAGTCTCCAGCTTCACTCTCCACAATTCTCTGATTCCCACGCTCTGCGTGGGAATCCATATATCACCAACATAGGGATTTCTGTAAATAAAAGTTGACAAGTACAGAAGAATATAAGAAAATACTTACATACTAATTAACCACTCCTCCGGTTGATTGGTTTGACTCCTCCATCCTTAATTGATGGTATTTAGCGTGGCACCTTCTGCCACGCTTTTTTTTGCGAAAAATACAAAGACAAGCCATAAATAACAATGACTTAAATTGGTTTAGGCTGGGAAGCCTAACTCACCCCTCTTGCCGATAACTGTGCCGCAAAAGTCTTCCTGTTCCTTCTCCCTCCGGGAGAAGGTTAGGATGAGGGGATATAAAACAATCAGTTACATCTAATTTATCCCCTCACCCTGGCCCTCGGTAACTGCGTCCTGCGTTACCCTACCGGCTACATCCCTGTAGCCGTCTCCCTGGGGGAGAGGGGACATTTCGACACCCTCCTCGGGGCATTTGCAGATTATGCACGAAAAATAGCAACTCTTTTGCGTTTCCCCTTGTATCTTGTGCCTAATTTCTATAATATTTCGCGTCTTCCCTTTTGCGGGAACCTGTTTTAGTTGGAGTGGATTGAGAAGATGAAAACCTTCAGTGCAAAACCGGCAGAAGTCAAACACGACTGGTTCGTAGTTGATGCCGATGGCAAAACGCTGGGCCGTCTGGCCAGTGAGATCGCACGTCGTTTGCGTGGCAAACATAAAGCGATTTATACGCCTCATGTCGACACCGGTGACTACATTGTTGTTGTTAACGCCGAAAAGGTACGTGTAACCGGCAACAAGATGAAAGACAAGATCTATTATCATCACACCGGTCACATCGGCAACATGAAATCCATTTCACTGGAAAAACTGCTGCAGAAGGCGCCTGAGCGGGTACTGCAAAAAGCAGTAAAAGGCATGATGCCCAAGAACACACTGGGACGCGCAATGCTGCGCAAGCTGAAAGTGTATGCCGGTGCCGAACACCAGCACAGTGCACAGCAGCCCAAAGTCCTCGATATCTAATTACACTATATGAATGGTTAAACTGATGGCAGCTAACGAACAACATTATGCAACCGGCCGACGCAAAACATCCAGCGCGCGCGTATTTATGCGCCCTGGTACCGGCACAATTGTTATAAACAACCGCACACTGGAACAATACTTCGGTCGTGAAACAGCTCGCATGGTAGTACGCCAGCCGCTGGAACTGACTGACTCCAGCTCGCAGTTTGATTTTCATATCACTGTGAGCGGTGGTGGCATGAGCGGCCAGGCCGGTGCTATTCGTCATGGTATTACACGTGCGCTGATGGAATACAACGAAGAACTGCGCCCTGCATTGCGCAAAGCCGGTTTCGTAACTCGCGATGCGCGTAAGGTAGAGCGTAAGAAAATCGGCCTGCACAAAGCACGTCGCGCACCTCAGTTCTCAAAACGATAAAAATATTTCATCATCTATATATAGATGGGCAGACAGGGAAACGCAGCAACAGACCTTGTTATAATCTCGTACCGTTTTTGGGGGATCGTCTAGCGGCAGGACTGCGGACTCTGACTCCGCCAACCAAGGTTCGAATCCTTGTCCCCCAACCAAATAAAAGAGCCCGGCATTGCCGGGCTTTTTATTGGGGGACAAGGATGAGAACCTCAGGTTCGACAAAATCGCCCGGAAGCGATTTTGATCAGTGGAGCGTAGCGACGCTGACCCGCAGGGTGAGCCCCAGGGAAGGGGCGAATAATCCTTGTCCCCCAACCAAATAAAAGAGCCCGGCATTGCGCTAGCCGTTCAGTTAAAGTGTTGTTTGACTTTGTCTCAATTTACTTGACCCAGTTTTCTACACGTAGCCCAGGAACTCGGTTAAACTCTTTTCCGTTGTTTGTTACCAGGATTAAACCATTTGACCTGGCGTGCCCTGCAATCATCATATCATACGGCCCAATCGTTTTACCTGAGCTCACCAATTCTGCCCTGAGTTGTCCAAAATGGGCCGCATCGTGTGAACCAAACGGCAACACTTCCAGGCGCGCCGCCATTCCCTCTACGACTTCCATATTCTTTTCAGGCTGTGTTGAGCGTTCCGCACCATAGATCAACTCACCCAGCGTTACCGTAGAAATACACATCTGTCCATCATGACGCTTGAAAGCCTCTCGCACCTCCTGGGGTTTATTCTTGATCGTGTAGATCACGATATTGGTGTCCAGCATGTATTTGAGCATTAAAAAACCTCACGAATCTGGTCTGTAGGTTGGTCACGATCAATCATGAAGTCATCTGTCGCGATCGGACCATCAAACCAACTATCCCAGGAGCCTCCCGCAGGCGTAATAAGGCGCTTATTCCCAATCGCCACAATATCGACCTCTTTAACCGACTCTGGGAATGCAACATTTTTCGGTAAACGAACTGCCTGGCTACGGTTACTGGTAAAGACTTTTGTGTGTGAAGTTGACATTTTTCTGACCTGTATATCCCAATTGTATATCCATGATAGCTGTCATATGGGATATGTCAAATGTATATCCCTGCTATTAATTTATTACAAAGATATGAAACAAGGTGGTAAACATGAAGTTTATTTAATAGCCCACTGTTGTTGCAAAACTACAACAATTACCGCCTTTGTGTCATTAATGAATAAAGTTGTTGCAATTCGGCAAAAGGCGTGTATATTCCGACAATGTAGATACATAAAAACATTTTGAGGATTCAAACTATGAACAAAAAACTGATTGCACTGGCTGTCGGCGCTGCTATGGGTCTTGCACCTATGGCTGCTTCAGCTGCAAAAGTAACAGTATACGGCCAACTGCAGTTCGAACTGGCTGATGAAAGTGTTGATAATAGCATCGATGGTGTGAAAGGTAACAATGTTACTATCACCAAGAGTAACTGGCAGGATAACCGTACCATTGAAGATAACCAGCGCGGTCGTTTTGGTATCAAGGCCAGTGAAAAACTGGGCAATGGCATGACTGCTATTGGTCAGGTCGAGTATGATATCTCTGCTAGCAGCAACGAGAGTGAAGCCAACCCTAAGCTTGGTAGTAGCAAAGCTGATAGCTCGCCCCGCATTCGTCTTGCGAACGTAGGCTTGAAAGGCAACTTTGGTACCGCTCTTATCGGTACCATGAAGACTCCTTACAAATACTGGGGTGGTGTTAAATACGATCCGTTCGTCACAACCAACCTCGAAGCTCGTCGTCAAGGCGGCATGAGTGGCGGCGACTTCGGTCAGAACAACTTCTTCTCTAACGCACTGGGTTACAAATCACCTAAGATGAATGGCTTCCAGTTCTGGGGTGTATACAGCCCTGATGAAAACCTGTCTGGTCGTCAGGACGATGGTGACTACGCTGCTGGTGTTAAATACAGCAATGGTCCAATGGAAGCCTTTGTTGTATTCTCTGGTAACAGTTATAATGGCACCACCTCTACTGTTGCTGATGAAAGTCGCTGGAAGATTGGCGGCAAGTACAAAATGGGCAACCACACCTTCCTGGGTCAGTATGAAGACCTGAGTGATATCAACCAGGTAAATGGTGCAGATGGCCAGGTTTACTTCCTGGGTTATCACTTCAAATCCGGTAACAATACCTTTATCGGTCAGTACGGTAATGCTCAGTCAGATCTGGTAGGTGTTAAAACCGCACTGACAGATGATGAAGAAACCGATTACTTTGCTATTGGTATGATTCACTGGTTAAGCAAGAAGACCCGTCTGTTTGGTGGTTATTCACAGTCCAGTGTTGATAACCTGAACGGTCTAAAAGCTACCAGCGGCGACCGTGATGCATTCACTGTCGGTATTCGCATGGTGTTCTAATAACCATAAAGTACGTAGTACGATTGAACGGGGCCTTCGGGCCCCGTTTTTTTGCCCTGACTCGGGACGAGTAGGGTACTCATAATGAACCCGATAGGGTTCTTTGAGTCAGCACAATGAGCTCGTAAAGCTCTAATGGTATAGCCCGTAGTGATTATAGAGACAGGCCGAGAGCGACTGCGAAGGCCCCTGACACTATTTTGTCTGTGCTATGTATGATCGGCACTATGAGGTCGCGTAGGCCAGGGAAGCCCGAGAGCGTCAATGCACAGGGCTTGAAAATTGTTATGCGGTCTCTTTGTCTAAAGGCCTACATGTACACTATTTGACATTGTTCACGTAACGTGTACACTATACAATTATGTACAAAGTAGGCAATGTACCAATAGTGTTGAGCCGTAAAGATTAGAGATGCAACATAATAATCATATACTTACAAATGCTTTGGCTGCATTTGAGGAAACAACGGGTCTTCCGGCAGTACAAATCCCAATGCCAGCAGAGAGTGTAGGTGTCCAGTTACGTTTGGGCGACGCACCGGCTTTGTGCGCAGAGATCAAGAAAACACTCAGGCCAGCAACATTGGGGATTGTAGTAGCGAACTTACATCGATTCAACCGGCCTGCTGTTCTGGTTGCCGGGTATGTAACTCCCCAGATGGCAGAAAAACTTAAAGAACTGGACATCCCGTTTCTTGATGTTGCCGGTAATGTATATTTAAAGACGCCGAACACGTTTATTTATGTTTCAGGCAAAAAGCCAAAAGAACCAGGCCCGCAGTGCCACAACAGGGCATTCAGGGCGGCTGGTTTGAAGGTTATTTTCACATTGCTGACGCTGCAGGGTCAGCTAAAGGCGTCCACGCGCGAAATTGCCAGTAATGCCGGTGTCGCAAATGGCACAGTTAGCAACATTATCAAAGACCTTGAACAGCAGGGCTTTGCATACAGAAGCAAAACCAAAGGACTGGTGCTGCAAAATAGAGATAAACTGATAGATAAATGGGTAGAGGCATACCCACTGGAATTGCGACCGCAACTGACAGTACAGCGATTCCATATTCAGCACACGGACTGGTGGAGGGAGTTTACTTATGACCGTTGGCAAGAATATCAAATGTGGCTGGGGGGTGAACCAGCGGCCGCATTGCTGTCGAAATATCTTTATCCGGAAATAATAACAGTTTATGGACGACCGGATTTCAGGAAGCTCGCGCAGGTAGTAAAACAACCAGTACGTGACGAACACGGAAATTTTGAACTACTGGAACCATTTTGGGATTTTGAAACACCCCTACTGGATGAAGTGCACAGGCTTTGCCCCCCGCTGTTGATATATGCAGATCTTGTTGCAACCGGTGATGCACGCCATCGAGATGTGGCAAATCTGATAAGGGATAAATATCTTCATGGCGGTTGAGGCAGTAGAGGTAGACGACGCGTTATTTGAAGTGCTTGTAGCTTTTTCAGCAGCGGCCGATAAAGTGAAAGCGCCGTGGATTATGGTTGGGGCTACGGCGCGTATCTTGCTGCTGGAACGGATTTATGGCTGGCCTCGGGGGCTAGCTACACAAGATATTGATTTTGGCGTACAAGTTAAAGACTGGGAACATTATAAGCAGTTATGCGAATACATATCAGAAAATAATGTCCTTGAAGCTGAGCGCACACCTACCAAGCGGTTCAGATCCAGACAGAATATGGCTTTTGATCTTGTTCCATACGGTGGCGTTGAAAATGAGCATAAACAAGTATTCTGGCCTCCCCATAATGATGATGTCATGACTGTTCGAGGCTTTGATGTAGTGGCATGTGATGCAGTATCTGTTATTGTTAATCAGAAATTAATGGTATCAGTTGTAAGCCCGATAGGACTGTGTGCATTAAAGTTATTTGCATGGCATGAGAGGCATACACAACATCCGGGCAGAGACGTTAAAGATATTGCGTATTTATATAACAATATCGAATTATTATATTCATCTGACAAGCTTTTCAGCGAACACCTCAATGCTATCGAAGCCACTGATTATCAAATTCAAAGTGCTGGTCTTTACCAGTTGGGCTGTGATGTTGGAGGGCTGATATCAGAAGATGACTACAGATTTTTGATAAATGTACTGTCGGGTGAACTTGGAGAGGGTGAGGATTCAGCTTTGTGCAGGGAGTTACATCGATATACCAAAATGTCGTCGATTCAGGACACGCAGAAGGCGCTATATAATTTCTATAGTGGTTTTTGTAGAAATTAACGCGGGTCAGATGCAACCATGAATCGCCTTCTGATTGTCTTTATTGTGCTGTTACTCACCGCCTGCGCCAACATGACCCCCTCGCAGTCACCCGAATGGCGGCAAGCGGGAGCACATGATTTTGGCGCTACCCGGCTGGCCTTTTCACCCACTATGGACAGGCTGGCCAGTGGGGGTTACCAGGGTGAGGTTCGTCTGTGGTCATTACCGGGTGGCAAGGCACAGTCGCGACACCGTGCGCATAGCGGTACTGTAAGAGGCCTGTTTTTTGATACACCCGACCGGCTGGTTAGCGCAGGCGAAGACGGTCGGCTGGTTTTGTGGCAGACAGATGGGTGGCGGGCTCTGGTAGAAAGAAAAATCCCGGCAGTGACCAGTCTGGCCGGGGAGCAGGGTTCGCAACTTCTGATTAGCGGTCATCAAGATGGTTCTGTACGGTTGTGGTCACGTGATGGCTTGACAGAAAGAGGCCTGCGCAAGTCGGCCAGTCCGGTACTGGCGGTTGCGCAGACTAAAACCGGGTCACATTTTGCGGTGTCATACGAAAACGGTGAAGTACAGTTACTGGATGAAAATCTGAAGAATTTACAGCGCCTCGATGCGGGTGATCGCAATGCACTGTCGTTGCGCTTCTCACCGGATGGTAAAACTCTGGCGGCCGGCACCTGGTTCAAACTGGTTGAATGGGATCTGGCCACAGGAAAAAGAAAAATTCTTCCTACAGAGCATCTGGGGGCCATTATAGCGATTGATTACAGCCCGGATGGTAAACAACTGATTAGCCTGGGTCGGCATACCGATGCCAATTTACGGCTGGTAAATAGTGAGAATGGAAAGGTCCAGCGGCGCCTCGCTGCGCACGGTCTGTGCGGTTGGTACGTTCGGTATAGCCCGGATGGTCGCTATATCGCGTCTGCTTCTGAAGACGAAAGTATTCGTCTGTATGATGTGAATAAACCGTATCAGCCGCAGTGGCAGCAGGAATGAAGTATATGTATTTTGAACCAGGCAGCTCTATTGCCCCCTCTCCCTCAGGGAGAGGGTTGGGGTGAGGGGATAAAACAGGTAATTATGCTTTTATATTCCCTCATCCTGTTCTTCTCGGCTCGGGTTCCGAACTTCGCCCTACCTCCTCCATCCCTGGAGTCGTCACTGGGGGAGAAGGGATTGCTTCGTTTATGTGTTTTTGCAATATTCACATTATTCCTGAGCGCCTGCGCAACCCAGCCATACTACAAAGCCAACGCCATTTATCCAGATGCACACGACGGCGGCAGCATCGTCGAATTCAGCCCGAATGAACGCATTCTGATCTCGGGTGGCTGGGAAGGGCGAGTTCGTTTGTGGTCGTTGCCGAGTGGTGAGGCTTTAAATGACTGGCAGGCGCATGACGATACGGTTAACGGTATCGTGTTTGTTTCCAGTACCCGCCTGATCACCGCCGGTTATGATGCCCATCTGGTTAGATGGTCGATAGAAGGTAAAAAACTGCAGGATAAAACGCTGCCTTCTGCGGTAACCCATATGATTGCTGCAAAGGATCAAGGCTGGTTGATCACCGGCCATGCAGACGGCTGGGTCAGGCTGTGGGCTATTTCTGATTTCAAACCGATTACAGAGCGGCAGTTGCATTCCGATCAGGTGGCGGCGCTGGCCTATGATGCGACCAGTGGCAAGATTGCGTCCAGTGATACTGGCCAACAGGTTATGCTGTGGCAGCCGGGTAGTGAGCCAGTGGTACTACAGTCACCCGCCAGCTACTCGCGCACACTGGTGTTTTCTGCCGATGGCATGCGGCTTTATGGCGGTGGCTGGTTTGATCTGTTTCAGTGGGATACCGACACCGGCAAACTCAAGGTCATCGCAACCGAACATGCGGGCATTATTAAATCACTGGACCGTACGCCGGCAGGGCAATTGGCCAGTATCAGCCGTCAAACAGACAGTTCGGTGTATCTGCTCGATGCCGACAGTGGAGTCGTCAAGCAGCGTTATCAGCCACATGAATTGTGTGGAGGTTATATCCGCGTATCACCCAGTGGTCGTTACTGGGCGACCACCAGTGATGATGCCAGTGTGCGTTTCTGGGATCATCAGCATCTTGAATTGTCCGAGTAAAACTTTTCATGCCTGAAGCAGATGTGACGCTATGGGGTCTGTTCCTGAGCGCATTTCTGTCATCAACCCTGTTACCGGGTGGTTCTGAGTGGATGCTGGCCTGGCTGGCATCACAGCAGCAATATAATCCTCTCATGCTACTGGGGCTGGCGACACTGGGTAACACGCTAGGTGGTATGAGTTCGTGGCTGTTAGGCTGGATAATCGCTGTGTGGTATCCGGCCCGCCGACTGGACAAGGCGCACCACCAGCGCGCGCTGGAACGTATACAGGGCTATGGTGCACCGATACTGCTGTTGTCGTGGCTACCGGTAGTGGGTGATCCATTGTGTCTGGCGGCGGGATGGTTGCGCATACACTGGCTGGCGGCACTGCTTTATATCACGCTGGGCAAGGCGCTGCGTTACGCGGTGCTAATGTTCGTGTTTAGCTAGAGAAAGTTCCCTCTCCCCCAGGGAGACGGCTACAGGGATGTAGCCGGTAGGGTAACGCAGGACGCAGTTACCGAGGGTTAGGGTGAGGGGATAAACAGAGTTTTCTGCTTCGATAACAACCCGTGCAATATGGTAGACTTTGTCCAGCTATTGAGCGCCAATATTGACTATGTCTACAACCCGAATTCGCGAAATTCCGTATAACTACACCTCATTCTCCGACCGTGAGATTGTGTTGCGCTATCTTGGGCGCGAGTGTTGGGACATCATCAATCAACTACGCCTGTCGCGGCGTACCGGTATCTCGGCACGCATGTTACTGGAGGTGCTGGGTGACATGTGGGTGGTTAATCGTAACCCGTATATTCAGGATGACTTACTCAGCAATCGCAAGCGGCTGGCGGCCCTGGTGCATGCCATGCATCATCGTCTGCAGCAGATTGTTAAACGTGCAGATGGCAATAATAAAGTACTGGAACTGGAACAGGCTGCGCGCAAGGCGGTACAGCAATTCGAGATATGGTTCCCGCAACAAGCCAGAATACGTACCCGGGTGCGCAAGGCGCTATCAACCCTGACCCGTGCGGACAATATTGACTTCAGCGGCCTCGCGCGCGTCAGCCATGTGACCGATGCATCGGACTGGCGTGTGGCCTATCCACTGGTGGTGGTATGCCCCGATACCGAGGCGGAAATGGCGCCAATCGTGGCCGCCTGCATCAAGATGGGGCTGACGATTATCCCGCGCGGTGGTGGTACGGGCTATACCGGTGGTGCGGTACCGCTACATGAAGACACGGTGGTATTGAATACTGAAAAGCTGGATAGCCTGGGTGAAGTTGAGCATCGCAAGCTTGAAGGGCTGGATAGCAGTGTCGCAACCATACGTGCCAGTGCCGGCGTGGTGACTCGTCGTGTAGCGGAAGTGGCTGAAGCGAGTGGTTATGTGTTTGCGGTTGACCCTACTTCGCAGGACGCTTCCACCATCGGCGGCAATGTTTCCATGAACGCCGGTGGCAAGAAAGCAGTCATCTGGGGTACGACACTGGATAACCTGGTTTCGTGGCGCATGGTAATGCCAGATGCCAAATGGATAGAGGTTACCCGCGTTAATCACAATCTGGGCAAGATCCATGAACAACCCATTGTGCATTTTCGTATCGCACGTTATGAGGCTGACGGGCATACTCGTATCGGAGAAGATCAGGATTTGCGACTGCCGGGATCAACACTACGCAGACAGGGCCTGGGCAAGGATGTGACTGACAAGTTTCTCGGTGGTCTGCCTGGTATACAGAAAGAAGGTTGTGACGGCCTGATTACCTCCGCGGTATTTATCCTGCACCGTATGCCGGCTCATACACGTACGGTTTGCCTGGAGTTTTTTGGTAACGATTTACGTCGCGCGGTTTCGTCCATTGTCGAAACCAGAGACTATCTTGAGAGTAACTATGAAGTAACGCTGATCGGCCTGGAGCATCTCGACGAGCGCTATATTCAGGCAGTGGGTTACAGTACCAAGGCGGCGCGGCGTGAGTCGCCAAAAATGATTCTGCTGGCCGATATCGCCGGAGAAGATGCCGATCAGGTGGCTGCGGCAGCATCGGAGGTCGTGCGTCTGGCCAATGCGCGCGAGGCAGAAGGTTTTATCGCAGTCAGTGCCGAGGCGCGCCAGCGTTTCTGGCAGGATCGCGCGCGTACGGCAGCGATTGCCGCGCATACCAATGCATTCAAAATCAACGAAGACGTGGTTATCCCGCTGGATCGACTGGCAGATTATTACGAACGCATCGAACGCATCAATATAGAGCACTCGATTACCAATAAGCTGACCATGGTCGAAGCCATTATGAGCTGGCTGGCCGGTGATATGTCGGAGCTGACTCGTAGTGAGCATTATTCAGATGATAGTGAAAGTCGGGAGTATTTTGCAGCCAAGTGTCAGGCTGCACGGAATATTCTGGAATCGGTGCGAGTAAAATGGCAAAGCATACTGGATAATCTCGAACTGCCGATGTGTGAGTGTGGTGACCTGCTGAACGAAGATACGCCGATCTATGATGCCGACGATCAGTTATTAATCAGCCTGCTACTCCGTCGTGAGTTACGTATTTCCTATCGTAAGGAGGTGATGCAGCCACTGCGGGAGATTTTTAACGGTGGTGATCTGGAGCAGGTGCGTACGCACTTCGACGAACTGCACAGCAAGCTGCGTAGCAGTCGACTGTTTGTCGCCACTCATATGCATGCCGGTGATGGCAACGTGCACACGAATATACCGGTTAACTCCAATGATTATGAAATGATGCGTGAGGCAGAGCGCATTGTCGACCAGATAATGGAGCTAACCCGGTCACTGGGAGGCGTAATTTCCGGTGAACATGGTATCGGTTTAACTAAAATGCAGTACCTGGATGCGAAAAACGTCAAGGCATTCAGTGATTACAAGCAACGTGTCGACCCTGGAGCGGTTTTTAACCGCGGCAAGCTGTTAGTTGGCTCTGGTCTTGAAAACGCTTACACGCCTTCTCTGCGCCTGTTACAGCAAGAAGCGTTGATACTTGAAGAAAGTGAGCTGGGTGAACTGAATAACGACATACGTCACTGCCTGCGCTGCGGTAAATGCAAACCGGTATGTAATACCCATGTACCCCGAGCCAACCTGTTGTATTCGCCACGCAACAAAATACTGGCAACCGGTTTGATTATTGAAGCCTTCCTGTATGAAGAGCAGACCCGGCGTGGCTTATCGATCAGGCATTTCGATGAAATGAATGATATCGCCGACCACTGCACCATTTGCCACAAATGCCTGAGCCCATGTCCGGTAGATATAGATTTTGGTGATGTGTCGATACGAATGCGCAATATATTACGGCGTCGGGGACAAAAGCGCGTTAACCTGGCAACGAAAATGTCCATGGCATTTCTGAATATGACCGATGCGGGTCGTATCGGCCTGATGCGCACCTTCCTGATACGGGGTGGTTATGCCGCGCAACGACTGGGTCATAGCCTGTTTAAATGGACCGGACTGCTCAGGAACGCCAGGACACCGGCAGCGACTACCGGTAAACCCGCTATGCAGACCCGAGTGGTGGAACTGGTCAGAAAGCCGTTGCCGGGTGGGTTGCCGGCACGGCCGATGCGCAGCCTGTTAGGTATTGATGACCCACGCACCATTCCGATACTGCGCGATGCTAACCGGGTAAATGAAAACAGCGATGCGGTATTCTATTTTCCTGGCTGTGGTTCAGAACGTCTGTTCAGTCAGGTTGGTCTGGCAACACTGGCTATGTTATACGATGCCGGTGCACAAACTGTGCTGCCACCCGGTTACCTGTGTTGTGGTTACCCGCAAAGAGCCAGTGGCGACGAAGACAAGGGACGTCAGATCAGCACTGAAAACAGGGTGCTGTTTCACCGTGTCGCGACCACCCTGAATTATCTGGATATCCGTACCGTGATCGTTTCCTGCGGCACCTGTATGGATCAGCTCATGGCCTATGAGTTTGAAAAAATATTCCCGGGCTGTCGGCTACTTGATATACATGAATACCTGATGGAAAAAGGTGTCAGCCTGGGTGGAGTCAAGGGCCGGCAGTACCTGTATCACGACCCTTGCCACACACCCATGAAAACCTACGCACCCGTGCAGGTGGCGGAGAAGTTGCTGGGCTGTGATGTGCAGCTGGCCGACCGCTGTTGCGGCGAAGCGGGCACCATGGCGGTGACGCGTCCGGATATCGCCACCCAGCTCCGCTTCCGCAAGCAGCAGGAGTTACAGCAGGGGATACACGATTTCACCGGCAAGGATCGTGTTGACAACGACGAGGTCAAGATACTGACCTCGTGCCCGGCCTGCCAGCAGGGCCTGTTACGCTACGCGGGTGATACCGGCCTGAAGACGGATTATATTGTGGTTGAGCTGGCGAATACCCGGCTCGGCGAAGGTTGGCAGAAGCAGTTTATAGAGCATGCCAGTGCCGGTGGTATCGAGCGGGTGCTGTTATAAAAAGCCAGTAGGTTGGGCACCGCTTTGCTCAGCCCAGCCTATGGCAACTCTGATGAATTCGTCATGCCGGCGAAGGCCGGCATCCAGTTCATTGAAAACACTGGATCCCGGCATACGCCGGGATGACGATAAAGGAATTAATCAGAGGTTCCCTAAAATAAATAAGGATCGGATGCGCTGGCAGCCACTC
>ENA-ORDP01000495-ORDP01000495.1-marine-sediment-metagenome-genome-assembly--contig:-NODE-495-length-25616-cov-4.304057_pt1 | contig 25616 bp, 21 predicted proteins | sample MGYA00248627_ERZ508539 | MGnify/ENA primary metagenome ERZ508539 (study PRJEB26208, sample SAMN05571518) | marine sediment metagenome | biome: deep sea; feature: Hydrothermal vent; material... | reverse complement strand
CTCCCTCGACGCTGTACCATCTCATTGGTTCAACTTTCTTTTCTTTTATATATTTAGAAATTATCGGGATATCATATTCTCTCCTAAATTCAATTTAGTAATAAGAGTAGAAACAAGAAGATCTCCATCTATCTCAGAAGCCTCAATAACTGCTCCAATTTGATTTCCAGCACGGCTTAACTCCCGAATGTAGGCCGGGTTATGATCACGCAGGCGGATATACAGCAACTCAGGGTCGAGCAGAAGATTTTCCCCACCGGATTTTGCCGGCCTGACACAATGCAGCAACATCGCCAGAATGGCCCGTTGCGGACGGTTGTAATAGCCATCGGTATGCCAGTGGATGGGCCGGTTGCTATACGGGATGTAGCGTCGATGCAGGGAATCCTGACGCACCTCCAGACCGGTGATTCCCTCATCATCCGCTCCCAGATTGTGGTCCAGTGTCTGCAGTCCAAACCGTCGGCCCAGCTCCCGCAATACGGTTTTCTCGTCACCGATTCGCGCACAGGCATAGATCGCCGCATTATATTGGTGGCAGGCTTTGCGCAAACGCGCATGTTCTGCGACAGTCAGCCGTTCAGGATCTGTCACCTCCACCAGCAGGTCTGTCAGTGACTGGGGTCGATGTTCGAGCTTCCAGTCACGCCAGTTGCGATAGGCCCGCTCATTATCGAGGTTGAATGCGGCGGTAAATTCATTCGCTGTCATAAATAAATCCGTAACGATTCAGCGTGTTTAGATTTTGCTTCAGTACCAGGCATTTTCACACGGAGAATGTGCGCATATCGGTCCTATGTGACCCTTCGAGCACGAACACACGCCGTAATGGGACAAAAGATGAATACGCTGAATCGTTACATACAATTAATGCTTAAATACCCAGCTCACGGCAGATGTCTTCGACTCGAGCACTCACCTGTGGCGAGGAAACAATCGGCCGGCCCCACTGGCGCTGCGTCTCCGCCGACCACTTGTTGGTGGCATCAATCCCCATCTTGCCACCCAGACCCGACTCCGGGCTGGCAAAGTCCAGATAATCAATCGGTGTGTTGTCAATGAGCACCGTATCACGCACCGGATCGGCACGGGTACTTATCGCCCAGACCACTTCGTTCCAGTCCCGGATATTGATATCCTCATCGGTGACAATGACAAACTTGGTATAGGTAAACTGGCGCAGTGATGACCAGATGCCGAACATCACCCGCCGGGCATGCCCAGGATATTGTTTGCGGATGCTAACCAGGGCCATGCGATAGGAACAGGCTTCCGGTGGTAGATAAAAATCCTGAATTTCCGGAAACTGGCCTTGCAGCAGTGGCAAATAGATTTCGTTAAAAGCCGAAGCCATGACCGAGGGTTCGTCATAGGGTGGCCGACCCATATAGGTAGCGGTATACAGCGGCTGGTGGCGGCGGGTGATGCGTTGCACAGTAAAGACCGGGAAACGCTGCACCGAGTTGTAATAGCCGGTATGGTCACCAAATGGCCCTTCCTCGGCTTCATCACCGGGCTCGATAAAGCCTTCCAGCACAATCTCGGCCGCTGCCGGCACCTCCAGATCATGGCTGATACATTTCACCAGTTCCGTGCTGGACCCACGCAACAGGCCGGCAAACTGGTATTCGGACACGGTGTCGGGAATAGGCGCGACGGCAGCCAGCGTGGTCGCCGGATCGGCACCGATGATGACCGCGATCGGGAAATGCTGACCGGGATGAGCCTGCTGAAAAGCGCGAAAGTCCGTGGCCCCGCCGCGATGGTGCAACCAGCGCATAATCAGGCGGTTGCGACCAATGACCTGCTGCCGGTAGACCGCGACATTCTGCCGGGCCTGATGCGGGCCTTTGGTGACCACCAGGCCATAGGTAATAAGTTTACCAACATCTTCCGGCCAACAGGTTTGTATGGGTAGCTCAGACAAATCGACCTCATCACCCGAGATCACGACTTCCTGAACCGATGCCTGTTGCAGATGCCGCGGCCGCAGACCCTTAAGGCGGCGAAATTTTGGCAAGCCACGAATCGCTGCCCCGAGGCTGTCCGGCAACCCCGGTTCCCGCAAAAAAGCCAGCTCCTTGCCGATTTCGCGCAGTTCACTCGAGTCCTGTATCCCCAGCGCAGTCAGTACTCGTTGCCGGTGACCAAACAAGTTGCCGACCATGGGTATACGATAGCCTTTGGGGTGTTCGAACAACAGGGCCGGGCCGGATTTTTTCAGCGCCCTAAGGCACACCTCTGTGACTTCAAGGTCTGGGTCGATTTCAGCACTAACCCGCTGCAGCTGGCCGCTGCGCTCCAGGCTTTCCAGAAAATCACGCAGACTTTTATAGCTCATAATGCTACCCGCGGTATAGACAGGGCATCCATGCCGGCACCACCATACCAATAGCCGTCACAGGCATCGACCGGATAGACATCGGCCAACCGCTCACTGGCGACGGCCAAATCAAGGCCCTGTTGCAGGACATCGTGGAATGTGGAAATAATTGTTGCCATATGTGCAGCCTGTGGACTGATGCGGGCGATATCTACACCGAGTTTACGCATATCGGTCAGTGCCGAGAGCAGGTTGCAGGTGCTGGCAGACTGGGTCTGGATACCGTTCAGAGTCAAAAAGGGCTGGCCCTCCCGGGTCGACAACAGCAGGCCATCGGGATGATCCAGGCAACGAAAGGCACAGGCATCTTTGGGTAGATCATAATGGCGCGCGGTATAACAGCGTGCAGAATAGGCCAAGGGTAAACGGCCGTAGACGAGGACCTCTGTTTCCACTTGATCCGGACGCTTAGCTTGCATATCAGCCAGGGTTTCACGGGACAACTCCACCGGCAGAACCCAGCGTTTGAGACCACAGTCGACCAGTTTTGCCAGGGTGCGGTCGTTGTAGATATTGATACCGGGACCGGTGATAAAAGGCCGACCTTCGAGCAATGCTACCGCCGCCATGTCATTGGCTTCAATACAGTAGTCCTGCTGCTGACAAAGCCGCTTGACCGCACCGAGTTCCGAGCCCGCCTCCAGCAAGGTCATGGTCGACAACACCACTTCCTTGCCGGCCTGCTGCAGCTTGCCGGCCAGGACCAACCAGTCATCCAGCCCCAGTTCACGGCGCTTGGCGCACACTGTTTCACCGAGATAGATGATATCTATCGGCTGTGTGACTATCCAGTCATAGAATTCGAGCATCTTTGACCGGGGCCAGTAATACTGAATCGGGCCGATAGACAGTTTCATTGACAACCCCGGAGAAATTATTGCCAGGGCCGATCGTAAGCCCCGAGCGTGGTCTGGGCACCTTCGGAGACCGCGGCCAATGCCGCCATCCAGTCCGGTTCGGGTTGATAGTGCTGCGGATCACGCGTACAGGCATCGAGCGCAGCCCGCAACACCCGGGTAACCCGACCAACATAGGCCGGACTGCGTTGCCGGCCTTCGATCTTGATCGCCGATACGCCGATGCTTTGCAGTTGCGGCAAAATACCGAGCGTATTTAAACTGACCGGCTCTTCGATGGCATACCCGGTTTTTCCGGCCACTTCAAAACGACCCTTGCACAGGGTCGGATAGCCGGTATTTTCGCCTTCCGCATAGCGGTCGATGAGGACATGGTTGAGGCGGGTCTCGAGTCCTTCTGCGGTGTCCTGCCAGACCACATCCTTGGCTGGCGAACAGGCGCCATAGGTGTTCGGTGAGCAACCGGTAGCATAGGAAGACAGCAGACAACGACCCTCAACCATGACACAGAGGCTACCAAAACCGAACACCTCTATGGCCACCGGACTATTTTGCACCACCTGCTCAACCTGGCGTACCGATAAGACTCGCGGCAGCACCACCCGGCGAATACCAAAATGACGATGATAGAAGCGAATGGCCTGATCATTGGTGGCCGAACCCTGCACTGAAAGATGTAAGGGCAACTCCGGAAACTGGTTTGCTGCAAAATCCATGACCCCGATATCGGCACAAATCAGGGCATCCACCCCCAACCCGGCCGCCTGTTCAACAGCAGCTTGCCAACGCGACCAATTGGATGGTTGCGGATAAGTATTGATGGCCATGAACACCCGTACCCCATGATCATGAGCATAACGCAGACCATCATGTGCCGTTTTCGCAGTAAAATTCAGGCCGGCAAAATGCCGCGCATTGGTGTCATCACGCAAACCGAAATACACCGCGTTGGCACCATTGTCCACCGCAGCTTTGAGTGATTGCAAATTCCCCGCAGGGCAAACCAGTTCCATATCAAACTCTCTTAAAAAGTAAAAAAAGTAAAAAAGGGGTCAGAGCCCTTTTTTCTAATATACAACAAAAAAGGGCTCTGACCCCCTTTTTTACTGACCCCTTTTTTTATTTTATAACAGACTTTCCGGATCCAAAAGATCAGCTATTGTTTCGCGACGACGAATGATGTGGAATTCTTTACCATCGACCAGTACTTCCGGTACCCGGGGTCGGGTGTTATAGTTTGAACTCATGGACATGCCATAAGCACCAGCAGAGCGGATGGCCAAGAGCTCACCCGCAGCGATAGCCAGCTGTCGATCAGCACCCAGTTTATCCCCGGTCTCACAGACCGGCCCCACCACATCGTAGGCGCGGGCAATCACTTTACTGCACCGATTAACCGGGACAATCTCCTGCCAGGCCTGGTATAGAGCCGGGCGAATGAGGTCATTCATGGCCGCATCGACGATGGCGAAATTTCTCAGCTCACCGGGCTTAAGGTATTCAATCCGGGTCAAGAGGATGCCGGCATTGCCGACAATGGCACGCCCAGGTTCAATATGTAATGCCAACTTGGGGTATTGACCTCGCAGTCGCTCCAGCATCACCTGGGCCAGTGCATCGGGCAAAGGTGGATTTTCCTGCTGATAGCGAATCCCCAGCCCTCCTCCCATATCCAGGTGCTGCAGCTCAATACCCAGGGTCGCCAGTTCCGCAACCAGTGCCAGCATACGCTCAAGGGCATCGAGAAAGGGAGGAATACTGGTTAGCTGGGAGCCAATATGGCAGGCAATACCCAGCACCCTGGTATGTTTGGCAGCTTGTTGATACAGTGCGCGTGCTGCCTCAACAGGGATACCAAATTTATTTTCCTTGAGCCCGGTGGCGATATAAGGATGCGTTTTGGGATCGACATCAGGATTCACCCGCAAGGCCACGGGGGCACGCATACCCAAGCTTGCGGCAATTTCGATAACCCGGTCAAGTTCAGCTTCCGACTCGATATTCAGGCAATGGATTCCGGCCAAAAGTGCTGCTCTGATCTCAACCGCAGTCTTGCCGACACCCGAGAACACAATGCGATTCGGGTCACCACCAGCACGCAAGACCCGCTCCAGTTCACCCCCGGACACGATATCAAATCCTGAACCCAGCCTGGCCAGCAATTGTAAAACTGCAAGGTTGGAATTGGCTTTTACCGCATAACAAATGGCGTGGGGATGCCCGTTCAGGGCATGCTCAAAAGCATACCAGTGGCGTTCAATGGTAGCCCTGGAATACACATAGCAGGGTGTGCCCACAGCCTCGGCAATCGCCTGACAGGCCACGCCTTCGGTCCAGAGCTGATCGCCTCGATAAAGAAAATGATCCACGATACCAACGACAGGAAGGGGCTACTGGGCTGGATCTTTTTTCTGCTCGTGTTGCTTGTCCGGCATATATAGTGGGCCTTTCTGACCACAGCCACTTAACCCCAGCACGGAAGTAACCAACATCAGTGACAATAGAGCTGCCAGGATCTGTCGATAAATTTTAGACATGACGTAATTCTCTTGGATGGGTACCGTAATTGAATTCCCGGCGGCTATCATACCGCAGACTAGGCACCCTTACTATCCAGAGTCTGTTGCAGGGCAACCCGGGCCCGCGCAATCGCCAGGCGAACCTGAGATGGAGCCGTGCCGCCGACATGCTTGCGGGCATTGACCGAACCCTCAAGTGACAGCACACCGAAAACATCTTCGCCGATATGTGCAGAAAAAGACTGCAAGGTCTCAAGGCTCAGTTCGTAGAGCTGTTTGTTGTTTTCCACCCCATAGCGAACCGCTTGGCCGACTACAGTATGGGCATCACGAAATGGTACACCCTTACGGACCAGGTATTCCGCCAGATCGGTGGCTGTAGAATAGCCTTGAGCTGCGGCCAAGCGCATATTCTCAACATGGAAACTCGCCTGGGCCAGCATTTCGGTCATCACCTTAAGACTCGTAACAACCGTTTCATAGGCATCAAAAAAAGGTTCTTTGTCTTCCTGGTTATCCCGGTTGTAGGCCAGTGGCTGACCCTTCATCAGCATGAGCATGGCCATTTGGTGGCCACAAACCCGGGCCGTCTTGCCACGGATCAGTTCTGCAACATCCGGATTTTTCTTCTGCGGCATAATGCTCGAACCGGTACAAAAGGTGTCCCCAAGATCCACAAACCGGTACTGTTCGGTCGACCAAAGCACCAACTCTTCAGCCATTCGTGACAGATGAATCATCACCAGACTCAGGTCAGCCATCGGTTCGATCACAAAATCCCGATCCGACACCGCATCGAGGGAATTATCACAGGGCCGATCAAAACCCAGTAGGTCTGAAGTCATCTGTCGATCAATGGCAAAACTGGTGCCGGCCAATGCGGCAGAGCCCAAAGGGCAGATATTGACCCGTACCCGGGCATCTTCGAAGCGCCGCTCATCCCTTTGCAGCATGGCCGCCCAAGCCAGCAAATAATGGCCCAACACCACTGGCTGTGCCACCTGCAAATGAGTGAAACCGGGCATGATGTCTGCTGCATGTTGGTCGGCACGGGCAATCAGCACATCCTGGAGATTCTGCAGACATTTAGCCAGTTGATCGAGTGCCTCACGTACAAACAGGCGCATATCGGTGACCACCTGATCGTTGCGAGATCGTGCCGTGTGCAGTCGTTTACCGGCATCTCCTATCCGTTCGGTGAGACGGGCCTCGATATTCATATGGACATCTTCAAGGGCATCCGACCAGGAGAATTTTCCGTTTTCGATGTCAGATTCAATACCATCCAGACCACCACAAATGGCCTCCACATCTTCATGGCTGAGGATATGCTGTGCACCCAGCATTCGGGCATGAGCCTTCGAAGCCCGGATGTCTACCCGATAGAGTCTGGCGTCGAAACTGACCGATTCGGTAAAAGTCTCGACGGTGCGACTGGTGGTCTTTGTAAAACGACCACCCCATAATTTTTTCTGACCCATAGTGACTTAACTGTAATAAAAGATTGGCGATGCCGTAAGACCCGGCTTGAGACTTGGATTATGTGGAAGTTGCGCAGTGATAGCAAAGCGTTTTTGGAAATATGTATACCACAACACTGCTCCAACCCACGGTATGGCCCCCAGAGAACGGTCCAATACCAGCCTGCCGGAGAATACCTACCTTCGGGCCGCTCTGCTCGCTACGATTCCTGTTCCCGGACGGCCTCCTGGGCCACCACTTCCGGAGCACTGCCCCAACGCTTGAACAGCTGATGTTCAATACCCAACTGATCCAGAACCTTACCGAGACTGTGATGGATAATATCCTGAATGGTCTGCGGATTGTGGTAAAAAGCAGGCATCGGCGGCAGGATGGTCGCGCCCAGGTCAGCGCAACGTACCATCATTTGCAAATGCCCTTTGTGCAGCGGCGTCTCTCGTACCATCATTACCAGGGGTCGTTTCTCCTTTAACATCACGTCTGCAGCTCTTGTCACCAGGTTGTCGTTATAGGAGTTGGCAATCCCGGATAAGGTTTTGATGGTGCAGGGCACAATCACCATGCCGCGGGTCAGGAACGAGCCACTGGCCACTGCCGCACCGATATCCTTGTTGTTGTAGACCACATCAGCCAGCGCCCTGACTTCAGCTACCGAATAGCGGGTTTCGATTGCCAGGCTACGTGCGGCCGATTCACTCAAAATTAAATGCGTTGCCACATCGCTGTATTGCAAAACTTTTAACAGTTCAACGCCGTAGATCACACCTGAAGCACCGGTAATCGCGACCACCAGGGGTAAGCTCATGGGTCTCTCTCCTGTGTTGTTAACTTCTCGGTGAGCTGGCAGATGATGTCTCCTACCCGTTCGTCGATAATTTGTAGGTCGGTCCCGCTGAGGCCATCCCAGTGCATGCCGGCGGTTACCACAACCCGGGTATTGAGTACTGCGGATAACTGCTCGGACACCCGCTTGACCACAGTATCCTCCTTGTGACCGGGATAAGTCAGTACCGAACAACTGGCACTGATCCGCTGTGCATCTGCCAAACTCGGCCGTGGCTGCGCTGCTGCAACTGCACCGATATGTGGTTGGCTACCACCCTGGAGAACAACCAGAATATCCGCCCCGATGCATATTGCCCGGGCTTCCAGCTTGAGTGTCGGTGCCGAGGTGGATACCGTAATTGCCTCATCTGATCTAGGCATCATGTAAAGACCCTGTTGAGCGGCCTTCCAAGCAGGTTTCCAGAACCCGAAGTCCCGCCTGCTCGAAAACCGGGATCATCGTATCGAGACCGACAGCATCGAAACGCACCACAATCCGACTGTATTTTTCATCGCTTGCAGGCACTGTATAGATTGACTGCAAACAGCCCCCGGCATTACCAACGAGGTTGGCAATATGGGCCAGAGTCCCCGGCTCGATTATAACCGGTTGCAAAGTCACCCCACTGAGATGCTCCCAGGCCCCGATCATATGTGCAGCCATATGAAAAATCTCGGTTGCGGTAATGATGCCCACCAGCTTGCCCTGTTCGAGCACCGGGAACTGACTTTGCTGTTTTTCCTGACCCACGTACAGGCAATGCTCCATGGTGTCGTCGGCCTGCAGGGTCGACGGTCGACGTACCATAATGTCCTTGACCTTGAGGCGGTGGGTAAAATAATCAAATTCATGGCGATCCTGGGTTCTCGCCACACTGTCCGCAGCTCGCAGGCAGTGGGCACGAGTCAGCAACCCTCGCAGATTACCATGATCCACGACCACCAGCGCCCGCAGATTCTGATCCACGAACATACGATACGCTGCGGCCAGCAGCACGTCGCTGGCTATGGTTTGCGGGTCCGGTTTCATCCAGTTACGTACAATCATCAGTGGCTCACCTGCTGCAAATCGGCCCGGGCTTGTTCATAAAGCCGAACAAATTCATCCACAGCCACTCGCGCAAAGGCAGTACTATACAGATGCAGATCTACCTCCTTGATCGCGGCCCTGTTGTCAATTTTTTCTTTCAGGCAATGCACAAAGACGGCATCGGCGGCCGGATCATAATTGGACTGGCCCTGGCAATCAAGCGATGACCAGCCCTTGAGTGGTACCAGGAACGTGAAAGGACCTTGCGCCTGGTTCAAGCGCCCGGCGATCACTTCCGCCGCGACTCGCAACTCGTCTGCACTGCTGCGCACCTGTACCCGCAAGGCATCCTGGATATATTGTGGCCGTGCGCGGGTAGCCTGCAGTTTATCCGCACGCCCGCCGTAGCTGAGCATATCGAGTCCACAGGGTGCCAGCAACATAGGAATTCCACGCCGCACCGCCGCCATCAACCGGTCAGGCCCGGGATCACGATTGCCTGCGAACAAATGCTCGATGACCCCGCCGATACAAAGATCCATCACCCCATCAAAAGCACCGTCGGCGATCATTTCTTCCATCGCCTTGTCGCCCTTGCCCTGGGCATGGCAGACCACCGGAATAAATCCGGCTTCTTCCAGCATCCCCATAGCGGTCTGTACGGCCATTTCCGCAAAACCGAAGCCACTGATGGCGATTACCGGCTTGTCAAAAATAAAATCGGTGCCGGTGGTCATTTCCACCATGCCGCAGATCGCACCCACTGCGTTCGTGATCTGGGCTTTGAGCAAGGGGTTCATTTTAACGATATCGAGTACCGTATGATGCATGGTGATGTCGTGCGTACCGACATATTGATCGATGTAGCGAGGATGGGCCGCCATCGGGGAAGCCATAACCTTGGGCATGCCAAACGGCAGGCCTTGCATAATGCGGGTTGCGACCAGTGTCGCAGTGCCACCACCGACCCCGAAGATGCCGTGTACCTCACCTCGGCGCAACATTTCCTCGACAATCGCCGCGGCCCCGCTGATCTGATTTTGGGTCGCCCGTTCACGGTCTGTCCGGTAACAGGCACGCACCACTTCGATACCCAGTCCACCGCGCCGAGCCACCTGCTCACAGGATATATCCCCAGCAAATGGTGGCGGCTCTTCCATGGAAAAGTCCAGCAGGATGGGCCGGTGACCACGACCCTCGATCAGCTCCTTGACAAAGATAATATCCTTGCCCCGGGTATCCAGGTTACAGACAATTACAATGCCTTTCTGATCAGTCATGCTGCTTTGCAATCCTTGTCGTAGACCCGCAGCGGCTACTTGACCGCTTTCTTGATCGACTCCGGCTTGACCAGGCGATCAATCATGTCGGCAACCGGACTGGCACCTGCGAAACCATATTCGTTCCAGCGATCCGAAACTTGTTGCAGCACCTTACGATCCATAAAAATTTCGATGGGCTTGTCCTTCCATTCATAAGGCGTGCAGGCATCAAGAATAATACGGCTGGTGATTTCCCGGGCATCGATCGGCAGCCCCGGATCCAGTGGTGTAGAACGACCACGGTTGATGATCTGTGCAGAACGCTTGGGGTCAAACCGGGTCGAAAGAGCCCACCAAATCCGGTCCCAATCATCAGCAGCAATATCATGGTCAACCGTAATCACCCCTTTAAGGCCATAATGGCCGGTGGTAGAAGCGATCACTGCGTTGCCGACATGATTGGAATGCCCCGGATAACGTTGCCGCACCGAGACCACCGCCCAGAAACGGCCACAAGCTTCAGGAGGGATATAGACACTCTCGATTCCCGGAACCCGCATGGTCTCCAGGTCATGCCACAGCGTCGCTGTCCGGTTTAGCGACTGAATCATGTGGATGTCGTTGATGGGTTTACCCACCGTCGTGGACCACATGACGGGATTGTTGCGATACAAAATCCGCTTGATACGCAACACCGGCTTGGGGTAATCCTTGCCCTTGTTCCCTGAATAATAACCGGTGTATTCACCAAAAGGACCTTCTTCCATCAGCTCATTGGGATCCATATACCCTTCGGCGATAATCTCGGCATTGGCCGGCAAGGTCAGCCCGGTCAGGTCAGACTTGAACACCGGCACCGGTCGCTGGCGTAGTGAACCGGCGATATCATATTCATCCATCTCCGCACTCACCAGGGTGGAACTAGCCAGAAACAGCACCGGATCACAGCCAACCACGTAGGCGGCCGGCATCAGCTCACCGCGCTGCCGATATTTATTCAGATGAAAATCGCCATGTTTCCCCTTGATAATCTGTGAACCGAGGATATCCTTGCCCAGGACCTGTGAACGGTAGGTACCGAGGTTGGTCCAGCCGCTATCGGGGTCCTGCGACACCAAAAAGCCGGATGTCACAAAGAAGCGACCGCCATCATCGGGATAGAACCAGGGCGAGGGGAATCGGTTGATATCGACGGCCTCACCCTCCAGAATATTTTCGAGTACCGGTGGATGATCAACAAATTCCGGCTTGACCAGCTTTTGTGTGGTCAATTGCATCCAGCGCTTGGACAACTGGGACATCGACAGATCCGGATCCTGTTCCAGAGCAATGGCGAGACGACGTGCGGTGGTAAAAGCACTGGTAAAAAGTGGTATATCCGGGTAATCCTTGACGTTTTCGAACAGCAGCGCCGGGCCCTTGGCCTCTTCGTTAACCTTGGAGATATGGCAGACCTCGAGATTCCAATCCACTTCTGCTCCCACGCGGTGTAATTCGCCCTGCTCGTCCAGGGCCTGGATATAACTTCTCAGATCATCAATCATGTTGTTTTTTCCACGGTTAGCTGCTTGAATAAAGGGACTAGTTGCTTTGAATAAAGGGACTTGCCATACCATAGATAGCGGCCTATGCATGGGCCTGTCCATAGAATTTACTTATTCCAGTCTTACTCCCGCCATCATTGATGACAGAATATGATCCATAGCGGTTTTATTACCCCCACAGACCGATGCCTTCTTTTTGTTAGACCAGACGGTTTCCGGGCGAGCCTGCAAAATAAACAGATTACCTCCCACCACCCGATCATTGTCGATTGCCCATTCGATATCCATGGGCTTGCCGTAATGCTTTTCAATTAATTTACCCATCCGGGCCAATTCGGCAACTTCTTCGTCAACAATTGACTGCACGTTACGACGCTCGGCCGGTAACTTAACAAGCGTTGATGTGTGGGATTTATGGTCGACCACATAGGCCACTTCCTTGTTGGTAATCGTTTGTTTGACGGTATCCAGAGAAACCTTGTTGACCATGAAAACATCCGGTGTCACCTCCCCTGATACCACCGCTTCGCCGAAACCAAAACTCGAATTAATCAGAATCATGGAGCGGTCGCCATTGCTGGGGTTGAGTGTGAACATGACGCCGGCCGCGTGAGAATTGGCCATTTTCTGAATCCCCACACTCAGCGCCACCTCCCGGTGATCGAAGTTCATCCGAATCCGGTAAGCAATCGCCCTGGCGGTAAAAAGACTGGAGAAACATTTGCGGGTATAAAACAACACATCATCAACACCTCTAATCCACAAAAAGGTGTCTTGCTGGCCGGCAAAACTGGCATCGGGTAAATCCTCGGCAGTGGCACTTGAGCGCACAGCTACCGGTACGGCGGGTACACAGCATTGCACCGAAAGCACTCGGTAAGCCTCGGCAATCTCGTCTTCAAGTTCGATCGAGAATGTGGCATTCTCGACCAAATCCCGAATCATGGTGCTGACCGTCTCCTGGCCCTGGATATCATTTTCAGCCAAACCATCGAGCACACCGTATATCGTGTCAGCGATACCCGCACCACCCATAAATTGTTGAAAAGCCTCCGTGGTGACAGCAAATCCAGGTGGCACCCGTACCCCGGCGCGGATTAACTCACCTAACGAAGCGCATTTACCACCCACCAGTGCCACCGAGTCCTTGTCACAATCCTCAAAACCACAGGTGAGCGGTAACACCACATTCGTCATCTTCTCAGCACCTTTTCCTCAGCATCCATCGATTACCCAGCGACCAGCACTAAGCAAGAATATTGACCTCACCGGTGGAACCGTTAACCCGGATCATCTGCCCGGTCTGCACGATTTTGGTTCCACTACCGGTGCCGACGATCGCCGGTACACCGTATTCACGACATACGATTGCGGCATGACTCATAACCCCACCAACGTCAGTTACACAGGCCTTGATCTTGACAAATGCGGGTGCCCAGGAGGGTGAGGTCGTCGGCGCCACCAGAATTTCACCTTCCTGTAAAGCTCCAATTTCCTTAACCGTCCTGCAAACTCTGGCTCTGCCTTCAACGCTGCCGGGACTACCGGCGAAGCCTTTAAAGGACGATACCTTACCATCTGCCGCCGCAACATCGGCCCAATTGCTGAGTGAATCATTGGTCACTCCCCACAGCACAACCGTGAACGGCTCCTGAATGACCTCCGGTGCCGGGCCCAGTGCAGGTGGCGGTGTCCAGGCCTGGAATTTTTCCATGACACCCGCTCGCCAGGCCACTTCCTGCGGCCAGACTTGTGGCCCACGCGGCTTCACTCCCGAAGCCCATGCGGTTACCAAATCCCACAGGGCATCCTTGATTTCACTGCGCTTCAATAACCAGATATCTTCAACATCGGCGATGAAACCGTGATCTTTCATAATCACCCCCACCTCTCGGATTTTGTTCCAGAAGATGGAATGAAACCAGTGCTCGACATAAAAGAGGTGATTTTCGACATAGGGGAACACGGTTTTCGCCGTAGCCAGCAACTGATCGAATGCTCCACGATCTTCATCATTCTCAATCAGATCCCGGTACTCTTTGGTAATCCGGTCACGCTCGGCACGCACCGCTTCCATGGGCCGATCAATCGTCTGACCGGCCACAACTTTATCCGCATAAGTACGAATCGAACCGAACGGCACATCCAGGTCATCGTTCCAGGAGCGATCATGATGGTACCAACCGGTTCCGGTCGAGACATGGAACCAGGGATAGCGTGCCTTCTCAAAGGCCTCCAGCCACTGCTGGCCCGCTGACGTTTGCTCCATTACCACTTTGACATCAGCAAAACAATCGCTGCTTCGCAAGACTTCGACCAGTTTTAGCTCAACCGCTTTGCGTGCCAGATTTTTCAGCTCTTCATCGGGTTGATACATGATCACATCGATACCGGAAATCATCTGGGTGACCCGCTGCAAAGGAATATCCGGCCAAAGCTTCTGGCAGTGTCCCATAAAGGTTACATAGGCGGCATAACCGAGGTTCAGGAATTCAAAGTGGTATTGCCAGCAGCGAATTCCCAGATCAATCACCGCATCGTAGTTTTTCAACAACTGATAACCGCTGGACAGACCCACACCTTCTGTAACAATGGTTTTCTCTTCCAGTTCTGGAAGTTGGGGAATTTCCGTCGCCGCAAGCTCGGCGATGGTTTTTTTCATTTTTTCTTCCCACTTGGCCTCGAGCTCGTTCCAGTTTTCATAATAATAACCCGCCCGTTCCATGAAATCGGGCACCCGACGCTGGATCTCTTCAGGATCTGTTACCGGTACCGGGGATATATAGACATAACCATTTTTCATACGGTGGTCAACACCCATGACCGGTGGAATAGAGAAAATTCGGTGACTGTATTGAGAAAGTGCCAGAAACCAGGCTTCGTCCCAGATGGTATCAAAGGGATACAACGGCTCGGGATAATGCAGACCGTCATAAAACCAAAACGTATCCTTCTCGTACTGCTGCCGCTGTTCATCATCGGTCACAAACTGATACTGGTAAGGGTACATTCTCTCCCAACCTTCGGTACCGGGAATGGTCTCAACCTCATGAGGTACGGGAAATTTCATTTTGCTCATTATCATCCTCCTTTTGCAGGTTCTGTGTAGTACAACAGTTCTCGACGATCTCAGGTTAGGTGGTGCCTTCCTCATACCGAATAGCCAAGCTAACTACCCACGATTGATGTGCTGGAAGGCTGTCCCGATATGTATTGGCCCGATATACCTTGCTACACATTGGGCGGTGTGCCAACACGTTTATATATGAGTACGGTAACCATTCAGCGTATTCATCTTTTGTCCCATTACGGCGTTATTTCGTACTCGAATGCTCACATATGACCCATATGCTCACATTCTCTGTGCGAAAATGCCTGGTACTGAACCAAAATCTAAACACGCTGAATCGTTACTGAGTGCTCTTGTATTCGATGTGACACCCATTCTGGCCGCTCACAAGGTATCGCAAAGCCCATGCCAGATTGCAGTTTTGTGCCGTAATTCATTATTTTTTCCCTTAAAGGCCCAAAACTTAGAACTATTTATCTTACAAATCAAATGTTTTAACAAAACGTGGCTTTTATCATATTCATTAACATAAATTCCAGACCATCCGATTCCCGATGATTACAGCCCATGACCTCTCCATATCATCTAATCCTTGCCAAAAACACCCAATCATGTGATGATTTGATCAATTTTCGGTATGGGCAACAGGTAGACCACAACGGGAACTGTTGAGAACATACATATTGAGTTAAGACATGCCAATATCCACCGATACATCTTCACAGCTGATTGGAGAAAACGGTCAGGCTCACATAACGACCGGTCGTCTTCTGGAGACGGATCGTTCCACGAACTTGAGTCCAGCAGATATCAGTGATCTCGTTTCCCGTCTGCGGTTTGCCATCAAAGACGGCCGTATCTGGCTGGATACCCAACGTGTCGTCCTGATGCATCTGTCCACCCTGACCACCTTGCGGCGGGAGTTAATCAATACGCTGGGCCTGAATGAAGCCAGGGGCTTTCTGACCCGCATGGGGTTTGCATCCGGGTCGCGCGATGCGCTGCTGGCCAGAAAACTGCGTCCCCATCACTGCTCGCATGATGCCTATTTGCTCGGACCACAACTGCGAATCCTGCAAGGGGTATCGAACTCCGAACCCATAACCCTGGAAATTGATATCGCCGCCGGACATTTCTACTGTGAGACGGTGGTTGAGGAATCCTTCGAAGCCGATGCACATTTATCCACCTTCGGCGTTTCAAGTCTTGCCAGCTGCTGGTTGCAAACCGGCTATGCCTGTGGCTTTTCAAGCACCTTCATGGGCCGGGCGATTATCCACCAGGAAACTGAATGCCGAGCCACTGGGGGGCGAATCTGTCGTTTTGTCGGCAAACCCGTCGAAAACTGGGATGACGATAATGATTTACTACAAATTCTGGAGGTAGAGCTTTCTCCCCTGGGCGGACACCAGTCCACCGCCAGAAGACAAGCACCGCGACCGCTACACTTCCCGACTCCTACGACCAGCAGCAGTGCAACGACCACAAACCAGATTGTCGGCACCTCTTCAAGCTTTATCGCCGCCCGCCATATGATCGAAAAAGTCTGCAAAACTTCGGCTACTGTATTGTTTTTCGGGGAAACCGGCGTTGGCAAGGAGCGCTTCGCCCTGCTATTGCACTCCCTTTCCCAGCGGGCGGACGGGCCCTTTATAACGGTGAATTGTGCCGCCATCCCCGATAATTTGATTGAAGCTGAATTATTCGGTGTTGAGAAGGGTGCCTACACCGGTGCTACCGGCTCACGCCCTGGCCGTTTTGAACGCGCCGATGGCGGAACCCTGTTTCTGGACGAGGTCGGTAATTTATCCCTACCCGCCCAGGTCAAGCTCTTGCGTGCCATTCAGGAGCGTGAATTCGAACGGGTCGGTGGCACTGCAGTTCTCAAATCGGATGTGCGGATTATAGCAGCCACCAATATCGACCTTAAACTCGCGGTCAAAAACAATCAATTTCGCCGTGATTTATTTTATCGTTTGAATGTATTTCCGATTCATATTTCCCCGTTGCGCGAACGCAGGGATGACATTCCGTTGCTGATGAGCCATTTTCTGAATCGCTATGCATCGCTTCACGGCAAGCGCATTAATGGATTTTCCGTCCGTGCCGTCGACACTCTGTATGAATATTCCTATCCGGGCAATATCCGGGAGCTAGAGAATATGATTGAGCGAGCCGTTATTCTCGCTGACGATGAGCAAGCGATCGACCTGGCTCACCTGTTCACGGCCAATGACAATATTACTGATGAAATACTAAAACTTGATCTGACCGGATCACTCAATTCCAGCCCCGAAAAACCCACATCAACGGCCGATCCGAGCCAGCTTCTCGACCAATTCATGTCCGGCAACTACTCACTGGGCAATCTGGAGCAATCCTTGTTGTTTGAAGCTGTAGAACGCTGCAACGGCAACATCACCCGGGCCGCAAGCCTGCTGGGTCTGACCCGACCACAACTGGCATACCGACTGAAAAAATATTCGACCGCACCATTCACGAGTCAGGTGAGCCATCGTTGAACCAAGGATTATATTGTCTGTTTAACGTCAGACTCCTGCGTACGACTCCGTGAACAGTACGATATAATCCATCCCCCGCCAGAGATTTTATTTCCGCTAAGGAAGGGGCCGAGAACAGAAATTAAACATCCATCGCTGGACTGCCGCCGACCACACAGACGAACCTGCACCACAGTCAGAACCCTGAATACACCGGATTCCGGTATTTCCCAATCTCCCTTACGGCATCCGCATACTTCGCAGTTTGCTGGCTGCTACCACGATCCCGTCCATAGTAATACCCACCACCCGCCAGTAATAGGTTTTTCCCGCTTCCAGCCGTGCCATGGTAACCGGTTTGAGCGCCAGCGTAGTCTGCCCTTTGGCACTGACAACTCCAGCCAGAACGGGTCCCCGCACATCTGCCTCGGCATAGATTTCGACCCGGTAATGATCTGAAAAATCCGTAGCTTGCCAAGCCACGCGGGGATTTACCGGATCCAGCTCAGCACCGTCAGCCGGCCATGACAGCACGATGGATCGCAAACTTCCCAGTTCCGGAACAATACTTTGCTGACTTGCGGTTTGATTGCTCACATAGTAACTGATCTGTGGCGCCCGAAAACTTGGCATCGGTGTCGCGATACGAAAACGCAAACGGTAGTAGCCCCCCTGGCCGGAGGGCAAGCGGCCCGATGTCTGCCGTGTCTGCGGATAACCCGACAATAGTCGCAGCACCAGACTTCCTCCTTGCCCACGTTTATCCATGGGCATGGGACGAAAAATCGCTGCTTCATTGCGACTCGCCAAGGGCCCGGCAATTTCCCAAAACCCCCGCATATGCCCGGTACCACCAAAATTGATAACGGCAATCGCACGCAGCTCGTCATTTTTTTGAACAATCAGCTGATAGGCTCCCTGGCGTCCATTATGATCGAAAAATAGTTCCTCGCGGGTGATCCGCAAGGGCCCACTCATGACCGACAACAAGGGCAATCGCACGCTCGCCGACAAGGTCCGGCCACCCCCGGTGATGCGTCGTTCAAATACCAGGTAGCGGGACCCAAGTAGCTGTGCCTGGCGGCTGACGGAAGCTGGCAGGTTCACCGTTTCCCGAAACTCCCGGGTGCTGGTATTGATACTGATGCCTCGCTGCAAGCCACGACTGAGCACAAATCCCGGTCGAGTCAATAACACCCTGCCGCCAGCCGTCTTGACAGTAAGCTGTGATGCATTGACTGCAAGCTGACCACCGCCCGCTCCCTTGATGTAAGCACGCCAGCGCAGCGGCACAAAAATATCAATACCCGGCGTCAGATTTTTCACGGTGCCCGCATCGACCGATACACGATCAAGGTAGGCAAACTGCAGTGAACCTCGACTATGGTTTTTCGTTGTGACACTGATGCTGGTTGGACCAATATTTGTTGTGCTGTACATAGTAGTAGTATTGGGGTGGTACACGGTTGTTTCCAAAACAAAGGTCCGTGTATATTGCAACAAAAAACTGCGTATAATTTTCAGTGAGCCATCGGCAGCAAACCGCACTGCCGGATCGCCGGTGCGGATCTGCAATAACCTTGTTAATAGGGCATCGAGCACCACTTTCGGAATCGTTATCTGTTGATTCAAAGTCACCGTTCCGGGGAATGTTGCGTTGGTCACTCCGGTCACTGCCAGAACAATATTGTCCTGATTAACCAGGGTGCCATCGATGGAATAAAAACCGGAAGCCGACTCAAGGCTGTCGAGTACGGTCCCGCTAGTGACTGGCGTGCCATTGTCGTACTCTTGATCAATGAAGATAGACCATTGTGCCGCAAAACTGCCCCCGATAATCCTCGCAAACTGGCGGACGCTGGCGGGCAACACCTGGCTCAGTGGCACGGATCGCCCACCCAACAAGGTCTGTATCTGGGTTGCTGTCAGCCTACCGCTCGGAATGGTCAACTCCAGCGTTACCGTCCGACTCGCCGGGCTCACGGTGAGCTTGGATGGGGCTGCCGCATGGGACGATTGTGGCAACCACACCAGCAGGCCAACCAGCAACATCGTCAGGATAGTATTTTTTCTGTGGTAATGCATCATTAAACCCTCAGGCAAATCCTCCGGAATATCCTCTATCAGACAGCATCACTGCCCGACTCGTGATTGGATACCCCAGTCAATACTTATACCCAGCAGCACACGATAATTCGCAGTGCGTACACTCGTGATATTGGTCGAGCGATTGTACTGCCAGTCACCCTGCAGCCACAAAGCCATTCCCGGCCTGGAACCTCTGGCCTTAATGCGGTTCCAATTCAGCTTGAAACTGGCCGTTCGGCTGCTGTTATCACGTAAGTCGCTATTGGAGCGATCATGGTTCAATCCAAGTTGCAGTGCCGCAGTCAATGTATCAGGGACCAGGGCAAATTGAGCCGATAAACTGGAGACCCGGTTACGTGTAGTATTGTCAATTTGTAGCTGGTGGATCTTGCCGATTTGCCACTGTGCAGCCAGTACCAAACGCTGTCCGATTTGGATGTTTAACCCCAGATTCGTCTGATGGCTACGTTGATCAGGAGATTCGTCGGTATTGTCATTCTGCAAACCGCCAAGCTGACTGACCGACCAACTCCAGCTATCATGCATAAAATTGGCATCCGTTTGCCAGCTATGCTGAACAATATCCTGTCGCGGTTCAAATCCACCTGCGGGAAGATACAAATGCCGCTGACGTTGTCTGTTATAAGAGAAGGCCAGGCTGGGCTGACCCAGAAAACTCCTCCAGAAAGACTTCTTCACCTCCCCTGAGGGTTGTCGGGGACTGTAACTGACCGATAAGGCTGTCTGGTCATTACGCTGGGTGGATAATTCAGGATTATCCGTGACATTATTCTGCTGCCGATCCAACGACAGACCAATGCCGAAACCACCGAATTGCAATCGGCTGTATGCGCTACTGGTCGTAATATCCGAAGGCATGGATGGATTCGCCAGACTCATGAAATACAAACCCGTTTCCTGATAACCTACCCCACTGGACCATTGCAGGGCGGTATCGTTGATCATTTTGCCCTGTGGCCACGGAGAATATTCAAGCAGCGCGGCCGAGGCCGTATCTGACTTTTTGTCCAGAATCGTCGCACTCCCATCATAATCAAAACGGGTCCCGGCCCGTTCCGCCCTGATTTTCAGTCGCTGTTTGAACAGGTGACTTTCTGCCGCAACACTCCAGCCATCCCCCTGACTGACCGCAGTCATGGCCGCACTTTGGCCTACCCCGTTCTGGTCCTGGCCCTGGCCGGATATATAGGTGGTGGTAATTGCCAGCGCCCCAGGGGCAGATGCAATGGGATTTAAGGTGACAACACCACCGTCCACCCGGTGCCGTGGATCGCTAAAACCCAGTCCATGCTCAAAACCCAGAATTGGTTCAGTACGCATGCTATACAGTGTCAATGATGCCTGCTTGCCAGTCGTTACGGTATTGATGGATACACCACGCCGACTAAAATTCTGTACCAACAGACTCTCCTTGGGCAAGGTCTGGTGCCCCACAGCCAGACCCAGCGTGCCATTACCATTTTGCACACGCACCAGATATTCACCAAGATCCAGATGACGCCCACCCAGCAGATTTGTACCGCTATCCGCACCGATTGCCCCGGTATCTGCTCCCGGATCGCTACCGACAGAGGCCACATCGGCAAGCTGACTGTTATACGACAGATCCACCCGGCCAAGGGCCTGATAGCCAGGTTTGTCGATCCGAGCCTGAAACTGCGAAGTGCCATTGATCGTGGCCTTGCGTCCGTAGTCGGTACCACCATCCTCATTAAATCGATAACTGATATTCAGTTCATTTTGCACCTGCACATTGGCTGCTGCAGGTACCGCTTGGCCAGCACCCACGGTAAAATTCCAGGCCCCCAGCTCAGTCACCGATCCATTTGTGGAAAATCTGACCAGTCGTAACAGGTGCTGGCCCGGTGTCAGTGGCTGAGACGGCGCAACCTGAATGATCTTCTGCTTGCCTTCAACCAGCAAACTCACCCGCTGACTCACATCAATCCCATCCAGCTCCAGCGCCATCCACTGGATATCCTCGTCCCGAATACTGGGTGGCAAACGAATCTGCAAGGCGGCGGTAGCTACGATGCCCTGCTTCACACCAATGAGCTCGGGCTGCGCCCGGGCTGCTACCAAGGAGGGGGCCAAAACAATCACAAGTAACAGCAGCAACCCGGCGAGTGAACCCCCTATCCGGGAATAATTATTATCCACAATGGATTCCACAGAAATTTTCCTCCCGCTGTTTCTACACTCCACAGGTAACGTCAGCCTGAATACACACCCTGGAGCAGCAACACTTATCCCATTTAGATTTGCGTTTACGGTATTGTTGCGTCAAATTACAGCTGATATTACCCCTCCTGATGCGCAGTATATTACCCCAGATATCCATCAATTGAAAGTGCAAGCCTTGTGCCATTCACGGTACTTGTGCCATTTACGGTACTTGTGCCATTCACGGTACTTCCACCATCCATGGTACTTCCACCATCCATGGCGGTTGTAGTGAGGGAAAGCTTTTGAGGCAACACCTCATGATGAGGCGAATACTGGTCATATTTACTATGCCTGCGAAGTCATTCTGGTTTGTTCCTGCAATGCCATACAGGAATGTTGCAGTCCGGTAAGCGCTTGGTCCAGGATCACCCTGGAATCTTCTTCTTCCTTCACCACAAGATCCAGCCTGTCTGACAATTTGCTGACTCCTGTCATCAGACCCACCAGCTCAGAATAGGAAACAATCACCTGTTCGATCTGTTCTTCCGATTGGCTGGCCGTCTGCTGGCTGGTGGTGATGACATTTGCCGCTTCCTTTACGTGTGCGAGCAGCTGTTGAATAATATGATTTATCTTTTGTGCAGAATCCTGTGTTTTACTGGCCAGTGACCGCACTTCATCGGCGACGACTGCGAATCCACGCCCTTGTTCACCCGCGCGGGCGGCTTCGATCGCTGCATTCAGTGCAAGCAGATTGGTTTGTTCAGCCACGCCTTGAATGACCTCTGTGATACCACCGATGGTTTTGCTGTCTTCTCCGAGCTTGGTGATCATTTCGCTGACATTATTCACCGAATTCACCAACATCATGATATTTCCCACTGCTTCAGTCATCACCAGTTTGCCACTCTTGCCTTCAGCCTCTGAACGAGCCGAGGAATCATTCGTTTGCTGTGCCGTTTTCGAAATCTCATCAATCAGATGACCAACCCCATCCAAGCGCTCACGAATCTGCTCGATATAAACCAATTGTTCCTGCATGTGCTGCGACACCATTGTCACGAGACTGGGAACTTCCCCTTCGGTCTGTATCGAACGTTCCTCCAGTTCTTTGAACTGAATACGACAAGCTCGTGCCTCGGCCAATAATTGATTGAAGCATTCAGTAAACTCACACACGATCGTAGCCCCGTTCGGTGACTGCAGTTCCTTGTTATCACCTGTATTCTCTATAAAATTTTCCATCAGCTGATTCGCCTGACGAAAAAGAAGGCCAAGTTTTCTCTCACTACGCCAACTTGGCAATACCAGAATGGCATATGACAAAACCAATAAAACCAAGACAATGAGTAGCGCTGGCACGTCGAGAATTGTAGACAGAAAACCCAGTGTCGCAATCAAAAGTAGTGCTGACATAATCAGGAACAAAGACTTCAATCCGTCAGTGCGTTTTGGTGCTTTTATCATGACATTTCACTCCTGTAAGAATAAGGACCTGTGTGGTACACCCAAACCGGAAAATATCAACCTATCCAGCAAAGACTTCTCGGTTGGTATGATCGCTGACTCAGACGCAGGAATTGGAAGTGACACATGTATTCCTCGTCACCTCCTTGCAGGTGATTGCTAAAGCCGAGCTGTTAAATACCAGCAGCACCCTCACTCCCCCATTTGGTATTGCGCATAGCCGTCCCCTCAAAATCGACATCACCGACAAAGTTTATACTATAACATCCACCGAAAAGCACAATATATGCTATTTTCAGGCGAATTCCTGTCAACCACACGACGTCTGCACACAAGCCGGTATACGCCCAAAAGCCGCATCCTCATTAAGCAGAATTTAAGCTAGTTTCGATATACTGCTGCGCCAGTCTCTTCCGTTAACGCAGAAATGAGAGAGCCGGCTTGGCGAGTGAGCGGAGCCTTTTGTAGAGACATGATCATGGCGAGGCGAAAGCTGGTTGCATTCAACGAGCGTTTGCCAAACACTTTTGAATTGTAGGAGATGATGGATGTCTACACATAACCGCATGACCAAAGTATGGGATCCCTTTGTGCGAATATTTCATTGGACATTGCTGGCTGCCTTCATCGTCGCATTTTCCACCGAAGGTGATTTGCAGGTTTTGCATAATGCTGCGGGTTATCTGATGCTGGGACTGCTGGCCTGTCGGCTGGTCTGGGGAATCGTCGGTACCCGACATGCCCGCTTTACTGATTTTATTACAATGCCTTCCACTATCGTGGCTTACCTGAAAGACGCTCGGGCAGGCACAGCGAAACGCTATTTGGGGCATAATCCCGCCGGCGGCGCCATGATTGTTATTTTGATCATTGTTCTGACATTAACTGTCGTCACCGGTATCGGTATGGAGCGTGGTACCCTGCCTGCTAATGTTGCTTCCTGGTTCTCTATGTTCGATGGCTACAGCAACCGCTCGCTCAAACATTTCCACGAATTTTTTGCCAATCTCAGCATGGTATTTATACTCGGCCACGTGATCGGGGTTTTGATCAGCAGCTGGCAACATCGAGAAAACCTGGTACGCGCCATGATTGACGGCAAAAAAAGAATATAATGCTGTGCCGTAATTTTTAGGCACCACCATCACTGTCTGGGGCAGTTTGGCCCACTTCAAACCTCAACGAAAACATGAACACTAAATTTACTAAAAAGCCCGTATTGATCTGGAATCTACCGATCCGCCTCTTTCACTGGCTGCTGGTACTGAGCTTCCTCGGTGCCTGGATCACCACAGATAACCGCTTTCTCAATATCCATGCCTTCCTCGGCTATTTCATCGGTGGTCTGGTACTGTTTCGGCTATTCTGGGGTATCTTCGGTGGTCCGAATGCCCGTTTCCGGGATTTTATCTATTCACTCGCTGATGTTAAAAAGTTCCTGAAAGGTATGCTAGCGATGCGGCCAGTCCATTATATCGGACATAATCCTGCTGGAAGCTGGGCTATCTATGGCATGCTGATTTTTCTGGCGGTAATCGTTATATCCGGCATCATGAGCCTGGGTGGGGATGAGGGCCAGGGCATTCTGGCCAACTGGACCGGAGTCGAATTCGGCTCACTGGTTGCTGATATCCACAACGGCCTGGCCTCGCTAATGGCCTGGCTGGTGGCAGTACATATCCTGGGCGTTGTTGTCGAAAGTTATTTGCACAAGGAAAATCTGTCCAAATCCATGATCACCGGTGTTAAGGCCGCAGAGCCATCGGTGACGGCGGCCAAACCTGCACGCTTTACTGCACTGCTGCTGATCGCAGCCACCATCGCGGCCTTCAGTTATCTGTTACAGCATTACGATGATCGCACCTTCCAAAATCCCTATATCCCTTTTTCCAAACCAGCAATCGCCGACAATCCCACATGGCGATCAGAGTGCGGAGACTGTCATATGGCGTACAGCCCGCTTCTGCTACCGGCCCGGTCCTGGAATAAATTGCTGAATACACAAGACAATCACTTCGGGGAAGATCTATCGCTCGAACCTGACACCATTAAAGAGATCAGGCAATATCTGACAGCCCATTCCGCTGAAAAGAACCTGAACCGGGAGGCCGCCTACAAAATCAACCGCAGCATTCCGGCTGATCAAATACCACTTCAGATCACCAAGACCCCCTACTGGATGGACAAACATGACGGCATTCAGGACAGCGTCTGGAAACAGGATAATGTCAGGAGTAAAGGCAACTGTAGCAGCTGCCACTTCGATGCTGACAAGGGAACGTTCCAGGATGCTGCCATGCATATCCCCAGTGACGATGTGGCAAAAAAGAAAAAAACAACGTAACGATTCAGCGCATTCATCATTTTGTCCCATTACGGCGTGTGTTCGTACTCGAATGCT
>ENA-ORDP01000494-ORDP01000494.1-marine-sediment-metagenome-genome-assembly--contig:-NODE-494-length-25646-cov-2.630104_pt1 | contig 25646 bp, 14 predicted proteins | sample MGYA00248627_ERZ508539 | MGnify/ENA primary metagenome ERZ508539 (study PRJEB26208, sample SAMN05571518) | marine sediment metagenome | biome: deep sea; feature: Hydrothermal vent; material... | reverse complement strand
ATCGGGATACTTTTTAAAAGAAAATGGGGAGAAGAGATATGACTGATGATCAAGATAGGGAGCTTATTGAAACCATAAAAGGAATGTGTCCTGACCAGGATGAATGGCGGGTTCTGGATTACAAAGATGAGTTTGATACCATTTGGGAATTGGGCACTAAAGAAAACCCGGGCTTCAATAATATGATCATAGTATGGAGTGGCATGCCTGAGAGGGATTCTTCAGGGGTTAATATCCTTGAGCACCTAACCCCATTTGACTGGATGCTATCGTTGTCTTATCAGTGGCTCCATGATAAACAGTCCTTACCGAGGATTCGTGTTTTTATTGTTGACAATTATAGCAACAAGGTGAGAGATGCATTTTCTGTCAAGTTGTTGCCCGCATTTTGCCAGGCAATGCCCTGGATGAAGGTCTTCTCTGGAAAGCCAGCGGATAATCAGTATGTTCACACGTTAAGTGAACTCGAAACATCGATCAAATCTCCAGGAAACAAAACACTCGCGGAAGCTGGGGAAAGTTGTCGTGATCAAATTGATGCCGTTGCGACAGCATGGATCGGAAGCGTAGCCCGCTCCAGTGGACACCATAGCATCAATAATATCCTCGGCCCCATTGTGTTGGGAACTGAGATGGGTCTTCCTCTCGACAACATTATACCTGCAGATCAGGTCAGGTTAAGTAGTGCGTTAGCCGAGCATGTCAGGCGTCTGGATATGGGTTTCAAAGAGAGTGTGGGTGGTGATGTCAGACAAATGCTTACTGAACTCAAAAACAGAATTGGAGATAAGACCCGAAACCTTATAAAGCAAAAGATAGATGATCTCAAGCAAGTTGATTTTATTTTGATTGATGACCAGCCTGCATGGAAAGGGATTCTAAATAATATTCTCATTAACGACAAACGAATCCAGGGTTTCAAGCATTTACTGGATTTTGATGAAATCGATCTTGATGATCCAGGAGACAGAAGGGGATTTTATAAACCTCTGAAGGACAAAAAAGGGCTTCAGGTACTTATTGTGGATCTTCGGTTGCATCGTGATTCAAAACAGGAAATCCAACACTTTAAGAACTCAATTAATAAAGCCAAAATGGTTGTGGAGAAGTTTGAGGGAGATGAAGTGCGGTTTCCTTGGGTGGACCTGGGGTACTCTGCAAAAAGATTCAGTGAATTGGAAATGCAACTTAATTCATGCAATGGCGATAAATCCAAGTATGACACTTTTCGAACCGGTCCTGCATACCTTGAGTTGCTCACGTTGATGATTCGTACGATTGCACAAATGGACCCACTGATACCCATTATTGTATTTTCATCAACGGGGCAGAGGCACGTGCTGGAGGGTGTTCGTGGATACGGAAATATCATTACTATCGTGGAGAAGCCTCGTTTTTTCGGGCAATCGGCCAATGTTGCTACGCATGCGTTCCTGGAAGCGATTGGTGAAGCGTTGGATGAGGCTTTCCGACTGCTTACCGTTAGGGTAGCGTTAAGTAGTCTTCACCGCGTATCTGACATCTCAACATTGGAACAACGCAACTCTGTTCAACCAACAGAGCAGGGTTATCTTGAAATCTATTTTGATGAATCTGGAGATGATGTTACGACGAAGGGTCACTTTTCGGTGGGGGGTATTGCCATACTTTATGCGGGTGATTCTGAGAAGGGAGCTAGCAGTGCGCTGTCACTACACCAAAGTATGGGAGCCAATAAATTAAGGATCAAACTGCCAGATCAAACTGACTGCGAAAGCACAGTGCTACGAGACTATCCTTTAAAGTGGTGTGGATCAGGAAGTGTAGATAAATGGCTTGGGTGTAACTGCCAGAGAAATTCGGCTTTGTGTAACGAGTATAGAAATAGAGTGAATAATCACTTGTTTCCCAACGTTAAGAAAACGTTGCGTGGTGATGCAAGAGTTGAAAAGTGGTTTATCTTTAATCTTAAGTCTGGGGCAGGTTTTAGTGAAGGCATAGATTTATTTGATAGTAATCAGTTGGACAATCTCAACTTTTCGCTCATAAGATGGTTGTTGGAGGGAGTCATATATGAGTTTTTCCGTGCCCATTTCTTTGAGATGACAAAACTTAAGATCCAGATATATGGTGCGACACGTCAAAGATTTAGAAAAGGGAAAGGTCCGTTCGAAGGGCCAGAGAAATATAAATTGCTGACAAGATTTGGGATTGATCTACAAGATGAAGGTGGATCAAGATATTTCTATCGATCACTAGCTAAAGACTCAATGTTGCAAATTGTGTCGTCAATACATAATAGTCGTACAGGCGAATGGAAGGAGAGAATAAAGATGGATGGAGCATTGTGTTCAACCTTAAGCGACAATACATGTCCCGATGTTAATAAGAAGCCATTTCGCCATATACATTATTTGGCAGACGTGGTGCCGCGTGTAGCCAATACTGCGTCATCTCCTAAGTCTAGAGAGAGCTTTAGCCGGTTGGTGGAGAATAAGAATCAAATAATGATTGATACTGCGGGTGAGTATTTTACGCTGGCACTCGACGCAGGTAGAAGCCTTGATTCGAAGGACTTGATAGGTGCGCTTTGGAGGGCGTGGTTGGCAGCAGAAAAATATATTGAAAACTATCCTGTAAAAATAAATGAGTGTAGTATCGTACCGATAATATGTAACAGAGTTAGAAGAGAGTTGAGCCAGTATAATGGCGATATGTTTATGGAATTCGCGAGGGGTCTGCCAAAATGGAAAGGTCTCCAGAGAGGCCAAAGTAAGGTAAGTAAAAAGCGGAAAGTAGAACATAAGAAAAGTGCTAAGAAAGCTCCCATGAAGAGAGCACCAATAGCGGCTCCTGCCCTAGGAAGAAAGGCAGAGGCTGGCGAAGTAATCGATATGTACGTGACTATGAAACTCCCAACTGGTGGTTTTTGGGTAAATACGTCCAGTAGAGGTAGGTTTGGATACTGTATTGATTCCGACGGGGATGGGCCGAAATTGGGGGATAAAATCAAGGTGCGAATTGAAGAGGATAAGACACCTGACGATTATCCGTATGTAACCTGGATTAAGGATGATTAGTAGAGCCATGGTTACCGTTCTTATAGTCGACGATCAATACGAAGACAGCATAAAACCATGTCTTGACGGCATGGTTGAAGGATTTACATTTATTGGGCATCAAGAGTTTGATGTCGATGCGATACTCAATAAGCTTAATGACCATCCTGAGGTTACAGTGCTATTGCTTGATATTATGGTACCTGATATTCCTGAGGCTGGGATAATCTTGTTCAAAGAACTAGGTGAGAATAAGGAATGGATAGAACAGAATGGGAGTGTTCAAGTCGTTTTCTTTTCCGACGAAGCGACGACTCAGCGTGAGTGGAAAATTGCAAAAGAGTACCGTTTTGATGTAGCAGGTTATGTAGGGAAAGAAGATATGTTGAAGAGGGAACCGTCTGCAATGAGGCGACTTACCCGAGCTAACGAAATAGCTACACGCTATAAGAAATACCCTAGCCTCGCTGATCCGATCCGAAAGAAGTTTGAGTTGCTGTGCAGTCCCAACACTCACGCCATGCAGGAAGTTTGGGAAAAGATCCTTTTAGCAGGACGTTGCTGGGAACCTGTGCTCATTCAGGGCGAAACTGGTACTGGTAAGGAATTGGTGGCGCAGGCTATAGATAAAGTGATGAAAGACACAAAATGGGGTTCAAAGAAACCACCAGGTGTAGGTGGAAAGATGATCTCTTATAACATCGGATCGGCGCCACAGGAAGGAAATCTCCAGTACACCGAACTGTTCGGGGCATTAAAAGGAGCGTACTCAGGATGTGACGATGATCGTATCGGAGTTTTTGAACGAGCCAGTGACCCCAAGCCTGGGAGAACGATATTTCTGGATGAGATTGGCGATGCGCCACACATCGTGCAGGTTGCGTTGCTTAGGGTGCTTCAGGAGAAGAAAATCATTCCCCTGGGAGGGTTCGCAGCAGAGGGAAGTGAAATTGAACGCAAGGTCACCTTCAGGCTTATCGCGGCATCGCACAGGGGTTTACCAGACCGGGTAGAAAAGGGTGAGTTTCGTGAGGACCTTTATTATCGGTTGAACACGGTCGAAATTCATGTTCCACCGTTACGTGATCGACTGGATGATATTCCAGTATTGGTATATCACTTTCTGGAAAAAATAAATAAAGACTTTACGGATTACGGTATAGGAAATAAAAAGGCCATTTCTTCAGATAAAGAGAAGGAGATATTTGAAAAATTAAAATCATATTCATGGCCAGGGAACGTCCGGCAACTGGAGAGTTTTATCAGGCGCTCCTATGTGATGTCACTAGGTGAGGAATTCGTACTTTCTGAAGATATTGAACGGTTGATTGAAGGGCAAGAACCATTATCGCGTGCTGTTATTGAGGATGTCAGGAAGATAAAGAATTCTCTAAACAATAATCCGAGACCGCTCCCAAAAATAAAAACAGAGGGTGGATGTGGGTTGCCTATGGCGGTCGAGGTAGCCAGGCTGGTGATCGAGGAATAATGCGGCGGTAGTATGCCAAACGAGGAGCAGGCACAGAAATGGTTCAAGATGAAGCGCGATGCATGTAGAAAATGGATGAATTCCAATGGAATAACGGTAAGCAAGGGTAGAAATATGTCGAAAGACAAAGAATAAAGAGGCGAATAGCGGTATAGGGAATGAAAAAGGTCTACACAATCAGTGCAAACGGAACATCACCTACGGTTTTCACAGGGGTGTTGGTAGCGCATGGCATAACACATCTGTTTGATATTCGACGTAGTCCCAATCACCACTTCTCCAACGTTCAAAGGCAGTTTTTAGAGGTGATGTTCAATAATGCACCAGGATTATGCTACGAGCATTTCAAGCTTACTGAGCGCGTCAAGTTTTTTATGGAAGAAAGTGAGTACAGTGTTAATAGCATTGGAGAAGAGGGGCTGGCTAAGGCTCAAGAGTTAATGGAAGGTGCGCCAGTGCCGTGTTTTCTTGGTTCTGATACCGTTGATGCAGTTCCCGGTGAAGCAACGAAGGAGTGTCACTGGTCAATGTTGCTCGAAAATCTATGCAAGGAAAGCAACGGTTCTTATACAGTGCAGCACCTGGATGGTAGGGCGCTCTATAAAGACATATTGCAATCGTTCAAATTGCATCAGGGGCAGGCCTACGATATTCGACAGATGTTCGAGAAGATTAATCAGGAGTATTTCGATTCCCGGTATCGGGCAGAGGATATTGCGATGATATGGGAGCCAATGCGGCGCGTGCGGCCGCGGAAATTAGGATATTTTTGCTATCCGTCTGTTATTGCATTGAATCCGGTTCTTGATCAAAGGGGAGTGCCTCAAGAAATAGCCGAGGCGGTCCTGTACCATGAAATGTTGCACTTGCAGTTAGCGCATGATGGGTTTCCACACGGGCATACGGTTGAATTTTTTCAAAAGGAGGCTCTGTTTGCGGATTATGCCAAGCGGTTCCGCTTTGATTTCAGCGAGGCATTTGCCGCGCTTGATGCAGTAGATCCAGAATAAAAGGAAATTGCCAGCATGACAATGAATATAGAGCCATCACCACAAGTTGGATCCTATCGGAGATTCAGGGACCAGCTAGGAGAAATACTTCAGGCCAAGCTTGGAACAATACTAGCGAAACTGGCGGAAGAGGAGAAGATCAATTTTATTCCAAAGGTTACTGTTCAGCTAGATAATGTAGATTACCCTGATGAGAAGGAAGAAAATGCGGCATTGATCCGAGGGGCAACGCTGGAAGAGCGGCTTTGTCCCTGGGTTAATCTGGGTGAAGGTCTAAGGCAGTGGGATCTTGGATTGTTCCCAAGAATGACGGCAAAGGGCTCCTTTATACAAAACGGCATAGAGCGCTGCATGGTAGCCCAGCTTGGCAAATCTCCTGGCGTGTTTTTTACGCGGATCCAGAGGAAGTACAGGCATGATATTGCAGAGTTTCGTCCGGAACATGGTAACCATCTGATTTTCCGTAAGACATTTAAGGAGAAGCCTGTTCTGGTGCGCGTAGTGTTTTCTGAAGGACAGTGGGTTGATCTTGAATGGTTTGTTGATGTGCTGGGGGTGCCGAAAGAACATCTGGGGAGCCTATGTGAAGGGTCTGCTGGGTTTCGTGGTGACATCAGTAAGATTGCCCGTCATCTCGGTCTGGGAGGCTGGCTGGACGAACAAAAATTCTCAACCAGCGATGAAGACAAGGCGCTTATTCGTAAAGCGATTCAGGACAAGTTCTATGGAAGTGTGATGGGCACCCACGGGCGGGCGCAACTGAATCGGAGGATCAGGCAGATCGATTCCTCATACAATGAGACCTCCATGTATATTACGCCGATAGATGTCGCAAATATTCTGCGGGTCTTCGAGATGTTCAGTCGGGAAGAGATCCCGGTAGACGAGCGCTGGGATCTGGCCAACCGTAAAGTCAGGCTGGTGGATAGTTTTCTTGCGGATGCCGTGGATCACTGGATTCAGTGGATGGACCGCCGGATTCGGGAGGCCATCAAGGAAAGTGATAAGACAGTAGGCCAGGAGGCGCTTTGGGAGATCCTTCAGCAGGCTAACATAGGAATACCCAGTCGCACGCTCTTTACCCGCGTCATTCAGGAAAAAATCTTCGATTCGCCGCTCTGTCAGCGGCTCTCGAAGGAGCAAAACAACTTTATCGAGGCGGCGGGGCTGACCCGGCGAATAAAATTCGATGGAGAGGGCCACCGCCGGGAGGCTCGTGAGTTCCACTGGAGCCACTATGGACGACTCTGTCCGCTCGATACGCCTCAATCTGACGATGTGGGCACCACCCTCTCATTGGTATTGGGTGCCCGAGTCAACGAGGTGGGAGTGATCGAATCCCGTTGTCATTGTGTATTGCATGATGAAAACGGGACTCAGATAGAAGAAAGCGATGTTTTCCTTCCGCCATGGGATGAGACAGATTCAGGGGGCTGGGTCGCCTTTCCAGATCAACGTGACGCGCTCCTGGAGGGGAAGGATGTATTTGCACACAGAGGGCCGGAGCGATACGAGCAGGTAGGTGCCAGAGAGGTGGCCTATATCCATGCCGATGAAGCCGGCATGTTCAGTATGGCGGCGAACCTTCTGCCCTATCGGAAACATAACGATTCAATACGAGGGGTGATGGCCTGCAGTATGTTGCGCCAGTCGTTGCCCCTTAAGGATGGAACCCCGCCGCGGGTAGAGACGGGGTTTGAGGCTATTTTACCAAAAGAATGGCCTTTTTCTTATGGTCATAGCGTCGACGCCAAGCTGGCCTTTGGTAGGGAACTGTTGGTGGGCTACCTTCCCTGGAAGGGATGGAACTTCGAGGATGCAATTGTCATCTCAGAATCGGCCGCGGATACCCTGACCAGCGTTCATGATTCACTGGTGTTTGTTCAATTGCGCCGTTCGATAGAGGAACACAAGCGTACATTGGCAAAAGCAGTAAAGAATGCTGGACTCAAGGAAGAAGATCTTGATGTCATGGGGGTTGTTAAAGATCGGTTTGTATCGGAAGAAAATCCTCTGGTTATCGAGCTGGGTGCAAAAAATACTGCCCGAATTCATGACGTACCAGAAGGAAAGCAGGGAATCGTTCATAAGGTTGATGCTATTGATACGAAGGACGAAAAAGGTGGCGCTTACCTTAGAATTACTTTGCGGCAGGAGTGTTGTGCACAGGTCGGCGACAAGCTCGCAAACCGGCACGGCCACAAAGGGGTGATCAGCAGGATATTTCCCGATCACGAGATGCCTTATTTCCTGTTGAGCGAAAACGAGAATGACGATGATAAATGTCCCTGCGGCGAGACTAGACCCCATCGTCATTTGGATACCCTCATTAACCCACTTAGCGTCATATCCCGCATGAATCTCGGTCAGCTTTATGAGATGGTCGAGGCCCGCAGCGAGGAACTCAAGGTTCTTCCACAGCGTGTCCCCTGCTTTGATCCGGCTGAGAAAGATATGGGCAGTAGGAAACTGGATGGGGATATTTTGATCGGCGAGCAATACATCATGAAGCTGGATCACAATGCCGAAGACAAGCTTCATGCACGTTCACGTGAGCCTGGAAGTTACAACAGTTTTGTGGATCAGCCATTGAAGGGGCGACGGCTGAAAGGCGGGCAGCGTGTCGGGGAGATGGAGGGCTGGGCCTTGATGGCCCATAATGCATCCGCGCTCATGCAGGAGATGTACACCTTGAAATCGGACAACCCCAGGGAGCGGGATCTTCTGTATCGTTCCATACTTGGCGGTGTTCCACCGACGGCGACGCCACGGCTCCCCGAAGCCCTGCGCACTTTGGCTGCATGCTATTACGGTTTGGGTTTGCAACTCCGTATTAAGGATCGTGAAGGAAGGGAAGTAGATATTCTTCATGAAACTCATGAATCGGGGAACATTCGGAGCCTCACGATCGATCTTATTGGACAAACCTATTTCCTAAAAAAGGTATCTAAAAAAGGTGAGGTAAAAACGCCATTGATCAGACCAGAGAAATCTGAAAGTGAGGTAACAACGCCACCGTTCGGGGAAGTGGGGGTTGAGTGCAAGTACCACCGGGATGGGCTTGAATCGGAGCAGATCTTTGGACCAGAGAGAAAGTTCTCGTGTGCCTGTGGAAAGTACCGTTGGGAGCCTAAGGCTAAAAACGAGGAGAAGGAGTCGAAGACTGGAAAAGAGGAAAAGCAGCCAAAGCAGAAAAAGATGGGCAAGCGACCAAAGAAATGTGAGAAGTGTAAAACGCCGCTGTTGCCGACCTACAGCCGCCGTCACAGAATGGGCTATATAAAACTCGCGAAGCCTGTGCCAAATCCCTATGTGTTGTTGTCTAATAGACTACCCACATGGCCGTATATCGATACTAACTCACTGTTGCAGGATGAACCTTGCTTTAAGTTTTATCCCGAGGGAGATTGGAAAGACAGGAATGATGAAAGGATTGAGCAGGGTTGGAATTGGGTATATGAGTTCTGTACGCTCGCACTCCGGTGTTCAGCATCCTTCACACAGGCATTTGAGGAAAAGCTCAACCCCCGGGTAGGGACTAATCCCACAACACAGGATATCTCATTGGTACTAGATGAGGATTGGGCCGAGATAGCCGCGTTACTCAGGGAGAGTATTGGTGAAGAAGATAATAGTCTCACGGTAGAGGAATTTGTGGAGCAAGGCATTGGGCGGTATGGTCCTGTGCGAAAAGGACTCGACGCCGTCAGTGGGTTAATGGCCGCGGTGCTTCAGGAAGGAGACATCTGCGGCATTGACTTTCTCATTGATCTTTTACGAAGCCAGAAAAATCTGAAACCTTTATGCCTGGATGTGCTCCCGGTCATGCCGCCCAAGTTGCGCCAGCGTTTCTGTGTTAGTCATAAGAACGGTCAGGGAAAGAAGTACAAGGCGCATGACTTGAACATGCTTTATCAAAAAGTACTGCAACAGAATGAGGACCTTGCGAAGTCCCTAGTGAATGTAACCAAAGGGTCACCCGAGGCGAGCGGGGAATACAGAAAATGCCGCATGGCATTGCAATTGGCGGTTTCGCAATTACTCTGCAACCAGTTATTGCCTCCACGAAAGAGGGCGCGGGATTGGGAAACGCCGGGTGATCCAGTGCGACATTCCATTTCTTCGTATCTGGAAGATAAGAATGGTCTTTTGGTGGGACATCTGCTCGGCAAGCGAGTGGATTACTCTGGCCGGGCGGTAATCGTGCCTGATCCGGAACTACCGCTGGATACGTGCCGTATTCCTATCCAGTTGGCCATCAAACTGTATCGGCCACAATTATTCGCCGCATTGCGACAAAAAGGAGTTAAGAGCGATGCAGATATAGTGATCGACAGGGCTGTTGCGGGTGATCAAGGAGCCCTTGATCAGGTGCGGTCTTGTCTAGAAGAGATTTTGAAAACTGAAGAAGGCTCTACGGCAGAAGGCAATGTGAAAGCGTTGCTCAAGAGCGCGGGGAAAGGTGATACGGCCGCAAAAGAGCAGATGGAGAAAATGTTGCAGGAAGGTATCGCCGCTTCCTCTGGGTCTTCAAAGCTTCAGTCCATGGTGTTGCTTAATCGTCAGCCGACACTGCATCGGCTCGGGATGCTGGGATTCAAGGTCAAACTGGGTGATGACTCAGTGATTGCAATCCCACCATTGGTGACCTCGGGATACAATGCTGACTTCGATGGTGATCAGATGGCCATTTATCTTCCGCTTACACAGGCGGCACAAGCGGAGGTGCCGCAAATGGTGCCGTCGAACCATCTATGGCACCCCGCCCATGGAGGCTATGCCCTCAGCATGGCCCAGGATCTTGCTCTGGGGGGGTATCTCAATGATCAGGGGGCAAAGAAGAAACTTGTAGAGGATTTTGAAAAGGCCGCTGGCGAGCCAGACTTGTTGGACCGGATCGAGTCCTTCAAGACATCCGCGTTTGAAAAATCAACGCAGGCCGGCATCAGCTTTTCCATTGAAGATCTCCAACGGCTTGAACAACGTTGTACGGTGTTAGCGACTGGTACAACCGAGGAGGCCGTTCAAGGTGTCGAGCAAGTGATCAGTACTGCACCATATGATGATGTGCTTAAGCAAATACTGATATCCGGGGCCAGGGGAGACTGGCATATTATGAACCACTTGGCCGGGCGATCCCAGCCGGAGCGTTCCGGTTCAAATCTAACACAGGGTCTTCAGATTGGTGAGGAGCTGAGAGAGGCAGTTAGTGGCCGAAGGAACCTTGTGGATACCAAACTCGGAACGGCGGAAGGCGGAGCATTGACCAAGAGTTTCGTAGCGGCTGCACACCACCTGTGGATTACCGAAGATGATTGTAGTACGGACAAGGGTCTTCCAGTGTCCGGGTTGGAGTACATCTTGTTTGGTTGGAGTGATGACGTGGAAAGGCAACCAATTGCATGGAAGCCTGAAGCGGTAGGGCCTCTGCTGTTTAGACGGCTTTATGGCAGGGTGTTGGCGGAAGAATTTGGGGATTATACAAAGGGCACTTACTTGGATCGGCAAAGGGCCATGGCGATAGCTAGCGAACTTGCGAATACAGATGGTGAGGAAAAGGCCATAGTGCGTAGCCCGTTAACTTGTAATGCGGAACACGGCATCTGCCGCGCCTGTTATGGCTTGCCCTGGACACGAGGGACAAAGGTCGATGGATGGTCTGATGAAGATCTGGTGGCAAAGGGTGAGCGCGTCGGCATTATTGCAGCCCAGGCAGTCGGTGAGCCCGGCACTCAGATGGCCTTGCGCAAGAAGCATGTAGTCGGCGAGGATGATGCGCCGGGTATCAAGGCGGTCAAGAAATTCTTCGAAGAGGATATTGGACATATTCAATTGTATGGTGCGAAAAAAGGTTTGGATGAACCATTGGTTATCCTGCGCGATACGATGGATCGGCTATATCGTGACAACGATATTCATATCGCGCCGATTCACTTCGAGATGGTTTTTGCCGGCAGGTTAAAGGGTGTATCAGGCTGGCTTGCGGAGGCTGCCAATCAGGCGACAGGCAATATTCACAGCGTGATCGTCAAGGCTGCCTTAGACGGTGCTGCGGATACTCTCCAGGGACTCAAGGAGCGCGTGGTGATCGGCGCTGGACTTCCGAAAGCATAGGGGGCAGTAGAATGGTTGGAGCTGGAACAATAATCATACAAAAGGCTGGCGCGAAGACGCAGGCTGCTGCGAGGATATATAACAGCGCCATAGCAAGTTCTTCTGCTGCTGTGCGTTTGCTGGTTGGACAGATGACAGACCGTGGCATTATTAAGGATGACCATGGGCCATCAACGTGTACAAATCGGGATTGCGGGCATGTGATTGGTCCTAACGATTTTACATGCCCACGTTGTGGAACTGAGGTGGGCGTGAGTGTGTGGGGGGCTGTAGATTCTCCCGACGAGGAGATGCTGAGGGATGAGGAGAAGCCGATCCACTCGCCGGGAGAGGAAATTTATACGGAAATTACGGTGCCACTGGACTTGCCGGAGTGCCTGCAGGAAGGTCTTTTGGAACTGGGATGGGAGGTGGATGATGCTGAGGAGGGGGGCTTGATGCTGGCCAATATCTGGCCGGGTGTCGGTCCAACCGATGAAGGCGAGTATAAAGAAGGACTCGCGACACTCGATAACCCGCTCAAAAAGCGGTTCCTCGAGCCTGAAACTCTGAGCCGAATGCTCAGGCAATTCCAGCACTATCATGACGAAAAAAGCGAAACCACACAATCAGTACAGGCTGAGCTCCGGATTTTCAAGGAAGACGGTGAATGGATGGTAGAGGTAGATGATCCATTGCGGGATAAGGTTGCGACGGGTCGGAAAGGAACACTCCAGGTTGGCGATTTCAAGATGTCAGAAGAACGAATGCTAAAGATACTCCACGATCGCGCGAAGCGACTTCCTAAGCTGGGAATAAAATTGGTCCATTACAGAAAGGATTTCTTTGAGGCGAAAAATGTGGATGACGCTGAAAAAGTGTTGGAAACAAAGGGGTGTACGCAAAAGGCCGTCGCGAAGGCGGCCGGGATTCCCAGGAGCACACTTTGCCGGTGGTGCGATGAAAACACTGGCGTGTGGGTGGATACCCCGCATGGGGTTCACCATCTTAAAGATTTCTTCGGCAAGAAGGTGAAGGGTTTTCGTGGAGAGGACTTAAATAAGGCAACAGTGCTGGGACTGATCCTTGATGCAAGACGAGATCTGATGGAAAAAGGCCATGACGATCCAGCACCAGGTGATGTCGTTAAATGGCTAGAGAATAACGAACATAAATTCGATATGGAACCGAGGACTCAGAGCTGGTATTTTCTACAAGCCAAGACGATGGAGAAAGTCATCGAGGCAAAAGGGAGTCTCTCTAATGAACAGCAAGAACCCCTCTCTGATAAAGGTGAACAGCAAGTGCACGACAAGATTCTCGATATTCTGAAAAAGGATTTCAATATTGATATTAATAATGAGGGGCTACAACACTATCTTGATATGATCCAAATTTATGAAGATCATGGTAAGGAATAGTGCGGTAACATGAATGGCGCCATGAGGATGGAACAAAATATCTGCAGTCCCTATATGGATAGGGGTGAAAGCCGCCATGATGTGGTAAATATCTCAAGCTCCTGACGTATCCAATGGTATTGGCCCACTTCACTTTGCTGATGCCCATTATCAGGCGTTTTGATTGTTTATTATTCTACTCAACAACATATAAGTTTCCTTTCGTTTCATATTGCAGAAATTTCGGTCTAACTTATCCATATGTCCCTCTGATGTTAAGTTCCCCGCAAAACAGCCACCATTGCACATAAATTGGGCAAAACAATTATTGCAATATTTAACTGTTACCTTTTCATAAGCATCAAGTATTTCCGTTCTGATTTCTGACTGACAAGAAAAGTTTTTTTCTTGCCTATCAAAATCAGCATAAAGAAATTTATCGCTATTCGTATTAGAGTTAGTCTGCACACCGTAGCACAAAGTTCTTTTTCCCTCTGGTGTAATTAGGATTTTCGTATCATCGTGAAAAATTTTACAATATGGTTTTGGCGGTATTTTCAAAGCTAAACTAATTGATGTCAATATACGCGCATTATATTTTTTTGCTATATCTAATGCTAAACTTAAATTTGTAACATATCGGTTTTGAAATGCTTCATTTTCCTCTAAAAAATCGTGGTCAACAGCATAACCAACGTGGGCAATTGGTGTGAATTGCAATAATTTAACACCAATCTTAAACATTTCTTCAGCGAAGATGTGCATATTATCAACAGTTGTAGAGGTAATGGTGGCTCGTATTTTTAAAGGCAATTCGTTGCTCAATACTTTTGTAAGAGTCTCATAAACTTTATCAAAAGTTCCACTGCCTTTTAGGGTAATTCTATTAATGTCATTAAACTCTTTTGTCCCATCCAATGATAAGTAAAATCCAAATTTATTTTCCGCTAAATATTGGAAAACATGTTTTCGCATAATGCCGTTTGTTGTAATATAAAAAAAGGGATTTTGGCATTTTTCTTTAATACGCTCCGTAATTAATTGAATTGCGGTAAAATTTAGAGTTGGCTCGCCTCCAAAAAATTGTACGAACAAGTTGCCTTCGTAATTGTCTGGAATTTCAGCATCTATAATTTCTAATGCTAAAAAAGGATCCATATTGATTTTTGTTCTTTTACTCTCTGTGTAACAATATATACACCCCATATTGCAATCAGTTGTAAGAATAAATGTTAGGTGCTTTTCCTTTTTTGGTTGAGTATATTCAGGCATTTTGTCATAGAAAACAAACCCATGTTTTTCAAGTTTTGTTAATGTTTCTGGAGAGCTTAGAATTTCTTTATCTACAAAGGAAACTTGTTTAAGAGTAAACGGGTCGAATAGTTTGTATTCACCATTTTCATAAATACAAGGCAATCCTTTAAAGTTAAAATGTTGGGTAGTGGTAAAACGTAACATGATGGGGTGGGTTAACCGCTCCTTGGATCGTTAGTTTTCTGTGTCTTCCGACGCGTGGATGGTATCCGACATAGCCACCAAACGACACCTAGATTCCTTCCCCGATCAGAGTTGAGGATGAGCTTGTGCAGGATACGACGCCCATATGAAAGAGTAGATTCCATGACTCTCCGTCATGTCATATTTAGCCACTACCAAATTATTTGATAGCATTCTGATTATCTACCATCATATTACTCCATTAATCGAAAAAATAAGGATAGGACACAAACATTAATCTGTACCCTGTCGGGCTAGCACTTAGTCATCTAGAAATCTACAAACATAAACTAATTTATCTTCATCGGTGATCTCTTCGTCACTTCTGATCTCTTCCCGCTCGTTTATAGGAAGAAAGGCTATTTCTGATGGTAGAGTTACAGTTTCTAGTTCCATAATAATATCTCCGAAAAAACACACCTGCCATTGACAGAAAACATATGGTGAAAAACTCGTTGTCGTATGTAAAAAAATAATAGATCCTCTCCCAAAAGTCAACGGTTATTGTACAACCGTTCGCCTCGCTTTTCGCCCTGATTACTGCACAAATCTTACTGAATTCTGCCGCCCTCGCTTGAATATTTTTATGCTGCCAGACTGCAATAGATACCATAGTGCCTGCACACGGGGGGCACTTGGGGTGGGATCGTCTTCACTACCGCTTCCATCAATGCCCCGCTTTCCGCTTATGAAGCCGCGCTTGGCTCCCCACATGCATATGCGCAATGGTTCCAGGTGCTTCAAAGATTTTTCCCCGACCGGGCTGATAACGACTCGGACAAGATTATTTGTGCATACGGATTGTAGCAGTGAGAGGATGTAAGGGAGGAATGGGTCCCAACGACTGGCACAGTTTGCTCCCAAACAATCGCAAAACCAGCACAGTTCCTAAGAAACACTTCTGTAAGTAATTGTATTTGCCATGTATTTCGGTGGATATAATGAATTTGCCAAACTGGCAATGAAATTCCATTTACTTACTTGATGATGATAAACAGGCGACACCGGCCGATGATGAGTAAACCTGACGTGCCCCTGGTGTGCAGGCACTTTGGAAACAATTTAAGTCTGGACGGCCCTGCGGACTTTGGCCCCTACCGTGTTTAGCAGTCGCGGTGGGTGCGCAGGGCCAGTCCAGTTTTTACTACACTACAAACATGCAATCCATCTCTGTTATTTAATCAATGTCAATTCTGACTAAGCCTCCGGGTATGTGCACCTGGGAACAGAACGCACTTTGTATGAAATGCCTCCCAACAAACCAGCATCAAACATCAATCTAAGGAGGACATATCCATGAACAATAATAAAACAAGACACCACAACAAAGGCCAGAAAGATGGCGCACGCGGTGATTGGGCCACTGACATGGGTCGAGGGCTAAGCCGGCTGTTTAGTGGTAGTAGCAAGCGCTATGATTCGGGTTAGAATAATGGCAGGAAGAATCGGCGGAAATGACAGCGGCATGCCATGCTGTGAATCTTAAGGGGATCAGTACCTCTGGCAATCAAACGAAAGTGACCATTTAATTATTTTATGTTCTCTAATTAGTCAAAATCATAAAGGATAAAATTATGTCAACGTCAACACCAACACATAACTACCCAGGGCTTGCAATATACTTTGCCAATATGTTCCAGAAGGGAGATGAGAATAAACTATCTGAGAAAGTTATTCTGGATTTGGCCCACGCGGCGGGTGACATTATGGGGCCATTGAAGGCAATTGTGCGCAAAGCGTCTGATCAGCATAAAGAATGGGTAGAAAGATTTATTCTGTCAGAAGACAATGCCCTTGTCATACTAGGGGCGAGGCTGACAAGTACAAATATTGTTAATCATAACGACGAATTATACAGCAAGATTAAAGAAACATTTTTACAATGTGATGATGGTTCGGATGATAAAGTGTTTCTTGCTGCCGCGATATTTTTCTTCGATTCCTTTAAAAAGGACGAAGAGCTCCCGCCGATGCTGCTCAAGTACTACGAGAATACTCGTGAAAGCCAGGTCGTATGGGCGCTGAGAAATTATGGTGGAGAATCAGAGACATTGAATGGTCTTCTAGGATCACTCGAAGATCCCGGAAAACGTGAAAAGCACTGGCTTTATATATGGGTGTGTAAGGCTGCGATTCAGGAGGGATATTTCAATAACCCAGATCAAAAGAAACGTATAAGAGAAAGGATCGAGGCCTTTAAAACCTGTAGGCGAACTCAAGAAACTGGCCTTTCACAATTTGAGAAAAATGTCATTAATAACATTATGCCATTGTTATAGAATACGTACCGACCTATTGGATATACCATTCACCACGGCAAACAGCTGATTACCTGACCTGGCTGTTTTGTACTTGTCTTCTTGTCTGTATTAAATATAAAAAGTAAAATATGAGAATTATCCCTATAATTCCTAATTGACTCAGTCTTCGGGTTTGGACCGGCACTAACGGAGCAGAACGCGTCACGATACTTTCACTTGGATCCTTCCCAACTGGGAGAAAAGGTTCCCATCAATTGTTATGAATGACTCCCGCATCTAATTCTGCGTATCTCCTTTGGATGGTTTAAGTGCAGAAAGTACTCCACAGATAAACAGGCGACACCGGCCGATGATGAGTCCACCTGATGTGCCCCCGGTGTGCAGGCACGGTTTTTTGATTTCTCATGTTTATTCCTTTCTCGTGGGTCTGGTCTGGCAGGGACGCCAGGCCCACGTTTCCTGTTTGAAGGGACCGACACAGAGGTTGCTCCAAGGTTAGGTGATACCGAGCAAGGAGACAGGAAGATCTTCAACGTCCCATCACCCTTTGACGCCGGGACTGATAAGGAAATCAGCCCGGCGTTCTCCTTTTTCAGTTTATGTTCTTAACAGCAATCTACGTTTTGAAAGTACTGATTGTGAAAAACGTCAAGATTGTTATCCCAAGGCACCGTCCCCGGAATCTTGTGGCAGTACAGGCCCGTCAACGCAAGGCGGGTTCACACCGTGACCGCCGGGAAAAGTGTGCTACGGTTCGCGACCGGAAAGGAATATGGGACGAGGCCTGGACGGAACTCCAGGATAGGGAAGTGGATGAAAAGACCGGTCAACAGTAGAAATAAACCCAGCATGAAGATCATGCCCATGTTGACACGATACACAATTGGATAGCTACCAGCCTGAGTTTTAAAACAATACCAAGGAGAAGATAGAGATGCGCCGCACCGAACATATGCCGTTGCAAAATGATCCGGTGCAACCGAAGGAGTATGTGGTGCAGGAAGACCTGGACAAGTCTTCAATATTTGTCCATGAACGGGCAGAAGGTCAATACAAAGCGGAGTTCATATTGGAGTTATCAGGAGTTGATTGTAACGGTAGTCTGGTCAGGTCTGAAGAAGGTCATGAGGACATGCATAAGTGGAAGGTAGATGCTTATATCGGCTCCCTGCTGGCATCTTTGTCAGATACCCAGTCAATAGCGTTCAGGTATGGCTGGAATCACGACACCAAGGATTCAGCCTGGTTCAACTGGAGTATAAAAGGCGGTTGCATGAATACAGAACGTGAGAAGGCTATTGTGGTAGCACAAAGCCTTCGACACAGTGTCAATGTCGCCCTTGGTATTGGCAAGGCCGATTATAAATTCGAATCAGCATCGGGACACTCTGTCGATCAGGAGGAAACTGCTGCGTGGCAATATGAGATACAGCCGGTCGGCGTTATTGTACCGACTACTAAAATAAAGATAGTGGGTTTTGCAACACCAAAGGTAACCAATGGTGGCATCCTGCTTTCACTGCCACCAGGAAATATGAACCCAGGATTTGATGCTGTTGTTACTGGTGGTGCCCTCTGTGAAAGTCGGGTAAGTGTCATAGTGACAATCGAGGCGCTTGAGCTGGATATGGATACCATGTACATGATTTCAGCCGCACATAGAAATTTAGTGACTGGAGAGAGTGGCCAGATCAACTATCAAAGCCATGTGGCATGCAGCGTTTATGATGACATGATTCCCGAAAACGTGATTTACAGGTTGGGGAGATGGATGAGCGATCCGAGGGGATATCGTGTGTACTGTAAAGTCATGGCAGACCGTGACATTCCCCACTCATTACTGGAGTCGGTAGGGCGCGAGCTGTTTAATGGATTGCCGATTGTCATACGTATGACAAAAGGGAAAGAAGCATCGGTCGTATGTGAAGAAGAGAATGACGAGCAGGAAAACGTGCTTGATCTGCGGAATTGCTTCCACCCGACCACTGATACCATGAATTTATTTCCGGATACATCATTGCTGGCAGAAGCGGGTGTGCGGCGTATCTATGGCCGCGCCCCGGCGAATCTTCCTGAAGATGGTCTGCTGCTTGGGCAGTGTGGGCATGGCCGCGCAAAACGGGATGTCTCCCTGTCACAATCAGGCAGAGACCGTCATTGCTATGTGATCGGTGCGACCGGTACCGGTAAATCCACGCTGCTTTATAACATGGTCATGCAGGATATTAAAAATGGTGAAGGCGTATGCATGATCGACCCCCACGGTGACCTGTATCGTAAGGTGCTTGAGTCGATGCCAGAGGAAAGGATAGATGACGTGGTCCTGGTGGATTTGTGTGACTTCGATTATCCGGTGGGAATGAACTTTCTGGAATGTAATGGTGCCTATAAGGCTGTACAGATGAACTTTATCGTCAATGAAATGATGATGATCTTTCAGAGGTTGTACGATATGAATGTCGTAGGGGGGCCCATGTTCGAGATGTACATGCGCAATGCACTGCTGTTGGTCATGGATAATGATCATATTAATGCAACCTTATTGGATGTTGTCAGGGTCTTTGAGGACAAGGAAGTCCGGCGATCAGCGATATCACAGTGCAATAATCCAATGGTCGTAAGTTTCTGGAAGGAGCAGGCAGAAAAAGCTGCAGGGGATGCTGCACTCAAGAATATTGCGCCCTACATTACCTGTAAGCTGAATCAGTTTACCCACAATGCCTTGCTCCGGCCGATCATCGGTCAATCCGAGAGCACGATAGATTTCAGGAAGGTGATGGATGATGGAAAGATCATACTGGTGAATCTGTCCAAGGGTCTTTTGGGTGAGCTGGATACCCAACTGCTTGGCATGATGATCATCGGGAAGATATTTAATGCGGCGATGGGAAGAATATCATTGCCACCGGAAGAACGGCGACCCTACTACCTGTATGTGGATGAGTTTCAGAATATTACCACGTCAACTATAGCGGGTATGTTGAGCGAGGCCCGGAAATTCGGCCTGTGCCTGACGCTTGCCAACCAGAACATGGCGCAGATCTCGGACAAGCGGAAAGACCAGGGGATCATGGAGGCGGTGCTTGGCAATGTGGCAACCACGCTGTTTTTCAGAATGGGCCCGAAAGACGCCGAAACGCTAGATTCATATGTTAAACCACACCTCAGCGCCCGTGACCTACAGCACCTGCCCGACCATCAGATTGCATGCCGAATGTTGAATGGCAATGCGCCTACCACTCCGTTTGTTTTTGATACGTTGCCGGCATGTACTGATACGGTACCCAACGAGCGTCGACGCTCGATCACCCGGCGCATAGTGCGGGAATCCAGACAAAATCATGCAAGGTCGAGTGAAAGCGTTAATAAGGAGATCGCGGAGCGTTGGGTGAATGGAAATGCGGAACGATCAGAAACTGATGATCTAACTGGTTCAGAGCGTAAGCTTCTCGAGAGTGTTTGCCTGGAATGATCTGAGAGATTTCCCTCACATTCATTGTTAATGTGTCCTCCCATAAGAACCGCCGTCTTTGATGTTGCCCTAAATTCTTTCGATTTTCTCCCCTACTTACGAGCTGTTACAAAACTTGTCGCATCTGCATTGCCGGCAATCAGATTCCATATCATCGTTGATGTTCCTTTTACGATTCATTCCTGAGTTGCAATAAACAATTGTAATCAAGTGTTACTACCAATTAACCACCGAAATGGTGTTAAGAGACCATATTGATAAAAACATGAACGTTAAAGACACACTCATGAAAAGAAACATTATGCATATAGGGCTGGTTGGATTAATTAGTCTGTTACTAGCAACCGAGAGTTATCCTGTCGACGCAGGCGGCATATCGCGAAGTGTAAGCAAAGCAATAGGGAAAAAGATCGGGAACAGCTCTGTGCGAAGGGTGACAGCGAGGCAATCTTCCATGAAAAGTATGAAGGCGGCGGAGGCTGCGGCTCTGCGTCGTGAACTTGCCAAACTGGATCAGCAGTCGTTGCAGAAAATCGAGCGTTTATACGGGAAGTATATCCCGGCAAACCAACTAAAACAGGCACGTGCATCATCAGCTAAATTCCTCAACAGGAACGCATACCAGAAGCAACTACATAGAAACTATCCGGACCTATCGCCACAGAGACGGGCCAATGTCGTGGGGCACTATGAGAAACGTGTTTACGTGGACAGAAACCAGGCGCTACTGCCGCGGAATGTTGCGCATGAGCGCATCCACCAACTTGGACACAAGGGATACCGTATCCGTGTGGGCGAGAAACTAAATGAGGGCACTACAGAGTTCTTGGCTTCTCGGGTCTACAAGGACCTCGGGATTCGCAATATGCCCGTCAGTTATCCCCGGCAGCGGCGGGTTATAGAGATGATCTCTGCCAGGGTTGGAGAGAAACGTGTGGCCCGTGCGTACTTCCAGGGGGATGTCTTACCTCTTAAACGGCAACTGGATAAACAGCTGGGGAGAGGGGCATTCGATAACATTGCTATCGCTGTGGATCGTGGCAATTACAAAGCCGCAGAGAAGATATTAACCGCAGTGGCCCGATAAGGAGAACCCTCATGAAAAGCCTCGGATTCATAAAACTAAATGTGGTTGTGCTCGCGGCCGTGTTGTTTGTATTTGCGTTGGCACAGGAGGCGTATGCGGGGGAACAGCGTCCACATCAGTATATTGTTTTCGGGGCAGACCGTACCGGCAGCTATAAGGACATGACCGGTTTAGCGCTCCGGATCGCGGAGGGATTTGTACGGAAGGCACAGCCGGGAGACGAGATGTACTTTAGGTGGATATCCGGGAACTCTTACAAAGTGGATCAGGTTTTTGCACATCTGAGGCTACCGGCAATGAAGCTGTCGACAGTACGCAACAGCTACGATCGTAGGGCAAAATATCAGCAAGCCCTGCTGAAACAGCGTATTACACAGATAATCAGAATGCGCAAGCGCAACGCCCTGTTGCAAATCCGCAAGCAGTGCCCCGGTAGTACTGGGCGTACGGACATTTACGGATTTATCACGGCTGCTGCCGACCAGTTTACCTCGGCGCCGTCAGATGCGAGCCGCATTCTAGTTTTAGCGACGGATCTTGATGATAATCGCCGCTATAAGATCCAACCAGATCTTTCTAATGTAGCAGTTTATGTATACCCGGTTAAGAATGATCCGGACCCGGCACGAATGAAGGCAAAGAAGGACCATTGGGAAAGCTACTTCAAGGCCTCTGGCGCAATCTCGGTGCGATTCGTAACTCCCGATGTATTCGGAGACGCGAAAGGAGTGCGGAAATGTACCAAGTAGAAGTCGTTCTTGCGGTACTGGCCAGTCTGTTGGTGATCGGTTTGTATCACACCAGCTTGACGCAGATCATCACCGAGGTCTTTGACAGGATACGCCAGCTAGTCATTTTGCCGCGAGATTGCCTGCGGGATGTGGCGGCAAGTCTGGCAACCTGGTGTCAGCAATTCAGACAAAATGAAGATATTGAAGAACCGAATCGATTTTCTTCTTTTTTGGTGGGGGCTCTTCTGTTCGTGCCGTTCTTAATGGTGTTTGTCTATGCTGACTATCATCTAATAATGCTGACTCTCTCGGCAATGGGTGGAATGGGCTCGGGTGTAATAGAGAGTGGTGAAACGTCTGTGGGTGTTCTACCCTTGTTGCCGGTAAGCCCCGAAGTAGTGACAGGACTCAGCTTGGTCAGTGTAGGGGTGTATTGGGGTTTCGTTTTAACAGACATTCTGGGTAAAACCCATTTTGCGCCCTGGAACAGACTTAGCGAAACATGGGTACATCGTTTGCAGATCATCGCTGGGATAAACATCGCCCTTGCGATCCTTCTAGGCAGCCTGATGGGTGTATATCGCGGTCTTGCACAGGTGGAAGATTTTTCGACCGTGCCAGAGCTGGGTATGGAAACAGTCGACATCTTACCCGATGAAGTCTATCCAGGTGAGTCCGTATTAAGCTTTGGGGGTGACAGTGTGGGTGCTGCCGCGAGCAGTACAGCATCTCTGCCTGAGTTCGTTGTGCCAACCTGGCAGAAGGTGCTTACGGTCATCGTAATGGGTGCTCTTCCTATCTTGATTATGGTGTCTGCAATTTGTGCCGCCTGGTGTCTCTATATGCTGCCCATGTATCTCAATTATGGGGCTATCGTGCTGTTAAGAATTATCGCTCTCATTGCGGCCATGCCATTCGAAATTCTGCGCCATGTAGTGGAATTTGTGTGGGGTGTGTTCCGCAGTATATTTCAATTTGTTGCCCGAATAAGTGTCCAACTTGCACTTCCGATCGGTCGATTGCTCGGCCCCGGCCGCACGGATGTGGATATCCCCGTAGTACCCGAGAGAGTGGGGGAGACAGTCCCGAAACAACCCAGGGATATGCTGGTGAGCGGCAGAGAGAATGCCATGCAGGATGTTGGTTCGGGGGGATCTACTGTGGGGGGGAGCGGTGATACGGAAGATCGGCAGGATTCTATCATAGAGGTGTCTGTGGATGAGCCGGATACACAGACGAAGAACTGGGCACCATATCAATAATATCTTTCCAAAAAGGAGAAGCCAATATGTCTGAGTACACCGATTTTTCGTACGACTACGCACCTTCTGTGAGTGAGCATGAGGTCGCGGAGACCGCCGGCTTGAGTGGTAGTGGTTTTTCTGCGAGTTCTATGCAACTGGAGTATCTGTACGAACACTGTGGGACGACTTTGTAGAAACTGTAAGGGATCTTGAAAGCCAGGATTTGCCTTCCGTGGAAGCGAGGCTTGAAGCATTGGAACAGAGCCCGCTACTTACAGCAGCAACTCTGAATGCAGGTGGTCGGCCGCTTTTGGAGTTGGCTATGGATCAAGGCTCCGGCAATCGTAGCCAAAGGATTACAGGCAGCGCGCTTGAAAAAGCGGTAAATCTTGGCAGGCAGCAGTTGCTGGTAGCTGAAGCTACCGTATTGCACGGGCATATCACTGCGGAATTGAGGGAGATGGGGCGCTCAATCGAACAGCCACGTAGACCAATTCGAGATGCCGTCTCAATAAAAGGCACTAATGAGAATGGAACCGCTGTGTCGGTGAAGATTAGTCCAAAGACTGGGAGGATTTTATTAGATCTGTCCGGCTTTCATGATGGTAAGTGCCAAGTGGTACGTCAGCGGCTGGTTGAGGGGCTGCGCAAGCGTAAGGTGTTCCTTAAGGTGGTTTCATCTCAGCGACATGATTCTAGACAAGGTGGCCGACTTACCCAAGAGGTCAATGAGGCGCTTGGTGAGAAGCAGAAAAGCAGACCCCATAATATGCTGTTCCAACAAACCACACGTTACCATACGAAGGGGTGAATTAGATGGCATGCATCGATTGGCTTGATGAACTGGACAACGCGAAAGCGTGCGGTTTGGCGGGGGCCATCCTGTCGTTCAACACTGCTGATCGGGTATTCCAGCCGGGTGATCAGCCATTGGTGGCCAATCTCAAGTATTTTCTGGCGGCGAAATACCGTGCCGAAGGGTACCACGTAGGCCATTTCTCCTTGTCGAGTGGATTCTCAGTCATGATGCCACCGGGTAGCGATACTTCAGAATCGTCACCGATGGATGGCTTGAAAAGGACGGACGATGCACAGCGGATTTTTGCAGGTCTTGGTCGGATACTCAAGGATGAGGAAGCTGGGTGCGTGGTACTCCTGGACTATGCTGACCATATCGTACCATCGGTGGGGCAGGGAATGGTGGCGGGTCTAACAACGGAGCAGATCACCACACTGGAGACCTTGCACGACTGGAGTCTGGACGACGATATCAGGGCATCGAGGAATTTCATTGTATTGATCAGTCGTGAAGCCACCTTGAATTCACTGGTGCAGCAAAACAGCGGATTCCGGGCAATTCAGATTGATCTGCCCGGCGAAGATCTGCGCAAACTGTTTACGGAGTATTTAATTCAGGCCAGAGAGCAGGGTGCTCAGGACCGATTAGGATCTCTGGAGGAGGGGTTTACTGTCCAGGAGTTTGCCCGGGTAACAAGTGGGCTGCGGCTTTCGGATATAGAAGAGCTGTTTCAGCGATCCGCTGCCAGCCAGGTATCTATCAACCGTAACGATATACGGGAGAAGAAAAAACATACCATTAGGCAACTCTGCGGTGGTCTGTTGGAGGTGGTTGAGCCAACGGAAGGGTTCGATATCGTTGCAGGCTGTCGCCATGCAAAAGACTATTTCAAGGCCATCCAGCCACTCTGGGGCTCCGGGCATGCCAGCCTGCCTCAAGCAATTTTGCTTGCAGGTGTCCCGGGTGGCGGCAAGAGCTTCATCATAAAGGCGCTGGCCAAAGAGTTTAACTGCCCCTGTCTCGTCATGCGCGGTGTACGTGAGTCCTGGGTGGGACAGTCTGAACGAAACCTGGATAGGATACTGCAGGTCACGGAGAATCTGGCTCCATGCATCCTGTGGACTGATGAGGTGGATCAAACTGTCGGCGGCGAGCGATCCTCTGGCCCCTCGGGGGATTCGGGTACGAGCGAGCGCATGCTTGGGCGCCTACTGGAGTTCTTCGGTGATTCTCGAACACGTGGGAAAATACTGTGGGTGGCCACCACGAACCGTCCAGACCTACTGGACGTCGCCATCAAAGACCGCTTCTCCGTCAAGATCCCGTTTCTGCATCCTGGTCGAACTGAGCGGGAAGAATTGTTGCCGATACTGGCGAAGCAAGTTGGACGCAAGTTTACACAGGACGTCGATGTTAGTGAGCTTGCGGGGCATCCTGAACTGGCAGTGTTAACGGTCCGGTCGTTGCAGGATATCGTCGTATGGGCTGCCACGCTAGCTGATATGGAGACCGGTATACCTGGAAG
>ENA-ORDP01000493-ORDP01000493.1-marine-sediment-metagenome-genome-assembly--contig:-NODE-493-length-25706-cov-8.004951_pt1 | contig 25706 bp, 29 predicted proteins | sample MGYA00248627_ERZ508539 | MGnify/ENA primary metagenome ERZ508539 (study PRJEB26208, sample SAMN05571518) | marine sediment metagenome | biome: deep sea; feature: Hydrothermal vent; material... | reverse complement strand
GGGGTATAAGTACCTTCACGAAATGATTTTCTGCAAAATACACAGAAAATCATTTCTAAGGTACTAATAATTAGTTGGAATCATGAGATCCATACTACAGGATTTACCAGTATTGACCGGCCATTATATCAAAGGTTTTTCTGCAGAAATTACAATGAGTGATTCAAATGAAAACTGATATGATCTTATTCGAAGATTACCAAATCCGTCGGCTTTATGATGAAGAGTCGGAAATCTGGTGGTTTTCAGTGATCGATATTGTGCAGGTGCTAACCCAGCAGGCTGATTATCAAACAGCACGTAAATACTGGAACAAGTTAAAACAGCGTCTTGGCAAGGAAGGCAACTGGCAACTGGTGACAAATTGTAACCGGTTGAAAATGACGGCAAGCGATGGAAAGCAACGGCTTACCGATGTCGCCACCGCTGAAATCCTACTACGTCTGGTGCAATCTGTACCCAGCCCAAAAGCTGAGCCTGTCAAGCTATGGTTAGCAAAAGTAGGTTATTCTCTGGTTCCCACGCTCTGCGTGGGAACCCATACCTCTCTCACCACTGGCACTCCATAACCACGCAGTCTGACCACCACTTATGCATTCCCACGCGGAGCGTGGGAACGAGTTAAGCATTCAGCTTTTTATATCGCAAGGGGCGAAACGTGTTCCCCACACCTGTGGGGATGAACCAGGTAGTTTTAATGGCTTTATACGTTCTACTGTCAGGTTCGAGGCTTTTTATGATGATCCTTTTTAGTTGGGATATATGATATTCCCCATAGTCCAGCTACCGCAATTAACGCCATAATCATTAAAATATACTCATTCACCATTCTGCCCTCGACAATAACATATATGATACGGTTTCAATAACCAGAAAAACAGCCACCGAACCCAGTACAACAGGTCATTTAACCGATGGCAAAACCAGCGCCTTGTACCCGTATGCAGCAAATTGTGACATGCCAATAATTCGGGCACTATTCGCCAAATATTTCGCTTGTTCAATATTCATTCGAATACTTTATCAAATTCAGCCACCTTCACCAAGTATGGCATATTTTTCCGGAATCTTACGGCGGTTTTAACCAGTTCACGGGTCTTGTGCCGCTGAAGCATTTGTAAATCACAGTCTGGGATATCAGACATTTCCAGCCCCAGCATTTTCACCAGATATTCTGCGTCCATTTCCGGTGGAGCGTATGGCGGGAGCGGCACTGGTGTTCCCCGCACCCGTGGGAATGAACCGCTGGCCAGCTTCTCGGCTGGATAAGCCTGAATAACGGGGAGTTTCATATCGCGCCTTCACAGGTGCCCGGACTGAAATGTGGGGAATGAGGGCCTTCGCCTCTCTCGCATCAGATCCGCGTCATTGAGTGGTGTTTTGAGGCGCTGTATTTCTGCGTCAGCATCAATCGTTGCATAAGTATTCGCATGTATTTTATCCCCTCACCCCAACCCTCTCCCAGAGGGAGAGGGGGCTATGATGCAAATATTTATGCAACGATTAATATAAAACCCCTGAAGCTCCCCAGACCGGCGATCGTGCATCAGGCAGGGTTAACCCGTATCCTACCCCTGCCAGAGCGTGGTTGTATCGGCCGCTGAGCTGCTGAAAGTGAACCCATCATGAGACCGATAATGCCTGGATTGCAAAATCCGGCAAAATGCCCTGGAACTATCGCCCGGTTGCATTTCGAGTTATCGGACTACGGGGATTAATTTACTATCTTATTGTTATTATTGAATATTATGTGTTGGCATAGTTGGTGCTTATGTCTTTGTGCGAGCAATTTCGCAGAACCCTGGATCGCAGTCTATCCGCCTGTGATGCGGGGAAGTCTTAATGCGTCATCGGTGGATTGCATGAGGCATCGGTGGTCTGCGTGTTCGCGGTGCGCCTATGCCGCAGTGCCCCGAGGGAAGCATGATGTGGTTATTCGGTAAGAAGATTAAGCCGCGCTCGGCGGTGGAGAGTTGTGCCGGGCGAATCGTGGACGTGTGTGAACTCGGGCCGATTCAGGTGCATGTGGCTATTGACTGTCGCGGGGCGGTTTGCCCACGGCCGCAACTTCTTACCATGAAGGCGCTTGAGCGGATGCCGGATGGCGAGGTGCTGGAATTGCTCATAGATAATCCGAGTTCTATTGAGGCGATACCCGCCATGACCTTGACCCTGGGCAGTACTCACCTGATTACGGTTAAGGAGACTGATTACTGGAGTATTTATTTGCGTAAAGGTATCGATGACACGGGTGACTGATCGTAACTATCTGTGTCAGTTTGACGATTGTTATTTATAGCATTGGGAGATGGTAGATGTCCAAAGAGTTGGAAGGGATCGTGGTTAATAATTCAACCGATAGCGAACTTGCCTGGTTTGCGCGAAAAGGTAATCTTTATGCATTGACGATCCTGGCGCTGATTAGCATCGGCTCAGCCATGGCGCTTGGTGTGGACACTCGCTGGATATATTTGCTCGTCTATCTGTGGTTTGGTTTTGCTTATGGTGTCCTCTTGCAGTATGGGCGTTTCTGTATGGCGTCTGCGGTGCGCGATTTGTTTGCGGTTGGCGTGCCGCGCATGGCGGTGGGTGTGCTGATTGCGGTGGCCCTGTTTTCACTGAGCGCTGCTGTGGTCAAAGTGATAGGTGTCAGTACTTATTTCCCTAGTCCTATCGGTTGGCATGGTTTAATCGGTGGCGCGGTGTTCGGCTTCGGGATGGTTTTCGCGGGTGGTTGTGCCTCGGGTTCTTTATATAAATGCGGTGAGGGCAATATCGGCTCCATGCTGGTGATCTTGTCTATTTCTTTTTCCCAGGTTTTTTACGTTACTCAGGGCGGCTGGCTCAACAAGCTGGTCCCGGCTGCCTGGACGGCATCGGCCCTGAGCAAACACATGCCTGCATCATTGAGCGTAACGGATGGCTGGTTTGATCAATTTATGGCCGGTTACATCTGGGATTTGAAAAGCACCACGATGGCCAAGATACTTGGCTTCGATGGTGTCACCAGTGGCGCCTTTATTGGCGATGCTCTGTTTTGTGCGATTCTGCCATCCTTGCTGATATTGATACTACTGTATGTGCTCTATTACCGTAAGGGATATTTGCGGCGCAGGAAAGTTGGCAAGCCGACTGTCACTGAGCATCTGCACGGCATCTGGTCGATGCTGACTGCGTCGCGCAATACCGCGATCGCCGGCCTGGGATTAGGTATCTTTGCAGGTCTGCATATGTGGGTCATTGGCGAATTGCGCAATCATTATGGGATTTTCAACTTCGGTGAGCTGCTGGCCAAGATGGGTCATACGGCGGGCTTGTCTATCCAGAATACTGTATTTGATCCTGGCTATTGGTACATCACCACGCAGGAGGCGCAGTGGGGTGGCTGGGTGCTGCATAAGTTGGGTATGCATGATATGAATAATATTTTCTATGGCCTGGAAAACGGCCTGCCCAACCCGTTATTCAATGCACCCGGGTGGATGTCGATTGGCATTATCCTGGGTGCCGCCAGCATGGCCCTGATGCGGCGTGAGTTCAAATGGAAAATCCCGAGCCTGGAGACCGCTGTCTTTGCCGTGGGGGGGGGTGCACTCATGGGTCTGGGTGCGCGCATCGGCCTGGGTTGTAATATCGGTGCGTTTTTTGCCGCAGTTACCAACGGCGATCCTTCCGGCTGGGTATTCCTGGCCGGTATGGTGGTGGGCGCTTACCTTGCCGTAAAGGTGTTCAGCCGATGGCTGGACTGGCGTGCGTCACGCGAAAACTTTGGTATCTGAGCTGTTTTATCCGGTTTGAAATCTACGTTAATCAAAAAAAGGAGCGAGGGACAATATGGCTGTTAAATTTAATAAAGTTGCGGACGGAGACTACAGCCTGGATGTGACGGGTTATGTTTGTCCACACCCCCAGATGTATACCAAAAAAGTACTGGACAAGATCGAACAGGGCGAGGTGCTTACCCTGTTGTTTGACAATCCTTCATCGGGTGAGTCGATTATGGCGATGTGCGAATCGGAGGGGGATGATGTGTTCGAGCGCAATAACACGGGTGGAGTTTTTCAGTGGAAAATCCGCAAAGGCTGAAACGATTTTGCGAGCAAGCGGCCATTTATAATCTAAACAGTTGTTTCAAATACCCGTCCACTTTAGAAATGACCGTTCGTCCTGAGCCCTTCGGCTTCGTTCAGGAGAGCCTTGTCGAATATTTAGGAACAGTTATTTAGGTATTAATCGTTGCAACAGTATTTGCATGTATTTTATCCCCTCACCCCCACCCTCTCCCAGAGGGAGAGGGGGCTATGGTGCAAATACTGTTGCAACGATTAATCGTTGTCATGCCATATTATAGTGGAGGCAGAGGATTGTTATGCGACTGGGACTGGTGATTACTGATCATCGTTATGCTGCGGCTGCGCGTGGTTTGCTGCAAGCCGCGCTGTTGCGTCATTGGGAGTGTCGTTGCTTTTTAACCGATACGGGCGTGCTGTTGCTGGTGGAACCGGAATTTATGCAGTCGCCCGGTGTTATTGCCAGCACGGTGGCGGTATGTGAATTGAGCATCGAGCGTTATGAAGACTATGGCTTACATGTTAATCAGGTTGATGCGCGGGTGATAGTGGGCGGCCAGTATCAAAACGCGGAGCTGGTAAAAAACAGTGACCGGGTGCTTGTTCTGTAGGGAGAGAGAGGGATGGAAAGTAAAATCAATAAAGCGATCCTGTTCATCGCCCAGGACGATAAACCTGAAGCCTTACGCATGGCAAGTGGGCTGACCTTGCTTGATGATCAGGTGCTTGTCGATGTGGCCGGGGGTCTGGGTGATGATCCGGAAACGACCTTACAACTTGAGGCCCTGGAATTTGCCGAAGTGCCGATCAGTCGCATCGAGTTATCCCTCACGAGCGATCTTGAACGCCTTGCTGCCGATATCGTCTCGGCTGACGTGGTCTTCATCGTATGAGCGCGGGCAAGAAATTGTTGTTGATTTATACCGATCAGGAACCCGGTCCGCAATCTCTGGCCAGGTACCGTGAGCAGTTGGTTTTCGCTTTACGTGCGCGTGGAGCAGAGGTCGAGGAACTGGGCCTGGCAACCGATCCGGATATTCTGCTTGATCGGCTGGAAGCAGGTGCGGTACCGGTGGTGATAAAAGGGGGGCGCTAAGCCCTGCTTTCTGTATTGCAAAATTCACGGGCCTTAGCCCCGGACGGTAGTCTGCAACACGTCTTCAATTTATTAAACATGCTAAGAGCATGTTTTTAAAGTAATTACTGAAGTGGCACGAAGCCTGCTTTGCTTGAATTAGCCCAATCACTCTGGCCGGGTGGTTCGAATTTAGCTTCAGTGCAGACCACAGCAGTGGTCCGCACATTATAAAAACAGCCGCTCGGCTTCGGTAGTGTGGAACCAAACAACAACTCGCAGGGGAGATCCGAATGAATAGAAGCACCAGATTATTTGATTACCGGCGGCCCGCCAGGTTTTTCAGTCTTCTGCTATTGGCAGGGGTGGCCCTGTTGGCTGGCGGTTGCGGCGGCGGAGGGAACACCAACACCGGGTATGCCACCAGTCCAGGCGGCGATCCGGTCGCGATCAAGGTCAATACCGCTGCCGAAATTGCCCAGGTATCGAACGCCGACTATAACAAAAATGTGAATGGTCTGATTACCGGCGCTACCTTGCAGGGCTGGATCGATAACTGGAAAAAGAACCGGCCAAGTGGCATTACAGGACGCCTGATTATTCTGCAGATAAACAGAAAGGATCCGATCAGCGGCAATGAGTACTACATCACGCCGAAGCCGACCCAGGGGGTGTTCACATACAGCATCATATCCGATACCAGCGCCAAGAGTCGGCTGGTGATGAGCCGTTCCAATGGCGTCACCACGACTCGCGCCATGGTGCTGGATGGCGCCAGCATGGACAAGTTTCTGCATGACTACGGCATCGATCCCACACAGGACATGATCGTGTTCGCCATGGGTGTTGGCGGCTACTTTGCCAACATGCAGATGGGCCGCGGCTGGTACCTGTTTCGTTACTGGGGCGTCGCCTCCAGCCACCTGGCTGTATTGGATGGCGGGGCGAACAGTACGGCGGTCATGAACCCGAGTTATCTGGGTTCTACCGCGACCTGTGATGAGACGTCGGTTGCTGCGACTACTAGCCCAGCGACTACTGCGGCCGATGGTTCCATTGCCACCAGCTTGCGGACGGGTTCGACTATCGCCGCCTATGACGCCACCACTGGCAAACTCACCGATTCCTGTAGCCTGCCGGAGTCCGGTCAGGTTTCGGTGAAAAACCTGCCGCAGGATAATACCGCCTTACAGGCCACGCTGGAAGATGTGATGAATGTCGTCAAAGGCCAGGCCACGGCCTTTATCTGGGATGCCCGTTCAACGGGGGAATATGGCGCTACCCAGGGCGTGAAAACGGGACCCTATCTCGGTATTGATTTTCGCAACGGCGGGGCCAAGCAGGGCCACCCCAAGGGTGCGCTTAATTTACGCTATAAATTCCTGCTGATGACCGATGGCTCCTACCGTTACAAGCCTAAGGCGACGTTACAGTCCTATATGGACGGCAATCTGGTAGACGGGGGCCAATTCCTTAGTTATAACGCGGGTTCGCTGGTTCCGGTGGGCGCGGGGAAGGCCTATCAGTCGGGTGAGACCATTATTACCTACTGCGAAACAACCTATCGGGCGATGATTACCGGCATCGCCGCAGGTGTCGTACTGGGTCTGCCGGTTCGCTTTTACGATGGCGCCATGGTGGAATGGAATGCCATGGTCAACTTCCCGGATAAAAATGGCCAGCCTATTCTGCCTGCCGATTCACCCTGGCGCACGGATACTGCCAGCACCAGCGTGTTTGCCTACAACACGAATACTGCCATCGCCCCACGCCAGATTGACGACGCATATGCTGCACACGCCAATGCGATCATTCTCGCCGACAAGGCCTACAAGCGGGGCACCACGTCCGGAAGTGGTGCTGGCGGTGGTAGTAGCGTGCCCCTTCCTCCCAATCCCTGTGGTGGCTGAGTTCCTCAAGCAAAACACCGCACCCGGCCATTCTGGCCGGGTTTTTTTTTGAAGGCAGGCGGGCTATCGAATAGGGTAGGATGGGTCGAGTGAAGCGCGAAGTCCAGAGGGGACACCCATCAATATCAGCACGCGATAATCAATTGCCCCGCAGTTTGCTGGGGGATGATGATGCCAATACTGATGCCACAATGAATATCGAGCGTCTTTCGCTTGATGCGCTGTTCGCGGCAAGAGGTGACGGGATTTGAAAGTACGATACGTTGTCGCGCTGGCACTGGTCGCGGGGCTGGTGGAGCTGGCTTTCGTTTTGCCGCGCACTCCTGCGTCAACGGCTAAGGATCCCATTGCCACGTTTATCAAAAAACACTGGCATCGGCCCATGCCCGCGCAGGGAGGCGCACCAGCGGGCTATTCGGCTCTGGAGACATCGCTCGATGCGGCGGCTTGCGCAAAATGCCACCCGGTCCAGTATCAGGACTGGGGCAAAAGCCTGCACAGTCATGCCATGGGCGCGGGATTATTGTGGCAGTTACAGGCCCTGCCTGCCAAACAGGTATTAAGTTGTCTCGACTGTCATGCTCCTCTGGCAGAGCAAAAGACCTTATTGGCGCAGAAACTGGGGTGGCCCGGCATCGCCCGGACTCCCCCGCCGTCCTATGTGCCACATAACCTGTATCGTCAGGGGCTGACGTGTGCCGCCTGCCATGTGCGGCACCAGCGGCGCTTTGGTCCCCCGCCGCGCCCCGGTGCGCCCCCTGGTGATACGCCCGGTTTGCCCCATGGGGGTTTCTCGGCTCAGGCGGCGTTTACGGATAGCCGCTTTTGCGCGGCCTGCCACCAGTTTCCCAGGACGGGGCCGGCGCTTAACGGAAAGCTGCTGGAAAATACCTATGCGGAATGGCTGGCCAGCCCGTATCCTGCACAGGGGAAATCCTGTCAGTCGTGTCATATGCCGAAACGCCGCCATCAGTGGCGTGGTATCCATGATCCCGCCATGGTCCGCCAGGCGCTTAGCGTGAATCTTGATGTGACCCCGATCAAGGCCGATCGGCTGCAGGTGCGGGCGCGCTTGCGTAACAGCGGCGCCGGCCATGACTTTCCAACCTATCTGGTTCCCAGAGTGGAGGTGTCGCTGGTTTTGCTGGACCCGCAGGGGCGTGTCCAGGCGCAACTGGCCAGGGCCGTCATTTCGCGCGATGTGGATATCTGGTTGACTAAAGAGCGCAAGGATACGCGTCTTCCACCGGGCGGCAGTTTGACGCTGAAAGCGCAGTTGGATCGTCCTGCGGGGACCGGCTGGCAGGTCGAGCTGCGTGTCGATGTTGATCCCGCTGAACATTACGAGCGCATGTTTGAGTCGGTGCTGCGGAATCAGGCGGATGCTTTGCCTGTCTCCGTGCGCCACACACTGAAAACGGCCCTGGCTGAGGCCCGGGCCAGCCATTTTAACGCCTTGCAGCTGAGGCGTCCGATTCCTCCTGCGGCAATTGCAAATTAAGATATTGGCCGGGCAGATCACCGATATGCAATCCTGCGTTAGCGCCAAATATGCAAAATATATAGCATTTTCAATAAGATATATAAGTGGCGCGCAATCTGCATAGTGACTGACAGTAGAGTGAGGTTGACCGGATGCGATATATACCATGTCTGATATTGATTGCTTTTGCGGCCACCTCGGCGCCGTTGTTTGCTGGCGACGGTGCGGGAGCTGTGCGTAGCGGCACAGCTTCAAAGCAGCCCGAGATGAGTTCGGTGCCACCCCATTCATCACGCCTAAGGTTCCGCGCGGCGGGGCCGGTATGTATGTGTGGTCCCGGCTTAAGCGAGGCCCAAATCAGTGCGGCTGAGCATGCTCGCGAGCAGGCGAACTCTAGAGTACAAAAAATCATCGGTAAGCAATGACTAACCGTTAACCTGAAGGAGAGGACTAATGTTGAGAATGTTGTGGAAGGCCCTGCTTGGGCGGGTGCGACTGGTGGCGGTTCTTGGCGCGGTCATTGCGCTCGGAGGGGTCGCCTATATGTTGGAAATGAGTCATGACAGCCTGTCTGTCGCCTCAGGATCGGATCAGACGTCTGTCAATTCGACTTCGGCGAAACCGGCCTGGGGAGATGCAGTACTGGCAAATATCGATCGCTACGTGGTCGCTGTTTTGCCGATACGGGTGGCGAATGCCTGCGGTTTAGGGGCGTCCTCCTGTTTTAAATGCCATAACGGCAAACGTGCTGAATCACCCAGCAATAAACCCTGGCACACACAACATGAACCCGTCAATTTCTCCTGTGCCGGGTGCCACAAGGGTAATCCGCGCTTGATGATGAAATCAATTGCACATTCGAGATTGATTGTCGATCCGCGCCAAACAGCCAGCCAGAGCTGTTTTAACTGCCACACAACGGGCGATCCACAAAAACTTGTTGACCGTTACCTGAAACTTTCCAATAAAAAGAAGGGGGAGTAACAGATGAAGCCTATCAAACGCATCACTCATGTTCTGGGCTGCCGGTATATGCTGGCCTTGCTGGTTGGCACATTAAGCACGGCGCTGGCATATGCGGGTCCCACGGCCACCTTCGGTAAAGAGGGTTATGTCACACTCGGTTATCACGTGCAAATGTGGGGCCAAAGCCGTGGGTATACGTCGAGTACGAATTCGGCCAGTACAGCGGATTTCTTTTTACGGCGTAATCGCATTCAGTTGGCGGGTCAGTTCAATGACTACGTTGGATTTTACGTTCAGACGGACGCGCCCGGTGACGGTAAAGATGGAAAGAATAATCGCAGCCTCTATTATCGTGACGCCTATATCACGGTGGATTGGACGGATGCCGTCAGGTTCATCTTCGGACGCTTTAAACAAACTTTTTCCCGGGAGAACCTGGAGGCGTGCTTTGAACCACTAACCCTGGATCGCAGCGAAGTTATCGCTTACACCCCTTGGGGGGGTTCGCGTGATACCGGCGTGGCGATGTGGGGAAATCTGTTTAACGCAAAAATTCAGTATCGGCTAATGGTGGCCAATGGCCGCAAGGGTGATTATGTCGCGAGGAGCCAGCCGCGTCTGACGGCACGTATTGATTGGTCCTTGCTCGATCCGGAGTATGGTTATGGATACCTGGGGACGTATCTTGGTACGCGAAAAGTTCTGACTCTGGGGGCGGCCTACGATCATCAGAGCGATGTGGCCTACGCAGACTGGACCAATCGTCGTGATGCCAAAGACTATAATGCCTGGACTGCTGACGTGTTTTTCGAATACCCCACCTCGATCGGTGTGGTGACGGCAACGGCGGCCTATATGAACTATAGTGTAGGTAACGCAATCAACAAGGATCCGGATCCTAACTTGCCGGTTACCAGTGAGCTGGCAGGTGGATATGCCAAGCTGGGCTATCTACTGCCTGGCAAGCAGGGTATCGGGCGCCTGCAATTATTTGCTCGCCATAATAGGGCGGACTATGGAATCTCGAATGGTTATTACAGCAATACCCGGAACGGCGTGGGTGCCAACTATTATATTAACGGTCAGCAGCTCAAAGTGACCTTTGAATATGATATAGTAAAATTTGATCGCCAGCAGCCGACGGTTGCGGCGCTACGTGATTACAACCAGGCCACATTGGGCCTGCAATTACTTTTCTGATTGGTAACGGGGTATTCCAGGGAGGGTTGAACAAAGAGAGCGGCCCGGCACAGACCATCTGCTCAAACCCCGAAAGGGGGGTACCATTTCAGCGCTTGTTGACGAAGATAATAATACCGCTGTCCTGGCTGTCTCGCGCCTTGAACACGTACTTGGCGGGGTGGTCGCGGCCACCGGCATGGTGGTGGCCATCGTGCTGTTCACCTATGCCGGTGACGGATTGCCGATGCCCGTGACCCTGGTTATGGTCGCAGTGATGCTTCTGTTGATCGGCCTGGCCTGGCTGTTGTATCGAATGTTGCGTTATCGTTCGGTGCTCGAAACGTTACGTGCGGGTATTTTGCGTGCCCAGGAAGGCAGGCTGGAACCACTTGATGCGGTCCCGCTGCCTGATGGCCATATGCGTCGTCTGGTGGCGGACTACAATTTGATGATGACCTACCTGCAACGGATCTTCGCAACGGTAGAGGAATGTCAAAACCGGGTCCTGGCCGAGCGTAATAAAATCAACGTCATGCTCCAAAGCCTGCCCTGCGCCTTGCTGAGTGTTGATAACGACTTACAGGTTAGTGCGGTGAATGCACTGGCCGAATCGATGTTCCAACTCCCCGAGAAAACCCTGATTGGATCCAGCCTGTTCGATTTGCTTGAACTTGGCGAGCCGGATCGGGCTTTGCTGCGTGATGCTTTCCTCTACAAGCACCGGATTTGCAACCAGGAAATCGAGACCCGCCTGGGCGATAGCCTGGTTCATATTTCCCTGAATCTCTCTTTTATTATCGAAAACGATGCGAATATGGACGCGGTGATCACCTTACAGGACATCAGCGACTATAAACGTTTGCAGGAAAATGTATACGGACAGGAGAAGCTGGTTGCCATGGGTGAACTGGCGGCTGGCGTTGCGCATGAGCTAAATACGCCGTTGGGAAATATTCTCGGTTACGCGCAACTGGTGCGCGACGCGATGAGCGAGGATCAAAAATTGCAGCAATGGGTTCGAACTATCTGTGAAGAAGCCCGTCGTTGCTCACGAATCATCGACGATCTATTGCATTATGCGCGGCGTGAAGAGTGTACCGAGGAGACGTGTGACATCAACAGCGTGGTTACGGAGGTCACCGAAACCTACGTAAACTGTCGCATCAAACGCTATAACATCAGTGTTGAACTGGATCTGGTTCCGTTGCCGTTACCGGTGGAAGGCAGTTGTGGGCAACTGGATATCGTACTCGTCAATCTGCTGTCAAATTCTATCCAGGCGCTGGCGGGAAGATCCGCGCCGCGGATTAAATTATCCACCCGGCTGGTCAAGCCGGACGTGGTCACCTTGATGGTAGAAGATAATGGAGGGGGGGTTGCCCGAGAAGTACGTGGACGAATTTTCGATCCATTTTTTACCACAAAAGATGTCGGCAGTGGCACGGGTTTAGGGCTTGCTATTTGCCATGCGGTGTTAAAACGCCGGGGTGCATCGATACGTTATGATAATAATTACAACGGCGGTGCGCGGTTTATTATCGAATTGCCCTACGTGCGTTCGCAGGAGATGGAGGCTGTATCATGAATATGATCGCAATAGAAAAAGAAAAGTTCGAGACCCCGCTATCCGGGCGACCGATTGCATTGGTGTGTGAAGACGACGTGACCATGCGTGAGCTGGTGGGCCGTGTGGTGGGCCAGCTTGATGTCGATGTGGTGTTGGCCGAGAGTGCGCAGCATGCTCTGGATTATCTTGAGAACAATGATGTGGCCTTATTGGTGACGGATCTACGTATGCCACGCATTGATGGCCTGACCCTGCTTAAGTTTGCCCGCGCGCATAATCTTGCGACCCAGGTAACCATGATCACAGGCTATGCCACGGTCGAATCGGCGGTTGAGGCGCTCAAATGCGGAGCCTTCGATTATATTCGCAAGCCATTCGATAATGATGAACTGCTGTGTGTGGTCAGGCGCGCACTTGAGCACTATTGCCTTAAACGTGAGAACCGGGAGTTGCGTGAACAGAACCGTCGCTATCAGGAAAGTGAAGGCTTCATTGGACGCTCACTTCCGATTAGACGTATGCGCAAACTAATGGATGCGGCAGCCGACTATGACTGTGCCGTGCTTATTACGGGTAAAAGCGGCTGCGGCAAGGAACTGGTGGCAAGACAGATCCATCGACAGAGCAAGCGTGATGAGAAACCGTTTGTCGCAATTAACTGTGCTGCGATCCCTGAAAATATTATCGAGAGCGAGTTGTTTGGCTATGTGAAAGGCGCCTTTACCGGGGCAGACCGGACCAAGCCGGGGCTGTTTGAAGCCGCCAATGGCGGCACCCTGTTTCTCGATGAGATCAACAACGCCTCATTATCGATGCAGGCTAAGTTGTTGCGCGTATTACAGGATGGAACCTTCTATCGAATGGGTGAAACCGTTCCACGCAGCGTAGATGTTCGGGTACTGGCTGCGAGCAATCAGAAGATTCATGACTTGATTCGGGATGGTGAGTTCCGCGAGGATCTGTATTATCGTCTGAAGGTGATCGAACTTCATATTCCGCCGCTCAGTGAGCGGCGTGATGATATTCCCCTGCTGGTCAATCACCTGATTTCACGTATTTCATCGCGCCTGAACAAACCGATAAAGGGCGTGAGTACGCGCGTTCTGGGTGTGCTGATGTGTCACGACTGGCCAGGTAACGTTCGCGAGATGGAAAATCTGCTTGAGCATATGATCATTCTTACCGAGGGAGACATCATTAATCTTGAGGTGTTGCCGGCAGAAATATCCAGCACTCGCGAGCACAGAGGGCGGGCCATGGATTATATTTCGCCGCAAAGCCTGGAAGAGATCGAGGCCTATTTTATTAAAAAGACCCTGCGTGAAACCAGCGGCGACCGTGCGCTCACTGCCAATATACTGGGTATTGACAAGTCCACCCTCTGGCGCAAGATCAAACGCTATAAACTTGAAGAGTGAAAGTATGGGAGTGAACCCTGCATACGAGTATAGCGTAAGCCGCCGGGTGTGCCTGATGTTGAGCATGTTGCTGATCCTGCTGCTTACGCCGCCGCCAGCACGCTCGGAGACATTGGATCAGCGCGTGCATCGGCTGGAGACGGAGGTCCGGAATTTACGTGGCGCCCTGTCGCGACAAAAGCAGAAGACGGCTTCAGTGGAGAAGGCCGCCCCGGCGACGAAAAAAATAGTGTCGCCCGCGTCCCGGACAGTGGAGCAGTCCCGAGCCTATGTTCGCTATTACATACAGAATCAGCCTTTGGGCAGGCAGCCGCCAGGCAAAAATTCAGCGCTGGCCAGCGGCCGCTTTTCGGTTCCTGCCAGCCTGTCGTTTGATCCGGGGGCTTACGATGTGGCCAATACCGGTCTGTTTTCAGCCTATCGTGATCCCGCCCAATACGCCTATGTAGGGCTTGAGCTCCAGGCAGATATGGATATAGTCGAAAAGGGTGAATATGAATTTGTAGTCTATCCGCAACCAGCACGTGCGACGCGCGATGGGGGCACCAATATTTTCACGCGTCTCAGCGTGCGCCTGTCGGTCGGCAAGCAGGAGGTTGTGTCATTTCAGAACAATAAAAGCTGGCATCCACAGCGAAGCCGTATAACGCTGACCCCAGGACACTACAGGTTGCGTCTCTGGGCGGTAGCCTCCTCGGATGGGTTTGGACCAAGCCCGACAGACTCCCGCTTGCGCCTGGCCATGAAAGGACCGCACGATGTGTCACCGCAACCCCTGTATGGATTGCAGGCGCCGCGTCAGTTAATCAGGATTAAATCGGCTAAATAGCTGTTCCCACTACCCATACACTTCAGGAATTCCCGTTCGTCCTTCGACAGGCTCAGGACGAACGGGAATTCCTGGAGTGGGCGGGTACTGGAACAGCCGTTTAGTATTGTAGGGTGGGCACGATTTTTGTGCCCACGGATTACTTTAGTTTCCCGCGTGGGCGACCGAAGGAAGTGCCTGTGGTGCACAAAAATCGTGCCCACCCTACAGGGTTAGATTAAGCTCCTGAACGAGAAGAGAAAAGTTGGGAGCAAATGAGGCAGACTGGAATTTGATAATAGCCCCTTCCAGGGGCTTTCATCATACCACCTGCTCTGCGGGTGGTTGTTGATTCCGTTCGTCCTGAGCCTGTCGAAGGAAGCTTGTCGAAGGAAGCTTGTCGAAGGATGTAATATTTAAGATGCTGATTTTATTGAATTCAGTGTTCATGGTTCGACTTCGCTCACCACGAACGGCGGAATTAATCAGAGTTTCCCCTAACGCAAAGGTGCAGAGACGCAAAGGGCGCAAAGAATAAATAATTTGTGTAGGTTGGTGCTGAGCAACGCGAAGCCCAACAATTAAATAGTTTATGCGGTTACTAAGCGAAAAAATCCAACGCAAAGGCGCAAAGATTTACAAAGGTAAGAAAATGATTTTACAGCAAGCCGTGGGTGTAAATTGTTTTCTTTGCGTCCTTGGCGCCTTTGCGTTGAAAAAATTTATATATGCAAGAGGAACACAATGTCATTAGCGTTTGTTTTTCCCGGTCAGGGTTCTCAGTCTGTGGGTATGCTGAAAGATTTGGCCGAACAGTATCCCGAAGTGGAAGCGTCGTTTAAAGAAGCGTCTGAGACGCTGGGTTACGATCTCTGGGATAGTGTCCGGAACGGTCCGGCGGAGAAATTGAACCAGACTGACGTCACCCAGCCGGCGATGCTCAGCGCCGGGGTGGCGGTATGGCGTATCTGGCAGGCGAAGGGCGGTGCGAAGCCCGTCATGATGGCGGGTCACAGCCTGGGGGAATACACGGCGCTGGTTTGCGCCGGGGCGCTGGATTTTGCCGATGCCGTGAAGCTGGTGGCCGAGCGTGGCCGCCTGATGCAGGAAGCGGTGCCGGCCGGTGAAGGGGCGATGGCGGCCCTATTGGGACTGGAAGACGATGCCGTGCGTCAGGTTTGTGACGAGGCCGCCGAAGGAGAGGTGCTGTCAGCGGTGAATTTTAATTCGCCGGGACAGGTGGTTGTGGCCGGGCAGAAAACTGCCGTGGAACGTGCGCTGAAGGTGGCGAAAGACAAGGGTGCTAAACGAGCATTGATGTTACCGGTCAGCGTGCCGTCTCATTGCGCGTTGATGAAACCGGCGGCAGAGAAACTGGCGCTGATTCTGGCGCGGGTGGAAATGCGTGAACCGGTGATTCCGGTGATTAATAATGTGGATGTGCAGGCGGAGACTGGCGCCGAGGGTATTCGAGCCGCGCTGGTCAAGCAGTTGCACAGCCCGGTGCGCTGGGTGGAAACTATTCGCAAAATGGCTGATGACGGCGTTGATTGCTTGATTGAATGCGGCCCCGGCAAGGTGCTGGTGGGATTGAATAAGCGCATTGAGCGTGGTATGACGGCACAGGCCGTCTATGATCCGGATACCCTTAGCCGTGCGCTGCAAGATTCAGAATTGAATGGGGAGAGAAAAACATGACGCTTGAAGATGAAATTGCATTTATTTCCGGCGCCAGCCGGGGAATCGGCAGGGAAATCGCGCTGGAACTGGGCCGTAATGGGGCTGTTGTCGTCGGCACCGCAACGTCAGAAAAGGGGGCAGAAAGCATCTCTGGCTATATGAAAGAAAAGGGCATAAAGGGGGTGGGGTTGGTCATGAATGTGACTGATCAGAGCAGTATCGATGCCGCGCTCAAGCAGGCAGCCGATGATTTTGGCGCCCCCTCGGTTCTGATCAACAATGCCGGCATCACCCGGGACAACCTGCTCATGCGTATGAAGGATGAAGAATGGCAGGCTATTATAGATACCAATCTCACGTCTGTTTTCCGTTTAAGCAAGTCGGTGCTGCGGGCCATGATGAAAGCGCGCCGGGGCCGTATTATCAGTATTGCCTCGGTGGTGGGGATGACGGGCAATGCCGGACAAGCCAATTATGCCGCCGCCAAAGCGGGGGTGATTGGCTTTTCCAAGTCCCTTGCGCGCGAAGTGGGTTCGCGCGGCATTACCGTCAATGTGGTGGCGCCGGGCTTTATTGACACCGATATGACCCGCGGTTTGCCCGACGCCCAGCGTGACGTGCTGAAGACTCAGATTCCATTGGGTCGTCTTGGTGAACCGGCGGATATTGCCAAAGCCGTGGCCTTTCTCGCCTCGCCGGGAGCGGCCTATATCAGTGGTGAGACCCTTCATGTGAATGGCGGTATGTATATGGCCTGAGCCCGTAGGGGAGAATAGCCATCATATTGGTTAATAAATAGGCGATTTTGGGAGGTTAATCGTGTGCAGATTGTGGAAACCGGGTGAGGTTTTCAATACAATAGGCCACCGCAGAGTTCTGGTGATATGAACTTTTTTAAATAACAGAGGATAAATCGAATGAGCAGTGTTGAAGAACGCGTAGAAAAGATCGTTGTTGAGCAATTGGGCGTAAAGGCCGATGAGGTCACCAAGGAAGCATCTTTTGTTGACGATCTGGGCGCAGACTCGCTAGATACCGTAGAGCTGGTAATGGCTCTGGAAGAAGAATTTGAAACTGAAATCCCGGATGAAGATGCAGAGAAAATCACGACCGTCCAGGAAGCTATCGACTACATCAATTCACATAGCTAATTTCGCGACTCTAATTCATTATCAGGCCGTGCCACAGTTGTTTGTGGTACGGCCTTGTTTATTTTAATCAATACGGATTGAAGGAAGATGGAAAAGCGTCGCGTTGTAGTGACTGGCATGGGTATGGTTTCGCCACTGGGGCTGGATGTCAAAACATCCTGGGAGAATATTCTTGCAGGCAAAAGCGGGATCAGTACGATTACTGAATTTGATGTTGGTGAGTTTTCCACCCGCTTTGGCGGTACAGTGAAAGACTTTGATGTCAATACCGTCCTCTCAGCCAAAGAAGCCCGAAAAATGGATCCCTTTATCCATTATGGTCTGGCTGCCGCGAAGGAAGCCATCGAGAATGCCGATCTGGAAGTGACCGATGCCAATGCCGAGCGCATCGGTGTGGCCATTGGCTCCGGCATTGGCGGCCTGCCGGGCATCGAGAAAGGCCACAACGCCTATCTCAAGGGCGGCCCGCGGAGAATATCCCCCTTTTTCATTCCCAGTAGTATCATCAATATGATCTCCGGTAATCTGTCCATTATGTACGGCATGAAAGGACCGAACATCGCCCTGGTGACAGCCTGTGCGACCGCGACGCATAGTATTGGTGATGCCGCAAGGATCATCGAATACGGTGACGCGGATGTGATGGTTGCGGGGGGTGCAGAGAAAGCCACTGGCCCCATGGCGCTGGGCGGTTTTGCCGCGGCGCGCGCCCTGTCCAGCCGCAATGACGATCCACAAACCGCCAGCCGTCCCTGGGATGCTGAACGCGATGGTTTTGTTCTCAGTGATGGTGCGGGCGTGGTGGTGCTGGAAGAATACGAACACGCCAGAAAACGGGGCGCACGGATTTATGCGGAGCTTGCCGGTTATGGTATGAGCGGTGACGCCTACCACATGACCATGCCTTCCAAAGGGGGCGAAGGCGCCAAACGCTGCATGCGGATGGCTATGAAAAATGCCGGCATCAATCCTGAAGACGTGAATTACATCAACGCCCACGGCACCTCAACATTGATTGGCGACAAGGCCGAAGTCGATGCGGTTAAGGGCGCTTTTGGCGGCCACGCGCATACGCTGGCCATGAGTTCCACCAAGTCCATGACCGGTCATGCACTGGGAGCCGCCGGTGGACTGGAGGCTATTTTCACCATCCTCTGCATTCGTGATCAGGTGGCTTCACCGACGATTAATATTTTCAATCCGGATCCGGAATGCGATCTGGATTTCGTACCGGATAACGCGCGGGAAATGAAGATTGATGTCGCCCTGTCCAATTCCTTCGGCTTCGGCGGCACCAATGGCACGCTGGTATTCAGCAAGCTGGATTAACATATTCTCAGTTTGGGTAGGGTGGGCACGGGGTTTGTGCCCACGCGGAATCTACTGAAACAAAAACGATGGAACACTGCATTTTAAGAACATTGGCGGCAGGGATGGTTTGATTATGTCTTGAGCGTTCCATTATTTTGTAACATCTGCGTGGGCACAAACCCCGTGCCCACCCTACATTTAGTTCCAAATATGCCGTTAATTCAACATCGGGCTGGTCTTTCTGATCTGGCTGTTATCCAGCGGTCCAATCCCGAACGTTATCCTTTTCTGTTGCAAAGTACGGCCAGCGGCGGCGAAGCGGCGAATGCCCGTTACGATATCTTGTTCGCCTTTCCCGGCGAACGCCTGCGGTTGAGTTCGGAAGGTGATCTTGCAGGCCAGCATGCGGGACAGCAAGATGACTTCCTGACTGCGCTGGATCACTGGTGGCAACAGGAATCGGTTGCTGTTGCAGCAGATGATACGGCGCTACCATTTCAGGGGGGCTGGTTTCTGTATCTGGCTTACGAGCTGGCGGGGCAGATTGAAACGCGCCTGCGTTTGCCACCGTTACCGGCCGATCAGCCTGTGGCGGAGGCGGTGCGTATTCCCGCCGCCATGATCAATGATCGCCTGCACAATGAAACCCTGCTGTTAGCTGAGACCAAGAGCGCAGCGTTGATGGATAAACTGTGTGCCGATCTGGACAGTGCCTGCCATAGCCAGGCCAGGACGAAAAAATACCGGGCAATCACGATGCAGCCTGATCCGGCGTCCCGCTATTTACAACAGACACAACGCGTCAAGCGCTACCTTTATGAAGGCGATGTATTTCAGGTCAACCTGTCGCGCAAATGGCAGGCGAAAAGGCCACAGGATCTTGATACCGCGGATCTCTATCAACGTTTATGTGAACAGAATCCGGCTCCCTTTTCCGGTCTCGTAAACCTACAGGGGTTGACGGTGATCAGCTCCTCACCGGAGCGGCTGGTCAGGGTAAGAGCAGGCCAGGTGGAAACCCGTCCCATTGCCGGCACCCGGCCGCGCCATGCCAACAGCCAACATGATCAGGCGCTGAAATCTGAATTGATCGCCCACCCGAAAGAACGCGCCGAACACATTATGCTGATCGATCTGGAACGTAACGATCTGGGTCGAATCTGTCAGCCGGGCAGTGTTAAGGTCGATGAACTGATGACGATGGAATCCTACGCCCATGTGCATCATATTGTTTCCAATGTGCGTGGGCAGTTGCGTGAGGATATCACACCGGCACAGGTCATTCGGGCGGTTTTCCCAGGCGGCACGATTACCGGCTGTCCCAAGGAACGCTGCATGGCGATCATTGCCGAACTGGAACAGGAAGCCCGCGGCGCCTATACCGGATCCATGGGCTATCTCAATCTCAATGGCGATATGGATCTGAATATTCTGATTCGCACGATCACGCTGGATGAAGATCATATAACGTTGCGCGCCGGTGCCGGGCTGGTCGCCGATTCAGATGCGCAAAAGGAATTGCAGGAAACGGCGCACAAGGCTCGCGGTATGTTGCTGGCTATCGGCGAACAGGCATGAGTATTCTGATTAATGGACAGGCGGCTGACAGCATCAGCGTACGGGATCGCGGTTTTCAGTACGGCGATGGCCTGTTTGAAACTATGGCGGTAATAGAGGGTACTTGTCCGTTCTGGGAACGGCACATGCAGCGTTTGCAGAAAGGTTGTCAGCGGCTGCAATTGCCCTTTCCGGATATCGCATTATTGCAGGCTGAAGCGCAAACGCTTATCCAGCATGAAACGCGTGCGGTGTTGAAATTGATCCTCAGCCGCGGTGAAGGCGGGCGGGGCTATCGTTATCCCGAGGCTGCCCAGCCTACCCGCATAGTGATGCGCCATCCCTGGCCGGACTATCCGCAACGCAACGGGCAAGCCGGGGTGCAGGTTCGTTTTTGCAACACTACTCTGGCGCGCCAGCCGCGACTCGCCGGACTTAAACACCTCAATCGGCTGGAACAGGTACTGGCGCGTAATGAATGGCAAGATGCCGAGATTGCCGAGGGTCTGATGCTGGACGAACAGGGGAATGTGATCGAAGGCACCATGAGTAATATGTTTATGGTAAAAAATAAGCGTCTGTATACTGCGGATTTGTCCAACTGCGGGGTGGCCGGTATTATGCGGGGGTATATACTTGAACGTGCCTGCAACGCAGGCATGGCCACCCACATCGGTGACATAACAAAAAAACAGCTGGGTGAGGCCGATGAGATTTTTCTCAGTAACAGTCTCATCGGCCTCTGGCCAGTGAACCGGCTGGAGGGACAGATATTTACCGTGGGTGAAATCAGCCGCCGATTGCAGGCGCTCATAAACAGGGACTATCCTCTTATTCATGTCTAAATTGCTTTACCGATTCCTTGCCCTGCTTATGATCGCCGCTACCGTGGGCGGTGGCTGGCTATGGAATGATTACCGGATTTTTTTGCAGACGCCGATGACCGACACGGGACTGAACTACCGTTTGGAACCAGGTGCGAATCTCACCCATGTGGCGCACGATTTGGCGCAACAGGGTATCCTGGATAAGCCTCGTTATTTGCTTATGTACGCACGCCTGCAGGGCAATGCCGATCGTATTGGCGCCGGTGAATACCGAATCCGCGCAGGCACCACGCCGGTGGAATTTTATCAGCAGCTTGTCGAGGGCAAGGTGGTGCAGCACGCGCTGACCATCGTTGAGGGCTGGACCTTTCGGCAGATGATGACGGCGATTAATGCCTCTCCGCAGATAAAACATACTTTGATGAATGCCAGTGATGCCGAGATCATGGCCGCCATCGGTCATCCGGGGGAGCATCCGGAAGGTCGCTTTCTGCCCGATACCTGGCTTTTCCCCCGCGGCATGCGCGATGTGGACTTTCTTCGCCGCGCCTACGAGGCGATGCAAAACTATCTGGTGAAGGAATGGCAGGGGCGGGCGATAGGGTTGCCGTTAAAAAGCCCCTATGACGCCCTGATTCTGGCGTCCATCGTCGAGAAGGAAACCGCGCTGCCCAGTGAACGGGCGACGATTGCGGGGGTCTTCATCCGCCGCTTGCAGAAACATATTCGTTTGCAGACCGATCCTACGGTGATCTACGGCATGGGTGCACGTTATAAAGGTAATATTCGCCGCCAGGATCTAAAACGCGATACCCCCTATAATACCTACCGGCATTATGGCCTGCCGCCTACGCCTATTGCTCTGCCGGGACGGGCGTCTATTCACGCTGCCCTGCACCCGGTATTGGGTAAAATGTTGTATTTTGTGGCCAAGGGAGATGGCAGCCATTATTTCTCCGCCACACTGGAAGAACACAACCGGGCTGTGATTAAATACCAGCTTAAGGGACGCAAACGTTCCTTTTCCTCCTACCGGGCTGACAACGGGCGCAAATGACAGGAAAATTTATTACCATCGAAGGCTCTGAGGGCGTGGGTAAAAGCAGCAATATCGCCTTTATTGAAAGCTATTTGCGGGATGTCGGCAAGGAAGTATTGCTCAGCCGCGAGCCTGGCGGCACCCGATTGGGGGAAGCTATTCGCACTCTACTGCTGGATACGGACAACCGCGGCATGTGCAGCGACACGGAACTGCTGCTCATATTCGCGGCCCGCGCCCAGCATCTGGATGAAGTGATTCGCCCGGCCCTGGCCGCTGGCAAGTGGGTGATCTGCGATCGCTTCACCGATGCCACCTATGCCTATCAGGGCGGCGGGCGCGGGATCCCCGAGTCACGGATCGCCATTCTGGAACAATGGGTGCAAAACGATTTACAGCCGGATCTGACCCTGCTGCTGGACATGCCGGTGGCGGCCGGGCTGGCGCGCGCCCGCAAACGTAGCCGCCCGGATCGTTTTGAACAGGAAAAACAGGTTTTTTTTGAGCGTGTGCGGAAAGCCTATCTAAGGCGCGCGAAGGAATATGGCGCACGTTTTCGAGTGGTCAACGCCGAACCCGCGCTGGCGCGGGTCGAGGCGCAGATCCGTGACATTCTGGACGCTATACTTGATTCATGACTGAATACTACTACCCCTGGCAGGATATTCAATGGCGCAGTCTGGTTGAACGCCGGTTGCAGGACACCTTGCCCCATGCACTGCTGTTGCATGGCCCTGGGGGAACCGGTAAGGCGGATTTTGCCGCTCACTTCGCCCATTCGCTGCTATGCCAACAGAATGGTGCGGGTGGATTGCCCTGCGGGGGCTGTTCGTCCTGTCTGTTGTATGCCGTGGACAATCACCCGGACAATCATCTGATTAAGCCGGAGAAAGAGGGGGGGCCGATCAAAATTGATCAGATCCGCGCCCTGATTGCGGACATCGGCCTGAGCAGCCACTCAGGGGGTGACAAAGTGGTGATTGTCCGCCCGGCCGAGGCGATGACTACTGCCGCCGCTAACAGCCTACTGAAAACCCTGGAGGAACCCCCTCCGAAGACCCTGATCATGCTGCTGGCCGAACAACTTACCCGCCTGCCGGCCACGGTTCGCAGCCGCTGCCAGCGAGTGCCGTTTAATCTCCCGGACAATGCTCTCGCAGAGACCTGGCTGACAGAGAAGCTGATAGAAAAAGCGGCTAATCCGGATGACGCGCCGCGTTTGTTGGCCATGACCCATGGCGCACCGCTAAACGCATTGGCCGGTGTCGAAAAAGATCAACTGGCGCACCGCCAGTCTTTGTTCGAAATGCTGGCCGGGTTGGCCGAAGGACGGCTTGATCCCCTAAAAGTAGCCGGAAAATGGTTAAAAATCGAGCAACCTGTCCCGATAAAATACCTGCATGACTGGGTCAGCGATATGATTCGTTTGCGGCAGGTCCCCGGTTATTTTGAGAAAAGAGCGGAGTATAAAAAGGTGTTACAATTATTGTCCGGGGATCTTGAAGTACAGAAACTTTATATTTATCTGGATCGGATTGCAGAATCACGACAACTGATGACACAGTTGAATCCGCTCCCGATCATTGAGTCATTACTTATCCAATGGGCCAATATTCCAAAACAAAAAGCCAGTACCCAGGGGTGATTCATCGATGAATGCACCGCGCTCAGGGGGACGCCAGGGTATACTTTCACTGACTATCAAGGACAAAAGCGCCTTGTATGCCGCCTACATGCCGTTCATAAAAAACGGCGGTCTGTTTATCCCGACCAATAAAACTTACAATCTCGGGGACGAAGTATTTATGCTCCTGACCCTGATGGATGACAAGGAAAAGCTGCCGGTTGCGGGCAAGATAGTCTGGATTACCCCCAAAGGCGCACAGGGTAACCGTGCCGCCGGCATCGGTGTCCAGTTCAGTGAGCAGGACGGCGGTACTGCGCGTACCAAGATCGAAACCTACCTTGCGGGGGCATTGAAGTCCGATCGGCAAACGCACACGATGTAACACTGCTGGTCTCGCTACCCTGCACAGGCTATGCTGGCCACGCAAATTTTTTTCACAAACCGAATATACGCTGATGTTTCTCGTTGACTCCCACTGCCACCTCGACCGGCTTGATCTGAAACCCTTCGATAACCAGCTTGACGGCGCGCTTGAGTATGCCCGCGAACAGGGGGTGGGTCACATGCTCTGTGTCTGTATCGATCTGGAACATCTTGAGCACGTACTGGACCCGGCGCGTAAATATGATTTTATTTCCGCCTCGGTGGGCGTGCATCCCAACGAACGGGACGGGCGCGATCCTGATGTCGATGAGCTGGTCAGGCTGGCCGATAATGAACAGATCGTAGCGATTGGTGAAACCGGACTGGATTATTTTCGCACTAAAAAAGACGATACCGACTGGCAACAGGCGCGTTTCCGCAACCACATTCAGGCCGCTAAAATAACCGGCAAACCCTTGATTATTCACATGCGCGAAGCCAGTGAGGATACCCTGCGGATTCTTGAGGAAGAGCGTGCCGGTGACGTAGGCGGCGTCATGCACTGCTTTGTCGAAGATTGGGAAACAGCCAAACGCGCGCTGGATCTGGGCTTTTATATTTCCTTTTCCGGTATTGTGACGTTCAACAGCGCCCAGGAATTAAAAAACGTTGCCCGGGAAGTGCCCGCCGATCGCATGCTGGTGGAAACCGACTCGCCCTACCTGGCGCCGGTGCCCTATCGTGGCAAGAGCAACCAGCCCGCCTATGTGCGGCAGGTTGCCGAACATATCGCTGAATTGCGAAACGACACACTGGAAAATATTGCAGCATTGACCAGCCGAAATTTTTTTGAGTTGTTTCCACTAAATAGCTGTTCCAAACACCAGCCCACTTTAGGAATTACCGTTCATCCTGAGCTTATCGAAGGACAAACAGATTAAGCACCCTAAGGAATTACCGTTCGTCCTGAGCTTGTCGAAGGACAAACAGATTAAGCACCCTATCGTAGTATTTCTACGATCATGATTCGATCCTTCGACGCACTCAGGACTTTAGCACGAACCTGGAAAGTCACCAGTGCACTCGCATTTGGAACGCCTATTTAGCCGTAAAAGCATAACGCCGTCACGCTTTATTCATGACTGGTTTTATGGTACAGGGACGGCGATTTTCATCAATCGCCACATAGGTGATTTGCGCTTCCGTTACTTTGTGCGTTTCTTCCGAACCCCGCTGTCTTTGTGCATAGCCCTCTATTCTCACCCGAAGTGACGTGTTACCCACATGCACTATTTCAGTATACAGGCTAACCAGATCGCCGATAAAAACCGGGCTGAGAAACAGAAATTCCTGTACCGCGATGGTAACGACACGCGCCTGTACATAACGGTGAGCTTCGATACTGCCAGCGATATCCACCTGCGACATCAACCAGCCTCCAAAAACATCTCCCGCCGCATTGGTATCAGCCGGCATGGGGAGCACACGAATGGTGGGCTGTCTGTTTTCAGGCAAACGGGTCGGTGTATTCATAATTTATATGCTAAGGTGTTTTTGTTAACGGCTAAATAAATATTTTCACATGCCGGATTATCAACTGGCGTCTCGATTTTAAGTATATATTAATCGTTGCATAAGTATTTGCACCATAGCCCCCTCTCCCTCTGGGAGA
>ENA-ORDP01000492-ORDP01000492.1-marine-sediment-metagenome-genome-assembly--contig:-NODE-492-length-25708-cov-32.455502_pt1 | contig 25708 bp, 24 predicted proteins | sample MGYA00248627_ERZ508539 | MGnify/ENA primary metagenome ERZ508539 (study PRJEB26208, sample SAMN05571518) | marine sediment metagenome | biome: deep sea; feature: Hydrothermal vent; material... | reverse complement strand
CATCGACTTCGAAAGTTTCTGCACGTAACCGGAGACTTAACACAGTACGTATATCGCTGTCGTCGTCAACGATCAGAATGCTCATAGCGATCCATGCCTATCCGTAACCAATTTGTTATTTACCAATCCAACCGCTGCGTAACAGGTAGCCACCTGCCTGGACAGGCACCTGCGTCGATTAATATCGATGTTGGTTTCTGCCTAACAAAGCAATGCCTGTGCCAATGTCTGAGAATCCATCTATAGCAGGGACGGGCCATAGTCTCCAAAATATTTGGCAGCCAAAACTATGGAGTACTGTCGCTTATTGCAGACATCTTGCACCCTTATTGATAACCTTCCCTGGCAAACTATTTGGCGTAATATTGCAAATATCGGGAACGAGAACAGCGATCCATGAATCTGTACGACGAATACTGTCTACCCCACTTGATACACTGCGCCTGTGGCCTGAAAGTCATTCAGCAGCAACGGGAAAAGGTCGTACCTCTTGCCGAGGGCCGGGTGCTGGAAGTCGGCATGGGTTCTGCGCTGAATGTTCCGTTCTACGATCCCGGCAAGATCAAATTTGTCTGGGGCCTGGAGCCCTCCAGGGCTATGCGCAAAAAAGCGCGCAAAAACCTGAGCCGCGCACCATTCGAGGTTCGCCTGCTCGATTTGCCGGGTGAGGAAATCCCGCTCGATGACGATAGCGTCGACACCGTGTTGTTAACCTACACACTGTGCACCATTCCGGACTGGCGCAGTGCCTTGCAGCAGATGCGCCGTGTGCTCAGGCCCGGGGGAAAACTGATTTTTTGTGAACACGGCGTGGCGCCGGACGAACGGGTTCGAAAGTGGCAGGATAGAGTGAACCCGTTATGGAAAAAGGTTGCCGGGGGTTGCAACCTTAACCGCCCTATTCCGGAATATATCGAAGCGGGCGGCTTTTCCATTCAGTCGCTGGACACCGGCTACCTGCCCGGACCAAAGTTCGCCGCATACAACTACTGGGGCGTTGCCAGGCAGGCCTGAGACCTTACTGACTTAATTCTTTCACCGCCGCATCAATGGCCTTTGCAACATCCTGTTCGATTTCTTTTGCAACTGACATGGCCTTGCTCCCCTTTGCCACCGCTGTCGGGCGTACAAACAACACGCGTGTGGCGCCGTCTTTCTGGATCAGGGTAATGTGTAACGGACACAGGGCCAGCATATCCGGGTCGGCGTTACTCACGGCGTTGGCATACCAGCCATTACAGAACACCATGGCGCGGATGCCTTCCAGTTTGTTGCGGTTGTAATCTTCACCCCAGCGCTCTGCGAAGCCACTGATATTACCCTGGATATCCGGCTCGAACACCACGAAAAATTTGTTATTTTCCAGACTGTTGTGAACCACTTTATAGGATGTTTCGAGATCCTTGTCGATATTCCAGACGCGCACGTTCGAGGTACCTGCCTGCACCTGCACCATCCCGACCAGTGCGAACAGAAAAACCGCCATGATTTTCATAATACTCCGCCTTCTACAGGTTGCAGGCCAGCAGGCCCAGTTCATATTCACCGTCTTGTACCGGTATTTGTACCCGGTAACCGCTGCCCGGTGCAACTTCGGTGGGTTGTCCATCCATGTCGTGCATTGCTTCCAGCCGGAAACTGCGGTTGCCACCCGGCATGATCAGCTCCAGTTCATCCCCGACCGAGAATTTGTTTTTAACTTCGACTTCGGCCATACCGGTTGCTTTATTATAAGCGATCAGCTCTCCAACAAAACGTTGCTGATGACTCTTTGAGTGATTATCAATGTAGTTCTGGGTTTCGTGATCGTGGTGGCGCTGGTAAAAGCCATCTGTATAACCACGACTGGCGAGATTATCAAGCTTGCCAAGCAGCGCAGGATCAAATGGCCGGCCGGCTACCGCATCATCGATGGCCTTGCGGTAGACCTGTGCAGTACGCGCGGTGTAGTAGTGAGATTTGGTGCGCCCCTCTATCTTCAGGCTATCGATACCTATCTTAACCAGCCGCTCCACGTGCTCTACGGCGCGCAGGTCTTTAGAGTTCATAATGTAAGTACCGTGTTCATCCTCTTCGATGGGCATCAGCTCACCGGGACGGTTGGCTTCCTCCAGCAGTTTCACTTCGACGGGCTTGATATCGCCACTGATATCTTCTTTCCCGTCCTTGACCTTGTAATCCCAGCGACAGGCATTGGTGCAGCTGCCCTGGTTGGCGTCGCGATGATTGAAGTAACCGGATAACAGGCAACGCCCGGAGTAGGCAATGCACAGCGCACCGTGTACAAAAACTTCCAGCTCCATATCCGGACATTCCTGGCGAATCTCCTCGACCTGATCCAGTGACAGTTCACGCGACAGGATGATGCGTTTGATACCCAGCTGTTGCCAGAACCTGACACTGGCGTAGTTCATGGTGTTAGCCTGTACTGAAAGGTGAACCGCGACTTCCGGCCAGCGCTCGCGCACCATCATGATCAGGCCGGGGTCCGCCATGATGAGCGCATCCGGCCCCAGTTCGATAATGGGCTCCATATCTGCCATGAAGGTCTTGACCTTGCTGTTGTGTGGTAACAGATTGGTGGCCATGAAAAAGGCCTTGCCTTTGGCGTGTACCTGCTCGATACCGATCGACAGGTTTTCAAGGGTACTGAAGTCGTTGTTGCGCACGCGCAGGCTGTAGCGCGGCATACCGGCATACACGGCATCCGCACCATAGGCGATGGCGTAACGCAGGTTACGCAGTGTTCCTGCGGGTGCGAGAAGCTCGGGGGTTTTCATGATGATCGGATGTCCGAATACTGAGAACGCTGACAATATGTTCCCGGGCCGTGGACTGCAAGCGGTAAACTCGGGTAATCAGCATGGGAAAGACAGGGGACACTGCTCAGTTAATCACTTAGCGCAGCAGTGCTTATCAATCCTTTCGTTTTAAGTGATTAACTGAGCAGTGTCCCCTACCGGGTGTCCCCTACCGGACTACCGGAAGGACACCCGCCCCTGAATTGAACTTATCAAGGCCCATATTTTTGAGTGTATAAAAGATAAGAAATGGCGAGTTACCAAAGAAATTGCGAACGTATAGGGAGGTATTCAATGGCCATGCTCGTGAAGAGTTACATCAGACTGGTCCTGGCCTGCTATCTGGGAGGTATTGGCCCAGGCATGGGCGCTGTTGCACTTGCGCAGCCTGCTGCATTGCCCGTCTCAAGCTGTAAATCGCCGGACTCACTGTCCGTTATCAGCGCGGAAGATCTGCCGGCACTGCTGGGTAAACCCATCCGCCAGATCACGCTGCTGCACTACCGGGATCAACAGTTATTATCGATAACGTCACAAATCGACCAACGTGATAGCGAGGGACATTATCTGCTGAATGGTAAATCTGCGGCTGACAGCCGGACACCGGTATTGGGCCCGAATGATGAAATCATTTTCAGATTGAGCGATCGTGGCGCCAGGCGCCCGTCCACACCTGTCAGCACCGAACAGGCCGCACTGGTCGAGATCGAGGTCAACGATCCACAGACCGGGCAGACCGGCTGGATCTATGCCGCCTGGTCCGGCCAGTCAGCAAATGCGCCGGCCCGGGAACTGATTCGCTACAGTGCGGCAACAGACAGCGCCGAAACAGGCATATACAAAATCAGTTTTTCCAGCCGACATCCGTTCCTGATCGAAAATTTCCACTGGCGACTTGCCACGGGCGGCTGGAGTCCGGACCTGCTCGATGCCATGAAAATTCGCCACCAGGGCAACATGTTCGGATTTATTCCATTCAAGCGTACAGAGGATGACTACACTTCCCGGCTGACCGGGGTAAAAACAGGTCCGCTGCGCGTTATTCGACACACCGAAAACCATGTTCGTATTTTATGGTCCCTGAAAACGCCGGCCGTGTATATCGACTACGTGATGATGCCTGACAGCTTTGTCATGGATACGATTATTGATATACCTTTCAACCTGGGGCTGTTCTTCAGCGGCGTTGAAACACTGACAACGGTGGACTGGCGCAATGCCCCGGCCTTGCCGGAACTGACGATCAGCTCACCTGACACGACATCCAGCCTGGTTGTAAACGGGCAGATGTCTGACCGGAAACATCAATTCAACACTGTCAGCGGCACCCGCTTTTCGGTGCATAGCACCTATGGTTCTATTTTCATCAAGCTGGACATTCCCGACGACGTCCCCATTCAGCCCTGGTTGTATCTGAACGACCGGCTCGATGTTGCAGACCCCCCGGAGAACCAGCCAGGCCAATTTGGCAATGTCGGGTACAGGACCACCGGTTGGGAGAATATTGATACTGAAGTGCGCCACGTGAAGTTCACCACCTGCATGACAGCAGCGGAGGCGGAGCATGGCGAATAAAACGCGGGTTGGACTGATCGAAAAGCTCTTGCCCGAGTCCTGCGTATGCCAGAACACCCCCAGCTTGCCACCAAATTCCTCGCGGCGTATTTTTTCTTTCTCGTCCTCCGGCCGCAGCCAGTGGAAAAAATGTTCCCACTCCGCACTCAGGCTGCCGACACGGGTTTCGATGCCGTTGGAAAACACGCACAGCGCATTGCAAAGGAACAGTTGCGGAATGTCGGTTTTGTAGTTGGTCAGGTTGTCGTCATAGGCGCTGCGCAGTTTCACAGTTGCGCCCCGAGCCGTCATTCACTTCCGCCGGATCACGGGTGTAACAATCCAGCGCATCATAGCCATTAAACCGCATCTCATTGCAAAGTAGTATAGCGACTATATGTAAAGTCAAGATGCGTCAGATTGCTCCCTGTCAAGCCGTCCGATTGCATCCTGCCTGTCCGACTCATTGCAAAAATAGGGCCGGCCAATTGTAATGCGGGATGCTAACCGACGAGAACTGAGCTTCTGGTATTCGTTGAGAATGGCTTCCTCAAAGCGGCGATAGTTGATGTCGGCGAACTTGAGAAAGATCAGCCCGAGTACCGGCGTGCTGTATTCCGAAGCCTTGAGGCCGGAGTTGGCGCGCAGGTTGTCAGCGGCGGCCCAGAGAGCGTCTTCGAATTGTTTGGAAAGACAGGGGACACTGCTCAATTATTCACTTAGCGCAGCAGTGCTTATCAATCCTTTCGTTTTAAGTGATTAACTGAGCAGTGTCCCCTACCGGGTGTCCCCTACCGGACTACCGGAAGGACACCCGCCCCTGAATTGAACTTATCAAGGCCCATATTTTTGAGTGTATAAAAGATAAGAAATGGCGAGTTACCAAAGAAATTGCGAACGTATAGGGAGGTATTCAATGGCCATGCTCGTGAAGAGTTACATCAGACTGGTCCTGGCCTGCTATCTGGGAGGTATTGGCCCAGGCATGGGCGCTGTTGCACTTGCGCAGCCTGCTGCATTGCCCGTCTCAAGCTGTAAATCGCCGGACTCACTGTCCGTTATCAGCGCGGAAGATCTGCCGGCACTGCTGGGTAAACCCATCCGCCAGATCACGCTGCTGCACTACCGGGATCAACAGTTATTATCGATAACGTCACAAATCGACCAACGTGATAGCGAGGGACATTATCTGCTGAATGGTAAATCTGCGGCTGACAGCCGGACACCGGTATTGGGCCCGAATGATGAAATCATTTTCAGATTGAGCGATCGTGGCGCCAGGCGCCCGTCCACACCTGTCAGCACCGAACAGGCCGCACTGGTCGAGATCGAGGTCAACGATCCACAGACCGGGCAGACCGGCTGGATCTATGCCGCCTGGTCCGGCCAGTCAGCAAATGCGCCGGCCCGGGAACTGATTCGCTACAGTGCGGCAACAGACAGCGCCGAAACAGGCATATACAAAATCAGTTTTTCCAGCCGACATCCGTTCCTGATCGAAAATTTCCACTGGCGACTTGCCACGGGCGGCTGGAGTCCGGACCTGCTCGATGCCATGAAAATTCGCCACCAGGGCAACATGTTCGGATTTATTCCATTCAAGCGTACAGAGGATGACTACACTTCCCGGCTGACCGGGGTAAAAACAGGTCCGCTGCGCGTTATTCGACACACCGAAAACCATGTTCGTATTTTATGGTCCCTGAAAACGCCGGCCGTGTATATCGACTACGTGATGATGCCTGACAGCTTTGTCATGGATACGATTATTGATATACCTTTCAACCTGGGGCTGTTCTTCAGCGGCGTTGAAACACTGACAACGGTGGACTGGCGCAATGCCCCGGCCTTGCCGGAACTGACGATCAGCTCACCTGACACGACATCCAGCCTGGTTGTAAACGGGCAGATGTCTGACCGGAAACATCAATTCAACACTGTCAGCGGCACCCGCTTTTCGGTGCATAGCACCTATGGTTCTATTTTCATCAAGCTGGACATTCCCGACGACGTCCCCATTCAGCCCTGGTTGTATCTGAACGACCGGCTCGATGTTGCAGACCCCCCGGAGAACCAGCCAGGCCAATTTGGCAATGTCGGGTACAGGACCACCGGTTGGGAGAATATTGATACTGAAGTGCGCCACGTGAAGTTCACCACCTGCATGACAGCAGCGGGGGCGGAGCATGGCGAATAAAACGCGGGTTGGGCTGAGCGAGGACTGTCGGGGTTGCGCCGATCCAGCTCAGTCTATGTACCTTACAGGGTGGGGCCTGGAAGTTCGTGGCAAATTTTCGCAAGGTCATTCCGATTGATGGCGGAAAACAGAACAGTTAGCCACGCTTGATCGCTTTATCCATTGCCTGCAGGGCGGCATCCCACGCTTCGCCCTGGTTACCGTTCCCGGCCATCAACTCCATCAGCTCATAGGCGATGGCACGATGTTCGGCCGACAGGTCACGTAGTTTACGCAGCATGTACATGTAGCCGCTTTTTTCCATGCGTAGCGTGCTGACCAGGGCGTACAGGTTCAGGCTCAGGCCGCTGTGCGGGTCGGCCTTGATGATGTCTACGACCTTTTGTAAAACAGTTTCTGACATATTAAACAGTACGTTGATTAAATCATTTTGCGTCATTCTGGCGAATGCCAGAATCCAGTGGTCTCAAGGAGTTGGATACCGGCCTGCACCGGTATGACGAATTGATCAGAGTTTCCTTATGTTTTAACCTTTGGCTTTGGTTTGTGCGCTACGTTGTTGCGCAGATAGACCGGGATCGCCTGCTCCGGTGCCAACGCGTTACCTTGAGCGAACGCGTGGGCTGCCAGACGGGCGACATCGGCAGCGTGCGGGTGTTGGTTTGTGTAAACGCTGGCGGCCGCTACCGGGCAGCGCGCCGTGAGTATCTCGGTATAGGCGTCCCAGCCACTGCCGACGCCGGTCCAGTCGTCCTGTTGCGGACATTCGACAGTATCCGGCGCACAGACTTGCTCTTTACTTACAGCTTCAACCAGTCCATTGGCGTCACATCTGAAAGCTCCCCAGTAGACTTCCTGCATGCGTGCGTCGAGCGCTGCCAGTACGGCGGTCGCACCGTGCTCACGAACTGCACCTTGCGCCAGTGTGGCCAGGGTTGATACGGGTATCACCGGCAGGTCTGCGCCAAATGCAATGCCCTGCGTCATACTGGCGCCTATGCGTACGCCGGTAAATGAGCCGGGGCCACAACTGAACGCAACGGCATCCAGTTGTGCCAGGCTGGTATCGGCGTCCGCCAGCAGGGATTCTACAAACGGCAGCATCAGCGCCATGTGCCGGCGCGGTGCGACTTCGAAACGCTCCTGGACTGTATCATCGATCAGCAGTGCCGCAGAACAGGCTTCTGTTGCAGCTTCTATGGCAAGTATGCGCGTCATAGGCTGTTACAGATCTGCGACGTCACTGGCATTGAAGAAGGCTGCCACATCATCCAGATCACGGGTACGCTTCATGTCCGGCAAGCTGTTGAGAAACACACGCCCGTAGCTTTTGCCGACCAGGCGCGGATCGCATATGACCAGTACGCCGCGGTCATCGATATCGCGGATCAGCCGACCGACACCCTGCTTCAGGTTGATGACGGCGTGCGGTAACTGCTCGTCGATAAACGGGTTGCCGCCCCGCTCTTTCAGTGCATCGATGCGTGCCTGCCATACCGGATCTCCTGGCGACGCAAATGGCAGCTTGTCGATGATGACACAGGACAACGCACCACCGCGTACGTCCACCCCTTCCCAGAAACTGCTGGTGCCGAGCAGGACGGCATTTCCCAGTTCACGGAAACGTTCCAGCAGTTCGTTGCGCGGCGCGCTGCCCTGTACCAGCAAGGGGAAATCACAACTCGCCTGCAAGCGGCGCCGGGCGATATGCAGGGCGCGGTAGCTGGTGAACAACACAAAGGTCCGGCCGCGTGCTGCACGAATGATCTGTTCGCTGATATCCAGCATGTGCTCTGTGAAGGATGGGTCGTTCGGTTCGGGCAGTCCCTCGGGCACATAGAACAGAGCATTGTTCTGAAAATCGAACGGGCTGTCGAGGCTCAGCGTACCGGCATCCTCAAGTCCCAGCTGGCGGGCGAAGTGATCGAATGCGCCGTTCACCGACAGGGTAGCCGAGGTGAATACCCAGCAACTCGGCAACTCCTGGCGCTGCGTGCTGAAAATATCGGCCACGTCCAGCGGTGTCAGGTTGATGCGGAATGACTGACGCCAGGTCTCGAACCAGTGGACGTGGTTGTCGGGTGGCTGCTCGGTCGCCTGTACCAGCAGGTCCTGCAATTTGAGCGCGCGCTGGTAACAATTGTCCAGCCCGCGGCTGCGTTCCGCCTGCTGTTCCAGCGCTGTGCTGAGTTCAGCAAGTGACTCGCCCAGTGTCGCCAGGTGTTTGTGCAAGTCGGCGTTACCGGCCAGCCGCGACCAGGGCGAACGTTGCTCACCTTCTCCCATCGCCAGCCGCACGTCCTGTAACGCATGCTCCAGCTGCCGCGCAATAACCGGCAAGCCTTCCTGGTTGGTGGTCTCGCGCAGGTATTCGGTGATGCTGTCCTGCGCCAGCTCCTGCAATTGCCGGCTGGACAGCGTCAAACCGAAAAAACGCGCGGCGGTATCCGGTAACTGGTGGGCTTCGTCGATAATAAACACATCGGCACCGGGTAACAGTTCCCCGAACCCTTCCTCTTTCAGCGCGAGGTCTGCACACAGCAGGTGGTGATTGATAACTACCAGGTCGGCCTCCTGCGCGGCGCGGCGCGCCTGGACGACATGGCATTTCGCGATCCACTCGCACTGTTGTCCCAGACAGTTTTCTGCCGTCGAGGTGACACGCGGCCAGATGGGCGCATCTTCCGGAATACCGGTCAGCTCGGCGACATCGCCGCTACGGGTGCGGCCCGACCAGTCGTAGATGGCTTCCAGTTGTCCGACCTGCTGCTTGTCTTGCAAGCGACCTTCACTGCGTGCGATGTCCAGGCGGTGGTGGCACAGGTAGTTGGCACGCCCTTTCAGTAACGCCGCATTGACGGATACCGCCAGCGCGGATCGCACGGTCGGCAGGTCACGGTGGAACAGCTGGTCCTGAAGGTGGCGGGTACCGGTGGATATGATGACTTTCTGACCGGACAGTAAGGCCGGTACCAGGTAGGCGAAAGTTTTACCGGTTCCCGTACCGGCCTCGACGATCAACGTTTTACTCTGTTCCAGCGTGCGTGCTACCGCATCGGCCATCTGCTGTTGCTGTGGCCGCGCGGCAAACCCCGGCACTTCACTGGCCAGTGCGCCATCGCTGCTCAGACATTCGGAGGCTTGCATGCAATCGTTAACCGGACAAACAGAGGGTGTTGTTTTCAATGTCCGGACTGGTTATCCCAGAGCTCGCCGTCGATCTCGCCTTCCTCACGCGTCCATACCAGCTGCGAAATGATTTTAAAACGCGCAACGGTCATGGCACCGCGTTTTTTGCGCGTACTGTTACCGGTATCGTCCATCGCATCCTCGATGTCCTCGCGGTCAGCTTCAAAAATCTCGTAAGGTTCATAGTTTTCATCCATGATCACCAACACTACACTGTCCCAGTCCTGCTCCAGCTTCATCTGTCCTACGCGTTGCCCGGACTTTTCTTCGTCAAAAATCACCCGCCCCTTGATCTGCACGCGTTTTCCTTCGCGGCGTCCCCGACCGACGGCATCGTAACCACCCGGACGTTCCTCGCAGAGTTCCAGACCGAGCAGTTTTGCAGCGTCGTGTTCGGCTATTTCACCGCTGACACCGGGCAGGGCTTTGCCCGTCGTGCGACGGAACTCCGTGGCCAGGCGGCGCGCTTCGGAGATCAATTTTTCAACTGAATATACGCCCACGGCACTGTTTTTTATTTATAGGCAATATCTGCCAGTTATCCTCGGGGACATTGTACACCAGGCCGTAGGAGCGGGCTTCGCCAGAAATGGCGGGGAATTGAACCCACGAGGGATTAAATTCTGCCTGCGAGTTCCCCGGCTCTTTTCTCTGCGGCACGGGCACCGGCATTGTCGTCCATCGACCAGCGGGCTTTGGCGACCAGCCGCCAGTTGTCGGCCTGCAAGCGGGTATCGCCGGCTGCCAGCACATTGGATTTCAGCGCCAGTTGCTCGGCCTGCTGCGGTTGGTCCTGATCCAGGCGCGCCGCCGCCAGCCGGTGCCATAAACGGGCATTACCGGGCTCGATGCGCAACGCCCGCTCGATGGTCGCTGCCTCGTTACTGATATCGCCCGTTTGCCGGTAGCCGTCAGCCTGATCAAGCAGGGCCACAATGGCACCGCCGGCCGGGACCGCCGGAGGCACCTCAACCCTGCCCGGCAAACGCTCCGGTACCGATGCTTGCCCGTCTGGCCGCGTACCGTCGGTTACCGGGGGAGATGAACGCTGGGGCGTAGTGCTACAGGCGCTCAGCAGCACAAGCAGTAAACAGATCAGGTATTTCATTGCAACCATTTGGGTAGCCAGCCGGCCGACCCCCTTGCACAGGGTGCCGCCGCGGGCAGTATTCCTGACTCGATAAAGGGCAATTGTACGGTATTCTCGCAGCCGTTGTCGGCCAGCCCACCGCTCTCTGTGTCTACCTGGCGCCACACCACACCTTCAGGGATCCCCGGCTGCAGCGGTACGGCGCCGATCGCGGCGAACAGGCTGGACCAGACCTGCAAGGCGCCACTGGCGCCGGTCAGTCCCATCGGCTGGTTATCATCGCGACCCATCCAGATCACGGCCAGTTTTTCACCGTCGTAGCCGGCATACCAGCTGTCACGCAGATCGTTGGTGGTTCCGGTTTTACCGGCCAGCCCGAGTTCCGGTGCAAAGCGCCGGTTAAGCGAACGCGCGGTACCTTCCGTTACCACCAGCTGTAAAGCCCGGTTGATAAGGTAGGCAGGTGCGGGATCAATGACGCGCTCGATGTTGAGCGCATAGCGTTGCAGCGGTACGCCATCAGCATCCAGCACTGCGCGGATACTGCGTAACGGGACATGATAGCCACCACTGGCAAAGTTCAGGTACAGGGTTGTTACGTCCAGCGTACTCAGGTCAGTGGCGCCGAGAAACAGCGACGGATAGCGGTTCAGGGGTTTGTCGATGGATAAACGGCGCAGCGTACGCAGCACTGCATCGACGCCCAGATCCAGCCCGAGACGCGCCGTCGCTACGTTATAGGAATGGGCCAGCGCCTGATACAACATGACCTGACCATGGAATATCCGGTCGTAATTTTGCGGTCGCCACAGTTCGCCGGATTGCTCGTATTCGAGCAACTTGTCGTCGATCAGTGACGCCAGGTTATAGCGATCCGATTGCTCCAGCGCCGTCAGGTAAACGGCCGGCTTGATGAGTGAACCCACATGCCGTTTGGCATCCAGTGCGCGGTTGAATCCGGCATAGCCGGCCTGTCGTCCGCCTGCCAGCGCCAGCACTTCGCCACTCGCTGAACTCGAGACCAGACCGGCACCCTGCAATTCAGGCTGTTTCTCCCGCAACGGACGAATGCGTTGATCGAGACTTTTTTGCAAGGACCATTGTATCTGCGGGTCCAGCGTCGTAAAAATACGCAAACCATCCGTGACCAGGTCAGACTCGTTGTAATCGCGTCGCAACTGGCGGCGTACCAGGTCAAGGAAAGCCGGAAAGGTTTTACTGGTGCCGGCCGCGGGTTTCACCAGACCGAGTTTCTCGGTGCGCGCTTTCTGGTATTGCGCACGCGTGATAATACCCTGCTCGAACATCACCTTCAGCACCAGGTTACGCCGTTCAACAGCGCGTTCCGGGTGGCGACGCGGATCGTACCAGGACGGACCCTTTACCATGCCGACCAATAGCGCCATCTGCGCTATATCGAGTTCGTCAGGCGGACGCTGGAAGTAAAAGCGGCTGCCCAGACCAAAACCGTGGATGGCACGCTGTCCATCCTGGGCCAGGTACACTTCGTTGAGATAGGCCTCGAGGATGTCGTCCTTTGTGTAGCGTCGTTCCAGTAACAACGCCATGATGGCTTCGTTGATCTTGCGGCGCAGACTGCGCTGGTTACTGAGGAAGAAATTCTTGACCAGCTGCTGGGTCAGAGTACTGCCGCCCTGCACCACACGACCGGACTGCAGGTTTACCCAGAAAGCACGCGCAATGGCTCGCGGCGAAACACCATGATGCGTATAGAATTTCCTGTCTTCCACTGCGATCAAGGCCTGAATCAGGATATCCGGTACATCATCAAGTTGCAGCAAAATCCGGTCTTCCTGGCGCGAGGTATGGATACTGCCGATCTCCAGCGGATCGAGACGTGCCAGCGCCAACGGCTTGCCATTGCGGTCGTCCTGGAGCTTGATCAGGTGCGCTCCGGAAAACGTAGCGCGCAAAGCGCGCGAGGATTCCTGCCCGTCCCAGAACATAAAAGGTCTACTGATCAGCTGGAAACGCCTTGCATTGCGGGATACCTCACCCGCCTTGCGCGCCGCGCTGACCGAGCGGTAGCCCAACGCCTTGAGTTCCGCGGCGAATTGTTCCGGCGTCAGGCGCAAGCCTGCGTAAAGTTCAAGCGGGCGCGCGTAGACGCGTGCCGGCAAAGACCAGCGATTCCCCTCAAACTGCCGGTAAACCTGAAAATCCAGAAATGCCACATAGCCGGCGACCACAACCAGCAGGGTGATAAGAATTTTAACCCACGGAAAGTGGTTGCGGCCTGACTTGCGCCGCTTGCCGGAACTGCGGCGTTTCGATTTGCGCTTCTTGTGTGCCATGTGTACTGCTGCGGAATTTTCGAGTGCGCGCAGTATAGAAGAAATTGCCTTGCAGGGGTTACCGCTATCGCAAACTTCACCTGTTCATGTAGGAGCGCCGCCCTTCGGCGCGATTGTTGGTAATGCAACCAATCGCGCCGAAGGGCGGCGCTCCTACAGAATTCGATGAACGTTGTTATTGGATGCTAGCCGGTGCTTTTCTCGCCGGTCATCGCTACGTATTTTGATTCCAGGGTGTTGTACTGCTTCTCCAGTTCTTCTATCGCCGCATCCTTGAACTCGACCAGTGCTTCCAGTTCCTGCACCTTGATCTCCAGTTCCTGTTTTTCTTCATCGGACTCGTTCGCTGTGGAGTCCGCTTCCGCTGTATCGTCCAGCGCGACGTCCACGGGTCCCACTGATGCGTCTTCCTGTGCCGCATCCAGCTGCGCGGCCTGTTGTTCCAGCTGTGTCTGGATCTGCTCCAGCTCGGAGTGAAGCTTGGTATTCTCGTCTTCCAGCACCGTAACACAGCCATTCAGTTCCTTATTGGTGCGGGTGATGCTGTTAATAGCTTCTTCCAGTTGCTTCGCCTTGCCGGCCTCCGGCGCCAGTTCCTGGATCAGGTTTTGCAGATTACTGATGGTATCCTGCTGTTGGCTCATCATTGATTTCAAACCGCCCAACTGCACCGGCTCCTTGACGTCGACCTCGTTGCTACCTTGCTCTCCTGCAGCTCTGGCCGTTTTCAGACGCTCATTTTCCTGTTCAAGCACACCCAGGCAGTTCTCCAGATCTGCGCTCTGCCGCTCGAATTCATCCAGCTTCTGCAGTATGGAACCCATGCCTTCAAATTCGCTCTCCCGGGATTCCAGTTCCTGGCGTAACGCGACCATCGCATCCTGCTGGTTGTTGATCACGTCTCTCAGGCGACTCATTTCGGCATCGTGCGTATCTACCGTTACGCGTTCGACCTCTTCCTCTATATCCGCTTCCGCTGCGGCGTCAACTGCTGGATCCTCATCGGCTGCTTCGGAGACAGTTTCGGTCACGATTTCCGGTTCAGGGCGCAAGCGCTCGATCAGTTCGCTCATCCCGGCTGCCAGTTTGTCCTGGAATGCGACCGGATTTTTCTCCAGCGAACGGACTTCCACTTCCAGTTCCAGAAATTGTTTACGCAATTGCAGCAGTTCACCTGCCTTTTTCTCTGCGTCATCCGTAGAGGCCGTTGCACTGTCAATGAGGCTCTGGTTGCGCAGTATTTCATCGCGCAGGTATTGCTCAAACCCGATAGCTGCCGGATCTTCTTGTCCGACCTCTGCCAGCTCTTGCTGCAACACGCGCACTCGGCTTGCCAGGCGCTTGCTGCGGACAATAAAAAACAGCGCGACGACCAGAACAGCCATAGCGAATTCCAGTACGCCGAGCAAAACAAAGAGATTGATCTGAAGGTCTTCCATTTTTACTCAACTAAATTGGCGGGTTTTGCGCGCCTGTTATTTTCCAGCCTTTTTCTCGTCCTCATCGTCTTCATTTTCTTTTTCTTTTTCTTCCTCTTCATCGCCACCGGACTTTTTACGCTTTTTGAGGAACCACCAGACAGCAAAACCGATACCACCCAGCAACAGGTTAATACCCACAAATACGCCGATAGCCAGGCCCATGTTAATGCCTTTTTTCTTCACTGGCTCAGCGGCTGGCTCCGGTTCGCTGACTTCCGGCTCTGGTTTAACTACAGGCTCGGGCGCAAGCTCCGGTACCGGCTCTGCTTCGGGTTCGGCTTCTGTAACAGGTTCCTCTACAGCGACCGGCTCCGCTGCCGGCGGCTCATAACCGGGCGGCGGGGCAGCCACTTCGAAGTGCACGGTCTTCTGGCGTTGAAAGGTCTCGCCCTTGGCGATAAGACTGAGTGTGTAAGATCCGGGATTTTCATAACTCAGCGTATTGGAATAGGTACCGTCGGCCGGCGTTTTATCGCCGAATTCACCCCGGTCAAACAAATCGAAGCGTACGCTGTCACCGTTCGGGTCCTCGATTTCCATAGTGAATTTTGTGTACGTCAGCACGGCTTCCTTGTTGAGCAGCTTGCCGTCCTGTTCCAGCCAGGCCTCCAGCACCATGTCTTCCCCCGCCGCCAGTTTGGGATCCTGGGGATTATGGTTAAGACTCATGTTGGTGACTATGTATGCCCGGTTCTTGCCGCCGGTATATAACAGCTTCCAGGTGCCCGGTTCAGGTTTGCGCAGGGTGATCATGTCGAAGTGGTGCGATACGAACCACTTGACGTTGTCGCCGGCGTTATCGGAACCCAGCTCAACGCCTTGCGGGGATTTCAGGAAGATGCGCACATCTTCGCGTTCCTTGGAGGCAACAATTGTGACTTCCTCGATAGAGGCATCGACCACGAACTCGCCACCTTCGATGGGCAGCATGTCCGGGTCCTTGGCGCTTTCAAAAATCGCGCTGAAGACTTCGTGCAGGTCCTTATCGGTTTTTGCCAGCTTGAACAGTGCGCCGGTTTTTTCGGCAACCTCTTTCAGTAATTCAACATCGGATGCCTGGGTAAAAGCAATGGTATAAACCTTGACGCCCTTGTCCCTGGCGGACTGTATTAGTTCACCTTCCAGTTTCTGCTTCAGCGCCCAGTCTTCGTCAGTATCGCCCACATCCATTTTGCCGTCAGACATCAGCACCAGCATTTTTTCTTTCCCGCTCTGGCCTTCTTTCTCCAGCATCGCCAGACCTTTTTCGAGCGCAGCATACAGATTGGTATAGACGCCCCTCGACGACACCTTGTCGGCGGAAGCGAGAATACGGGCATTGGTTTTGGGACCCGGGGCGGTGAGGTGCAATACCGGATAGCCGTTATCACTAAAGCTGATCAGGCCGATACGATCCTGCTCGCTGAGCAGCGACATGAACATTTTGGCGGCCGGCACGCGCAACTTTTGCGGGTCGTTTTTCGCCATACTGCCGGAGCTGTCCATAACCAGTACGACATCGACACCCGCCTTGGCGGCGTAGGCGACTGATACAAGGCTTCCCGCCATTATTAATATGAGACCGGCCAGACATCTGCCTGGTGTGATCCTGCACCACGGAGCGGAACTGCCCGATAACATCCTGTTCATACCTGTATATCCTTTCAAGCTATTGATATAACTAACTATTACAGACTGTCCCGGGCAAAGCCGGAATCCATTGCCTGTAACGGCATGAATCAGATTTTATTGAGATTCAAACGCTTATAATAGCTCATTCCAGCAGCTCCGGGGCAAACTGCCAGTACCTATTGTTTATTAAGCAGGTAAACTTTTTCGTTCATGCGCGACAGGCCGCGTTCGCGAAACCGGGGTTCCCTGGCGAGGATGTCTTCATCGTACACACGCCGAATCGACCAGCGAGACGAAAACAGGTCTCTGACTTCCTGCAGATGAAAACCGGTCTGCTTGTCCTGCCAGCGCTGGAGCCAGAATTCCGCATCCATTAACTAGTATCCATCCAGATAGAATAACTCTCGCCAAGACGCAAAGATCGCAAAGTTGTTCCTTATCGTTAATGAAAGCATATAAAAATTTCTTTTTGGCGTCTTGGCGAGAGAAATATTTTCAGTTACGGATGGATACTAACTATGCGGAGTACCGCCAAAGGGCCTGGGATTTGCGCCAGGCAAGGGGTTAAACCATTGCAGGGTTTTGTGCAGTTCGACGACCTTGCCGACGATGATGATGGTAGGCGGCCTGACCTGCTCCGCTTTCACTGTCGTTTCAAGATTTTTCAGATCGGATACCACGACACGCTGGTTCTGTGTGGTGCCCTGTTGCACCAGGGCCACCGGTGTCGTTTCCGGCAACCCGTATTTTATAAGCTGTTCAGACAGGATGCCTACACCGTGCAAACCCATATAGAATACGATGGTCTGATTAGTGTGCGCCAACGCCTTCCAGTTAAGGTCAACGGAGCCGTCCTGCAGGTGGCCGGTGACAAATACGACTGACTGGGCATAGTCGCGATGGGTCAACGGTATACCTGAATAGGTCGCACAACCCGATGCGGCGGTAATACCCGGAACCACCTGAAACGTCACCCCGTTTTCCATGAGGGTGGCAATTTCCTCGCCACCGCGCCCGAAAATAAACGGGTCACCGCCCTTCAGCCGCGCCACACATTTGCCTTCTTTGGCCAGACGCACCAGCAGCTGATTGATGTTCTCCTGGGAAAGCGCATGATTATCGCGTTCCTTGCCTACGTAAATCCGGTCAGCATCGCGCCTGGCCAGATCCAGTATCGGCGGAGCGACCAGCCGGTCATAGACAACCACGTCGGCCATTTGCATCAGGCGCAGCGCACGGAAGGTCAGCAGATCCGGGTCTCCGGGGCCGGCGCCTATCAGGTAGACTTCGCCGACGAAATGCGGCTCATCGTCCGCTGCGTCCAGTGACTTCTCAAGCAGCTCGCGGGCTGTTTCATCGCGCCCCGTAAACAGCAGTTCCGCCACTTCGCCTTGCAGAATATTTTCCCAGAACTGACGCCGCTGATCTGTGTTGCTGAAGCGCTGCTTGACCCTGGCGCGGAAGCTTTCCACCAATGTCGCCAGGCGGCCATACGCAGACGGCACGTAGCTTTCCAGGCGCGCCCGCAGCAGGCGTGCCAGCACCGGAGATGTTCCACCGCTGGACACTGCAATCTGCACTGGCGAGCGATCGATAATGGAGGGCATGATAAAACTGCACAGTTCCGGCTGGTCAACGACGTTGACCGGCAGATTCGCGGCATGGGCAAGTTCGGATACACGGCAATTCACGTCCTGCCGGTTGGTGCCTGCTATCACCAGTACCTTGTTTGTAATATCACTGTCTTCGAATTTCCGTGCGCTATGGGTGATTTTCTTCTGCTCAAGCAGCGCAGCCAGTTCATCACAGAGGTCGGGCGCAATCACTTGTACCCTGGCACCGGCACGTACCAGCAGAGTAGTTTTGCGCGCAGCGACCTTGCCACCACCGACCACCAGGCAATCGCGCTTCTCCAGTTGCAGAAAGACAGGAAAATAATCCACGTTTACTACCTCAGGCCAGACTGGCCCCAGGAATCGGTCCCAGCAACGGGTCGAGCTTGCCGTTCCTTTCCAGCGCGGCCAGATCATCGTAACCACCGACGTGGTAGTTACCGATAAAGATTTGTGGGACCGTGCTGCGCCCGGAAAGTTTCTCCATCGTAGCCCACATATCCGGGTCGTGATCGACCGCTATCTTGTTGATCGGAACACCCTTGCGATTTAACAGGCGGTCTGCGCTGATACAGTAAGGACAAAACCGTGTGCTATACATGATAATTTCAACCATAAAATACCCGTTCTACTCCGTAAAAATGCTATCAGACATGAATGGCACAAGTTAAGCCTTAAATGCACGTATTCCCGTCATTCCGGCGCAGGCCGGAATCCATGAAGCCTGATTAAACAGCCTGGATCCCGGCCTGCGCCGGGATGACGGAGGCTATTTCGGCTTAACTTAGCGCTATTTCCATCAGACATGTTTTTAATCGCTATCCACCCAGGCCCCGTAACTGTTCAATCTGCTGAAGCAGCGGTGTCATTACCGGTTCTATTTTCTTGCGCATCACTGAACCAATGGCGTCGGTGCGTGCAAATATCGGGTTCACCAGCGGCTCGCCGACCCACGCCAGCGCCAGCAGAGCCCTGACATCATTCCTGCATTCGGGCACTGCAGCCAGCACATTCTGCACTGCCTCTGTAGTGGGACAAACTGCCGGGACATCCAGCAACGCATCGGCATCGCTGATAATAGTCTCGATATCTGCACCTGAATCACTGTTGGGACAGACCGGCGCGAAATAATTCTGCACTGACTTTAACAACTCCACCACGACATCCTGATTATTGGGTTTCCTCGTTACGGCTTCCGCCGTTTGCAAAAAAACCTGTCCACGATCGCTCAGACAACGACACAGCTGCGCTGCTACCGGATTGCCATCGTTCACCAGCGGTTGCAACCGTACTTCAAGCGCCTGCCAGTCCGGTCTCGGTTTACCCGGCTCCGGCAATGCGTCGGGGACGGCATCCATGAAACCGACATAGTAGGAGTTTTTACGTTTTGCCGAACGCCAGAGCTTGTCGCGTAATTCATCCGCAATCAAACCCGGTTGCAACACCAGACGCACAGTTTCCAGCATGGCGCGGTGTTCGGTCTCAAAAGGCAGATACTCGACCAGGAACTCGGCCAGCTCAGCGCCCATCATACCGGTCACCACACACGCGTTTTCCAGCATGCGTCGCGCATTATCCGCTACCGGCATGGCCCACCAGGCCTTGCGCGCAATCTCGTCGGTCAAACCGGCCGCGTGTACCACCGCTACAATGGCCTCCGGCTCACCCAGCAGCAGCAGTTGCTCCAGACTGTTGTCACGCGCCTGGCCCATGCGCGTCCAACGACGCAGAAATACCGGGTAGCCTCCGGGCGAACCCAGTACCTGGCTCGACAACAGCTCGCGTACTGCTTTCAGATACGGGTCATCGCGACCCGCCGGGTTCAGCTTTACACTGGCTTCGCCCTGGTCAGACAAGGCATAAACCGTCATGGAAGACTCGTCGATACGCACCGCATACAGTACATTCGCCAACATCACATTCAGCCGCAACGCGTCTTCCGCAGTGAGTTCCATTAACGCTCGAAGCCTGCCGCCCGATATAATTCGTTGGCCTTTTCGATGTCCTGTTCGACGCCCCTGCCTTCCTCGTACATCATCGCCAGCGTCGTCTGGGATCCCACCAGACCCTGCTGCGCGGCTTTCTCGAACCACTCGATGGCCAGCGCCGGGTTCTTGTCCACGCACTCACCTTCCAGGTACATGAAGCCCAGCCCGTGCTGCGCAATGGCATAACCACCTCCGGCGGCTGCTTTCATCCAGCGCAGTGCCAGACCGTCGTGCTGTGCCATACCCAGGCCGTTCTGATACATGATCGCCAGGCGGTGCTGGGCCTCGGGGTTACCCTGGTTGGCGAACGGGGACAACAGCTGCGCCGCTCGTGAAAAGTGCTTGGCCTCAAATGCCGCCATGCCGCTGGCAAAATCTACTTCGTCGCTACTTGGATCAGACATACGCACCCTCCTGAAAAAGAGCGACATTATATAGAGTCGCCCTTTCCTTACAAAATCAGTCAGGATTTAATCATAGCGCGCCTGCAAAAGATCGCGTATACCCTTAACCGTATTATCCATATTTATTATGCGGTATTATCTCACTGGGGATATATAGTGATTTGCTGATATAAAGGTATACTCCTGCGCCATTGGATGGGCACCTGGCTCGTGCGGGTGGTCCACTAAATCGATTTTGAAACCTTTTCATAAGGAGATCCCACCAATGGATCAAAGCTACTACGATTTCACCACTAAAATGGAAAAAGAGTCCGTCAGCGCTGATTACCTGGAAGGCTGGCAGAGCGGCTACGTGTTGAACCCGCCACGCGAGAAACAGCGTCTCTCCGAAGCTTATGAAGCCGGCTACGAAGACGGCAAGGCGCATAATACGGATAATTTCTCGAACTGGGCTGGCAAGTAAACCCGGCTTTTTTCGTATAAAAAATAGGACGTTATGTCCGTTTTTTTATGTCAGGCCTCACAGAAGGCCGGCTTTGGGTATATTGTACCCTTGCTGCATAACAAATAAGCGGTACCTGCCGTTACATAAGGCTGAAAAACAACCGTGTAGCAGAACCGATAAGGGGATCAACCATGAATAAACGGTTTTACCTGGCCGTTGCAGCGACGCTGCTGCTGGCGCGTGGGGGCCTTGCATTTGCCGTGGAAAACATTGAAATCAACGGCTTTCTGACCGTTGGTGCTGCCAGAAGCAGTTCATCCACCGACTCGCAAAATGGCAATATCACGGACAGTGTCAATTTCGATCAGAATACCCGGGCCGGTATCCAGGTATCGGCGGATATCAATGACAGGATGTCGGTGACCGCACAGTTACTCGGCACCAACCGCGAAGACGACAATTTTGACGCCACCTTTGACTGGGGCTATATCAGCTACGCCATGACCGAAAACATGGATATTCGTGGCGGTAAAATCAAATTCCCGACCTTTCTGGTATCCGATTACATAGAAGTCGGTTATGCCTATCCCTGGATCCGCCCGCCGGCCGAGGTTTACAGCAGCAACCCGATAACAGCCATCTCCGGTGCTGACGTCCTGTTTCGTGTACAGCTCGGGGCTACTGACCTGTTGGTCCAGCCTTACTTCGGCGTCGCCAATGACCAGGATGCGCTGGTGCCCCAGGAAGTCCTGCCGGCACTTGGCCTGAACCCCGGCACCGTCAAGTATGAGAATTTTGACGCCAAGGACATGGCAGGCATCAACGTCGCCCTGTCAAACAGCTTTGCCACTGTGCGTGCCGGTTACCTGCAGACCAAAGTCAGCGCCAGTGCTTTCGGTGTAAACAATGAAGACGTCAGCTTCTGGAGCGTGGGTGCCAACCTGGACTGGAACAATATCATTGGTTACGGTGAGTACTTCCAGCGCGATATTGATGGAATGGCTAACGCGTTCTTCCCCAACCAGAAAGGCTGGTATGGCACACTTGGTTATCGCATCAACCGTTTTCTGCCGCACATCACCTACGCACAGTTGCTCGACGACAACAGCAATAACGACCCTGGTACAGGGCTGGAGCAGGATTCACTGACCCTTGGCCTGCGCTACGAACTGGGTGCCGGTGCTGCATTGAAAATGGAAGCTGAACGCGTTAAGCCAAAATCCGGAACCCGCGGTCTGTTCATGGAACCGACCGGTGACATTAATATCTACAGCGTTGCTGTGGATGTGATTTTCTAGGGGCCGGGAACAATGAAAAAAATCATCATAAGTTTTATTGTCCTGGCCGGCCTGCTCAGTGCCGGCACACATGCCGAGCTGGCGGTCATTGTCGCCCCTTCGACAAACATCGACTCGATCAATATTGAACAACTGCAACGTTTGTATCTGAACAGGGCCAATCGTTTCCCGAATGGTGTCAGGTTGTTGCCCGTTGACCAGAAAACCGGTTCCCCGCAGCAACTTGAGTTCGCCAGAAAGGCACTCGGAAAATCCGCGACCGAGCTTTCCAAATACTGGTCACGCCGCATGTTCTCCGGCAAGGGACACCCACCGCGTCAGTACAAAGACGATTCTGCGGTCATGCAACAGGTCGCCGGGTCAGAAAATTTGATCGGCTACGTTGACACCGCATCTGTCGATGACAGCGTGAAGATTATTCTGCAGATTCCATAATCCTGCAGCACAACTGAAACTGCGCATTTTTCGCGCTAACGGCAAGTGGACAAAAACCGGGCTGTCGGTCCGTTGCAGGGATTGGCGGCAAATTCCGCCTCTCCCTCATTTTCAGTTTGAACAATAGCTTCGCCATCGCCCTCTGCGGGGGTAGCGGCAGACCTGACCGGGGAGGTCACGACTTCCCTGGCATTTTCACTGGCAAAACGTGCTTTAACATCGAGAATAATAGCGTCGCCATCGTCTTCATCGTAGGAAGGCACTTCCGACTCCAGGAGACTCACCGGTGCCCTACCCGTTTGTACCGGTTTGCGCGGCACGGGTTCTTGCGCAGCTTTTCCAGACGAAACCGTCGTGGCCAGGGGGCGCTCCCTGGCGAGTTTTTCAGCAGCCTGCTTTGCCGCAGCCATTTTTTCTCGTTCCAGGCGCGCCCTGCGCTCAAGTTCTTTCCTGGCTGCACGCTGCTTCGCCAAACGCCGTTCCGCAGCGCGTTGCTCACGTTCCATGCGATCAGATTCTTTTTTCAGCCGGGCGGTTGCTTCAGCTTGACGACTCAATGCAGCAGCACGCTGTTGCGCTGCTTTTTCTGCTGCCGCCGCTTTCGCTGTAGCTATTTCTTCTCGTTCCAGTCGCGCCTTGCGCTCAAGCTCTTGCCTGGCTGCGCGCTGTTGCGCAGCTGCTTCTGCATCCTTCCCGGCCTCTTGCTTTTCCGGGACTACGTTCTCCTCTTTTGCAACGGCTGCAGGAGCAGGTGCGGACAAAGCAACAGGATCGGCACTTTGAAAATCGCGCATCAGCCAACCGGTACCACCAGCCATAACAACAACACCCAACAACAACCACAGGGCACCACGTTCTCCCCTGGCACGCTTTTTTTGCTCGGCATTGACTACCAGTTGATGTAATTCCGAAGGTGCAGCCTTTTCCGCCGATTCGTCTTTATGGGTACCTGCTGCTTCCAGTTCCGGCATTAACACCGGGCTGATAGACCCGACAATGGTGTCAGAAGAAAGTGTGCCGGCTTCTGTTTCAGACTTGAGGCTGTCGATAAGCCGTGCAGGAACGCCATTGGCGATGGATGCAGCCGATGCAGCTTCCGGATCGATCTGTGGAATATCCAGCAGGGTACCCATGCGCTGATCTTCACCCACCATGTCTACCAGCTCAGCGGTAATTATCCGGCTTTGCACGGTACACCCGTAAACAAGGCTCAGATCGCACAGGCGATTGATAACACGGGGTATACCGCCGCTGAGCCTGTACACGGCCTGGCAAGCATCTGCGCTGAACAACCCGGTTTGGCCACCCGCGTGACTTACCCGATGTTGAATGTAGAGGCACGTCTCGCCCTGATCCAGGGCCTGCAGGTGATAATTGAGAGTGATGCCACGTGAGAACTGCTCCAGTTCCGGCTGCTCAAGTGTATCCCGTAACTGTTGCTGTCCAACCAGGATTACTTGCAGAATATGGTCTCTTTCGGTATTAACATCCGCTAGCGCGCGCAACTCTTCCAGCGCCTGAACAGACAGGTTCTGGGCTTCATCGACAATCAGTAGTGTGTGTTTTTTCTGTGCATACTGCTGAACGACAAATTCGATAAAACGTTTGTGCAGATCGTGCTCATCGCTGTCACCGCACGACAAACCGTAGGCCGCCATAATCCATTGCAGTAGTCCACCAAACGAGGGGTGTGTATTGGATACCAGGCCGACACATAGGGTCTCGTCGAGGCGATTCAACAGCTCACGTACGAGTGTCGTTTTGCCGGCGCCGATTTCACCGCTTATGACACAAAAACCGGAGCAGTCTGAAACCGCCATTTCCAGCATTTCGAGCGCTGCCCGGTGTTTTTCATCCAGGAACAGAAAGTCCGGGTCAGGCAATAAAGTGAACGGGCGTTCTCTGAATCCGTAAAAATTTTCGTACATACGGCGGATCCCCAATATCCAGCATTTTATTGTTTTATTGGCGTACTATCATTGTAACGTTGCTGTAACAATACCAGATTTTGCCTGATATAGCAGCCAAAACGGGGCCTGGAGCGGGTTAACCAGGCTGTACGGAAGCCCCGGACGGCGTCTCAGTATTGCCTGAGTCAAACAGCTCTTTCAGCCCTTTTTCAAGCGTTTTCAACATGTCGGGAACTTCGATCTCCATGACCTGATCGCTGATCCACTTTCTGTCCCTGTCGCCCATGGTGTGGGTGACCGCTTCGCCAAGATAGCGCTTGAACGCATAGCCGGGTTGCCGGCCTTCGAAAACAAACTCAGCGTAATCAGCCATGCGTGCATTCAGGGTGTCAATAAACGGCTGTCGGTAATCCCTGCCGCTGCCGTTCGCATCAAGGCGGTTATCGTGACAGGTATCGGCCATTTTCAACGCCAGGGCTATAATAAACCGCTCACGCTCCTCCCCGTTCATGAGGTCGTGCACCAGACGATCGGTAACATGTATGAGGAATGCGGAGAATTCCTGCACCACGTCCAGACGCTGCGACTGGGTATCGGTCTGAAACCCCTCGTTCTCCAGATGGAGCAGTGCATTGCCGGCGATGCGCCACTCAATAAATGCCAGCGCACCGGCCACCTCTTCCAGAGACCGTTCTTTTTTCTTGTTATTCCAACGACTTCGAATACGCACTTGAAGTACTCCACTACCTGGCCCCAGCTGGTGTGCCAGAATACAACATGCTAGCATCGAATTCCAGACTAGTTTAGTCGGGTATTATCCGCATATGCAAGCTCAACCGCCGGCAGCGCTTCAACCGTTTAGGGACAGCGTTCAGCATAACTGTCATATCTCCGATGCAAGGTACGCGGGCGAATTTGCTATGTGCGTGTACCTGCTGAAAATGCGCGAATATTTCCGCTGGGAAAAGGGTTACAGCTTTTCCGCCACGCTGCCCCGCAAGGACGTTGGTGACTGGCTGGCAGAGCGTGAAGAGCTTTGGGAACAACTGGCAGATGAGGAATTTTTGCCCGTCGAATTGAACGGCAGGCGGTATGATCCGTTCGACTCGGATGCGATTAACCTGGCACTGGAGGAGCACCGGCTGCTATACAGCGCGGGCTATGGTTACCAGGCCAAGCCACACTTCTTCCTGGCACAGCTGGATAAAACCATTGCAGACAAAAACTACTGCATTCACATTTCCTCTGCCGAGTACGCCCGCGACCTCGCGGCGCCACCCGCCATGTCGATGAACAAACGGATTTATGTTCGTCGCGAATCATTGCGCCGCATGCTATGGGAGCGACTGGAGGAATGGCGCTGGAACAAGCCGGATA
>ENA-ORDP01000490-ORDP01000490.1-marine-sediment-metagenome-genome-assembly--contig:-NODE-490-length-25732-cov-3.938427_pt1 | contig 25732 bp, 23 predicted proteins | sample MGYA00248627_ERZ508539 | MGnify/ENA primary metagenome ERZ508539 (study PRJEB26208, sample SAMN05571518) | marine sediment metagenome | biome: deep sea; feature: Hydrothermal vent; material... | reverse complement strand
CCTGCCCGACGGGCTGCTGAGGCGATCTCTATGGGTCATTATTAACGCAATTTGGTATTATCCATTGGGCCAGTGATGGATGATTTCGGCCAGCCGGGCGACGTGTCGCGGCGGCGTTTGCGGCACGATGCCGTGGCCCAGATTGAAAATAAACGGCCCCCCGGCAAGCTCACTTAAAATGCCCTGAATTTCCTTTTCCATGCTTTCGCCGCCGGCCACCAGCGCCATGTTATCGAGATTTCCCTGCACAGTGCATAAGGGTTGCAGGACACTGCAAGCCCAGTCTGTCGGCACCGTTTGATCGAGGCTGACCGCATCGACGCCGGTGCGTTCGACAAAAGTTTTATACAGCGCGCCGACGCCCCTGGGGAAACCGATCACCGGCACATGGGGATGAGCCGCCTTGATGTTCTTGACAATCGCCGCCGTCGGTTCGATCACCCAGCGCCCGAACTGCGACGGGCTGAGCACCCCGGCCCAGGTATCGAACAACTGGATAACCTCGGCGCCGTTTTCGATCTGGCCGATCAGATAGGCCGAAGTAGCCTCGATCAGCAGGCCGATCAATTGACCGAAGCCGGCCGGATCACTATAGGCCCAGGTGCGGACGGCGGCATAATCCTTGCCGCCGCCGCCTTCGACCATGTAGGTGGCCAATGTCCACGGACTGCCGGAAAAACCGATGAGTGGCACACGACCATCCAGCTCTTTACGAATGGTACGCACTGCGTCCATCACATAACCCAGCTCCTGCTCCATGTCGGGTACGAATAATTTATCCACCGCGGCAGGTGACTGTACCGGGTTCTTAAAATGAGGGCCTTCGCCTTCGGCAAAGTACAAACCCAGCCCCATTGCATCGGGGATAGTTAGAATGTCCGAGAATAAAATCGCCGCGTCCAGTTCAAACCGATCAAGCGGCTGGATGGTGACCTCGCAGGCTAGCTCTGGATTTTTACAAAGATCCAGAAAGCTGCCAGCCTTTTTTCGCGTCGCTTTGTATTCCGGTAAATACCGTCCGGCCTGTCGCATCATCCATACTGGTGTTACATCAACCGGCTCACCCAGTAAGGCTTTTAAAAACCGATCATTCTTGAGTTCTGACATTTTTTTCTCTTTATTGGAGGAACGACTGGAACAATTTATACATCGACCTTATACATCAAGATAGTTGAGAATACCTTCGGCCGCTTCACGACCCTCAAACACAGCGGTAACCACCAGATCCGAACCACGCACCATATCGCCACCGGCAAAGACTTTCTCGTTGCTGGTCTGGAATTTATAGTCCTGTGACTCAGGCGCATTAACCCGGCCACGTTCATCAAGCTCAATACCAAAATCGGCAAACCAGTCGGCCGGACTTGGGCGAAAACCAAAGGCGACGATAACCACATCGGCAGCAACAATCTCTTCTGAGCCTTTAACCGGAACCGGGCTACGACGACCACGTTCATCCGGCTCGCCCAGTTCAGTCGTGACCATTTTTATGCCTTCGACTTTAGCCTTACCAACAATTTCTATCGGCTGACGGTTCCACAGAAACTGCACGCCTTCTTCTTTGCAATTTGTAACTTCGCGTTTTGAACCGGGCATATTCGCCTCATCTCTTCGATACGCACATACCACACTCTGCGCACCCTGGCGGATAGCGGTACGATTACAGTCCATCGCGGTATCACCGCCACCGAGCACGATCACTTTCTTGTCTTCCATGCTGATGTAGTCGGCGGGATCATTTTCATAATCCCAACAGTGGTTAACGTTCGAGATTAAATAGTCCAGCGCGGCATACACGCCCGGCAGGTCTTCACCGGGAATGCCCGCTTGCATATAGTTATATGTCCCCATGCCCAGGAACACGGCATCGTATTCATCGATCAGAGTCTGGAACTTAATATCTTTACCCACATCAATACCGGTCTTAAATATAATCCCCATATCTTCAAATATCTTGCGGCGTTGTTTGACCACTTCTTTTTCCAGTTTGAATTCTGGAATACCGAACATCAATAAGCCACCAATTTCAGGCTGTTTTTCAAATACGGTCGCATCTACACCATTGCGTGTCAGGATATCAGCACAGCCGAGGCCGGCCGGTCCTGCGCCGATCACGGCCACTTTTTTACCGACACGTTTAACCTGCGATAAATTCGGCCTCCAGCCCTGTGCAAAGGCCGTATCATTGATGTATGACTCAATCGCACCAATCGTCACTGCGCCAAAACCATCGTTAAGGGTACATGCGCCTTCACATAAACGATCTTGTGGGCAGACACGGCCACAGATCTCGGGCAGTGAATTGGTACGGTGGCATTGTTCAGCCGCTTCAATGATATTACCTTCGGCGATCAGCTTTAGCCAATTAGGAATATAGTTGTGTACCGGACATTTCCATTCGCAATATGGGTTACCACAGGCAAGACAACGATCAGCCTGTTGCGCAGCACTCTCGACGCTGAACTTCCCATAAATTTCACGATATTCCCTGGTGCGCTCGTCCACATCTTTCTTCGCCGGGTCGAGTCTGGGGACATCTATAAATTGAAAATTATTAGCCATGATTTACTTGCTTCTATTTATTACGCTGCGCGACGCTGCATGTCATCTATCAGGGATTCGAGCGATGCCGCTTTGGGCTTGACTAGCCAGAATTTTGCAATCGCATCTTCGAAGTTGTCCAGCAACATCTGTCCCCGCGCACTCCCCGTTTCTTTGACAAACTCATCAATTAACTCACGCAGGTAAACGCGGTGTGCCTCCATATGCTCAGGTGCAATGCGGACGATCTCAACATCGTGATTATAGTTATCACCAAAATTATTCTGCCTGTCATAGACATAAGCAAAACCACCGGTCATGCCGGCACCAAAATTGATGCCCGTCTCGCCCAACACGGCCGCCACTCCACCGGTCATATATTCACAACCATGATCACCAATGCCTTCTACAACGGTAATACAGCCTGAGTTACGTACCGCGAAGCGTTCACCCGCCGTACCAGAGGCAAACAACTTGCCGCCAGTGGCACCATATAAACAGGTATTACCAATGATGGTCGTTTCATGGGACTTGAAAGCGCTGTCTTTAGGGGGATAAATAACGAGTTTGCCACCGGCCATACCTTTACCAACATAATCATTGGCATCACCCTCGACTTCGATGGTCACACCTTTAGCCATAAACGCACCCAGACTCTGCCCGGCCGAACCGTTCAGCTTGATATGCACGGTATCATCCGGCAACAAAGCAGCACCCCATTTTTTCGCTATCTCATGCGATAACATGGTGCCAACCACACGGTTGGTATTAATCACCGGCAGTTCAATATGAACCTTTTCACCGTTATCAATCGCTGGCTGCGCCAGTTCGATTATCTGATGGTCCAGCGCATCCTCCAGGCCGTGATCCTGCTTGATGGCCTGATGTACCTGTACGTGCTCATGCGGTTTCGCGGCCGGCGTCAGGATAGGAGATAAATCCAGGCCCTGTGCCTTCCATTCGGCCAGTGAGCTGTCCATGGACAGCATATCAACACGGCCAACCATTTCGTTGATTGTACGGAAACCCAGTTCGGCCATGATCTGGCGCAGATCCTTCGCAATCATGAACAGGTAGTTCACTACGTGATCGGGCTTGCCGGTAAACTTCTTGCGCAGTTCCGGATCCTGGGTAGCGATGCCTACCGGGCAGGTGTTCAGGTGACACTTACGCATCATGATACAACCCAGCGTAATCAGCGGCGCGGTTGAAAAACCAAACTCCTCGGCACCCAGCAATGCGGCTATTGCGACATCACGACCGGTTTTCAACTGGCCGTCAGTCTGTATCACCGTGCGTGAACGCAGATTATTCAGTACCAGTGTTTGATGGGTTTCAGCCACACCCAGCTCCCACGGTAAGCCAGCATGCTTGATTGAAGTCAGCGGTGATGCGCCGGTGCCACCATCATGCCCTGCTATCACAATATGGTCGGCCTTGGCCTTGGTGACGCCCGAGGCAATGGTGCCGACACCCATTTCCGAAACCAGTTTCACGCTGATACGGGCTGACGGGTTGGAATTTTTCAGATCATGAATCAGCTGCGCCAGATCCTCGATAGAATAAATATCGTGATGCGGTGGCGGACTGATCAGACCCACTCCCGGCGTAGAATGACGGATGCTGGCAATGTTCTTGTCGACCTTGGCACCGGGCAGCTCACCACCCTCACCGGGCTTGGCGCCCTGTGAAACCTTGATCTGTAATTCATCGGCGTTGGTCAGATAATTGATCGTGACCCCAAACCGGCCGGAAGCAACCTGCTTGATAGATGAACGTTTCGAATCACCATTGGCCATCGGCTCAAAACGGGCACTGTCTTCACCGCCTTCGCCGGTGTTGGACTTGCCGCCCATGCGGTTCATCGCAATCGCGAGCGACTCATGGCTTTCTGCCGAGATCGAACCAAAACTCATCGCACCGGTCGCAAAACGCTTGACGATCTCCTTGACCGTTTGAACTTCTTCCAGCGGCACTGCGCCACCATTGGCATCCTTGTTAAAGCGCATTAAACCACGCAGGGTACACTTGCGTGTCTGTTCGTTGGCATGTTTGGCAAAGCGCCAGTAGGCACTTTCATCATTACTGCGTGCGGCCAGTTGCAGATCCGCAATCGATTGCGGATCCCACATGTGCTGATCGCCTTTCGCGCGCCAGTGGAAATCGCCATTATTCGGCAGCACCGGCAAACGTTTGTCGTCCCGTTGCGGGTAACCGCGCTGGTGACGGCGTAACAGTTCTTCGGCCAGGGTTTCAAAATCGGCGCCCTTGATCCGACTGGGTGTACCGGCAAAACAACGTTCGATGACTGATTCTTCCAGACCTACCGCTTCAAAAATCTGCGCGCCTTTATACGAATGCAGGGTCGAAATACCCATCTTGGCCATGACCTTGAGCATGCCCTTGGCCACGCCCTTGCGATAAGCCGCAACTATCTTGTCGTCCTCGTCATAGACATCGCCCGGCAACAGGCCATCGCGCTGCGACTGGAACAGGGATTCAAAAGCGAGGTATGGATTAATCGCATCAGCACCGTAACCGATCAACAGGCAGTGGTGATGCACTTCACGTGCCTCACCGGTTTCCAGCACGATACCGATACGGGTCCGGTCATGGCTGCGCACCAGGTGATGATGCACCGCACCGGTCGCCAGCAAGGTCGATACCGGTACGCGGTCGGCACTGATGTTACGATCGGACAGCACGATCAGACTGAAACCTTGTACGATGGCATCACTGGCCTCGGCACAAATCCGTTGCAATGTTTGCTCGACACCGGCCTTGCCGTCTTCACGTGCAAAGGTAATATCAATGGTCTGTGCACGCCAGCCGCGGTGATCAATATGCTTGAATGCGGCCAGCTCTTCGTTGGTCAGGATAGGATGCGGCAACAGCATACGGTGTACATGTGACTCGCTGGTCTCGAGCAGATTGCCCTCGGGGCCGATATAACACTGCAGCGACATCACTACTTCTTCACGTATCGAATCAATGGCCGGGTTGGTGACCTGGGCAAACAACTGCTTGAAGTAGTCATAGATCATGCGTGTCTTGTCGCTCAAACACGCCAGTGCCTGATCGTTACCCATCGAGCCGACCGGATCGCGGCCTTCGCGTACCAGTGGCAGCAACATAAACTGCATGGTTTCGGTGCTGTAGCCAAAGGCCTGCATACGTGCCAGCAGGGTATCCGGATTAAAACCATGCGGCTCCTGATTAGGCTGCAACAATGCCGGTACGATGCGCGCATTTTTTATCCATTCGCCATACGGGCGACTGGCAGCAAACTGGTGCTTGAGTTCTTCGTCCGGAATCATGCGCCCTTTTTCAAAATCGATCAGGAACATCTTGCCCGGCTGCAGACGACCCTTGAACTTGACGTTTTCAGGAGGAACTTCCAGCACCCCGACTTCGGATGCCATAATCACCTTGTCATCGTGGGTCAGGTAATAACGACTGGGTCGTAAACCATTGCGGTCGAGTACCGCACCAATATAATGACCATCAGTAAATACGATAGAGGCAGGGCCATCCCAGGGTTCCATCTGCGCCGAGTTATATTCATAAAAAGCGCGCTTCTCTTCCGACATGGCTTCGTCGTTCTGCCAGGCCTCGGGCACCATCATGGTGATGGCCTCCTGCAGGGTGCGGCCGGTCATCAGCAGAAATTCCAGCACGTTATCAAAGCTGCCAGAGTCGGAACAATCGGGTTCAACAATCGGGAACAGTTTTTTCAGGTCTTCGCCAAACAGCTCACTTTCACACATCCCTTCACGGGCGCGCATCCAGTTGATATTGCCCAGACGGGTATTGATCTCACCGTTATGGCTCATAAAACGATTAGGCTGAGCGCGATCCCATGACGGGAAGGTGTTGGTTGAAAAACGTGAATGCACCATGGCCAGGTGGGCCTGGTAATCCTCGTCAACCAGGTCGGCATAAAAACGCATCACCTGATCCGGGATCAGCATACCTTTATAGACCATCACTTTGCTGGACAGGCTGCAGATGTAAAACAGGTCACGCTGCGACAGGGTTTCGTCAGAACGAATCGCATGTGTGGCGGCCTTGCGTAGCAGGTACAGTTTGCGTTCAAAGGCATCGCCTTCGATATTGCTGCCCGCCTTAACAAACAACTGTTCGATAACCGGCATCGCCGCAAGTGCGGTCGGTCCGATATCGGCATGAATCGGGTCTGCGGGCAGCTTGCGCCAACCCAACAACTCCTGGCCAAGCTCGCTGATCAGGCTCTCTACGCGCTGCTTACACAACGAACGCTGGCTATCATCTGTCGGCAGAAACACGTTACCGGCTGCGTAGCTGCCTGGATTCGGTAAATCAAGACCCAGGTCAGCCTTCGCAACCTTGGTAAAGAAACCATGCGGCAGGCTGGTCATCATACCGGCGCCATCACCGGTGTTTTTCTCACAGCCGCAGGCGCCACGGTGCACCATGCGCCGCAGGATATGATCTGCATCGAGTATTATCTGGTGGCTGGCCCTGCCCTTGATATCCGCAACAAAGCCGACGCCGCAGTTTTCATGCTCAAACGCCGGGTCATAAAGTCCCTGTTTTTCTGGAAAACCTGTCCTGTTTCGCCCTGTCAGTGACTTCACCATATGCTGCCTCAAACCTGATAAATCTTATAACATTATGAATTATATAGTTTTGATACCGTGCCCGTATCTGGCGCGCAGAAAACCTGCCGTTTGCTATAGACAAACGCGGCCGGTCATTGTATCGGACTAGCAATGGGAAAGAAAGATTACGCGCATCTGAAGCGCTAACTTATTGTCTTACAAGGGTTTATGTACCACCAAAACGCCAGTTCCAGCTCACCCCGCCGGCCACCGCCTCGGGATGATAGCGATGAACCCGCTGCTCGATACTGGCTACATTTTTCATCGGTGTATCAACCATTAACAGGACCTCGCGATGCCTCAGTGCCTGCTCGAATTCATGTATCGGTACATCAGGCAACAGCGTGACAGCCAGCCCAGCCAGAAAGGTTACCAGCATCACGGCCAGTGATCCTGCTATGGTCAGCACAGATGAGGTCAGCAGACCAATAAACAATACAAAAAGTGCCGCAAAAAACACCCCGAGGTTGGTATTCCACAGGATGCGTTCCAGCTGGTGCGGCCAGTCACCATGGATATCCTGCAACTCAGCCGGCAGGTCGGCGGCATCAAGACTCGATCCGGTCTTGATGTGGAAACGTAACGATTGCTTACCCGCGCTGCGTAAATCATTGATTACACACATACAATGCTCTGCATCGGGTATCAGGAAATAGAGTCTTCTGTCCACCGTACACCTCCTCTGGAGATTGGCCGGTACATACCCTCCCTGGTTTTATACCAGGTTCTTACTGCAAGTACGCCTGTGCCTCCTCTCCCGGATTCGGCAGTCCGGCGATACGCCAGACATCGCGACCATGCATGTCAAAATAGGTATCGATACAGTGGCGATCCAGGCTGGCGCAATGGCAGACATGGCGCAGGCTGGGATTGCCACCCTGCTGTTTATATGATGCTCGTAAGGCATGAATAATGGCCCAGCGCTGTGGCGTTAGCGACCAGCCCGCCCGTTCGGCCAGATAATCGGCAAGGCCTTCGTCCCATTTGTCTAAATCAATCAGGTAGCCGTCACGATCAAAACGCAATCCCAGAAGGATTTCATGTGGGCTCAGCGTCTGACTGTGCTGGCCCTGGTATGCATGAAATGGCCACGGGTAAACAGGGTAATTTCTATGGTGATACATGGTAACTGCCCCTCCATAACGGGTGGAAAAGAAACAGCTCTATGACGTATTACATTACAGGTATAGTCTGCCGGGTTGCACTAGTCAAATTTACCCGCTGCCTTCATAAATCCCCGTAATTTTAGCCAATAGCACACACTTCTATGGCCCAGGCCTCACAGCACAAACAGCATAATCTGCATACTATTAATCTACGGATTAAGGATCATCCTCTTTACAATAAATGGGGCGCAACAGGAAGCCCGTGCCACCAGATAATGACGATGAGGAAAGAACCATGGACAACGAGTTCAACATGGTAATTGTTAGCGGTGCATTGATTATTGGACTGATATTCGGTGCCGTCATCCAGCGCAGCCGTTTTTGCATGGCTGCAGTGGTTTCCAATATGGTATTAATGGGAGACCGCCGCCATTTGCATGCATGGATGGTCACCATGCTGATCGCCATTGCGGGTGGTTTTATCCTGGAGTTCAGCGGGCTGGTCGACATCAGCCTGTCGTCATACCGTGATGGTCACATCAATGTGGCCGGCACCCTGTTCGGCGGCATGCTGTTCGGTATCGGTGCCATCTTCGCCGGTGGTTGTATTGGCCGGGTACTGACCCAGACCGGCGAGGGTAATCTGGGTGCCTTGCTGGCGCTGCTGACACTCGCCTTTGGTGCCACGGCCAGCTATGTTGGTTTTATTGAACCCATGCGTCTGTGGATGGACCAACTGGTTAGCTATCAGGCCAGTAGTGGTGATGCCTCACTCAGTACATTGCTTAACGTGCCTTTGTGGGTTCCGGCGACTGTTATCAGTTCCCTGATTGCCCTGTATCTGTACCGACACCGACATCACGATATCAGCCCGCGCTTGTTATTTGCCGGTGCAGTGGTAGGCCTGTTGGTACTAGCCGGGTGGTTACTGACAGGCTGGATTGGCGCTGATGAATTTACCGATATGGCGCCACACTCAGTGACCTTTTCCGGACCCATTGCCAGCAGTGCGCTGTTGCTAAGCATTGGTAACATGCCTGCCAGCCTGTTTGGTGTCAGCCTGGTAGTCGGCACCCTGCTTGGGTCATTTCTGAGCGCAGTGTTGACACGTACGTTCCGTATCACACCACCCAATCCGACCAGCATCGGTCGCATACTGGTCGGCGGGTTTATGATGGGAACCGGCGCGATTTGCGCAGGCGGCTGTAATATCGGACAGGGCGTAACCGGTTTTTCAACGCTATCAGTAGAGTCAATATTTGCGGTAGTCGCCATCTTCTCCGGCATGTATGTCGGCGTTAAATGGCTACAGTTTTCAGAAAACCACGGTTATTTATGGAAGATGCCGCGTCTGCGCCTGCATCAATCGCGGCAGGGGCCACAGCCGGATGCCGAGCAAGTAGTAGCATCCTGAGCAGGTCCGAAACGTCAGGGAATGGCCCACGGACGGGCCAGAGACACCCTAAACGCTTTTAACCCCCTGCACCAGTTCACCGACCATCTCCTGGCCATCGCCATACAGCATGCGTGTCTTGTCATCATAGAACAAAGCGTTTTCGATGCCCGAGAAACCGGTACCCTGGCCACGCTTGATCACAATAATATTTTTTGCCTTGTCAGCATCCAGTATCGGCATCCCGTATATTGGGCTTTCCGGATTACTGCGAGCCATCGGGTTCACGACATCGTTGGCACCTATGACCAATGCCACGTCACAGTTAACAAATTCCTCGTTGATTTCATCCAGATCATAAATCAGGTCATAAGGCACGCCGGCCTCAGCCAGCAAGACATTCATGTGTCCCGGCATACGACCGGCAACCGGATGAATCGCAAACTTGACGGTAACATCCCGATCAATCAGTTGTTTCGACAGTTCCCAGATTTTGTGCTGCGCCTGCGCAACCGCCATACCATAGCCCGGTACGATAATAACCTTGTTCGCAAATGCCATCATTACACCGGCATCATCTGCATCGATCGGTTTTAGCGCACCCTCAACCTCCTGTTCCGAGGTGCTGCCGCTGGCACCAAACGAGCTGAACAACACATTGGTAATAGGCCGATTCATCGCCCTTGCCATTAACTGGGTCAGCAAGGTTCCGGCAGAACCGACCACCGTACCGGCGATAATCATCGCCGCGTTATTCAGTACGAAGCCTTCCAGCGCCACTGCCAATCCGGTCAGCGCATTAAACAGCGAAATAACCACAGGCATATCGGCACCACCGATAGGCAGCGTCATCATGACTCCGAACACCAGTGCCATCACAAAAAATATTGCGATAACGGTAACATTCGGGTCAACAAATCCGATGTAAACACCACTGACTACGGTAATAGTAAACAAGAACAGGTTGATCATCTGCATCATCGGCAAGCGCACCGCCTTGCGTAACCATCCCTGTAATTTCGCAAACGCAATCAGACTGCCACTGAAAGAGATAGCGCCAATCAATGCACCCAGAACAGCCAGATTCATATGTACGATATTGTGCTCGCCGGTTTTAACCAGCTCGACTGCTGCAATTGCTGCGGCCGCGCCACCACCCATACCGTTATACAATGCAATCATCTGCGGCATATCGGTCATTGCAACACGTTTGCCAGAGACATAGGCGATCACCGAACCCATGATGATGGCCACCAGCATCAGCGCAATATTTTCCAGTTCGGGTATCGCAAAGGTCGCCAGTGTTGCGGCCACCATACCGGCGCCGGCCCAGAGTATGCCGCCACGCGCAGTAGCAGGCGAACTCATACGCTTCAGTCCAAAAATAAACAGGAAGGCGGCGACGAAATAAATAGCCTCGATCAGGTTATCCATTCTTCTTCTCCTTACTGCTCTTGAACATTTCCAGCATGCGCTCGGTGACCACATAACCGCCGACTGCGTTCATCGATGCCAGCAATACGCCGAAAAAGCCGATTGCCTGTTCAGTCGTTGTGTCGGCATGTCCCAGTGCGATCATGGCTCCCACCAGCACAATGCCGTGAACAAAATTGGAACCGGACATCAGCGGTGTATGTAAAATCACCGGAACCCTGCTGATCACTTCATAGCCGGTAAATGCAGCCAGCATGAATATATAGAGTGCTGTAAAACCTTCAATCATGAGGATGCTCCTTGCAGCCGCTCGCGGGTCGGGCCATGTTTGATTTCACCGTCGCGGGTTACGGTACAACCGGCCAGGATTTCATCATCCCAGTCTGGCTTTAATTCGCCGTCACTGATCAGCAGTTGCACCAGGTTATAAAGATTGCGTGAATACATCTCGCTGGCATGGACGGCCAGCATACCCGGCACATGCAGTGGCCCATGGATGGTGACGCCATTATGAACGATAGTCTTGCCCGGTTGTGTCAGCTCACAGTTGCCACCACTCTCGGCGGCCAGATCGATGACCACTGAGCCGGGCAACATACGCTCTACAACGGCGGTATCAATCAATCGCGGTGCTGGCCGGCCCGGCACATGCGCGGTACAGATTACGGCATGCGCTGCGGCAACCGTGTTGCCCATCATCTCGCGTTCCTTGTGTTTTTCAGACTCGGTCAACTCACGTGCATAACCCCCTTCGCTTGATGCATCGACGCCAATCTCAAGAAATTTGCCACCCAGTGATTCCACCTGCTCCTTGGTCACACTGCGTACATCGTAGGCCTCTACTACCGCACCCAGTCGTTTGGCCGTCGCGATCGCCTGCAAACCGGCCACACCGGCACCAATCACAAATACTCTGGATGGGCGTATGGTGCCTGCCGCCGTGGTCAGCATCGGGAAGAACCGGGCGCTCAGATCTGCTGCCATCAGCGCCGCCTTGTAACCGGCAATGGCTGCCTGGGATGACAGGCTGTCCATCGACTGTGCACGCGAGATGCGCGGCACCAGTTCCATCGACAACGCAGTGATGTTGCGATCACGCAGTGCCTTGATGACCTCATCATTTCCATGAGGATGCATATAGCAGATCAGAATGCAGCCTTCGGGCATGAGTGCCACTTCTTCTACAGATGGCGGGGCGACCTTAAGCAGGATCTGAGCGGTTGCACAGGCCTCGGCAGCCGTATCACTGAATTCGATGTCATCGAAATCACTGTCTGGATAAAAACTGCTCACCCCGGCCCCCTTCTCGAGTACCACCTGCACCCCTGCACGACTGAATTTTTCAGCAATAGCCGGCACAATCGCAACCCGATTTTCACCCTCGCTGGTCTCTGTAGTAATCGCCAGGCAAATGGACATGACACTTCTCCGATTTATTCTGTTTACCTTCAATAACCCGCTAAAAACACCACTGATAAAATATATTCATATATTACATATGGATATGTAAATATACCGCTAATCCACGTGGGGCCTTCTTTAATATTTGGGAAATACTTCCCAAATTGGCGGTGCAAATTAGAACATATATTACGCTCATTTCTGCAGTCCACCAAATACCTTACTGTATTTGTATTGTTTTACACGATTTACCCGCAAAAAACGTTGCAAATATCCTTGCAACACGCTTGCTAGCAGGGCTGCAGTCAGGGTATAAATAATACTATTTCATGCAGGACGCGCAGCACATGGAAAATCTGTATCAGCAAGTACTCAGAACCGATATTTCAGGCATGCCTCTGGAATGGATAGGCTATCAGGATGCTGTACGCCTGTATCATGGTGGGCATGTGATCTACGACTTCGGCACACGTCTGTATCATATTCGAGGTGGCATCAATGCCGCTACCGGCCAGCAAAGCAGCATTATTATCAACTCAATTATTGCGACCGAAGGCAATCGTCATGTACTGGAAAAGGCACGCAAGCGTTATACCCCGCCACTGAACAACCCGGCCCTGTTTAAACGCGATGCCCATCTGTGCCTGTACTGTGGCAATAAACATGCTTCGGACAAGCTCTCCCGTGACCATGTGCGACCATTGATTCAGGGCGGTACCGATGCCTGGAATAATGTGGTCACGGCCTGCAAGCGCTGCAATAACCACAAGGCCGGACGCACCCCGGAACAAGCACACATGCAGTTAATCGCGGTACCGTTTACACCGACCCATGCCGAGTACGTGTACTTGCAGGGCCGTCATGTACTGGCCGACCAGATGGAATTTCTGCGAAAGCACTTCCCTCGCAAAAGTTTACTTCATGAACGTTTACAGCTATGTAACACATGAGTTTCTGGGATGAGATCGACCAGGCCATACGCGATGCCAGCGGCGAACAGCTAACCATAACCGACCGCCGTACAGTCGGTGGCGGCAGTATTAATGAAACCTGGCATTTGCATGGCGATACCGGCTCCTGGTTTATCAAACTCAATACGACTGCCAGACTGGACATGTTCGAGGCCGAGGTACGTGGCCTGGAAGAAATGCATCGCACGCAAACGATACGGGTTCCGCAACCACTGGTGACTGGCACCACCGGTGATATCGCCTATCTGGTGCTTGAGTACATCCAGCTGGGTTCGAACATGGACCGGCTACTACTGGGCGAACAACTGGCGGCTCTGCATCGCACCAGCCGTTTGAATTTTGGCTGGGACATTAACAACACTATTGGCTCTACAGCGCAGATCAACACCTCATCCAATAACTGGATCGACTTCTTTGCAGAACATCGGCTCGGCTATCAGTTAAAGCTGGCACAGAGCAATGACCACCTGGGCAAGGTACAGGAGCTGGGTGAACGGGTACTGGAATCTTTCCCGTCCCTGTTTGATACCTATACACCCGTACCTTCCCTGTTACACGGCGACCTGTGGAACGGTAACTGTGCCGGTGATCCGGATGGCCAACCGGTATTGTTTGACCCGGCTATGTACTACGGCGATCGTGAGGCCGACCTGGCCATGACTGAGTTATTTGGTGGTTTTGGTAGTGAGTTTTTCGAGGCCTACCATGCGCAATGGCCTGTTGATCCCGGTTACCCGCAACGCAAAACCCTGTACAACCTGTACCATATTCTGAATCACCTGAACCTGTTTGGTGGTCACTATCGAATGCAGGCCGAACGCATGATGGAATCATTGCTGAGTGAGTTGAAGTAGCATCGCTGAAGGCTGTACATTGCTTACCCGATATGTTGTTTTACAGACGTGCGTTGACAGCGCATAGAATCCCTGCGGGCTTCATTATGCGTACCTCACCCTTACGGATCGAGGCACCCTGTAAGCTCAACGGCAGCGTCCATGCTGCCGATGGTCTGTAAAAAACATATCCGCCAATCAATGTACGCTTTAAAATAGAGCCTAACGCCGGCGTCGCTCCAGGTTTCTGCGCATCTGATGTCGTTGTCCGGGTGACATGCGGCGATAGCGCTCACGTGCGCTACGTCGTTCTGACGGCGACATGTTGCGCCCGCGTTCGCGTACCGCGCGACGTTGCTCCGGCGTCATGCTTTTCCAGTCCTTGCGTATGCCCTTACGCTCCTGGCTGGATAGCCCCCGGAACCATGCCCTGCTTTCGCGGATACGCGTCTGCTCTTGCGCCGGTAACTGGCGAAAACGCCGATAGTTCTCGCGCAGCTGCGCCTTCTTTTCCGGCGACAGTGATTTCCAGTTTTTGAGCCTCAGTTTCATCGCCTGACGTTGCTCAGGATTCATCTGCGACCAGCGTGTAGCCCCTTTTTGTAACCGACGCTGTTGTTCAGGGCCGAATGTTGCCCATTTTCCTTCGAAGCGTTGCAGTATTTTCTGTTCCTGTGAACTGAGTGAATCCCATTCCAGGGCATCCGATTCTGCAAAGGCAGGCTGCCAGATTAACTGGGCCAGAAACAGGAATACAACTGCCCGTAGCAGTGACCAGCGATCGCTGAGCAGACCAGCCCACCCGGCTTTCACTATCGATGATCTGTTTTCAGGACTCGTCATATTCATCTACCGTTGGTTCTTTCAGTTCTTCCTGTTGCAGGATGGCCGGATCTATCCATTGCCCGTCTGCGGTTTCCCAGTCTGCCAGAAATTCAAGCATTTCCAGACCCGGGCTATCATCATCTTTCTGTTCTGCAAAACCCGGCCTGGCACCCGTAACGCTGACCAGTATCATCGTGATATAAAACAGCTGGAACCCGGACGGGCTCACCCGGATTCCCCGGGGTCATCCAGCGCCGCATCACTTAACCACTGATAAAATTCCAGGTCTTCAATCACTTCCAGAGTCTCATTACTGGCCAGTATTTCAAATTCAGATGTGCCCAGCTCACCGTTCAGGTTTACTGGAGCACTGTTAAGCATGATCACTGCCAGGCCCGCCGCGATGGCCGTTGCCAGCCCTCCGGCAGGCCACAGCCAGCCCTGCCATTTTGATGGCTGATTAGATTGTTTGCCCGCATCCCGTGCTGCCTGAACCGCCTGCGCACGCGCCTGTGACAAGGCAGTCAGGGTCTCCTGATCAAGCTGTTCGGCACTGCGATCAAGCAGATCGCTGATGGCCGCCAGATTTTCAGGCAAATCCTGTTTATGATCATCAGGCTTCATACATACTCCTGCAGGCTATCGCGTAAACTGTGCACAGCCCGTGAATAATGTGTCTTGACGCTGCCTGCCGAGCAACCCATCGCTGCGGCGGTAGCCTTTACATCCAGTCCTTCCCATATCCGTAACAGAAACACCTGTTGTTGCCGCAGTGGCAAACGACGTAACGCGCCTTGTAATACGTCCATTGATAATGACTGTATCACCTGCTGCAAGGGATCAACAGCCGCCGGGTCGGCCACTGTGGCCAACGGGTCTTCTCCCGGATTATCTTCATCCTGATGCAACCAGGTGCGCCAGCGGTTACGTACCTTCTGGCGTCTATACCAGTCGCGTATGCGCGACTGCAGGATGCGATAAAAAAGGGGTCGCCACTCATCAGACGGACGGCTGGCGTAACGCCGAACCAGCTCCAGCATGGTGTCCTGAACCAGGTCCAGTGCATCTTCACGGCTGCTGGTGGCCAGTTCGGCCATGCGGAACGCCTTACGTTCCACAGTGGCCAGAAAGCAGTCCAATTCATCTGAGCAATCCAGAATAGCTATCCTTAAACATTAATTATGTCGATTAACACGACGGTTGGTGCGGTCGCCGCATAAGCCGCTGTTAATGAAGTGTATGCCAGCATACCCAGCAAGCCAATGGTCAGTTTATTCATAATAATCTCCAGATACATAAAAGTGTGCTCTCACTTACAAAAAACGCAGTTATACGCAAACGGTTGACATGGATTTTGATAAGATGGCCCTATGAGCAAGCGCGTTATACTGTCAGTTGCCGTCCCGGCCCCCCTGTACCAGAGCTTTGACTACTTACCACCCGGCGGAGTCAACCCTGCCCTACTGCTTCCCGGTAGTCGGCTGGAGGTCCCGTTTGGTCGCCGACACTGTGTCGGCATCCTGTTGTCGGTGAAAACTGACAGTGAGTTCAGCGGCAGTCTCAAGGCTGCAATACGGCTGCTCGATGCCCAGCCAGTACTGGACCTTCTCATGTGCCGGCTACTCGACTGGACAGCTGCTTATTACCATCACCCGATTGGCGAGGTATATGCTGCTGCTCTGCCCGTAAAACTACGCCGTGCAAAATCTGTCGGTGAGAAAAAACAGAGTGTCTGGCAGCTAACAGATGCAGGCCTGCAAGCCGATCCTGATGCACTTAAACGAAGTCCACGCCAACGGGCTATTCTGCTGACGTTGCAGCAGCATCAGAAAAAATCTGATAGCGGTATGAACAGGGAGCAACTCGATCAACTGGGAGGTGACTGGCGCAGTGCCATTAAAAAACTGATCCAGCTCGACTGGGTTTGCAAGTCTACCCGGTTGTCTACGAACACCGCTGCCACCAGTACAGACGGGGCAACTAATACAGAACCCGTAACTGCTGCAACAGACAAACAACTAACGCTAAACAGTCATCAGCAAATGGCCGTGCAATCCATGCAACAGGGACTGGGGCAATTCCAGGTCAGCCTGCTGTACGGGGTAACCGGTAGCGGCAAGACCGAGGTTTACCTGCAAACCATCGCCCGTGTACTGGAACAGGGACAACAGGCACTGGTGCTGGTGCCGGAAATTGGCCTGACACCGCAACTGGTAGCGCGCTTCAGACAACGCTTTGGCCCGATCGTCGATGTGCTGCATTCCGGCCTGAACGACACAGAACGGTTTTCCGGCTGGCAACGTGCCAGCTCGGGACAGGCGCGCATCATTATCGGTACCCGCTCGGCTGTTTTCACTCCTCTGCCAGAACCGGGAATCATTATCGTAGACGAGGAACACGATGGTTCGTTGAAACAAATGGAAGGCCTGCGCTACTCTGCCCGTGATCTGGCCATTATGCGTGCCCGGCTGAGCAATATCCCGGTACTGCTGGGCTCCGCCACACCGTCCCTGGAAAGTTACCATAATGCCAGCCGCGGTCGCTATCGCTTGCTGCACCTTCCCGCACGAGCAGGTGGTGCGCTGCACCCGACCATGCACTTGCTGGATGTGCGCGCCCAGTCTATGGACGAAGGCATCAGCTGGCCGTTACTGCAAAGCATACAAAAACATCTCGACAAGGGCGGCCAGGTATTGCTGTTCCTGAATCGACGTGGTTATGCCCCGACACTGTTATGCCATGACTGTGGCTGGGTGGCACATTGCCAGCGCTGTGACTCGCATATGACTATCCACCACAAGGCACAACGTATCCGTTGCCACCACTGCGGTGCTGAAAACCGCTTGCCCGCTAACTGCCCTGAATGTAACAGTGACGCAATGCGTCCGGTTGGACAGGGTACTGAACGAACCGAAACCGCACTACAAAAACACTTCCCGAACCATCGCATTCTACGCATCGACCGTGATACCACACAAAGACGCGGTCAGATGGATGCATTGCTGAAACAGGCGGAGAGTGGTGAGGCCGACATCCTGATCGGCACACAGTTACTCGCCAAGGGCCATCACTTCCCAAACGTGACGCTGGTCGGTATTCTGAATAGTGATCAGGGCCTGTTCAGTGTTGATTTTCGTGCATCGGAACGCATGGCCCAGCAGGTATTGCAGGTTGCCGGGCGTGCCGGGCGTGCTGACAAGCCGGGTGAGGTCATCATCCAGACCCATAGCCCTGAACATCCATTACTGCACACTCTGGTACAACAGGATTATGACCAGATTGCCCGCACCCTGCTGCAGGAGCGCGAAGAGGTTAAGTTACCTCCCTACTCTCACATCGCGCTGTTACGTGCCGAGGCAACCCAGGCAGAACATCCTCAAACCTTTCTTCAACAGGCCGCAAAAGAAATTGCTGGCTACACCAACAAGGTCGAAACTTTTGGTCCGGTTCCTGCACCGATGGAACGACGCGCCGGACGTTATCGTTACCAGTTGCTGATACAGGCCGATGAGCGCAACAGTCTGCATAACCTGCTCAATGCCGTTATTCCGAAGCTGAGTACACTCACACCGGCCAAACGGGTAAGGTGGTCGCTGGATATTGATCCGGTAGACAGTTACTGATAAAAATCATTTTTCAACCCTTAAGATTATTACCCGACTGCCGATATCATTAGATAGCGTTCTTTATTTATCAGAAGAACGTAAGCATTATTGATCTGCCGCAATGACAATGTGCACATTCTTTGATGGCATGCCTGTACACGCAAATCTCGATATTTAATACTTTAAATTACTGGGGAACATCATAATTATGAAAAAAATTCTGGTACTAATCGCAACAGGCTTGTTACTTACTGGCTGCGCTACCATTTCTGAACAATATAATCAGATGGAACAAATGAGAACCTATACCTTTGACAAGTCACCAGAGGCGCTTTATGCGAGTGCAGAAAAGTCATTCGAAAATGACAAACTGCCGCTGACCTCTACCGGCGTTAACACGGGTGTATCGACATGGAGAACCGCCTATATAAGCCAGGGCTCGCTTACCCATACAGCAAAGGTTCGTTACTCTGTCTCGACCAGTTCGGCAGGTGGCGGCAAGTCCATAGTCCGTGTTCAGAAAGAAACCGTACCGGTCAAACTGGCCAACGGACATATTGGGGGAACTCTGGGAACCGAGATGCTCACGCCTACGACGATCAGGCATATCCCGTCCGAATACAGAATCCTTGAATTTATAGACCCTGCTGCTGCAGCCAGTTTGGGAACCAGCGTAGCTAAAAAATAGACCTGTGTTATCGCCCCGGGCTTGACCCCGGGGCGATAACGGTACGGCTTTTATTCTACAGACAAGCCGACAACTATTCTCTTGCACTAATTAGAATAACGCTATCTCTGAGCCGGTTCATAACCAGTTCGACATACAAATCCATAACTATATTATGGCTGTATCGTATTGTTTTGCGCCGGAACTAGCAGCGAGTCTTACAGTCTAATCATTACCCAACCATATAATCATGCCCGGGCAACGTTATACCTGTATTCCTTAATGATGGAGGATATATCATGAACCGCATATTCTATTCGTTATTGTTACCCCTGTTCATGCTGACAAACCCATCTGCTTCAGCTGCAGGCCTGAGCGACGAATCAAGCACCAACAGTCAAATCGGGTCGGACACAAATGGTTCGCTTATTGTGGCCAGCACCTATTCCGGCAGACGAGCTGACTCCTTGGCTCAACAGCGTTTGCGTCAGAATAACCGCGCTCAAAACACGCGTGCTGAGTTCTCGGCATTTGAGACAGAACAGAAAGCCACCACGACACAGGGCCGGCAACACCACCGCTATGGCGGACGTGCCCATGATCGTCCCCGTACGCAACATTGATGTTTTACAGACCGTGAGAAATGACGGCAGAAAGCTGAGTGGCCTGCTTCTTATCCCAGGCCTCGGTAACTGCGCCCTGCGTTACCCTACCGACCACATCCATGTAACCGTCTCCCTGAGGGAGAGAGGTTAGCCGAATGCATACCTGGCCCGGATTGAGCGTGGGAACCAGGATGCTCTACAACATTTACTTCAGGAAAGCACCTGTGAAATACAGGTATGTACCTGATCCGGATCCACCGGCTTGGTTAAAAAATCGACTGCGCCCAGAGCCAGGCCTTTCTCCTTGTCTTCTGCCGTATCGGCGCCGGTAACAAACACAACCGGTATTGCACGGGTTGCGCCACTGGCCTTTAACTGACGACACACTTCAAATCCATCCATTTCCGGCATTAGTATATCCAAAAGGATGATATCGGGAGGGTTGTCCGATGAGGCAATCTTCAGCGCCTTTTCGCCGCTGGTGGCGGCCTTGACCTTGTACTGCTGCTTAAGGATCGCACTCAGTACCTGAATGTTGGCTGGCGCATCATCCACTACCAGCACCACCTTTTTTGGATTGTCCTCAGCCATGATCGTTTACCTTGTTACTTTCTCAGGTTCTGTACTTTTCCAGATTATGAACAAGACTGTCCAGAACCTCTTTTGACTGTTCAAAATCATATTCGCCAAGCAGTTTTTCCAGTCGTGATAGTTCGGGAATCGCGTTTACCCCTGCTACCTGACTTTTAATCGTATCGAGCATATCAACTGCATCGGAATCATCTTCCTCAATCAGTTGCTTTAGCTCCTGTAATAATGGTTTAAGGGATTTTATATCGACTCCATCATGGCTGCTCTCGACTACTTCTCCATTCGGTCGATCCAGTACTGACAACGTAGCCATAAGGACGGACATTGTCGCCCTGACTGTCGCCAGCAAGTCTTCGCTGGCTAAACCCTGTTTAATCGCTGCCTCCAGCCTGCCTGCCTGTTCCTGAATGGTTTCCGCACCGATATTGGCAGCCACACCCTTGAGCGTATGCGCATGACGTTCAGCAGATTTGTGATCACCCTCATTCAACGCCAGCTGGATTCGTTCTGCGGCGTTAGATTGACTGTCTCGAAACTTGATCAGAATATTGCGATACAATCGGGCATTTCCTGCCACACGTGCAAGGCCGGCACAGGTATCGATCCCCGTTAACTCAGGTAGTGCCGGGACAGTTTCAACAGCCGCTGTTTGCTGCACATCATAATGACGGCGCGACTCGGCAACGGGCCTGGTGAACAATTCAGGTACTGTGACCCATTTCTTCAGCACCGCGAACATATCTGCAACGTCTATTGGCTTGGCGATATGGTCGTTCATGCCGGATTCTATAGCCTTTTCCCTGTCACTGGCCATCGCATTAGCCGTCATCGCTATGATGGGCAACTCGCTATACTGGCTGTACTTGCGAATTTCACGTGTAGCTTCGTAACCATCCATAACCGGCATCTGGATATCCATCAACACGCCGTCATAGTCATTTTGTTTTACAGCTGCAACGGCCTGTTCGCCATTTTCGGCAATACTCACCTGTATACCACTCTGCTCCAGCAGCTCCCTGGCGACCTGCTGGTTAATTTCATTATCTTCTACCAGCAACAACCGGGCACCGGCCAGACCTGTCTCACTCACCGAATCCGTATCCACTCCTGCGCCGTTCCAATCTTGATCCAGATAAAATGCTTCAACAATGCTATCCAGCAGTGTTGAATCACTCACCGGCTTGACCAGGCAACCCTCAAGCCCTTCTTTTTGTGACTCACGCAGCAGTTCTTCTCGCCCATACGATGAAACGATGATCACCGCAGGAATATTAACCAGTCCCGGATGTTGTTTTATCCTGCGACTTGCTTCAATCCCGTCCATACCACCTGGCATGTGCCAGTCCATCAGCACCAGTCGATAGGGGTCTTCTGTTGATGCCCGCTCCAGCTCAAAAATAGCCTCTTCGCCAGACGAGACCATACTATACTCAAACTGAAATGCCTCCAGGTATCTTGCCAGTATTTCGCGTGATGCCGGATTATCATCAACAATCAGTATTTTCATTTGATTGAGTGAATCAGGCATCACCCGTGACTTTCTTTCTTTTGCCTTACCCAATCCAAATTCTGCAACAAACCAGAACTGACTGCCCTTGCCGGCTTCACTATCGACACCAATCTCACCACCCATCATTTCGACCAGGCGCTTGCTGATTGTTAGCCCGAGTCCGGTACCACCATATTGACGTGAGGTGGACGTGTCGGCCTGTGAAAATGCCTTGAACAGCTTGTTCTTTTGTACTGCCGTCATGCCTATACCGGTATCGGATACGACAAAACGTAAACTGACCTTGTTGTCTGACCGGCTTGCCTCCTCGATGCTTAATTTGATTTCACCCTGTTTGGTAAACTTCACAGCGTTGTTGACCAGGTTTAGCAAAATCTGGCCCAACCGCAGCGGATCACCTGTCAGGTTAAACGGCAGGCTTAAAGGGAAATCAATCAGGAATTCGAGGCCACTTTCACCGGCCTTGACACCGGCAACCTCTGAAAGGTTATCCAGCACATCACGTAAGTCAAAGTCGATATTTTCCATATCCAGCTTGTCAGCTTCGATCTTGGAAAAATCAAGAATATCATTAATAATGCCGAGTAGATTCTGGGCTGCACGATAACTCTTCTGCATGTAATCGCGTTGCCGGTTGTTCAAGTCTGTCTTCAAAGCCAGGTGTGTCAGACCAATGATCGCATTCATTGGTGTACGTATCTCATGACTCATGTTGGCCAGAAAGTCACTCTTTGCGTGTGTGGCTGCCAGTGCCCGTTCGCGTGCATCCACCAGATCCATCTGTATGCGCTTACGTTCACTGATCTCTCTGCCCAATCGCCGATTCGCAATCAACACAAAGGTCACGATCAGTAACACACCAATAACAAACGGCGCCACCCAGATCAGCACACTGCGCCAGTCCAGCCCGTGTGGTATCCACTGCTCCTGAATATTATTCAGTGACTCTTGCGGTATGGCAGCAAGCCCGGTATTGATCAGTTGCAGAAGTTGGTCGTTCCCTTTCTGCACCGCTGCATAAAGTTTGTTGCTGTACAGCACATCGCCATGCTGGACAGAGCCAACCAGTCCCAGGCGGTTGAGTACCGCCGTCATCTGCGGCACCTCTGTTACCACGGCTGTTACCTGTTCTCTTAACAACGCAGTAAGCAGCTCATCAATATCTTCAAACTCTGTTATCTGTATATCAGGGTGATTCAGTTTTATCTCGGTGGCCTGATAGGAACCCTTGATCAACCCGACACGCTGGCCGTTAAGCTCGCGCATGTCTGATAACGCTGTTTTACTGGATTTGAAATACAGCGCGCTTTCTATCTCGTAAAAGCTGTCAGAAAAATCCAGCCAGGTCTCACGCTGCTGATCCCTGAACAATCCGGACTGAATATCGGCTTCACCTGACCTGATCGCCACCAGACTATCAGTCCAGCTACTGGCACGAAAACGCACCGGCTTACCCACTCTGTCAGCCCACTCCCGCCACAGGTCTACCAGGTAACCTACTGGTTTGCCATCAACACTGATGGTCGAAAATGGCGCGTAGTTATTCGAAATTGCGACAATGATCGCGTCAGATGCCTCGCCCGGTGTACCCGATACCCAGCGCCGGGTTATTTTCTTCTTCTCATCAGCCGATATCAGATTCATGCCCCGATTAATCAGCTCAAGCATCTCTGCATTACCTTCAGCCGATGCCACGTGCCAGTTATTCTGATACAACGGTGCTGAGCGCTCATATTTGAATTTGGCCAGCAAGCCAGCTTGTGCCAGATAAAAAAGCCCGGTAGCCGTATCGGCTGCAAATACCTTCAGTTCACCGGATTTTAGCTGTGCCATAATTTCTTCGTAACCAGGCAAGCCAACTATCGCGTCGGGTTGTACTCTTTTTTTCAGATAGCCTTCGACAAAATCCCCGGCCAGCACACCTATCCGGTATGCCGATAATTTTCTGATGTCTTCAGGTATCTCTACCGATTTATGATAGAACACGTGGGTATCTGTTTTAGTCAGCGCAACGCCGTAATCGAGAAACTTGTCCCTGGCCTTGTTAAAAAATAACCCGGCATGCGCATCAGCCTTGCCATCACGCGTCATTGTCAACGTCTTGTTCCAGGGTGCCTCAATAAACTTTACGGCTATCCCGGTTTTTTCGGACCAAAGCTTCCAGTGATCAATAATAATTCCATTTGGTTTACCCTGATCGTCTGTGTACTGAAAGGGGACGCTGTCCACACTGTATACAACAGTGATTTCCTGCGGTGCGGCAGCAGCAAGGCTGGTGGCAAACCAGCCTACCAGCAAAAATACTGTTACGCGTATTGTTCGATTTATCAAATCGTTTATTGCCATTATCTAGTTGTTACAGAGTCGCTCACTCATGCAGACGTCTTACACTGACTACACTGAAATCATCGGCCATCGGGTGTGCAAAAATTTTCTCGAATTTGTCAATCAGGTTGTCAAACAGCTGCTCGGGGGGATCAATAATCAGGTGTTCCTGTATCAGTTCGTACAGTGGCTCGTCTCCCAGCCGGTCACCTTTTTTGGTCTTGCCTTCATTGACCGCATCGCTATACAGCAGCAGCATAGATCCTGTCGGGAAGTCTACTACGAGATTTTTATATTCAGAATCATCAAACATACCAACAGGCAGACCTTCACCATTACCGATATGCATCGCTCCACGGTCTGGCTGTAATATTAATGGACTGGGGGTGCCTGCAGAGGCATAAGTCAGGGTGTCTTTTGCACAATCGATCAGACCGAAAAACATGGTGGCGTACTGGCCCATGGGCAGCAGCTCATTCAGCTGGCTGTTGATCACCTTCAGGAATTCAGCCGGGTTTTCGTCGGGTGCAACACCACTGTTTAGTACCGTATGCAGACGGAAGGTATTAATGGCTGCATTAATGCCATGTCCGGAAAAGTCGACGATCAATACTACAAAACGATCTTCGTCCAGATCCTTGATGCCCCAGAAGTCACCACCCAGTTCTGAACAGGGTACAATTTTTGATTGTATCGACAACCTATGGCTGGCTGCAATTTCTTCAACCACACCGGGATCGGGTAGCAACACAACCTGGCTGGCACTGGCGCTGGCCAGTTCGGCAGCGACACGCTCGCGATACTCTTCCAGTTCATCAGATAACTGCCTGAGCTTGTTACGTTGCCCGATCAGTGCCAGGTGGTTACGTACTCTGGCCATTACAATAAGAGGACTAAAGGGTTTGGTTATAAAATCGATCGCACCCGCAGCAAAGCCATCTGCCTCATCCTGCTCTGCATCCCTGGCTGTAACAAAAATAACCGGAATATTCTGGGTCGCCGGGTCCTGTTTGAGGCGTTTACACACCTCGTAGCCATCCATTTCCGGCATCATGATATCCAGCAGAATCAGGTCCGGCGGTTTGTCCGAGCGGGCTATTTTCAGCGCGCGTTCACCACTGGTGGCAGCTTTTACTTTGTAGGAAGGTTGGAGTATGGCGCTCAGAACCTGGATATTTTCCGGAGCATCGTCCACAACCAGTACAGTCCGCCTTGGCATTTCCGTATTCAAAATACGCGTCCCACGTTACCCGATGGCCTCTTCTATTTTATCAAGAAGCGTCAA
>ENA-ORDP01000489-ORDP01000489.1-marine-sediment-metagenome-genome-assembly--contig:-NODE-489-length-25756-cov-2.730283_pt1 | contig 25756 bp, 24 predicted proteins | sample MGYA00248627_ERZ508539 | MGnify/ENA primary metagenome ERZ508539 (study PRJEB26208, sample SAMN05571518) | marine sediment metagenome | biome: deep sea; feature: Hydrothermal vent; material... | reverse complement strand
AAAAAGCTCGCTGGGAGGCTTATTAAACTCCTGTAGGAATCGCTCTTTTATTGTCTCACAGGGAACGGGTGGCACACGATCCTGTAAAGCCTCCAGGATATGGGCTATATCAGGATAAAATAGGTTGCTCATCACCCCCATAAACTGTCCCAGCTTGATGAATATCCCTCTCAGACGAAATATATACTGCTTCATCCGGTGGGCTACAAAGAGGTTCACCTTTATGAGTAATTTGTCGTACCAGTGTTCAGGGATCAAGCGTCTGAGGGTGAACAGGACGATGTAGAGTAGAATAATCCTGAGGGCGAATAAAAAAGAACGAATAAACCTAAAGTATTTAATCAATTAGATTATCATTCTCCTTCTTTTCCCTTTTTCTTACTGACCTGAAGGGTGAGGTCCTCGATTTTCCTGGATAGGTCATCCAATCGTTTATTTTGTTCATCAAACTTCTTTGAGAATGGGCTTAAGGTCTCCTTGACTTGATCAAAGCCCTTCTCCACCGTGTCATAGATGTCTTTAGCCGCTGAAAACCGTCCATTATGAGCCTTTTCGCCAGCCTCCGCGTATTGGTCTATTTCAGTTTTCACTTTCTCAATAACGGAATCTGCAATCCCCACACCCACCATATACATTTTTCTTAACGTTTCAGTCATAGGATCTCCTCAATATATATTTGCTAGTGACAACCACCTGTAGGGGCGACCCGCCGGGTCGCCCCTACAGGTGGTTGCCGCAATTAGTCGTTGTCGTCCACACTATCCAGGACTCGAACAATGTCTCTTGTCCCGTCCATATTAAGATCAATCGCAAGAGGAGTGGATAAAGTCTTGCCCTGTGGATTTTTAACTATTTCAATACTGGGTCGGGATGTTATATCACTATCTTTAGCAACAACCTTGGCAACCTCCTTGGTATTCAGAAGGACATAGGCTCCAACCTCAAAGTAGGAGCTCTCTTTCATTAAAACGCCCATACTACTAGCAAATTGGTGGGCCATCTCAGGTTTAAAATGACTCCCCGAGTCTCGGAGTATTATTTTCAGGGATTCTTTTGGAGAGACTGCTTTTCTATAGGCCAGTGTAGAGGTCAGGGTGTCATAAATCTCAGCAATAGCCACCACATAAATGCCATCGTCAATCTGGGTATCTTTAAAGCCAAAGGGATAACCTGTTCCATCGAACTTCTCGTGATGGAGTAAGACAATCTTTTTGACCATTTCACTGATCTGAGAGCTAGCTTTTAGCATCTCATAACCATATCTTGGATGGTTTCTCATGGTTTTAAGATCTTTTTCATTGAGTGAGCCTTGTTTATGGAGAAGATCGAAGGGCATTCTGATCTTGCCAATATCATGGAGAAAGCCGCCTAGGCCAATATCTTTAACTAGTTCTTCATCCAGTTTCATTTTTCTGGCAAAAACCATGGCAATAATCCCCACATTGAGGCCATGGGTATAGGTGAAGTCGTCAAAAGATTGAATATCCAGAAGATTCACGATCTCAGTGTTGCTTGCGTCTAAATCCTTCACAATATCTTCAATGACTCCTTTGGTTTCATCCATATCTACATTTTCTTGTTGTTCCAGATTGCCTAAAAGCTTTTCCATAGCCCCCAGGGCTTTTTGTTGGGTGTTTATCTGGATACTGCGAGGGCCATTGTATACATTTTTTGTAAGAAGTTCTTTTAGGTTTTTACTATATCTTAGATTATCGATGTCTCTAAGCTTTGAGTAGTAAATCCTTTCTCTATTTGAACTGATAAGCCTATCGATGTCTTCTTGTGTGAAAGCAGTATATGGGGGAAGAACTTCATTTCCTGCGTCATCAAAAGTGGGGCAATTAAGGACTGTGCCAGCCTTTAAATGTTTAACATTGATTTGAACCTTATCTCCAAGATCCTGGTAGGCCTGTTCCATAAGTAACTCCCCTATAATAGGTTTATCAAATTATAATTTTCTAACTTGGCAAATTATTATTTTGTATAGAAAACTAACACTTAATGAATAAAAAATATAACGATTTACAGGAAATAGTCACTATAAAATTATAATTTCTCTACAAACTATGGTAGGATCATCTAAATCTTGTTTTTTTTCTATAAAATTGACTTGACAAATGGAATCATTGGAAATATCTTTACAGGGCTCATTAACTCGTTAATGATTCTTAATATTAAAATGATAAACCATTAGGAGGCTAAATTGAACAAAATCATGAGTTTTATGATGATGATAATCTTGACATCCGTCATTTCCTGCGATAAAAAAAAGACTTCCCATCCCAAAGACAATGGGACTCACACAAGCGACAAGGGCCATCAGAATAAAGGGCATACAAAAAAGGCTCATTGGTCCTATGAGGGGGACAATGGACCCAGTCACTGGGGGACATTAGCCAAAATGTTTACCATGTGTTCTAAAGGGAGGCAGCAATCTCCCATTGATGTCACTGGAGCCACTGATTCACCCAGTCTTCCCAGTCTCGAGTTTAATTATAAGGCCACGCCTCTAAAGATCAAGAATAATGGTCACACTGTCCAGTTGGACTATCAAGAGGGCAGTTACCTGAAAATCGGTGATCAGACCTATCAGCTGCTCCAATTCCACTTTCATTCTCCCAGTGAGCATACGTTAAACGGTAAATCCTTTGCTATGGAAGCCCATCTTGTGCATCGGAATAAGCTGGGTCAATTGGCTGTGGTAGGTCTTTTCATAAAAAAGGGAGCTGAAAATCCTTTTATCAAGAAGCTCTGGAAGCATTTGCCTAAGACAAAAGGCGTAGTCAATGAGGCAAAAGACCTTGTCAATGTATTAAACGCGTTACCTAAAAAGAAATCCTATTACAGTTATTCGGGATCCTTAACCACGCCGCCTTGCAGCGAAGGGGTGAAGTGGATGATTTTGGAGACACCTATGGAGCTTTCAGAACAACAAATTGCGGCCTTCAAAGCTGTTTTTTCTGGTACAGCCCGACCTGTTCAGCCACTGAACAAGCGAAAATTAGTCCTTAAGAAATAAGGATAACAGGATCTGGAAACGTTGAACAGAACTAATGTTGCAGGGGCGACCCGCCGGGTCGCCCCTGCAACATGCTGTTAAATAGTTAATTAGTATGTGTATAATTGGATGAAGACCATCTATTCAGCAAATACCCTGGATTGACCATCCATTTTTGAGATAGATAAAGAAATGAAATAAAAGCATCTTTTACTTGATTTATCAATAAAAATTGATATACTTTTAATACTAGCTATAGGTTTAACAATGACAACCTGACGGAGAAACCGGGTAGATATTGTCCTGTAGTGCTATAGCGAGGCGTAATAGGGATTCATAAAAATAAGTAATGATATACAAGGTCTTTAACGTGTCACCCTGACAAGTTAAAATGACTTGAGTATATGTTATAGTTTAAGGAAGCGGCAGCCCATGGCTCATGATAATAAAAGGAAATTTGAACGTTTAAGCGCATTTTGGAAGGTCTATCGTGATGAAATTTCCTGGGGCTATCTCATTGACTTGAGCAAGACAGGTGTTCGTGTTTGGCTCAATAAAGAAGAAAAAGTGAATGAGAATGAGTTTTCCATTCGTATCAACCCTCCCAAAGAGCTTAATTTGGACTCCATCGATTTGGCTATCCAGCAAGTCTGGATGAATCCCAATAAAAGTCAACGGTTTATTGAAATTGGTTGTCAATTCCAAAGCCTGAGTGGATCGCAAAAAAAACAACTGGATCAACTCATCTTGTTTTTCAAGAGATATAATGCAAAAGAAGAAGCCTTGCCGTAAAAGTCCTTGCGTTGTTCACCTTGGCGAAATTAATCTTTACCTCCTCTTCATAAGACTCTAAAAGGGTCTATTAAACTTTTTGGTAGTGAGAAACTAAGATGACAGTTATTGCTAAAGGTTTTACCACTACTTATTTAATAAACGTAACATCGCAGATATTACTTTTCCTTAAAATGTGTTATATTAATATTATAAGAATTATCGTTTATTTAACGATCCGACTATCGTTATCTTCTAGTTTACCGACTAGATGTCCGAAGCAACTGAGACGATCCCTTTAGAAAGAGAAAACAGCTAAATTATGAAGAAGACAGTTTTTATATTCACTTTAATAATATTCATCTTCCTGAATACAGGCTATACTTTTTCACCCACCCATAAAGATATTGTGGGACAATGGATTCTGTTGGGGAAAAAAGTCATACTGAATGGAGACACCCTGTGGAACTACTCTAAGGCTCAAGAGTACTTTAAGTTTCATGAAAATGGTCTCTTAACCCTATCCCATAATAAACGAATCACCCATCGCTTTCGTTGGAGGCTTGAAGAGGGGCAACTTCTTCTCAAGAGTAGCCTGTCGAAGCATACGGGTCAAGTGAATATCAGATATGTACAGGATATACCCTATTATATGACGTTTAGTGAGTTCGACAAAGGGAAGCGGTTCTTTGTCATCACATCCCTACGCCGTGACATGACCCCTTACGTCCTCATAGCCGCCGAATCGGACGATACAACCTTGCTTATAAGTGCTATAGAACTCGGTGGAGACATCAATGCCGTTGACCCCAAAGGAAACACACCTCTTCATATAGCGGCCAGTCATGGTAATGTGGAGAGTGTCCGCTTTTTAGCTAAACGAGTCAAGAACTTAAACCGTAAAAACAATAATGATCGGTCTGCCTTGCATTTGGCAGCGTTCAGGGGGAGCGTGCCAGTTGTCAAGGTGCTCATTGGGAAAAAAGTCCGGCTCAATGAGAGGGATACTCAAAAAAATACTCCTGTCATGTTGAGTGATAGGGAAAAACATTATAAAGTCTCTCGGATATTGAGGGAAGCAGGGGCTAGAAAGTCTGGTGAAGTGGAAGACAAGGTGATTAAAGGTCGAGAGACCGATGTGGATGAGATTGTGAGTGAATCAGAGTAAATGGGAGGTCCTATGAAAGTCATCATAAAAGGATTGATCGCTATTTGTATAGTATTGACCCTTCATCCAATGGGATATACTCGTGATATGTCTGTATTTAAAGAGTTTATAAAACCAAAGATCAGAGTATTTCTTGTTGGGAACAAAGATTATGACGGAACGGACATGGATCTACGCTACACAGTTAACGATATTATCGTGTTCAGGCAGATCTTTAAGAAAGTTTTTGATGTGCCAAAAAGTCGGATTCATTATTATGAGGATCTCACACTCTCCAGGTTTATAAAGGTCGCCACCGCCTTTGCCAAGAAGGTCAAGAAAGATGAGTTGGTTGTGATCGTGTACACAGGCCACGGGAACACCAATGGGATGCCTATCTTTGTGGATAAAAGGACGATTTCCCCCAAGAAATACTTTGGTATCGTGAACTCTTTTGACAATGATACGATCCTTATCATGGACTCCTGCTATTCCGGGGCTGAAGGGAGTGAAAGTAATATTCTTACATCCAATGATGTGGATGACACCATCTTGGAACTTAGAGGAGACGGGGATTCCAAGGATAGAAAGCCTCTTAGATACAGGAAGAATGTCCTGAGGATATACAGCAGTTTAGCTAATCAGCAATCCCGTGAAGCCCGGTACAAGAAAATCAAGGGTATCCAGAAACACTTGGGTGACACGTATGATTTCCTGGAAGAGATTGGGTATGACGGGGATGGAAACGGTATTTTCAGCCTTACCTTTGCGTCCTTCTTTGCTGAAGAGGAATTCGATCAGGACAGTTATACTTTTAACAGCCTGAACTCCCATATCAATGATAAGGTGAGTGAGCTAATGGGAGACTCATTCGATGTCCAGAGACCCAAGATTTCACCCCCTAGATCACCTTTCAAGAATAAAAAGAACTTTTTCCTTTTTTCCAGGGACGAAGAGTTTGTCGAAAAACCTTTAACAGTTATCGAAAGACTCTATCTAAAAGGCTTTTATCAGCAAATGTATAAAAAGAACTATCGAAAGGCGATTAAACACTATAAACGCGTTCTGGAGATGGAAGGAGAGTATAAAAGTACCAACATCCTGTTGTCAGAGAGCTATTATCGATTGGCCAGGAAAATTGGCTTCAATGATCCAAATAAAAGTATTCCCTTACTCCAACAGTCCCTGAACTACAACTCCAAATCAATCGTTGCCCTGAACACATTAGGACAGATTTATCAGTATAGGGAGAACTATAAAGATGCCTTATCCTACTATAAAAGAGTCTTGAAGATCGCCAAAGAAAATGAGAACAAGTTCTGGATAAGCAGTGTGAGTAATAACATTGGGACGATTTACGCTAGACAGGGAAAAGATAAAAAGGCTTTAAAGTATTATAAACAATCTCTAAAGATGAGCGAAGAATTGAAGGATATTGCCGGCCAGACCACAGCCAATAACAAGATCGGTGAATTCTATTTCAGGAAAAACAAGACGGATCAAGCCATAAAATACTTCAAAAAGTCGGCAGACGTAAGTCGAAAGGCCAAAGAACCCTATGGTCATGCCACCTCCTTAAATAACATTGGGCAAATATATCTGTATAAAAGAAATCATAGCAAGGCGATAGAGTATTTCACGCGAGCACTAAACATCCTGAGACCTCTTCCACGCAAGCGAGAACGGGCTCTCATCCAGTTAAGCATGGCGTTAGCCTATGAAGAACAGAAAAGATATAGTGAAGCCTTAAGGTATTACAAAAAGTCCCTCTCCATCTATAAAAAGCTGAAGGACAAGCGTGGAATAGCCAGTGGGAACAATGAAATGGCCATGATCCATTTCAAAATGAAGCACTCATCCAAAGCTTTAGCCTATCTAGGGAAGTCCTATAAGATAAGAAAAAAGCTGAAAGATAATGTGGGACTGGCTGAAATTGAGGTTTTACGAGGTATTATTTACAACAACCTGAAAAAGTATGATCAATCCGCCAAACACTATAACAGGGCTCAAAAGATATACATCAAGATGGACTATCAGCCTGGGGTAATCCGTGTCAAGGTGAACTTGATGGAAGTCTACAGCAATATTGCCAAAAGGAGTATTAAAAAGAGAAAGTATAAAAAAACGATTAAATACTCCAAAAAAGCCCTGGTTCTCTATGAGCTGGCTGGCGATGAGATATCGATTGGCAGAACCTATAGTAACATTGGTTTTGCCTATTTTAAGATGAAAAAGTATAAAAAGTCCTTGCAAAATCTGGAAATTGGTTTAAGCTATAGTAGAAAGCTGGAGGATGAGAATGGCGCTCGTTTGGCTCTTGGATATATCGCCAGGGTGTCCAACGACTTGGGAGTCCGTCACGCTGAGGATGAAGAGTATGAGGAAGCCTTGAGCTACTTGCAAAGGGCTTTGGAGGTGAGGCGGGAATTGAAGTATACCAAGAGTGCGGCTGGAACAGCCCAAAATATTGCTGTTGTCTATAATAATATGGAGGAAGAAGATCAGGCGATCAAGTACTATAAAATCGCTGTGGGCCTTTATAAGAAAGCGAATGCCTATAACAGGCTTCCTGAAATCTATTTCGATATTGCCAGCTTTCACTATGAAAGTGAGGATTATAAAAAGGCGAGTAAAAACTTTAAACTAGCCATAAGGTATTACAATAGAGTAAATAAAAGAGGCAAAGGTCTTAGGGAAACCCGAAAATATCTGGCTTTTACGTCCAATAATCTGGGAGATGAGTCTTTAAACGAAGAGAATTATCGAAAAGCCCTTAAATATTATAAGCAATCGATTAAACAATTGAGTTACATTGGCTTGAAGGGCAAAGTCCTGGAAAAGGCCTACGAGGGAGCGGCTCTGTCTTGTTGGAAATTAGATAAGTTACAGCGAGCTATTACCTATCAGAAGAAGCTGTTGGCTTTGCTGAAGAAGGGATCCAGGAAATATAAAGCCCATAAAAAAAACTTGAGGGTGATGGAAGAAGAATATAAAAACAGATAGAAGTATCTAATGAGACGGCCTGTAGGGGCGACCCGCCGGGTCGCCCCTACAGGTGGTTAGAAAAACACGTTTTATTTTATCAATCAATACCTGAAATTGATAGCAGTCAATTGGAGATCTGAGAATGAAAAAAGTAATGACTTATTTAGCGATTGTGGGACTATTAGTCCCATTGATACTGTCCAGTGGATGTGGTGATGACGTCACCATTGAGTCCAACACGTATTATGAAGATTTGGTGGCCAAAGGATGGCGTCTGCTCCAAAGATGGGATTTCTATAACGAATTGGATGGGTGGAACCACAAAACGATCACCAGAAAGAATAGCGGGGGGTTTGTTAAGGTGGAGAACGGTGTCCTGGAGTTCGGTTTCAGCAAGAATGGGGGGATAGTCTTTTTTCAGAACAAGGTAAAATCCAAACCTAAAACGAGTTATATGATTGTCGCTCGCATCAAGACTCTCAACCCATTTCGGGCGATGGTGGGATTCTTTTCCCCGGATCAGAAAGACAAAGCAAGCGGCCAGTATTGGCTGAGGGGGGCTGTACGGGTTCGACACAGCGATTGGCAGATTGTCAAGTCGATTTTAAGTCTGGATCCCAATTCCGGGGTGAAGAAGCCGAGAAGGTTATATCCTGCCATACAAAACATTTCCCGACATGATTATACCTACGTTGACTGGGTGGAGCTTTGGGTTTACCCAAAACAAAAAAGATAATGATGATAGGCATTCATTTAGAAATACTTAGTAATGAAAGAATTAGAGAATAAACGATAAAAAGGGATGATTATGAGAAAAATATTAGTACTCCTGGTTTTCATATGTCTTTTGCTGTCCAGCCACACAGGTTATGGACTCCTCAATGTTGAGATCACTGGGGCTTTTGCCGGGTCGCCTAGCGGCACCAATACCAGTAGAACAGCCAGTACTTTGGGAGCAGGTTTTGGTCTGGCCTTTGATATAGACTATCTGACTAGTTCGATCATGCTCCAATTAAGGACAGACGTATCGTATTTTAATTTTAACCGCTATAAAGGAGATCCTCAAGAAATGTTGCCTATATTTTTTGGGGGACGATTGCTCTTCGGGAATGACAGCATCCCGGACTGGCTGGTGCCTTATGTTGATATGGGGGCTGATTTCAGGGTCAAGAAAGGGTTTGACGGATCGAATTCAACAGAGTTTGGTCTGGTTGCAGGATTAGGAGCCGAGTTTTATATTCATAAAAAGCTTTATGTGGGTCTCAATTTCCGCTATCACTTTTTGGATAATGACTTTTGGACATTGGGGCCTTCTGTAGGTTATAGATTCTGATCCACCGGGTTGTACAATGATTAAATATCTATCAGGCATCCTTCTAGGCATGTTATTATTCCATCAATGTGCTGAAAAAGCCTTCAAGTCTAAGCAAATTGGTAAGTCACCTAAAAGCAGTCACCCCTATGGATTGACAGAGACAACCAGTGCGGGGGATTTGAAGCAGGAAACCTCTCACCCCTATGGCCTGAAAAGCACTAAGGAAGCGAAACGAAAGGCTTCATCCCATCCCTACAACCTGAGATCCACCTCTAAAGCTAATCAACGAAGTGTCTTGTCCGGTCCCTACGGGTTTAAAAATGAGGGTAAAGTATCCGCCAAGGATAGAGCAACTAATAATCATCCCTATGGTCTATCATCCTCTCCTGAAGATAAAAAACTAAGCCACTCCACCCATCCCTACGGCCTCAAAGGCTCAAAAAGAAAGGGTGACAAAAATCCCTACGGTCTTAAGTCAACTTATAAAGAAAAACATCTTACTAAAAGATCTAAACACCCGTATCGCCTACGGGTGATTCCAAAAGATTATCGTCAGGATGTGATTAAAAAGCCTTTTTTCGACTTAAAAGACACTGAAGATGTTGAAGTGCCAAGACTTACAGCCTATATCTCCAACGCTCCCGGAGTGGTGATCCCGGATGATGACTTTCTCCCCTTTTTTGGACCTTATAAAAAACCGGTGATTAGAGCTTATTTAATAGGCAATCAAGATTATCAAGACAAAAAGTATCAATTGAAGTATGTCAAGAACGACATCAAGGTTTTTAGGGAATTGCTGAAACAGGTGTTGGATGTCCCATCCAGCCATATTCATACTATTGAGAACGCTAAACTCAACGACTTTGTAAGCCATTTTAAAGACTTTGTCAAGAAGATCGAGAAAGACGAACTGGTGATAATTTACTACTCAGGTCACAGCGATAATAATGGTATGCCTATATTTACGGATATGCAAACCATCAGCCCCAATTACTTCCACAATATCCTTCTCAAGTCTTTTAAAAATGATACGGCCTTAATCATGGACTCTGCGTATAAATCTAGCCCTGGAGCCAGTGAAAAGAAATCTATCTTTATTGTGGAGCCTGAAATAGGGAGAAAGAGAAACTTTATTAGATTTTATAACTTGAATTATAATACCAAGAAAGAAGGTTATTATAAAAATGACTTATCCTACAAAAGACTCCTCAAACGAACTTACAGTATGTTGGATCAGATGGGTGTTGAGGGGGATGGAAATGGTCTTTTCACTCTTATATTTCTTTCCTTTTTTGCGGACTTCTTCTCATTCGACGAATACGAGTCGGAAGCAAGCTTTGAGACAGTGAACTCCTATATTCAGAGCAAGATATCGTCCTTTGAAGAGGCTGGAGTCGTTCTAAATCGGCCCAAAAAGTATCCTATCGTGGGAAGTCGATTTTTGGTGGATGCGAATAACTTCTTGTTGTTTAAAAACCTGGCTGAAGCACGACTTGGCCTATCCGATGAAGATCGATTTCTGAAAGAGATGTATAAAAAAGCTGTACGCCTACAAAATGAAGGAAAGTATGACTCAGCCGCCAATCTTTTCTTAAGTGTCCTCAGAAAAAGAAAGGGGGCTAATTTTGCCAATACCAAAGCTCGCCTCGCAGAATGCTATCTGGAACTGGGGGATCAGCAGAAAGACGATCCGGATAAGTCCATTAGGGCTTATAAAAGGGCTCTCAGATACGATCCTGATTCGGCAGACGCTTTATACAATCTGGGGAAGGCCTATGAAAAGAAAGGAGATAATGATAAAGCCGCTGGGTATTACAAAAAAGCCGCTGGACTAGGGGTAAATCCCGAACTGACAAGGAAAAGCAAAAGGAAACTCTCTAAGCTGGAGCGTAAAAAAGGGCTGCTTAGAAGTGCTAAAGAAAACATGAGACTTGGCTACATAGCCTATCAAAAGAAAGATTATGAAAAAGCCATTCGTCATTTTAAGAAGGCTGAAAAGGCTTATCGGATTCTTAAGGACTCATTACGGCTCTCCATCGCCCTCAACAATCTTGGCACCTGCTATATTGCACAGGAGAAGTACGATAGGGCTTTTAAATATAGTAAGAAATCACTAAAACTAAAAAAGAAACTAGGGGATGCCGAAGGAATTGCAAACAGTAATAATAATCTGGGTGTTATATATTATCACAGGGGGAAGTATCGGAAAGCCGTCAAGTATTTGCTAAAGGCTCAAAAGACCTATGACGCCATGAATAGACGGGATGCCATTGTGGCAACCTGCCTTTTGAATCTTGCGAATAGCTATCAAAAGCTGGGCGAAATCGATGAAGCCTTGACTTATCTGAGAGAAGGGGTGGAAATGCTAAAAGAAATTAAAGACTCAAGATACAAAGAACAAGAAAAAAGATTGGAAGAGATGGAAAAGTCCTGAAAATGAGTTATATTGTATAACTGGATTAATAAAAATTAAAAACAAACTTAGGGGGGTAACATGTTTACTCAAATCAAATACTGGATGATTCTGTCTTTAGTCGTTTTCGTCGGCTTCACAGCTTCAAACGGTATATTCGCTGATGATCTGGACATCGATGAAGGGACGGTATCCACTTTTGCTTCTAAAAGAGCGGCTGTTAATACGACACCAACAATAGATAGAGACAAGTTTATCGAAAGTCTCCCATCAGGTTATATCCCAACTGATTTAAATATCATTACTTATGATGATGATCAGGGAAAACTTGTCCCACTTTGGAACAACAGTAAGGTTTCTGCCGGCCAGAAGTTTATGATTCACCTTCAAAGCCACTATGAGGAAGATCTTTATTTTTATGCTTTTCGAGTCACAAGAAATAAAAGAGTTAAAAAGATTTTCCCTGTCAATGGAGAGGATGACGAAACAAGAAATCCTATCGAAGAAAGTGTTGAATACAAGGCACCTAGTAGTGATGAGGAATGGCTTAAGTTCGGTAGTAGGTCAGGAAAAGAGAGAATCTATGTATTTATTTCCAAACGACCTATCAGGAAGTTAAACAGAGTTCGTTCCAAAAAGAAATTGGATAAGTTAGTCAAGAAATATCGAAAGAACGAAGAGTATCGTGAGAGATTGGTCCTCGATGAGGTTGAGGTTGAAAAAGAGGATCACCCAGGAAATGTTTATTCAAACGTGGTGGGTTTTGAAAAGGTTTATGCCCAAAGATTTACTGTAGTTATTAGATAATAACTTAAACTCAGTTAGCCCCATATATGCAGAAGAGTGGCTTGGAACTTCATAATGGAGTTTGAGTCACTCTTTGTGCCTAATGGGTTCTTTTATAGGAATTGAGTCATAGACCATTGTCTGTGTTTTAAAAGAAATGCAATGACTGTCTGCTCCAGGGGCTTGATGAATCAAGCTTCTGGAGCAGGCAGTTGGAGACGATTAGTTTAACCACTCAAAGTGAAGGCCATGACATTAGAGTTTATACGTAACTGTAACATATTCCATGATTTTACCACCGAACAAAAGGCTTTTCTTTACAGAATGCTGGAAGAAAAGGTTTATAGGAAAGATGAGGTGATTGTTAGTGAAGGTAATATAGACAAGACTCTCTACTTGATTTTTTCAGGAAGCGTTCGAGTCACCAAGAGAACCGATATAGGGGAAGAGATTGAAATTGCCTTTATCAGTGCAGGGAACTACTTTGGAGAGTTTTCATTGATTGACCATAGACCTCGTTCGGCAAGTGTTGTAGCCTTTGAAGACACGGTGGTTTATCAGCTCAATCTACTGAGCTACACGGAATTATGTCGTCAACATCCCGATGTGGAAGTGAAGATGCTCAAAGGCTTTTTATTGGATACAGTGACCAAATTAAGAAACTTATCGGTGGATACAGCGATCACACAGGGATTGCTTCTCTCTCTTTAGTTTAGTGAAATCCTTTGTAGGGGCGGGGTCCCCCCGCCCCTACAGAGGATTTAGCCAAACCAGTTCAAGAAATCATTTCACAATGGCCTTCAAATAAGACTCCATCCGCAATCTTGAGCTTTGTCGTTTTGATATTGCCATATAATTTGGCACTTTTAAGAAGTTCAACCTTTTGGTCGGCGTGAATATTCCCTCGTAACGTACCCCCCAACTTGACGCTCCCTGCAATGATCTCCCCTTCAATATGGGCTTCACTGCCAATCTCTAAAAAGCCTTTGGTGACTATCTTTCCTTTGAATTTACCATCAATCTTTAAGGGAGAGGTAAAATGGAGTTCGCCGTCGAAGTCAGTATCTGCCGCAAAGGTTGTAACAGGCTTGATTTGGTCGATATCAATATAGGAGGGATCGGGCTTTTCGTTTTTCACACAACCTCTTACTTGGTGGTCATAGTATAGATTCCATCCCAGTCAGCAGGCGGTGGATTCTTGATAAACTCGTTGCAACGCTCAATATACAAATTGGAAGGGCCATCTTTTGGGACCATCTGTAAAACAGTCTCAAAAAGCTCACGGGCTTTTTGGAAATCCCGTTCTCTATAGGTTTTTAAAGCCAAATGGTAGGTGTCTAAAGCTTTTATCTTATTTGTATTTCGTAAGGACATAAGGCCTCGATTTCAGAAAGATTCCTTTATGGAAAAGAAAAAGGGAATCTTTCTGAATTACCCAAAACTTTAACTTATAGTGGCAATGATATCATCGATTTTAACAATCAGATGATCGTCACCGTCCAGTTTGATTTGTGTGCCGGCATATTTATCATATATGACTTTATCCTTAGCTTTCACAGTGATTTCATCAGAATCACCAACGGCTATAATAGTACCTTCTTGTGTTTTTTCTTGTGCCGAAGCAGGTATGAAAATTCCACCGGATGATTTTTCCTCACCCATTGATACTTTTAAAAGAACTCGACTGCCCAAGGGCTTAACATTCATATTTCCTTTTCCTCCAGAAACTTGTCTAGCATATTTTCCTACGCAATAATAATAAAAAGACAGCTAAAAGTCAATCATCAACCCTATAAAATAAGACTATTTCGTATCATTCTTTAGTAGTGCAACTAATAAAGACGGGTTTATTTAGCTCCCTCTAGGGGCAATCACGTGTCTGCCTGATCCAAAACGTCCTGCAGGAACCAGAAGGATGAATACCGCCTATCCGTATGGGTTCAACATGTTGAACCCATACGGATAGGTAGTGAAAGGGCGAATACGTGGGCTTCCCCCTGGAGAGACAAGACAGATCAGAACGATATTTTTTTAAGCTTCTTCATAAAGAGTCTACCGATTCCCTTCATGAGAGACTCACTGCGATAAGTGAACTTTAAGGTCATCCGATGGGTTTTTGAATCCATTCCAATGACTTCAGCTTTAGTGACCAGTATTTTACCTAAAATACTCAAGTTCACTCGCTCTAATTTATCGCCCACTGCAAAGTTATACATCTCTCCTTCAATGGCTTTCGACAGGTCAATCACAACTTCCAGGGGGCTAATGGTAAAACCATCTCCTTCAATAATTTGATCTTCCGACAAATAGATTCTTACATGGATTGGGTCATCTTCACCTAGAAGGACTTTTAAATGACTTCTTTGGGAATAATAGGTGTCGGACTCGTTGATATCGTTGACAAGATATTTGGATATTTCCTTATAATGCCTGTTTTTATCGTAAGATCCCTTAACCCAGCCCTTTTCACTAAGTGCTTCCATATTATCGCGAGAACTATGTCCATAAAATACATATAAATGGGACTCGCTGTGATTTCCATTTTTTACTTTCTCCAGAAAATTGAGCCAATTGCGAGTATCAAAATCCAGATCGATGAGTAAGTGAGATATTTTATACTGATTGTAGAGAACCTCAGCCTCTTCAGGGCTAGTGGCTTTGTAGAGGGCGATGCCATTGGCGATAATCCTGGGAATAAAGAAATCAGCCATTTGATTGCTGATATTGCACATAAGTGCCCGAGCCCTTTTTTCTATGTCACAAAGGAACAGGGAGACTTCAGCATTTGCATGCCTTTTCCCGGACTTTAGTTGCGGGATGTCTTCCATAACCTGATCGTTTTCGTTTTCAACCGGCTTGATGGGGTCTTTAACATAATAAAGTTTTTCGCAACCCTGATTTCGGAGATTTTCTATATCTTCTTTTGTGAAAGGATCATTGGCTGGTTTAATTTTATTGCCCTGCTCATCAAAGGTCTCTCCTGCAAGACGTGAGCCGGGAGACATAAACTTCAACTGGACTTCATATCTTTTGAATTTATCCTCAGCCATTCTATTATTCCTTAAACTCCATAACTTTACAGGTTCCCTACAATCTGAATCCTGTAATTGGCTGGACATTATTGCCCGTTGTGATTATCGTTAGTAATATAAGTAAATATATAAATTAAACTACATTTTTTCAACATTTTCTAAGCCTTTAGTATCCATCTGCGTTTTAAACCGTTCACTTAAACTTTTTAAGTATTCCACAAACTTTTTATTCAAGTGAGTGAAATCAGATAAACTTTCAACGTTACCAGCAATAGACTCGGAGTGTTTGACCTGCTCCTGGAGAGACTCTGTGATGTTTACCGCATAGGTTTTCACTTCATGAACCGCCTCCAAAACAGTTTCTCCTTTTTCACGGCTCTGCTCCGCACTTTCTTTCACCCTTAGAGTGATTTCGTTGAGTTCATCAATAGACTCAAGAATGTCATTAGCATCATCAATCAGCTCATCCATCCCGGTGGTCACCTCTTTGACAAAGTTTACGGTGAGTTCCGTATCATCCAAAATGGTTTGTAGGGCTTCCGATGAATGATTCGAGAGGTCGGCACTCACCTTAATCTTTCCTACAGTCCTTTTGATCAGAGTGATGATCTCTTTGGAGGCTTCACTACTGTTTTCAGCCAGCTTACGTACTTCATCCGCCACAACAGCAAAGCCTTTTCCATATTCCCCTGCGTGAGCCGCTTCGATAGCCGCATTCATGGCTAAAAGGTTGGTTTGCTCAGCGATACTACTAATCACAAGGACGATATCCTCTATTTTCGCTGAGTCCTCCTGGATTTCCCTAATACTCTCCAGAGTCTCTTTGACTGTTACACCCCCTGATTTGGCCACATCTAAAAGCTCACGAGCCGATTCATCCACCTTTGATGAGTTCTCTGCAATGAGTTTAAACCGTCTGACCATATATTTCATGGTATAACTGGTGGACGTGATGGCTACCGTCTCTTTTTCAATGTCATCAGCCACTTTTTTCATTAAATCGAATACTTCATGGATCATTTCAATGGTCTTTAATACGTTGGTTTTTTGGGCGTCTGCGTTGATGTTGATTTCATGAACCTTTTTCATGATGTCCTCAATATCCTTAGAGCCACTTTCAGTGAATCTGAAGATCCCCTCACCGGACTCTTCCACGTGATTGATCCCGTCTTTCAATTCTTCCACAAGTTCACGAATCTTTTTCACAAATAGATTAAAGGTTTCGCTTAGGGTTCCAAACGTATCCGCCGAGTCTGTAGGGAGTTCAATGGTGAGATCTCCCTCTCCTCTGTTGATATCGTGGATGGCCTCATTGAAGCGGCCTATGCTTTTTCGTATATAAATGAGTAATATATAAATCACAAATATGGTGATCATAAGCATAAAGGATGTGAGAACCATCAAACTTACATGGCCACGTTTTGACAGGATAGTAATCAATGTGTTTAATTTTTGACTCAATCGAGGAAGCTTGTGAATATCCTTTTGAAACTCCCTGGCGAAGCTGGTGAAGTCTGATTCATCCTGACGATAGCTTTTAACAAGCAATTCAGTTTTGGCTAAAATACTTTTCTGTTCAGCCACCACTTCTTTGGCCTGTTCTAATTCATGACCAAAGAATGTTTCCATGACAATAGCTTCAAAGCTTGCAATCAATGAGTCATTCACAGATTCTTCCAGTTTTACGAGAGTGGTTTTTTCCTTTTTCAGGATGCTTTTTATTTTCTTTAGAAGCTTCTGATCTCTGGACTGGACAAACTCACTGAGTTTTAGTCTCAATGCAAGGGCTGAAAGAATATAGTCACTCTCAAGGTTCTTAAAGTCATTGGACTCAGCCAAACCAATAAATCCCAGGATGTTGGTGAGCCCAAGGGCAAGAACCAGGATAATGACAATCCTAAACTTGGTGCGAAGGGTTATGGATTTTAGAAACTTTTGTATCAAGAGGCCTCCCTAACTTATTTTGCTAGTGGCCTGTAGGGGCGATTCTACAGAATATGTTCAATTTCCCGTATAATTGGTTAATTCAACAGTTTCCGGCGAATCGTCCCTACAGGCAATTTAAGTATATACTATACCAATTTTCATATTGGGTTATAGACCGATCCGAACTTCTTTCTGTCCTGAACTGGTCGCTCAGCCCTTTGAGACGGAGTACGATCTTATCATTAATCTTGCTGCAATCGGTTAGACTATCCACTAGAATCCATGAAAAGATGCCTTGAATAAGAGTTTAATCCTTTGAAGTGATTCAAACTGTAGCTATGTGTGATCATTTCATACTTTCGCAGTCGTGTGTGATATTGAATAGATCAGAAGGTTCGTAAATCGATCCTTTATTAGGATTTGGATTCAACGGCTTCAAAATGTCCTAGTTAATAATTAATATAACTAATATTACAAGTAAATTAAAATCTTTTTAAGCAAAAGTGACGAATCAACAAATGCATAGAACAGGACTTTAATACTCACGAACCCTGGAAAGTTCGAGAGATAGAATCTAAAGTTCGGAATATTATTGACAAAAACCAAGATTTTTACTATCTTGGCAAATTAAATCCACCCAAAGGCCCCATCAAATGGATACTTATTACAAAAAGAAAATCGCCGCTCTCCTGTCAGAGCACTTGTCCCTATCGGATAACGAAATCATTGACCTCATAGGAAGCCCTCCCAAAAAAGATATGGGGGATTATGCCTTCCCGTGCTTCACTTTGGCAAAGGTATTCAAGAAATCTCCACAGGTGATCGCCCAGGACTTGGTCTCTAAATTACCGACTGAACCGGTCTTTCAATCGATGGAGGCCATGGGACCTTACATCAACTTCTATTTGAATAAAAGTCAGTTCATAAAAGATGTTCTACAAAAGGTTCTAACTTGGACGGAAGAGGACTTCAAGTCTATCGCAGGGGGTAAGACTGTTGTGATCGATTTTTCCTCCCCAAACATCGCGAAGCCCTTTTCCATAGCCCATTTAAGGTCTACAGCCATTGGCAACGCCCTGGCCCATATATTTGACTACATTGGCTATCGAGTCGTTCGGATCAACCATTTGGGGGATTGGGGTACGTCTTTTGGTAAGCTCATCGTGGCCTACAAACGCTGGGGGGATGAAAAAGCCCTGAGTCAGGCACCCATTCAATACCTACTGGATCTCTACGTCCGTTTCCATAAAGAAGTAGAGGAACATGGGGAATTAGAGGAGGAGGCTAAAACGTGGTTCAAACGGCTGGAGGATGGGAACGACGAAGCCCTGGTCTTATGGAATCGCTTTAAGGAAGAGAGTTTAAAAGAGTTCAATCGTATGTACGACGTTATAGGCGTCTCTTTTGACCATTATTGGGGGGAAAGTTTCTATCAAGACAAGATTGACCCGGTGCTTAAGGAAATAGAAGATAAAAAACTCCTGACTGAGAGCCAGGGGGCAACGATTGTGGATCTTGAGACCTGTGATATGCCTCCCTTACTCCTCAAAAAGCAGGATGGCGCGACCCTTTACGCCACGAGAGACCTGGCCGCGGCTCTCTATCGGTGGGATCAGTTTCACTTTGATGAGATGATCTATGTGGTGGGGGGGGAACAGAGTCTCCACTTCAAGCAGGTTTTTAAAGTCCTTGAGATGATGGGTCATGAATGGGTAGAACATTGCGAACATGTGGGATTCGGGCTGATACAGTTTAAGGATGGGAAAATGTCCACCCGAAAGGGTAAGATTATCTTTCTGGAAGACGTGATCACCAAGGCGAAGGAATTAGCCCTTGAGAAGATCAAGGAAACGGAGGCTGAGAAGTCCGATGATGAGGCTTCGAGTGACGTGGACATGGATGAGAGAGCCTTAAAGATAGGTGTCAGCTCTGTGATCTTCTCTGACCTAAAGAATGGGAGGTTGAAGGACGTCTTGTTCGATTGGGAGGAAATACTCAATCCCAGGGGCGAGACGGGGATTTACTTGCAGTACACCCACGCAAGGCTCTGTGGAATCATAAGGAAGTTTGAGACGCGTATAGGCCCGATCGAATACACTGAGAGAGGTGAAATGGGCTCTGTAACAGAAGAAGCGTCCTTTGATATTGCTAAAGAACTGTCTAACTTCAGGGATCAGGTGATCTATGCCGCGAAAACCAGGGAACCGTCTGTCATTGCCCGATACCTCTTGAACCTGGCACAGGCTTTCAGTACTTATTATCGGGTCTATCATGTGATCAATGAGAAGGATGCAACGCTTAGTCAGGAAAGAATATTGAGTGTTTTAGCGGTCAAGAAGGTTTTGGCCGACGGTTTAAGGCTCTTGGGCATTGAGCCAATGGATCGGATGTGATGAAAGTCTGTGTATTTGCCGAAAGGAATGATCTATATGTTAAAAGAAATTAAAAATGTTCGTCAAATTGAAGGAGAAGGCCTTCGGCGTTGGTTTTCAGGTAATTATTTTGAACTTATTCTATGGTACAATGAAAAGAATGAAATAAGTGGTTTTCAGTTATGTTATGGTTTAAAAGGATTATCCCCTAAAGCGTTAACATGGAAAGACAAATCAGGTTACACTCACGATAGTGTTGATGATGGGGAACATACTGCAACAATAGGGAAGATGACACCTGTACTGATGGCAGATGGACAGTTTGATCAAGATAAAATCCTGGACATCTTTGTTCAGGAAAGTCAAGAATTAGATCAAAAAATAGTAGGCTTTATTTGCAGTAAATTAACTAATTATCAGTAAACTAAAAACCCACACAATACTGTGTTTAGAGTTGAGTCGGTTGACAATCCCGTATCGATCCGTTAGAAGGTATTATTCCAAAACCAAAGGAATCTAATCAATCGCCAAAGACCCTTCTTTCGACGCACGAATCAGGAAATCAAGGACGTTCTTTGTCTCAGACGCCTCACCCCATTCTATGAAAAGCCTGGAATCCTTTTTGATCCGTAGGGTCAGAGCAGGGGCTTCCTCACAGTGATTCTGACACTTGGTCAGACTGATTTTCCCCTGATACTCCCTCTGAAAGGACTGATACGCCTCATTATCAGAGTCCGCCTGGAACTTGGGACTGCAATGTTTCCCCGTACAGATGAATAGATGGACATCCCCGTCGTAAAAATGGACTTTAGCTTGTTCCAGACCCGTTTTAAAGTCCTCATCGCTTAGGGTAAATCCCTTTGTTTCAAGGATAGAACGGAATTCATCGGCCTTACTTTGATCCCATTGGCCTTGAACTTCGGCAAGAAATCCCAGGAAAAATGGCTTGACGTCTTTTGTTGGATTCGGTAAATTGTTATTTTGCATAGGGTTCCCTCATAATATGTAATAAAACTCATTTCTTCTTATCTTTCGGACTCACTGAAAGCTTTTTGACCCTCTTTTTAGCGATAGAATAATGATTCAACTCGCCGGGATAGGAGTTTTTAAAATACGTTCTCTCAAATAGTTGGATAAACTCTTTGTAATAATTCAAGGCGATGGTTTTGGAGGCCCCTTTCGTTATGTCTATTGTATTGGCTAACTTATAGAGGAGATATCTGCCATTCCCCTTCCAATCAACTGATTCTTTCAGGGATTCCAAAAAAGCCTGGGGATTATTGCCCTTGTATAAGCCTGTGAGACGATCTATGGAGAAATTGATGTAGGGTATTTTATGATCCAGTGTGAGGATAGATGGGTCTTTACGGTTTAACAGCTTGTGATATAAAGCTTTAGCCTGCGTCGCGTCCTTCAGTCTTTCATGGATTAATGCCATGTAATAAGTTATCTCCCAGATCAATAGAGTCTGGTACTTGGCATAAGGCTGATTGGAGAGGTAATTCTCCATATCACTCTTATGAAACCCAAGATCAGCCGGATTAAACCGCGTTCCAAAGAGTGTTATGGGCTTATCAACAGAAGGATGACTCTCTAATTCCTTAAGGTGTACCATAGCTTTCTCTGGCTCACCCTTCTGTATGAAAAGCTTGGCGATCAAGATCTCTGTATTGAAGTAGATGGATGAATAATCCTTTTCAAGGTTAGGGTTTAACTTTAAGAAGCGTATGAGTTTAATGATACTTTCCGATCGATGGCCCTTGATATGATCCTGTTCAGCTTGGTGATAGAGGGTGAAGGAAGGGGCCAATCCCTTTCCCGGATGCTTTTTTATGAGGAAAGACTCCGCTTCCCTCAGGGTTTCAAAGAGTCTAAAGTGATGAGATAGAGCGTAACCCTTGACATCAGGCTCATTAACCTGATACCATATGGGTTCAGGCTCTTTGAGGCTAATGGTAGCGATGATCTTAACGATACGGAAAGCTTCCAGAGAGTAAACAGCCCTCCTATCCTCCCCAGGCTCCTTATAGACAGGCGTATCGGCTGTCAGGTTCACACAATAATAAGGAGAGGTGTATTCAACCGTATAACGATCTATCTTCTTGCTACCACATTGGATAGCAGCAAAAGGCAGTAGAAACAGGGATAGAAGGACAGTCTGAAGGTTCAAAGAGCTGCTCAATACAGGAATGGATTGGGTCCAAGCTGTGTCACTCTTCAACAAACTTGAGGGCCACTGAATTAATACAGTAGCGTTGGCCTGTTGGAGGAGGTCCATCGTTGAATACATGGCCTAAATGGGCTTCACAGCGATTGCATAAGACCTCGACTCGCCTGCCATAGCTATTATCTTCAATGAGTTTGATATTTTCCTTGGCAATAGGCTCCCAATAGCTGGGCCAGCCTGTTCCTGAGTCGAACTTCGTTTGGGATGCAAAGAGTGGATTGCCGCAGTTCACACACTGGAACACACCCTTACCTTTGAAGTCATTATATTTACCTGTAAAAGGACGTTCTGTCCCATGTTTACGGGTTACTTCGTATTGTTCAGGGGTCAAAATAGCCTTCCACTCGTCATCACTCTTGACCACTTTTTCGGACATATTATTCTCCGTATGGGTTTTCTGGACGTTACTTTTAGCCTGACAGGCCAATATAAAAAAGCATAGAAATACGCTAATTCTTGAAATCTGTGATATTTGAATCATTGTTCTTCTCTTGATAATAGATATATAAATACTTAGGTAGTGATAAAACTCTTAGTGATAACTACCTGTAGAGACGCGATTAATCGCGTCTCTACAGGTAGTTATATAAATCCGTCAGTAACTATTTTATCACTACCAATACTTAAAATCCACTTGGCATTGTGTAATAAAGATCAACTTGTTATCTTCCTAAGTATTTATTTCACTAAAACTTAAAGGTATTTTTTTTCGATGAACTATGACCGGGAAATAATTTAGCATTCGGCTCAATGGTATGCTTGGCCATATTTACAGCAATAGCCGCCTCCGCAAAGCCTGTTGAGATAAGCTTTAGCTTACCGGGATAGTCCACGATATCCCCTGCCGCCCAGACTCTATCTAAATTGGTGTTCATGGTTTGAGTCACATGAATTGTATTTTTATCCAATTCAAAGCCCCATTCTTTGATTGGGCCTAAGTTGGTCATAAAACCAAGATTGCATAAGACTGTATCCAGTTTGAAATCCTTCTCTTCCCCTGTGACATTGTCGAAAATGGTAACCCCTTCCACATGATCCTCTCCATGAAGGGCTTTCAGCTCGTGATGGGTGAGGACCGAAACTTTGGAGTCAAAAAGATTATGGACACTGTATTCATGGGCCCGAAATCTATCCGATCGATGGATGAGAGTTATATTCTTAGCTATCGGTTCCAAACCGAGGGCCCAATCTATGGCTGAATCGCCTCCTCCAATAATAATAAGATCTTTATCCTTGAATTGATCAGGATCTTTTACAGTGTAATAGAGTCCATGCCCCTCCAGCTCATCCATGTTGTGGACATCCAGCTTTCTTGGAAGAAAGGCTCCGGCTCCTGCGGCAATAATGATGGATCGACCCCGATGGACTGATCCATTGTGTGCTGTCAGTTTGAGTGTTTTGGACTCATCTGTCTCATACTCCAGTTTCATGACTTTTTCGTTTAAACATATTTCAGCATCAAACTGAGTGGCCTGTTGGATAAGTTGTTTGGCGAGGTCCCGGGCTAATACCTTTGTAAATCCGGGCACATCATAGACATATTTTTTGGGATAAAGGGCTGTTAGCTGTCCCCCAAGTTCAGGCAGGGAATCAATAATCTTGCAGGACATAGAACGTATTCCGCTATAAAAGGCCCCGTACAATCCAACGGGACCACCCCCTAAGATAATAATATCACTTACTTTATCCATAATATTTTTCTCACTCATCGATGAACGGATTCCGTCCACTTGACTTTATAATGCCCTAACAACGCTCTGTAACAAATAAATGGATGCTAAACCTTTATCCCATCCCTCTCAAAAGGATTTATAGGACATTAGCTTAAAAGTGTAAAAGAGTTCTTAAAGAGACTAAATTCACGGGATCTTTTTTTAGGGCCCGCCTCTATGAAGCTGACTGTAAATCCCTTATTATTTGCAGAACCTCCATTAAAGAGATAGATCGTCATTTTTAGGTTGATTCCTTTTTTACTCTTAAAGATCAGGATATGTTCATGTGCTTTTGTTGCAGGGGATTTATAAAGCTTTTTTATGGGTAAAGTGAGTTCCCTGTGTTTATGACTAAGTTGTTCGAGGCCTTTATTTTTTAAAGTCTTTATAACAGCATCCATATAAATCTTTTCAATCTTTTTATTTAATTGTACCTGGAACTTTTGAATAACGATTCCTCCTCCTCTATCCGTTGATTGAAGCTTGATTTCGTGATAGCCTTTTTTTTCACTGGTTGAGATGCTATAGTTGGAAGCATAATGAAACTGAATGCCTAAATGAACATTTTTGTACGCCTTTTTCCCTGTTCCAAAGACAAATTGGCTAACCGCTAATAGTAAAATCATCATGAAAATCAGCTTTTTGAACATAATATCCTCCCTAAGGACAGTATTGATTTTGTCTAATCGTAAATGGAAATCTACCTTAAGCGGGTGAAAAAGACAAGGTTTTTTAATGTCCTTCTAGGAATTTTATCACTTTATTGCCATCCAATGTATAATGGGGTAACAAGTAAAGGATTTATAGCTTTAAGCCATTAAGGGCCAATGATCCAAATTTTTAGTCTTTATAGACAGAGCCTCACCCTAAATCATAGGTGAACTTAAAGGCCTTGTCTATTCCTGAAGGGACATGGGCTAAATCATTAAAACTATGGTCTTTATAGACCGACGTGTTCACCTTGATAGACTCAGTAACCAGGATTTCCCATGGCTCAGCCGTATCTTCCCCCAATTTACTGGCGGCGTTCACCTCCCTTCCGAAGACATCGTCATCCCCGATTTTTAATATCTCCCCATAACCTAGACCCAGGCAGAGTAATACTTTTTCAGTATCGCCCTTGTTTTGATTGTATTCCTTACAGGCTTTCTGCATTGTGATCGCCGCTTTCAACGCTTTGTCCACCTGTTTGAAGATAACTAAAAGGCTATCTCCTTCTGCTTTGATGAGTATACCGTCGTTTTCCTCAATGATGGGGATAAACAGCCGCTCCGACTCATGGATGGTCTGTAGAAAGTGGATAATCCCGTATTCAGCCACTCCACGGGAAAATCCCGATAGATCGGTGAACATCACACACCAGACCTCGCCAAATAAGTCCCAAATCCGTTTGTCAATCTCCTTTTTATCGGTACCTGGTTGTAAGCGGCTTAGTATGAGTTGGTCTAACCTGGCCTTTGAGGCGCCCGTTACAAGGGTTCTTGAGTTTATCATGGTTCCTCCAGTCAAAAGTATTTATAATTTAATCAAAATGAATCAGATTGGCTCAATTTGTATCAAAAACGCTCGTAGAGACGCATGGCCATGCGTCTCTACGGGGCCTTGACGGATGGATCTGACCTTCTATAAAGCCGTGTCAGCACATAGCGATCTTCATACTCCCTATAATAGCCTTTCACAAACTGTTTATCTGTAAAGCCCCATTTGTTATAGAGACCTATAGCTGTTTCATTCAATGGATCAACCGTTAGAAAAGAATCAGCCTTCAACCGATCTATCTCAATTAAGAGAATCTCGAAAAGACGGCTGGCCATCCCTTGTCCCCTGTAATCACTATCCACAAAGACTTTATGGACACAATACTCTCCCGTGGTGCATGGAAAGGCAAGAATAGCCCCCAGTATTTTCTGCTTCTCATGGGCACAATAGACCAACGCATGTTCCACCCAATGTCTCCAGGCATGCTCACCGTCCGGGATGAACTCAGAGTATCGATTATCCTTCCAAGCCTCACGATCCAGCTTGGCGATACTTAAAAAGTCTTTTGGGGACGCTTTCCTGAACTGTATCAT
>ENA-ORDP01000488-ORDP01000488.1-marine-sediment-metagenome-genome-assembly--contig:-NODE-488-length-25759-cov-4.059290_pt1 | contig 25759 bp, 22 predicted proteins | sample MGYA00248627_ERZ508539 | MGnify/ENA primary metagenome ERZ508539 (study PRJEB26208, sample SAMN05571518) | marine sediment metagenome | biome: deep sea; feature: Hydrothermal vent; material... | reverse complement strand
AAGACGCCGGGGGCGCAGAAGACGCCGGGGGCGCAGAAGACGCCGGGGGCGCAGAGCCTCCTCCGCCCTCATTTCGTTTTCGAGCGTTCAACGACTTGCACGGAGCCGGCTCCGGAGTTTTTTATGATGACACCGCGTTTATAAAAACCTTTGGGGACGGTGGTATTCGGATAAACCCAGCAGTTGGCCCCTATCAACGCCCCCGGAGAAGTAACGGCGTTACATCCTATTTCCGTGTAATCCCCGATAATCGCGCCGAATTTTTTGAGCCGGGTGTTTACAGTTTTTCCGTTTATCTTCAGGACGATTTCGCCCATCTCGCCATTGTCGATCTCGTCTTTCGCCCGAAACTTTAAATTCGCCAGTTTCGCTCCCGCCCCCAGGTTGACATGGCTTCCAAGTATGGAGTCACCTATATAATTAAAATGACCGGCGCTTGTATTGTCCATAACAATGGAATTTTTTATTTCGGTAGCGTGCCCCACCACGCAGTTGTCCCCCACAATTACATTTTCCCTTATATAAGCGCCCTGGCGTATGTCGCAGTGGCTCCCTATCACCGAAGGCCCTTTAATTATCGCGCCCGCCTCCAGCCTCGTCCCTTCGCCTATGTAAACTCCGGCGCTACTGAAATAGATAAAGCCTTTGACAAAAAGCGCGCGGTTTACCTCAATCGAGCATTCCTCCGCTCCGTCACTGGAAAACGACAAAATATTTGGCTGGCAAAACTCTATAAATTCGTCGGTGAACGCATCTTCTTTACCTTCCAGAAATTCTCCTATTATGGAGTTGATATCCAAAAGCGCGGACCACGGTTTTTTCCCTTCACTTATTTCTTTAAAGAATCGGAACTTGTTATTTTTAGAAAAAAAATCGGCGAGCTTCATTTTTCTGTTACAAAACCTTTTTTACGCGCTTGATGGTATCAAGATACCATTTTCCCCGGTCTGATAATAGCGATCCGGGAGACGCTCCGGTCAAATATCCCTGCTTTATCCCGGTCTCTTTTAACAACTGCTCATATTCCGGCCGGGAAAGGCCGCAAAGCGGATCGGCGGGGGCTCCTCTTCCGGCGGCTGTTTTTTCGATCAATTCCATTTCGGCGCCAGCCATAGGATCGGACATATCCTTAATCAGGGGCGTCAAAACCCGCGACACCGCCTCGCCCATCTCCATCAGCGTATCCGAACGGCTCAAAGGCCCACGTACATTCACGCCTGTTTTATTTTCGGTTCCGGAGTTGCGAATATAAACAGAAGCGGAAAACTCGCCTGTCTCCACCGGGATGTATAGCATATCAAGCTCTCCGGGGAAGATTTTTTCTTCTGTCTTTATTACATCATCAAGTTTTTCCACCTCTTTTTTTATGGCTCCTACCGTCTCCATCCACACATCCGACCCTCTTTTCCACAAGGATTTGTTTACGTAATAGGCATACCATGTCTTCTTGAAACCGCGCGGATAGGGCCTGACCCTTTTACTAAATCTGTCCTGGGCGCTCAATCCGGAGTCTTCGCGCCGCAAACCGGCGGCAAAAGTGTTAAGCAGGCTCTTTAACCCGTTTCCATGAAACACGACTACTTTCTCGCCCTGGGCTGTTTCGAGATAGCCGATTGTGATGCTATGGCCACTCTCTTCGGCTCCTATTATCACCACGCTCTTTTCGGATAGCGCGGCGAATCTTACATTGTTTTCACGCAAGATTTTTTCTATGGCGTCGGCGCTGACCGCCCGGGACCCGGCTTGAGCTTTGATAAGAGCGTGAACCTTTTCGGAAACTTCATGTTTCAAGACTTCGACAGCCGTTTTTAACAATATCCATTTATCCCCCACCTCGGTAATCTCATGCCGGTAACCGGTCTGCGCGGCTTTGACCGACGCTGAAAGATCGCTTTCAACCGTATTGATGAAAAGTTTCGGCCTTTCAGAATTTGCATGAGACAACGCCTGTAAAACAGAAGTTTCGTCTCCGGTCATTATAACGGCGATATCTCTTAGCGGATCGTAATCGACCCTGTAAAAGCGGTCTCCGTCGCCGTCAAACACAGCGGCGCAAACCATCAGATCGTCTTTAACTATCGAATCCCTCTTTTTTCTTCCGGTCTCAAACAGCTTGAGTATCGCCTCGTTACCAGATAGGCGGCCCCCTTCTGCGACCATATCCGCCGTTACTTCGTCGATTCCCTCAAGCTCGGCGACGCCGCACAGCAGGTTGACAGAGCCGTCGAGCCTGGCGCTCGTTACTATCACCTCTCCAAACCCGGCCTTTTCCAGAATCCGTAAGCCAGCCACAGATAAAGCGCCGTTTGCCGCATCGACGATTAACGTGACATTCGAAAGCGACCCGTCATCTGTTATCCAGCTGTTTGATGGATCAAGAGAATATCTTTCGAAAATATCCAGGGCCTCACCGCTCCGGTCGTAAACACTCCCTTTAAGCGGGGCGTTTTTAACTTCGTTGTAACCGGTCTTCATCACCCTGCCGCTCAACTCCATATCGTCGGAGGGGAGAAGTTTGAGTCCGTGCCTTGTGAATATCTTGATCCCGTTGTAAGCGGGCGGATTGTGGGAGGCGGTTATCATGACCGCTCCGGCGGCTCCGATATATCGGCTGTACAATGGCGCCAGGGGAGTCGGCGCAACACCCAGCGCAATCGCGTCCACTCCGCCTTTTAAAAGACCCTGAACCGCCGCGCCTGTGTAAACACCCTCTGGATCGCGCGGATCCCATCCGATGACGAACGGCTCTCCGGCTTCGATGGCGCCAGATTCTATAAGGCTTCTGACCCGGCAAAAGCAGTAGAGCTCTACGAACTGCTCGGTGATAACCCCATGTTCGAGAAAAGATTCGACCGGCGACAGGCCGTTGAGGGAAGGATCATCTGAAAGCCGGACAGGGCGGCGAACGCCGTCGGTTCCCTGGAGCCGGATCATAAGCGATCAGGCGACAGTTACCGATTTGGCCAGCGACCGTGGCCTGTCGATGTTTCGCTTTAGAGTGGTGGCCGTGAAATAAGAGAGAAGCTGGGCAACGACCATTTCCAGGAAAGGCGCGATAAAAGGGGGCGCTTCGGGCAATACGATCTGATCGGTAAATGGCAAAGGCTCTTTTGACCTGGACTTAAAAGTAATGCCCAGCAGGTAGCCGCCGCGCGCTTTGATCTCCTCGGCGGACGACAGGGTAAGTTCGTAAAGTTGTTTCTCCTCTTCGGGAGGGGTAAAGATCACAGAGTTTAGCCGATCATCGATAAGAGCGATCGTGCCATGCTTTAAAAACCCGCTTGGCATGCCTTCGGCGTGCACATACGCCACCTCTTTCATTTTGAGCGCCGATTCCCTGGCCACCGGATAATACCTGCCTCTTCCCAAAAACAGCCAGTGCCGTATCTTGCTGTGGGTTTTGGCTATCGAATGTATAAAGCCGGATTTCTCGTTTAGAATTTTTTCTATGGCGCCGGGAAGCTGACCAATCTCTTTTTCGAAAGTCTTCGCCTGCTTTAAAGTAATGCGTTTGTTCATCACGCCGACCTCCAAAACGACACGGGCGAGGATGATCATCTGCGACAGAGCCGCCTTAGTGCTGATGACGCATATCTCCGGCCCGGATTGCTGTAAAATCAGATGATCCACCATCCGCGCCATCGACGACCCCATCACGTTTACAATCGCCGCAGTCGTAGCCTTCATGCTTTTGGCGTGCCGAAGGGCGGTCAAGGTATCATAAGTTTCTCCCGACTGGGACAAAGCGAGCACGGCGCAGTTTTTATCCACCTGGGCCAGAAACCTGAATTCATCGGATGAGATCACCATCGGCGTCAGGCCCGCGTACTGGCTGAAATAATATTGTCCAAGCTGGGCGACGTAAAATGTGGTGCCTACTCCTGTGATGTAAAGCCTGCTCTTCTCCAGCGCAATCTTCGCGAAACCCCGGATCAGTTTTCTATCTATATCCAGCGCGTTCTGGACGATCTGGGGTTGCTCGTATATTTCCTTTAGCATGTAATGAGGGAACCCCCCTTTTTGCGCCATCTCTGGATCCCACTTAAGCTCCTGCACCGGCCTGGATACTGTTTCCCCGGTGGAAATGCGTTTTATGCAATGACTGTCATGTGTGACTATCGAATATTCGCCGTCTTCGAGGAAGACTGCGCTTTTCGTATGTTGTATAAAGGCGCTAAAGTCAGAGCCAATATAATTGGCGTCGTCTCCCAGCCCGATCAGAAGAGGGCTTTCAAACCTCGCGCAATAGATGCGGCCCGGCTCATGCTTTGTCACAAGAGCGATAGCGAACGAGCCATCCAGATCCCGGAGAGCGCTGACAAAAGCCTGTTCGACCGATTTTAATTTTTTATAATACTCTTCCACCAGATGAACAATCACCTCGGTGTCGGTTTCGGAGCTGAATTTGTGCCCCAGCTTCAGCAACCCCGCTTTTATATTTGTGTAGTTGGATATGATCCCGTTGTGGGTAATGGAAAAACCCTTGCCGCAGGAAGTGTGAGGGTGGGCGTTGGCTTTTGTCACTTTCCCGTGGGTGGCCCATCTCGCATGGGCGATGCCAAGAGAGCCTTTGAGTTTCGAAAAATTCTCTTTTGCGCCAACCTCGTCTACAGTCCCGATATTTTTAGAGACCCGGATCGCCTTCGATCCATTTACCAGGGCGATTCCGCACGAGTCGTATCCCCGGTATTCAAGATTCCGAATTGATCCGACAAGCCTTTCAGATATATCCTCCAGGGACGCTATACCGGCTATTCCACACATAGTTTTATTAATCGGCGCTTATCGTTTTGCCGGATACGAGCAGTTGTGAGGGATCTTTTTCCCCGCTTGAACCATCGATCCCGCGTCAAGAATATTTGAAGCCCCTATGACAGCGCCGTCGCCAATGAAAGCTCCCAGTTTGTTGAGTCCGGCTCTAACCAGCGTCCTTCCCTCTTTGATTTTGACTTCTTTTTTGTCAATCGTCCGGTTGATCGTCATCGTTCCGGCCCCGATATCCACCCCTTCTCCCACAACCGAGTCACCAATAAACGACAATCTGCCCACAACTGTCTCAGGGAAAATCACACAGTTTTTAAGCTCCGCGCCATGTCCTATAACGCTATTTGCGCCCACCGAGGTGTATGGCCGAAGGAGCACATTATGCCCTATAAAGCTACCGGGCCCAATATACGCCGGCCCCTCTAAAACGGCTCCCGCCCGTATATCCGCGCCTTCGCAGATGCGCACAGGCCCTTTGATCTTCGTATTGGAAAGCTCGACGCTTTGATGAATGGCGGCCTCTTTCCACTGATCCATAACCATCTGGTTGGCCTTTAATATATCCCAGGGGTAAGCCATGTCGAGCCAATCATCTCCCCAGATCGAAGCGCGCAGGCTCTGCTTTTTTATGAGATGCTTTAAGGCCGCCTCCATGTTGCCTTTTGACTTTTCAAGAAATCCGAAAAACGCTTCAGGCAAAACAAACACTCCCGCTAAAACGTAATTGCCCAGTCCGGCCTTAAGCTTCGGTTTCTCGATAATCTTCGTTATTTTCATATCCTTGCCCAGATAAACGTTTCCATATTTTTCCCCGGAGCGGGTAAGGCAGATGGCCGCCGTCGGCTCGTTATGTAGCGAGAACGACTGCAGGATCACGCTTATGATGTTAGAGGCGGTCAGCGTATCGGCGTAAACAAGAACAAAATGCTCTCCGGGAGAAAACTGATCCCTCGCCTTTAGCATGGCCTTGCCGATGCCGTTTTGTTTGCCCTGGTCTATAAAATGAATCGCCATTCCGGTTGGATGCTCCGGGGAGAGGTGTTTTGTCAGCATTTGCGGCCTGTGCCCCACCACAAGCTTCATGGAGTTGATCCCCGCCTCGTATAGCATAGAAACCGTGCGATCTATGACATACCGCCCTCCAACGGGTATCATCGGGTTCGGGCGTGTGCTCGAAAAGGGCGCCATGTGCGCCCCCCGCCCACCGGCGAGGAGTAACGCTTTCATAAAAAATCCCGTGTAAATTTATCAGTCGTGTATTGTAACATGTCCTGAAGCCGATCCATCATTTCCCACCGGAGATTAGTAACCTTTTTTTTCAAGACTTTCAAGCTCCTCGATGGTATTGACGCCCATCGTCTCGGAAATATCTTTAGCGATAACGCCAGATACCTTCATTCCTTTTTTAACGGCTATGGATATAAGATCGGTCAGGTAATACTCTCCCTGGGCGTTATGGTTATCAACCGTTTTTAGCGCGGGAAAAAGGAAACCGGCGTCGAAAACATAAATACCACTGTTTATCTCCTTTATCAATAACTGATCCTCAGTCGCGTCCTTCGCCTCTACGTTGGCTCTTATTTCACCTTCGATTCTTATCACACGCCCGTAAGAAGCAGGATCGGAAAGCTCGCATGTCAGCATGGTTATGACAGCGCCAGATTCTTTGTGCGTTTTAATCATTTGTTTCAGGGTATCGGGTTTTAGCAAAGGCGCGTCCCCGGACAAGGCGATTATCATTCCAGCAAATCCTTTAAAATGATCTTCCGCCTGCGCCATAGCGTGACCGGTTCCAGACTGCGGCTCCTGAATGGCGAACTCGATATCTTCGTCCTTAAACCGCTCCATAACCATCTCGCTCCGGTGGCCGGCTATGACCACAATTTTTTCCGGATCGAGCGCTCTTGCGGTTTTTAAAACATGCTCCAGCAAAGGTTTCCCGGCTAATGTATGCAGGACTTTGGGGAGGTTGGATTTCATCCGTGTCCCTTTTCCGGCGGCCAGTATGACCACCGCGACGGCGCCACGCCTATTCATGGCGCAATGCGTCCACCGGGCTGAGGCGGGCCGCTTTGAAGGCCGGGTACCATCCGAAAAATATACCGACTAAAAGCGCGGTTGTGTAAGCGATTAGAACCGAGCTGGTGGAGATATAAGTGTCCCAATCGCTAAAACCGTTTATTGCGCGGGCAATTAGCGCTCCCAGGCCGACTCCTAATAGCCCGCCCGCGCCGGATATAATGATCGACTCGACCAGAAACTGTTTAAGAATATCCCGCTTCTTCGCGCCCAGCGCTTTTCTCAGCCCTATCTCCCTTGTGCGCTCTGTAACCGTCACCAGCATTATGTTCATTATGCCGATCCCGCCTACGACCAGCGATATCGCCGCGATGCCGCCTAAAAGGTATGTAAAAGTCTTTGTCATCGATTCCATCGATTTAAGGATATCGACCTGGCTTCGCACATGAAAGTCGGCTTCCATATTTTTTCGTATCCGGTGGGATTTGCGAAGAAGAGTGATGATTCGACCGCTTACCCATTCCATATCCCCCTGTCTGTCAACTTCCACAAAAATATTTCTGATATAAGAGCCTCCGAAAACCCGTTTCTGATATGTGGTTATCGGTATCAATATCTGGTCATCCGCGTCCCACCATCCAGCGTGCCCCTTTTCCGCCATGACCGCAGTCACCAGAAAATTAACTCCATTTATTTTTATATATTTGCCCACGGCCGGCCTCAGACCGAACAACTCCTCCGCCACGGTCTTGCCAAGCGCCGTCACCCTTCTCGCTCCCGCCACGTCGCGAAAAGTGAAAAACTTTCCTTTATCCACCGCGAACTTTCTGGCGGTAAGATAATCGGGCGTCACGCCGATAATGTTCGTCCTCGTGTTTTTGTTAAAGCGCTTCACCTGGGCGGCCTGGGAGATAGTGGGAGCCACCGATACTATTCTCCCGACTTTTTTACGGATCAAAAAGGCGTCGTCCAGCGTAAGGGTCTGGGCGACGGCTTTTCGGACATGTCCTTTTTGAAGAAGACCCGGCCTTATTATCAACAGGTTGGCCCCCAGGTTCTCTATATTTTTCGCCATATCGTGCTTGGCGCCCTGCCCCAGGGCCACCATGGCCACCACTGCGGCGACGCCTATTATCACGCCGAGCATGGTCAAAAGGGATCTCGACCACGACCCACGTAGCTCCCGGAAAGCCACCTGCAAAATTATCCAGAACATGAGGGAACCTCTAACAATTGGTTTCGTGGCGAAAACCGATGAGTTGGTTTCTTACAAGGAGGCGGGAGGAAATTCCCACAAGCGTATGGAAACATACGTTGAGGACAATTTTTTTCCGCTGACGACGTGAGATGGCAACTCATACGTTTGTAGTAGAAATCGAATTTTTTGAGGTTCCCATAGATTATTCTATCCTTTCCATAGCGAGAAGAGCCGCCCCCATTATTCCGGCGTCATCTCCCAATCCGGCTGAGACGATTTTTAGTTTCGGCCCGGTAAGCGTATAGGCCATCGAAAGGGCCGCTTTTCTGGCTGATGGTTTCATAAACTTAAAAGCGGGCGCGGCGCCGCCGCCTATGACAAACCTGCTGACACCCAGAGCAAGGGCCACCGCCGCCATTGCCGCCCCTATGTCGCGACCTGCGTCTCTGAGCAGTTTCAGGCAAGCCGGGTCTTTTAAAAGCGCGCCCCTGGCCACCAGCTCCGTGTCGATCCTGCCGATGCCGCGCCGCCTTTTTTGACCGCTCAACCATTCGTAATCACCCGAAAGAGCCAACGCCCGCGCAGACGCCGCAATGCCGCTCGCCGACGCTGTGGTTTCAAGGCATCCTTTGTTTCCGCAGGCGCACAGCCTCCCGCCAGGGTTCACGGTTATATGCCCTATCTCCCCGGCTGAGGTTGATGAGCCGCGCCATATCTTCCTGTTTAAAATTACGCCGCCCCCGACGCCGGTGCCAAGTGTCAGCATCACAAAATCATCCCATCCTTTGGCGGCGCCGAACCGTCCTTCCCCCAGGGCGGCTGAGTTTGCGTCGTTTTCAAGGATCGCAGGACACGCGAAAACCGAGCCTGCGTCTTTGGCCAGGGGAACATTTTTCCAGCCGGGAAAGTTGGGTGAGCTTATAACGACGTTTTTCGAAAAATCTATGGCCCCGGCGGACGCAAGACCTATGGCCAATGGCGCCGATTTTTTTTTCAGGGCCACCTCTTTGATGGCGGACCGGATATTTTTAACAACATTTTTGTATCCCGGACTCCCCTGTGAAGGGCGTTTGACCCTCGCCGACAGCTTACCTGTGGCTGAAACCGCCGCAACGCGGATATGGGTTCCGCCAAGATCGGCTCCTATCACATATTCATCCGGTTTCATGGGATTTATCATATCAGGTCGCAGATCAACTAAGGTTGTGAATAAATCCGGGTTATGGTACAAACGGCGTATAAAACAAACAGAAGGAATCCTTCCTTATGGACGATCAGCAAGAGTATAACGGGGCCGGCGATAATCTGCTTGAAGACTTCGAAGTCGAAATGAGGGAGGAGGATAGGATCCGTAAAAAAAAGCGCAACCTCGTTATAGGCGGAATACTCGCGGGGGCCGCTCTCTGGTTTTTTCTTTCGTCCGGCGGTCCAGACGTTACAGAAGATCAACAAACGACCAAACCTGCCAGTGTCGAGTCGGAGGAAACCAGGCCGGATGATATCGACGCTCAGATCGCCAGGCTCAATGAGCAAAACCGGATAGACGAGGATTTTAAAGCGCCCGGCTCGCTGATGGAAAACACGCCGATGGAGCCTTCCACTGCCGACACAAAACCAGAGGCGCAACCAGCAGGGGAGATAGCGCCGGTTAAACAGGAGGCGGAAACAGAGGTAAAAGCCAAAGAGCCCGGCGCCGAAGATAAAACCGTTACGAAAGATACAATAGCTTCTCCACAGCAGGAGGTTGAGCCGGAGCCCACAGCTAAACCGGAAGACGCGGAAGGCGCCGGAACCGGCGGGGCTCCTGAAAAAACCGCTATTGCCATCGCGCCTGAAACGCCTGAAAAATCTAACCCCTATACAGTGCAGGTCTCGGCGACGATGGACGCGCAGACGGCTCTGAAACTGCGCGATCTGCTTTTAAAGAAAGGTTTTGATTCGTGGATATTCATGGGAAAATCAAAGCAGAGAATTTACAGAGTCGAGTCGGAGGAGTTTAAATCGATACAAAAAGCCGCCACCCTTTCGGCGGCCCTGGCGCAGGCCGGGTTCGCCAACCGAACCGCTTATGTGAAAGATGGATCGCGCGTCACCTTGATCACCGGAATGTTTGAGGATAAAAAGCGGGCTGAAAAGCTAAACAAGCGGATACTATCCGCAGGATTCCGGTCCAGCATCACGACCAATCCTGATGTTCAGACTTTATATATCGTCAGGGTAGGGAAATTCAAGGCCGTAGAGGAAGCCAGAAAAGCTAAAAAGGCTCTTGTCCGGGCCGGATTCGCCACACTGGGGATAACGCAGTAGGCGCCGCTTCTGGTAAACCTGGGGTGTGTCCACACCTGTTTCGCTCCCGCCGCAATCAAGGGAACCTCTAAAATCGATAAAAACGTCGATTGCTTTTTCAGAATGTTCGCGCTGGCTCTTTTCGGCGGAACGAAGCCTGACAAACGACCGGTTATCCGACCAGATTATAACTGCGTAGTCTGAAACCGACTCCAAGCTCGTCTTCGGCCAACCGGCGGACATCCTCTGCATTCACCTTCCCCGGTATATCGACAGCGGTGGCGGTTACCGAAAGGCCGCTTGCTTTGGCCGATTTTATAAAGTCGATGACCGCTTGATAAGCGTCCGGTATCAGAGGAGAGCATATTTCATTGTATGTCGCCGCATCGGCTGTATTAAGGCTCACCGAAACGATATCGATGAGGCCGGCAAGCTGTGGCGTCACGTCCTTTCCGGCGATCTGGTTGGCGTGACCGTTGGTGTTAAGCCTTGTGCGTCCCCCCTTCTCTTTGACCACCCGCGCCACCTGCATGATTGCGTCGAGCCTCAGCGCAGGCTCCCCGAATCCACAGAACACGATCTCGTCATATCGTGACGGATCGCCCATAGCTTCTATCATTTCCTCTGCTGTAGGATCACTGCTGATTCTCAAATTATGTCCCTGGACAGTGTCCGAGTGGAACCGGGCGCAGAAATAGCACTCGTTGGTGCACTCTTTTGTGACGTTAAGATAAAGGGAGTTTCTTATTTTATAAGCTACCTCTCCTTTCTCCACGCCGCCCGTCTTAAAAAGTGTTTTGAAATTGGTTACAGTGATCCTCTCAATATCCTCGCGGGTCACGCCACGGACTTCGGCGGCCTTATCCACAACATATTTCAAAAAAGCGGGACTGTTTCGCCTGCCCCGTTTTTTCTGCGGCGCAAGATATGGTGAATCTGTCTCCAGCAGGAGACGGTGGCCGGGAACCGCCTTTAACGATTCTCGCAAGGCGCCTGCTTTAGGGTATGTGACGTTGCCGGCGAAGGAGATATACATACCAAGTTTAAGACACCGGCGGGCGTCATCAGGGGCGCCTGCGAAACAATGCATCACGCCGCCGGTTTTTTTTAAATCTTCGTCTTCGAGAATTTTGAGGCAATCTTCCATCGCGTCTCTGCAATGGATTATCAGAGGTTTTTTAAGCTTTTTGGCAAGCTCCATATGCGCTCGTAAGGCCATTACCTGATCTTCCCTCGGCGATTTGTCACGGTAGTAATCGAGCCCTGTCTCTCCTATGGCGACGACTCTGGGATGATCCGCAAGTTTTCCAAGCTCGGCAAGAGCGTTGTCATTTAACTGGCTTGCGTTATGGGGATGAACGCCCACCGATGCGTACATGGTGTCGTATCGCTCCGCAAGCTCTACCGCCTTTCGGCTGGTCTGAAGGTCATAGCCTACGTTAAGAAGATAGTCCATCCCCTCTTCTTTGATTCGGCTTATTACCTCTTCGAGGTCTTCGTCAAACGCGGGATCGTTTAAATGGCAATGGGAGTCGGCTGGCATCTCAAGGGAACCTATTAAAAATCATTTCGCTACAAATGGCCGCAATCGCGCCATGTTTCGTCGGTCAGACAAAATCAGTCTTTAACGCATAATGGTAGCAGTCCTGCTTACGCCGGTGGACACGATGGAAACCGGGGCGTTTACCAGTTCTTCGACACGGGCTATATACCGTTTTGCCGCGTCTGGAAGGTTTGTATAACTATCCGTATCGTTGGTTGATTTTTTCCAGCCGGGCAAAGTCTCATAAACAGGCTCGACTTTTTCGAGCGACACCGTCTCCTCCGGCATTTCGGTGATAGTCTGGCCGCCTAGCTTGTAGCTTACGCATATTTTTATCTCGTCGAAATCATCGAGCACATCAAGTTTTGTTAACGCTATAGAGGTTACTCCGTTTACATCTACAGCGTAACGCCCCACAACCGTATCTAGCCACCCGCAACGGCGCGGTCTTCCGGTGGTTGCGCCATACTCTCCTCCGTCGTCGCGCAGTTTTTTCCCGTTCGAGTCGTTCAGTTCGGTCGGGAAAGGCCCTTCGCCCACGCGGGTCGTGTAAGCCTTCATAATACCGATAACTTGTGTGACGGACTGAGGCGGGACTCCGAGGCCCATGCAAACTCCTCCGGCGATCGATTGTGAAGATGTGACATACGGATATGTGCCATGATCGATATCGAGCATGGCGCCCTGGGCGCCCTCCGCCAGAACGTTTTTACCTTTGGCCAGCGCGTCTCGCAACATATATCCGGTATCGGCTGTAAAATCCTTGAGCTTATCCGCGTAGCCTGCGTATTGCTCGAAAATTTCGTCCAGATCAACCTTTTTTTCTTTGTAAAGATGCTCAAACAGGATATTTTTCTGCTCCACCGCCCGCTCCATACGGCTTTTAAAATAATCGGGCCTGTAAAGGTCCGCCACCCTCAGCCCGATCCTGGCCGCCTTGTCCGAATAGGCTGGCCCGATACCTCTTCCGGTAGTCCCGATTTTCCCTTTTTTCGAGTGGCTTTCCGCCGCCGCGTCGATTTTTTTATGATAGGGCATGATTAAATGCGCCCGCCCGGAGATAAATAAAGAGCCTTGAACCTTAAACCCGCGCGACTCCAGCTCTTTAACTTCGCTTAAAAAAGCCTCCGGATCCAGGACAACGCCAGAGCCGATAACGCATACCTTCCCCTCCCTTAAAACACCGGAAGGTATGAGATGGAGTATGTACTGCTCGGAACCTACAACCACCGTATGCCCGGCGTCGGCGCCGCCCTGATATCTGGCGATGATATCGACCTTTTCCGAGAGCATATCGACAATTTTGCCTTTACCCTCATCGCCCCACTGGGCGCCCACAATGGCTGTGACTGGCATCTGTTTTACCTGTAAGAAAAAGCGTTAACGTATGTTCAGCCTAAAGCTGGACAAGCTTCGCTTCGATTATATTTTCGATCCGGGACAATTTGTCTATCTGCTCCGGGCTAAGAGTCGAGTCGATACTGACAATCGCCATCGCTCTGCCTCCGGTCTGGGCCCGGCCAAGATTAAAGGCGCCTATGTTGATATTGTTATCGCCCAAAAACGCCCCTATATTTCCGATCACGCCCGGCTTGTCGTTATTGGTGACGGCCAGCAGTGTCCCTTCGAGTTGAAACTCGATCAGAAACTCTTCGAGCTTGACAAGCCTCGGCTCGCCGCCGATAAATACCGTCCCCTCTACATATACTTCCCGCCCCTCCGTTTCCAGCTTCAACCCGATAAGAGCCATGAAATTTCTTTTGATAGAGCTTGTCGTTGTGGAGATGACAACACCCCTCGACTCCGCCAGATACGGCGCGTTTACCATATTGACCGATTCATCGACATAGTTTTGGAGCGCTCCTTTGAGGATCGATTGTGTGATCGGCCTCTGGTCGATCTCCGCCAGCTCTCCCATATATTCAATATGAACTTTTTTCAACGCTCCTTGCCCCATCTGCGAAGTAAACGAGCCCATCTGCTCGCCAAGTTTAAGGTATGGCCTGACCAGCGCGATATGCTCTGGATCGATGGAGGGCATGTTCAGGGCGTTTCTTACTATCCCTTTATCAAAAAAATCGATGAACTGCTCGGCCACGGCGATGGCCACGCTCTCCTGGGCTTCGGAGGTGGAGGCGCCAAGATGCGGAGTGAAGATAACCTCGTCGAGGCCCAGCAGAGGGTTGTCGCCCGGAGGCTCATTCTCGAACACGTCGAGCGCCGCTCCGGCGACTTTTCCATCTTTGACGGCTTCGGCCAGAGCTGTCTCATCGATTATCCCTCCTCTGGCGCAGTTGACGATCTTCACGCCTTTTTTCATTTTATCGAACGCCTCGGAGCCGATCATATGTTTTGTGTCTTTGGTCATGGGAGTATGTATGGAAATCACGTCGGCGCGGGCGTACAGCTCATCGAGAGAGACCAGCTCCACACCCAGCTTCTCCGCCGCGTCGTTGCTGATGAAAGGATCGTAAGCGATGACGCGCATCTCCAGCCCCCTGGCTCTTTTCACCACAATCGACCCGATCCTGCCTATTCCCACCACACCCAGGGTTTTCCCGTAAAGCTCCATACCCATAAACTTTTTCTTCTCCCACTTTCCCGCCCTGACCGATGCCGTGGCCTGGGGAATCTGGCGGCACATGGCCATCATCATGGAAATGGCGTGCTCGGCGGTGGTAGTCGTGTTTCCGCCGGGTGTGTTCATCACGACGATACCTTTGGCAGAAGCGGTTTGCTTATCCACGTTATCCACCCCGATACCGGCGCGGCCTATCACTTTAAGGTTTTTCGCGGCGTCTAAAACCTCCGGCGTCACCTTTGTAGCCGAGCGGATAATCAGCCCGTCGTATGCTCCTATGATGTCGATAAGTTGCTCAGGCGTCATCCCCACTTTGACATCGACATCGATACTAGGAGCGTCCCGCAAGATTTTCACGCCATGTTCCGACAGTTTATCGCTCACTAATACTTTGGCGTTATCAGTCATTTAAACATTTACCTCTTTAGTTCAATAACGTTCGTTGAGAATAGTTTCGGCGGCGCCCACGCCCTTTCCGGGCATAACGTCATGGCCGTATTTAGCCAGCGCCATTTCCACGGCGGAAAGCGCGACAATCATATCAAAAGAATCGAAGTAACCAAGATGGGCGATACGGATTATTTTACCTTTCAGGTGATCCTGCCCTCCCGCGAATGTAACGCCATAATTTTCACGAAGCTCTTTGACCAGCTTGCCGCCGTCGATTCCTTCGGGAAGATAGACGCCGGTGGCCGAATTGGCGGGGGCGTCTGGCGCCAGCGGCTTGAGCCCCACAGCGGCGCATCCGGCCCTGGCGGCCCTGGCCAGGCATTCGTGCCGTTTATAAGTGTTGTCGAGCCCTTCTTCAAAGAGTATCTCCAACACTTTTCGCAAACCGACGATTAGCGAAACCGCAGGAGTGTAGGCTGACGTGTCTTTGGCAAGACTGTCACGCTCTTTAGCCAGGTCGAAATAAAAATGAGGTAGCCTGCAGGTTTCCGACTTTTTCCACGCCTTTTCCGACAGCGCGATAAACGCAAGACCGGGAGGAAGCATCATCGCCTTTTGCGAGCCGGTCAAAAGAACGTCTATGCCCCACTCGTCCATCGGCATATCGACAACGCCGACGGAGGTTATTCCGTCCACGATGAGCAGTGTATCGGAGTCTCTGGTCAAGACGGCAAGCTCTTTTATCGGATGAGCGGCGGTGGTCGATGTCTCCGACCCCTGGGTGAGCACACCGGCGATCTTCCGGTTTTTGTCCAGGGCTTGTTTTACCGCCTCCACCGAGACCGCCTGCCCCCATTCGACGTTCAACAATTCCACGTCGAGCCCGTACGCCCGGGCTATTTTCCCCCATCGCTCGCCGAATTTCCCGCCGTTTATGGCCAATACAGTGTCGCCGGGGCTGAATATGTTGGTGATGGCGCTCTCCATGGCGCCGGTGCCAGAAGACGCAAGGGTCATCACCGGCTTATCGGTTCCGAAAAGTTTTTTCAAGCCCTCGGAGCATTCTTTGAATATGGCGGAGAACTGCGAAGTCCTGTGATGAGTCATAGGCTTTGCCATCTCCAGCAAAACTTCTTCGGGAACTGGCGTCGGGCCGGGCGAAATCAGGTAACGCTTTTTCATAAGTTACTACTTCCTGTTATGTGACCATAAGATAAATTCTAACCGGAGCGCTATGGCTGTTACGGCTAAATTATAAAAACAGAACCCTGTGATTATAGCGTCGCCGCAGACCAATTTCCACTAGCAGTTTGCTAAAAAAACCTTAACTCGCCTTTCTGAAGAGCCACAGGCGGCGAACAATTTCATAACGCCTTGAACATCAAAGGTCGAGATTGTTCGCGGACGCTTACAAAGACCCGCGAGCGAATGACTACGCTGAGGATGATTTTGACTCGTCAACGAATTTGACTTGTCAACAAAGCATGGCGCCTTTTAGGCCGATTGTAACAGAAAAGGATTATCAGAGGCTCTCTGTGGCGAGGACCGATATAATAATCGGGCGACCAGGCGTTATTCAGTCGTCGCTCAGCTCAAGGTCGAGACCGCTCAAATCCAGGTCGTCATCCGGCCCGCCATCTTCACCGAACAATTCCTCGTCATCCAGAGAAAGTTCTATATCCGAGAAATCATCATCTTCCTTCGAGGCGGCTTCCTTGCTGATGTCACTTTCCGGCTCGGCCAAAAGGCTCACTTCAAGCTCTGAAGAAGGCTCTTGATCGCCGACCGACAAGATTATCTCCTCTTCTCCCTCTCCCTCATCAAGGGAGACGCTTAATTGTTCACTACTACCGGAGTCATCACCAGGCTCTTCATCGATAGAAAGGCTTATCTCTTCCTCCTGGGCTCCTGAATCGTCCAGACCGAGGCCGATTTCCTCTCCCGCTCCAGAATCTGAGTCCATGGATCCAAAATCAAGGCCTTCTCCATCGCCCTCCAGGTCATCGCCTAGCCCCAGGGAGAACCCTGTGTCGCTGTCTTCCATGCTTCCCAATTCAAAAACGGGCTCTTCGTCCACAGCTTCGACCGCTTCTCCTATCTCGACCTCTGCTTCTCCCATCTCGATTTCCGCTTCTTCCACCTCGACTTCGGCTACACCGGCGGCTTCAGCGATCTCTTCAACCATCACTTCAGACGCCATATCTTCTTCGACAGAGTCGTCCACGGAAAACGGCGCCTCTTCATCCGGGGCGTCTGCGCCGAAATCCACCGCGCCCTCTTCTTCCTGGCTCTCCTCATCGCCAATGACCAGATCGGATGTGTCGAACGACATTTCATCGGAGACAGGCGCTCCGGCAGGCGCCGATCCGGTATCAACGAAGGTAAGTATTCCCAAAGATATGGGAGCTATATAGTCAATGCCATGTTGAGATTTATGCGGTTTAAGGTCTTTGGAGCATTTTCGGCAAGTATCAAGATATTCAAAGCTTACATATTTGCAATGGGGACATTTCATTTTTTTTGCTCACCTGTGTTTTAATACCGGTCTGTTAATATAGGAGGCCTCTGAAAAACTCCTGCAAATGTCATTACGAGCAAAGCGAAGTAATCTCATGCCTTTGCAAACCAAGTGGTTGGAGATTGCCACGTCGCTTACGCTCCTCGCAATGACAGTAAAACAGTACTTTTTCAGAGGTCTCTATTGATTAATTATCATATAAATAATATAAATGGTCAATTAATGAATTTTCAATCAGAAAAGGTGATTGGCCTTAGCGCGGCCATGCCGGTTGAGGTGGAGCCGGTTCTCGACCTTTTTTCAGAAACGGAGGTTTGTTCTCCGGAGAAATTCAGAGTTTATAAAAGTTTATATGAATCAATGCCTGTCATAATTGTTGAGACCGAACAGGGAAGGGATCGGGCGGCAAAGGCGATTGAATACCTCCATGAAAATTTCCATGTCCGACAGCTCATCGGTTTCGGACTGGCCGGAGCCGTAGCCCCGCAATTGAGAACTGGAGATGTGGTGGCGCCGGATCGGGTTTCACGGGCGGATCGTCTTGAAGATTTCATCGCGCTCGACCCAATCGAGGGGATAGAAAAATGGAGCGGAAAGTTGATAGTTGGCGGCCTGGCGGTCGAGGTGGACAAGCTTTACAACATAAACGACAAGCGGGCCATAGCGAAGACCGGCGCGGTCATGGTGGACATGGAGTCCTACGCCACCGCGTCTATAGCGAAAAAATATAACACTCCTGTAAGTATCGTAAGGGCCATCCTCGATGAGAGCGCTTATGATCTGGAATCGATTGTCAAAAATAAAAAACGCGGGCCCGATTACCAGAATTTCAAGGATATGGCAAAAGTCTCAGCCGGTAAAAACGCCGATTGCCTTGTTTACGCGCTTGCCAAGATTTTGGAAAACCTGCCTGCGCCGTAAGTTATAATAACCAGAGCCCTGCGCCCTGAGCGCCCTGAATCGAGGATCAAATCTGCAATAATGGCCGTTGACAAAATATCGTTGTATCACAACATCGTTTCGCTTTTAAACAGGGCCAATTCTAAAAGCGAACTCCAAAACGCCCTGAACGTGACGCTTGATGAGCTACTAGACTTTTTGGGCTTTTCATATGGAGCGATCCGCGTTAACACCGGCGCGGGGAGAAGGAGCCTGGCCGCCGAAACAAAAGGCGGCGGGCTAAAACTCTGTTTCGACAAATTAGACGCTCCAGACTGTTTGTGTAAAAAAGCGATAGAAAGTGAGAATCCCGGAGCTATCGTCTCTAGCGATAGCATCGGACTATGCTGTCGGACGCGGCTTTCCACACTTGTCTGCGCCCCCATCAAGGCCGGTGGCGAAAGCGTTGGCCTGTTTTTAGCCGCCACGACCGAAAAAATTGTGGCGCCGGACGATCAGATCGCCTTTATAAACCTGATCTGCCGCAACATCGGAGACACGGCAGAACGAACGCATGCTGTTGAATCTGATCATCAGAGGGCGCTCGATATGAAAACGGTCAACGCCATAGGGAGGCTTATAACCTCCAAACTTAATTTAAAGGATATGGTTCGGGAAATCGTGTCGACACTGGGCGGTGTGCTGGAAACGGATGAAGTCAATGTGATCGTGTATGACGGCGCCCGGCGCGAGCTTTCGTTTCTGGCCAGCTACTTCGCGGACGGATCGAAGCTGGACCGGCCGGAAGTCTATCCTCTCTCCGACGGCATCAACAGCTGGATAATAAAAAACAGAAGGCCGCTGTTGATGACATACGACACACAAAAGGAATGCGAGAAACTTGGCATACGGCATGGGGGAAGACCGGCCAAATCGTGGCTTGGCGCGCCGATGATATACCAGGACAGGGTAGTGGGCGTTATTTCCGTGCAAAGCTACACAAAAACAGGGCTTTACGATGAAAATTCCGAGTACCTGATCTCAGCGGTGGCCAACCAGTGCGCTGTGGCGGTGGAAAACGCCAGGCTATTCGAAGAGATTATCGACAGAGAAGAGGAAAAAGAGCGGCTTTATTTTTCGCTTACACATGACCTGCTTTCACTTATCAATCCTGTCGCCGGTTTTACGAAAATACTGAAGACCATCCCGGCCAAAGCAAAAGAAGAAAGGGCGAGGCTCATAGACAACATAACGAACGCCACGGAAAAGATTACCAGATTCGCCGAAGATATACTGATTTACGCGAAAATCAAATCGGGTAAGCTGGTTCTGGATATATCGCGCCAGAACGTTTTAAAACCGCTCGACAGCGCCATAAGGGTGTACTTGCCGGAGTTGGGTATGCGCGCGATAGAACTGTCGGTAAATGGACACGATATCGGGGTTAACGGCATGCAACATTCCGGCCCGGAACCTGATAAAAAAGATCTTGGCCTTGAAAAGCTATTATCCATCACGCCTATTATGGCCGATCTGGACGCCGCGCAGATTGAGCGGGTTTTCCTGAACTGTATCGGAAACTCGGTAAAGCACGCAAGATCAAAAATTGAAATTGAAGTAACAAGCTCCGACTCACTCATAACCTGCAAGGTTAGCGACGATGGCGATGGTGTGCCGTCTGACCAGTGCGCCGTCCTGTTTGAGGAATATTACCAGGCAGGAGAAAAACAGAAAGGTGTGGGGCTGGGCTTGCCTTCTGTCAAAAAAATAATAGAATTGCATGATGGCGCCATAAAAGCTGTGTCAGACATACAAGCCGGGTTTACCATAGAGTTTTCATGGCCCAGAACGCTTGCGGATCGGCGGGAGAGGGAAATGGCCGGGCGTTCGGCTTTAGGGAACCTCTAAGAGGCTCCCTTTATAATATTTAACGATGGGGGGGGTAGATGGCTGACAGGGAAAACATCCTGGTTGTTGACGACGACCTGAACACGCTCAAGATGGTCGAGCAGTTCCTCCTCATAAAAAAGTATGACGTAACCACATGCCTCACTTTCCGCGACGCGCTAAGAGAGCTTGGGAAAGGCTCGTTTTCGGCGGCGGTCATCGACTATTTCATGCCGGACACCACCGGCCTTAAGATGATGAAAGCTTTTCACAAAATAGACCCGGAGCTTGCGGTGATGGTTCTTACCGCCTCGCGTGACATCAAGATCGCGGTGGAGACCATCAAGCAAGGGGCTTTCCACTACCTCGTTAAACCGGTCGATCCTGATGAGCTTTATCTGAGCCTGGACAAGGCTTTTAAAAACCGGAGCCTCGTTCTGGAAAACAGGCGGCTAAAGCTAGACCTTCAGAACAAATACACGTTCGACGACATCGTGGGTGAATCGGGCCGGATGATGGAAGTGTTCGAGATGACCATGAGGGCGGCCAAAGTGCGCTCGACGGTACTTGTCATCGGGGAGACCGGATCGGGAAAAGAGCTGATCGCGCGCGCCATACACTTCAACTCAGACCGGGCGGGAGGGCCTTTTATAGGCGTCAACTGCTCCGCCCTTCCCGAATCACTGCTGGAAGCGGAGCTTTTCGGGATCGAAAAAAATGTGGCCACCGGAGTTGACGCCAGGATAGGGAAGTTTGAAGCGGCTAATAACGGCACGCTTTTCCTCGACGAGATCGGCGATATGTCGCCTGCGACTCAATCAAAAGTCCTCCGGGCGATGCAGGAAAGAGAAATCGAGAGAGTCGGAAGCCATGTGTCGCGAAAGGTGGATATAAGAATCATCGCCGCCACCAACCGCGACCTCGCCAGGGCGATTGAGGAGAAACAGTTCCGCCAGGATCTGTTTTACCGGCTTAACGTTCTTATGATATCCCTTCCGCCTCTGCGGGACCGCTCCGGCGATATTCCAAAACTTATCGATCATTTTCTCAAAAAATATTGTGACATAAACAAAATGAAACTGAAAGTAATCGACCGGGAGGCTGTAAGTAAACTGACGGGATACAACTGGCCCGGCAACGTGCGCGAGCTGGAAAACAGCATAGAGAGGGCGGTTGTAATGTGCGACGAAGACTCGATAGGCGCAAGGCATCTGCCTGCCTATATTTTAAATGGCCAGGGGGCCGCGCCTTCTGCGCCTTCTTCTTCCGGGCCTACAGCAGAAGCCGGGGGAGCGCTGGAGGATATGGTAAACGATTACGAACGAGGCCTTATACTTTCAGCCCTTGAGAAAAATGACTGGAAGCAGAACCGCGCCGCCGGGGAGATGGGCATAAGCGAGAGGAGCATGTGGTACAAGATCAAAAAACTGGGTATAGAAGTCAAAAAAGGAAGCAGTAAAAGCGGTTGAAAAGCCGAAGGGATAAAACGCGCTCTTTATCAGTCACGGGCCTTGCGGATCGGCCAAAATCAGCGTCGGGCGCCGATATAAGACATACCTCATGGCATCATTTTTCAATTTCTCCAAAATAATTGTTGCACCTTACCCTGGGGTTAAGGTTTATTCTTAACCTATGAGAAAGGTGAATCGATGGAAAAAGCGCTGACTGTAGGACAACTATCAGACTTGACCGGTTTGTCGCGAAAGTCGATACGATATTACGAGCAGGAAAAACTGATTCCCACTGCGGATCGATCAATGGCGGGTTACCGGCTTTTCCCTCCAAAGGTGGCTCAGCGGCTTCAATTTATCAAAAAAGCCAAGGCGATCGGATTCTCGCTGGATGAGATCAGAAGCGTTCTTGAGCTTTCGCAAAAAGGACAGCCGTGTTGCGACAAGGTTTTCGCCTGGACAGAGGAGAAAATCATCAAGATTGACGAGCAGATTAATTTTCTGCAAGGACTCAGGGAAAAAATCACCCACTACCAGGGAAAATGGAAGAAAGGCGGAAAACGCGCCGGCCCTCCAGAATCTGAAATTTGCGAACTGATTGAAAGTATCGAATTAAAGGAGGAAGAATAATGGCTCCAGATAAAAGAAAAGTTGAGGTTTTTACCGAAGGGTGCCCCAGATGCGAGGATACGATCTCGCTGGTCAAGTCGCTGGCCATCAAAAATTGCGACGTAACTGTGTGGGACGTTAAAGCGGGATGTGAAACGAACGAATGCAGGGTGAAAGCCAGAGAGTACGGGATCACCTATTACCCTTCGGTCGCAGTCAACGGAAAGCTTTTGGATTGTTCCAAACAGGGCATAAACCCGACCGCCGATTCACTCAGGGCGGCGGGGATCGGAACGTAGAGACAATGAGATTATTAAGAAAAATAGCGATTTTAATCACGTTCGCGCTGATTGCGGTAATTAACGAGCCAGCGTTCGCCCACGCTCCGATTTTCATGATGGCTCCCGAAGCGCCCGGCAAGGGGGCGTTTGATCTTCATACAAATATCGAACATAACAAACAGGGCGGTAAAAGGCGTACACGAGTTGAGCAGGAGTTCACTTTTGGCCTGAGCAGGGACTTTTCGCTTGGGTTCGCGATCCCGCTTGAAAGGCAAGAATACACGGCGCAAGGCGCACAGCAGACCTCTGTAACGGGGGTCGATAACCCGAAATTTTTCGGCCAGTGGAGGTTCTGGGACAAAGATGTTCTTGGCGCAAAATATTCAAGCGCCTTGCGTCTTTCCGCCACGGCGCCGGTAGGCGATAAAAACATCGCGAGAGATAAATCTTCTTTTTTGGCGGGTCTGGCTTACGGGATGGAAAGCCTTAAATGGTATTACACGTTTGACGCGCGCTACCTTAACAACCTCGAAGACAACGGCTCCAAACCGGGCGACCGTTTCTTCGCGGACGCCGCTGTTGGTTTGCGTCCCCACCTTGCAGGGCTGGAGGAGACCGACATTGTGCTCTATCTGGAATTCAACTACATGAATGAGCTTAAAACAAGGCTTAACGGCGGTGATAACCCCGACTCCGGCGGCGATTATTTTTTTATATCGCCGGAAATCCTTATCTCTCCGTCCAACAGGCTGATGATAAGAGGCGGGTTTCTGATTCCTGTATATCAGGACTTGAACGGAGTACAACAGCCCAAAGACTCTACTTTTAAAATTACAATGGAAGCTCGTTTCTAGGAGGTTTTTAAATAATGAAAAAAATCATGGCTGTGATGACAACGATAATACTTACGGCAAGCGCTTTCACCCCGGCGTATGGCAAGGAAATTGTTAAAAACGCCGGTTCGGTCAAGAGCGAGAACGAGGCTTTCATCCGCGCCGATGGTCTGGCGTGTTATTTCTGCGCGTATGGTCTTGAGCGGTTTTTCAAAAAATCGGGAAAGATCGCCTCTTACGATATGCGCCTGAAGGAAGGAATAGTTGAAATCGGCCTGATAAAAGGCAAACCGCTCGTCACGCAAAAAGAGCTTCACAAAATCGTATACGACGCAGGCTACAGCCCTCGTAGCACAACATACGAGTTGGTCGGCAAGGTCAGCAAAAACGGTGATGGATATATTTTTACGGTTTCGGATACAGGCCAGAATTTTTCATTGAAAGCTACGGATAAAATAGCGTCCGTTATCGATAAGACCATAAGGCTCAAAGCGAAAGTCGATAAGCAGGATGGCGATGTAATGTATCTTGAGGCGCTGGAGTTTAAAATAATCACACCGAAAGCTATGCCATGAAAAAGGCGCTGTTATCGGTCGTATCGCTTTTTGTATTGCTGGCGGCCATTCTGGTAATCAATCAGCTTACGATCACTCCGTCAGGCGAGCTGATTGTCGTAAACCAGTGGGGCGGAAGCGGCAGTGGGGCGGGCGAGTTAAGCGAGCCGATGGGCGTTGCGGTGGACTCCTCCGGCTTCGTATATGTCGCAGATGTCAGGAACGCAAGAATCCAGAAATTCACACCTGATGGTGAATACGTACTTGAGTGGGGCAGGCAGGGCGAGGGCGAAGGCGAATTTAGTAAGCCTGTCGGGGTCGCCATCGACGCCAATGGCGACGTTTATGTGAGCGATTACGACATTGAGAGAATCCAGAAATTCTCGCCTGAAGGTAAATTCCTCTCGGTCTGGGGCAAAAGCGGCAAGGGGCCGGGCGAGTTTATGGTCGCCGCCGGGATAGGCATAGACAAAAAACAGGGCGCGCTTTACCTTGCCGATTTTTATAACAAGCGCGTATCGAAATTCACGCTTGACGGGAAATTTATCTCACAAATCGGAACGTCCGGCAGGGTATTCAGCGGCGCGCTTCACTATCCTACGGATGCGTTTGTGGACGGCGCTGGAAACGTGTACCTGGCCGACTCTTACAACTACCGGATTCAGAAATTCTCATCCTCCGGAGAATTCGTAAATAAATGGGGCGGCCCTTTCGGGCTTGGCATCCGGGGTAAATGGCGCGGATGGTTTTACGTTCCATCGGGTGTCTCCGTCGATGGACAAGGCCGCATCATCGTCGCAGACAGCGCGAACAATCGCGTGGTCATACTCTCACCGAACGGCAAATATCTCGCCGAATGGAAATCGGAGGGGAGCGGAGGGCTTTATTCGCCAACGAGGGTGGCCGTCGGCAAGGACAACGTTATCTACGTCGCGGATACCGCCCAGAACCGGATAGTTGTGTTGAAGTATAAAAAAAATTAATGGCCTTGCTCCACAATCAGCGAACCCGCCCACACCGTCACCGCTTTGCCTGACAAGATCGCCCTGTCGCCTTCGAGCTTTACTCCGACCTCCCCTCCACGTTTTGAGACCTGACGCGCTTTAAATTCCTTTTTACCGATCTCGCCAGACCAGTAGGGGCCGAGCGCGCAATGGCTACTACCGGTCACCGGGTCCTCGTCTATCCCGGCGGAGGGCGCGAAGACACGGGAGACAAAATCGATATCCGTATCATCGCCTCTTGCCGTCACTATCACGCCCCGCATATCGATGGAACCTAGCCGCGCGAAATCAGGTTTCAATTTCCTGATCTCATTTTCAGAGCCGAGTTCGACAAGATAATCTGGGCCGGCTTTTGCCACGTTTATTGGCTTTTCGACGCCCAGTCCTTCGAGTAAACCTGCTGGCGCCGGGGCGGGTTCAGGTTGAACTTGCGGAAAATCCAGCTCTATACAGCCACCAGCGCGAACGGCTGTGAGCTGTCCGCTTTTTGTATTGAAAATTATCCGATCCGTTTTGACCTCTCCCGTCTCCCAGAGAATGTGGGCCGAGGCCAGGGTCGCGTGACCGCAAAGGTCGACCTCGACTTTTGGCGTGAACCAGCGCAGGTTGTATTCCCCGCCGCCCATGCTTTTTACGAAAGCCGTCTCCGACAGGTTCATCTCCGCTGACACAGCCTGCATCCAGCCATCCGGCGCCGGTTTTGTGAGAAGACAAACGGCGGCGGGATTGCCGGAGAACGGTTTACCAGTGAAAGCGTCAACGCCGAATATTTTTATGCGCATATTGCTAAATATAACTCTACTAAACACAAACATATAGTTTGTTTAAAAACAAACTCAACTTATTTTCGAAAAACAGACTATTGAAACCTGTAAAAGTAATGTCCACTTCCATAAGTCCCGGAGGAACATAAGTCCCGGAGGAACATAAGTCCCGGAGGGACATAAGTCCCGGAGGGACAT
>ENA-ORDP01000487-ORDP01000487.1-marine-sediment-metagenome-genome-assembly--contig:-NODE-487-length-25907-cov-8.225747_pt1 | contig 25907 bp, 27 predicted proteins | sample MGYA00248627_ERZ508539 | MGnify/ENA primary metagenome ERZ508539 (study PRJEB26208, sample SAMN05571518) | marine sediment metagenome | biome: deep sea; feature: Hydrothermal vent; material... | reverse complement strand
CCAAAGTTCGTTGCAGGTTCCAGTCTAATTTTAAACGATTGTTTTCATCTTCTTTTAGCCGTTGATACTCTTTGACAAGAAGTAGCTGAAATTTTGGACTTATCCACATTCCAAAATGGAAAGCAATATCTTTGTGTGCGTATGTACCGCCATATCGACCTGCTTTTGCGGTAATCCCGATAGCGTTGGTGCTTTCAATCCAATGTTTTACTGACAAAACAAAATTGTTGTTTCCTGCCGTATTTTTAATTATACCGAATTCGGTATAATTAAAATCCGGATTGTACAGGGCTTCCCACTCGCCGAGGTATTCAATAGTACTTTTAAGACTTAACCATTTGATGATGACTATTTCTTGAAGTTTGCTTTTTGCCATATCGGTTAAAGAAATGAAATCATCTTCCTTTTGTGAAATGACGGTTATTTCCGTTCCTTGAATCTTTATTTTTTTACTTTTTGCCATACGTTTATTTTAAGATTAATTAGGTAATCAAGGCAGTTCATCAACTTTGCTCACTTGTTTTCATTCAAGATAAGCATGCCGTCCCAGCCTATTTTATGTTTACTTAAAATGTAAAATAAATATTAAAATATTAGAAGTTATACCCTCTCAGGAAATCTTCCGTAGTCATTCTTCTGTTTCCCTCTTTGTGTAGTTCAAGAATTTTCAAACAAATTTCCTCCGGTAAAATTTGAGTATTTAACTTCAACTCTGTCATAGGTTTTCCAGTTTGTTCAAGTTTCTATTCCCTACTAATGATGTCATTTGTGTGATGGCAATTTTATTTAATTGTTGTAGCCTTTCATTTTGTTTTAGTCCCTGTCCGATAAGTACTGCATTGATACTCTCAAGGTTTGAAAGAACTACCAGTTGTTCCAGAGTGGCATAATCCCTTAAATTTCCTTTTCTTTGCGAATTTTCTTCTCGCCATTGTTTTGCCGTTTTACCAAACAAAGCCATATTGAGCAAATCCGCTTCACTGGCATACACAAAATTAGTCTGTTGTTTCGTAAGTTTCGCAGGTATAAGCTTTTCTTTAATAGCATCCGTATGAATGCGATAATTTACTTTAGCCAAAGTTCGTTGCAGGTTCCAGTCTAATTTTAAACGATTGTTTTCATCTTCTTTGAGTCGTTGAAATTCTTTGATAATATACAATTTGAATTCAATTGAAATCCAGGAAGCAAATTCAAAAGCAATATCTTTGTGAGCGTAAGTTCCACCATATCTACCGGCTTTGGAAATAATTCCAATGGCATTGGTTTTTTCTATCCATTGTTTTGCAGTTAATGTGAAACTATTGAGACCAGCTTGTTTTCTAAACCCATCGAATTCGATGGGTTTAAAATCGGGGTTATAAATTTGTTCCCAAAAGCCCAATAATTCAATGGTATTCCTATTCCGAAGCCAGTTTTGAATAATGTAATCGGTACGTTTAGTATCTTTGAACCGGGCAATATCGGTAAGTGATATATAATCCGATTTGGCACCGGTATAAATGGCAATTTCTGTTCCTTTTACATTTATTTTTTTACTTTTTGCCATAGGTTTACTTTAAGATTAATTAGGTAATCAATTCAGTTCATCAACTTTGCTCACTTGTTTTCATTTAAGATAAGCATGCCGTCCCAGCCTGCTTTATGTTTACTTAAAATGTAAAATAAATATTAAAATATTAAAAACTAAACCCTCTTAAAAAATCTTCTGTTTTCATTCTTCTGCTTCCCTCTTTTTGAAGTTCAAGAATTTTCAAACAACTCTCGCCGCAGCCTATAAATAATTCATTTTTGGTTTGTAAAATTTCGGAAGGCATTAAATCGTTATTTTTATTTATTTCCGATTTATAAATTTTTATCACTTTATCTTTGTGAATGAAAAAAGCACCGGGGAACGGAGAGAGTCCCCTAATTTGATTGTGAATTTTTTCAGCAGGATTATTCCAATTTATTTTTGCGGTTTCTTTCTTAATCTTTGGTGCGGGTGTAGAAAAAGAATTATCCTGTTTTATTAAATTAAAGTTTTGCTCATCAATTAAATTTACTGTATCCAAAACGACCTTTGCTCCAAGTATGCTCATCTTATCGTGAAGACTGCCGAAATCATCTTCGGCTTTAATACTTATTTTTTCCTGCAGATAAATTTTCCCGGTATCAACTTTTTCCGCCAAAGCAAAAGTTGTAACACCCGTTTCTTTTTCGCCTTTCATTATTGCCCATTGAATCGGTGCCGCACCTCTGTATTTTGGCAGCAAAGAACCGTGCAAATTAAAAGAACCGTATTTGGGGATTGTAAAAACTTCAGGCGGTAAAATTCTGAAAGCAACTACTACGAAAAGATCGGCATTTATTTTTTTTAACTCCGAAATAAAATTTTCATCCTTTAATTTTTCGGGTTGTAAGACAGGTACATTATTTTTAAGTGCAAATTCTTTAACCGGTGTATATGATATCTTCCTGCCTCTTCCCCTTTGTTTATCGGGTGCAGTAACAATTGCAGATATTTTATGCTTGCTTTTAATTAATGTCTCAAGAGAGGGGACGGAAAAATCAGGCGTACCCATAAAAACAATATTCATATCAATTGGTAATCAACGCTTGTGCTTGTAGGGTATTCAAATTCTACTTTGCGTCTTTTAATATTGTTGAGAGGTTTTTTTAATTTCTTCTTAAGATCATCTGCGACTAAATCAGTAAATAATATCCCTTGAAGATGATCATACTCGTGCTGCATAACTCTTGCAAGCAACCCGTCGGCTTTTATTTTGTGTTTTTTAAAGTCGGTATCTTGATACTCAAGTGTAATCGATTTCGGACGGAGGACATCACCCCGAACTTCCGGTATGCTTAAGCATCCTTCTTCCATAATAATTGTTTCATCTGAGCGATTGATAATTTTCGGATTTATAATTACCATCGGCTTCTTATCTTCTTCACCTTCCATTTCAGATATATCAACCAGGAAGATGGTTTTATCAGCACCTACTTGATTTGCAGCTAAACCTATCCCGTACGCATTATGCATCGTTTCAAACATATCAGTAATAAGTTTAATGGTTTCAACATCAATTTCTTTAACTTTAGTTACTTTTTTTCTAAGTATTTTATCACCATATAGTGCGACCGGTAATAATGACATTTGTTCTCCGAAAATTTTAATGTAAGTAGAAATTAAGTATATGTAAAAATAACTAAATTAAAAAAAATAAAAAAGTAAGTTCCACGGTACTTTATCTATCAACAGAAGAATTTTGTTTATGTTGAAAGAAACGCCAATAGGCATATACGTAAATAAAGGAAATATAATTCTAATAGATAATTTGATTAATAAACATCTTTTCTATGTCCCACTTTTACTACAACAATTGTAAGAAGATTATCCCTTATTTCGTATAAGATTCTATATTTACCAACTCTAATCCTAAATAATTCTTTGTTTGTTAATTTTGTGTAGCCAATTGGTCTAGGGTTAGTTGCTAAACTCTTAATTCTATAAAGGATTTTTTTTAAATAAACTGAAGGTAACTTATTGATTTCTTTTATTGCCGATTTTTTAAAAACAATCTTAAATTTTGCCATCTTTCTTTAGATCTTCCAATAATTTTTCATAAGTTATTACCGGTTCTGCAATACGATCTTTATATGCTTTTATATCTTCGTAATCTTCTAATAATTCACATTTAATTGTTTTATTTATTATTTCTGAAATTGAAGTGGAAGCTTCAGCGGCTTTTATTTTAAGAATTCTGTGAATTTCAGGATCAAAATAAACTGTGGCTCTTTTTGTTAATCCCATTATTAATTCCTTTTTTAATTTCAAATTAACGTTATAATGTTATAATGTCAAATGTTATGCTATAGATTAAATATTCAATTTCCCATTTTCCATTAATAGACCATCATCTAAATATACTGTAGGTTTTTTTATAACTCCGTCCAGATGAATCGGAACATTTACTTTCCCTCCCATTGATGCATTATTACCCAATGCGATGTGAACAGTACCTAAAACTTTTTCGTCCTCCAAAAGCACCCCGCTTAACTTAGCGCTGTCGTTTGTCCCGATTCCAAACTCCGCAATGTTACGTGCTTTTTTACCAACTGCATCCAACATATTATTCAGTTTCTTAGCGAGATGACCGCCGGTAATTTTAACAGCATAACCGTTTTTAACTTCTATTTTTAGGCCCGCCTGCCGACGAGGCAGGTTAGTGTTTCTTATCAGTCCCAATCCTGCCATAGAGCCGTCAACAATGAACAAACCGTTTGTAGTCTTTTCAAGGGGAGCTAAAAAAGTTTCTCCCGTGGGAAGATTACCTGCATCTCCCTTTTGATGAAACAAGCCTTTACTTGCTAAAACATTTCTTCCTTTAATTGAAAAGGATAAATCGGTACCGAGTTTTGTTGTTATTCTTATCCTGCTTCCCTTCTCCAAAATATTTTTTAGCTTTAATGATAATTTTGAAATTCTTTTGTAATCAGCGTTCATCCCTCGTATCATTACTTCTTTTGTTATCCCGGGGAAAGTGGCTATTCTTGCACCCAAAGCCGAAGCCTCTCTTCTTGCATCGGTATGTGTCAATGATTTATCCGTCGGGCAAAGTACCACATCAAATTTTTTCATCAAGTCCGCAATTGCCCTCGGCGGTTCTTCACCGTTAACTTTACCGGGTTTCATTTCTACGTAAAGCGAATTAAAGCCCAAACGAAGAGCGTTTTTGTGAAGCGAGTAGCCGATTTCTCTCTTTAATTCATCGGAGATTACAAGTATGTTTTCGTTTTTCTTTACCCCCATACAGGTTTTAATCGCTATTTCTGAAGCTGTATCAAGTTTTGTTTTTTTCATTTTCATCCTAAAAATAATTTAGATTTATAACCCACCACCAAAATTTCGAGAAAGCTCAATTTCATAACCATTAGGGTCTTGAATATAAATTGAAGATGAATTCTCCCATTCCAATTGTCCACCGTAATATATCTCCAAACCTATCTCTTTACATTTCTTAATTACATCTTCAAAATTTTGTATGTGAAGACCAAAATGTGCAAAACCTTTTTTCACATATTTTTGCAAATTCTTATTCTCATAAAGACAAAGCTTCACCTTATCGTTACCGATTATTTGTGAGTCTTCATCCGGCTGTTCTTTTTTTACTTCAAAGCCGAATATTTCTTTGTAAAAATTTACTGTTTCTTTAAGACTTATTACTTCCAAATTTAGGTGATCAATTCCGTCTGTAATTAATTGCATATTAAATCCTTACTATTAAATATAATATTTACAAATCTAAAATTTTAATTTTCTCATTCCGATATGACAAATAGCAAAATCATATTTTACCGGATCTTTGGGATCAAATTTTTTAAAATTGTTAGTAATCTCTTCAGCCATTTGCCATCCGATATTTTTCTTTACAGTCAGTTTTAATTCTTTACATATTCTTGCAATGTGTGTATCAACAGGTATTATCAATTTGCTTTTATCAACTTCACGCCACAATCCTAAATCAAGTTCATCTTTGCGAACCATCCATCTTAAAAACAAATTCATTCTTTTACATACACTCCCCTTTAACGGCAACGGAAACATAAATTTTATACCTTGTGTCATGTTCTCTTCACCCAATAAATTATTAGAGAATTTCAACATATATTTTGAAAAAGATTCCAAGGCAGATTTAATGTTATACGCCTTTGGATCATAATTAGATAAGAATATATTTTCCAATGAATTTGGTTTTGAATAAATATTCTTTAACAAAAGAAGAAGATTTATAATATCTTCATCGGTAAAAAACCTGTGGACAATTCCTTTAAAGTCTCTTTTTATTACAGCTTTATTTTTTTCTATTAAGTAATTAGTAGGGTGTTCACCCAATATCAAAGTTATTTTGTTTAATGTGTTAATTATCTGCTTAATATTTCCGTATGCAAAAATTGAAGAAATAAAGGCAATAAGTTCAATATCATTTTTCTTTTTATATTTATGCGGAAATTGAAGTGGATCCGGCTCAAGCTTAGATTTGTCAAAGGCTTTGTAGTGATATTCAAGTTTCTGTTTAAGTGCTTTGTCCAATTTAATTTTCTTTTTTTATTGTAAATTATAATTTAATTATCTTAATTATCAAATAAGATATTCGTATATAAAAATAGGTATAAAATGAAATTTCAATGTAGACATATATTAATGTTAATTATTTTGCTGACAGCAGTATCATATTCCCAGCAGATAAAATTATACGGTACCCTTAGACCGGGTAATTTAATTGTTGGTAAAGCAGACAATGCAAAGGTGGTTATACTTGATAATAAGACATTAGCTTTAGATACATCCGGAGTTTTTATTTTTGGCTTTGACAGAAATGCAAAAGGGACACACATTTTAAAGGTTATATTTAAAAACAAAAAATCCGTTAGTAAAAAATTAAAATTAAAAAGAAGAAAATATAAAATTCAACGCATAAACAAGATGAAACAAGCACTTGTTACTCCCCCAAAATATGCTCTTAAAAAGATTAGACTTGAAAGTAAAATGATGAAAGAAGCAAGAAGTAAAGTCGGCAAGTTAAAAGTTCCGTACTTCGAACAAGGATTTATTCGTCCGGTTAAAGGAGGTAAATTAACGGGTGTTTTCGGGAGTCAAAGAATTTTGAACGGTATTCCTAAATCACCCCATAATGGTTTAGATATTAGTGTCCCGAAAGGAACTCCTGTTAAAGCTTCAGCCGGAGGTAAAGTTTTAATTGCCGGTAATAAATTTTATTACAACGGAAATTTTGTTTTGATAGATCACGGGTTTGGGTTAACTACGGTCTATTTACATTTTAACAAACTAAATGTTAAAACAGGACAAACGGTTAAAAAGGGTGATATCATTGGTTATGTAGGTACAACAGGCAGATCCACCGGTCCTCATCTGCATTGGGGTGTAAAATGGTACAATAAAAGAATAGACCCAATGAGTCTTTTAAATTTAAAACTTCCCAAAAATATTAAGAACCGATAAGTTTCATCATTTCTTAGTTTACTTCGTCTTCGGACAGGCAATGACAGATAAAAACGTTTGTCATTGATATAAATGCTACATATTGCCTTGTCATATTGTAAAAACATTAGTGTTATTGCCTTGTATAAATTTAATATTATGTATCTTTTTATGAAAGAAAAGAAACTGAACCTTGGAATCAGGGTATCAACCGAGAATTTTTCTCATTATAATCCTATTGATACATATCCGCTCTACGTTGTTGAAAACATTATTAATGATTAGTCAATTTTTAATCAACATTGGATTGGGTACGTCCATCTGCAGCACATTAGGGATATATACGCTATCTAAATTGGTTTTCGGATTTTACAATTATCTTCCTCTCCTGTCAGCAATGCTGTCAACTTAAGGAATATGTAGTAAATTATAATGTGGCTAAAGCCAAAATGCCTTTATAAATTCTTGAACCGTCCGTTAAAACGGACGGCAATGTTTGAAATATTAATATTTCCGTCACATTTATGTGACGGTTTATTCACTTGAAAACATACCTGGGCTTTAGCCCCATTAACTTATTTGCTAAGTTGACAGCATTGCTTTTTAAGAGAGGGGGACCGAGGGGGTGAGTTCTTGAAACTTCCCAAAAAATATTAAGAACCGATAAGTCTCATCATTTCTTGAACGGCTTCTTTCAGTCCTACAAAAACAGCTTGCGCAATTACGGCTTGTCCAATGCTCACTTCATCAATTCCTTCTAATTCTCTAAATATTTTTATATTCTGATAATTTAAGCCGTGCCCGGCATTTACCCCTAGACCTAATTTCCTGGCGTGATTTACTGCGCCTCTTATTCTTTCCAATTCATCAAACCGTTCTTCCTCCGACTCAGCATTTGCAAAAACGCCTGTATGTATTTCTATAAAGTCCGCACCAATTTCAGCAGACGCATCAATCTGATGTATATCCGGTTCAATAAAAAATGAAACTTCAATGTTTGCATCTTGAAGACGATTTGTTGTATCTTTCAACAATTCAATTTGGTCTAAGACATTTATACCGCCTTCCGTTGTTAGCTCTTTTCTTTTTTCAGGAACAATGGTTGCCAGTTCCGGTCCAACATCACACGCAATTTGAATAATCTCTTTGGTGGCAGCCATTTCCAAATCTAATTTTGTTGAAATTAATTCCCGAAGTAGGCGAACATCTCTTTCATTTACATGCCTTCTGTCCTCTCTCAGGTGAACAACAATCCCGTCTACACCTGCTTGTTCTGCTAAAAGAGCTGCAGTAATGGGTTCCGGCTGTGATTCTCCCCTGGCATTTCTTAATGTTGCCACGTGGTCAATATTTAGTGAAAATTTCATGCTTAAATTCCTTTTTTAACTATTACAAATATAATTTATTTTAGCACATTTTGAAAAACTTAACGTTTATTTAACAAATAACTCTTGACAGAATAATTTAAGAGTATTAAATTAGCACTCGACAAATAAGAGTGCTAATAATTTTTTATAAAATTCAAAAAATAAAAGGAGTAAAAAATGGCTGATCTAAAATTAAAACCTTTAGCTGACAGAGTGATTGTAAAACCTATGGAAGCTGAAGAACAAACAAAAGGGGGAATTATTCTCCCTGATACCGCAAAGGAAAAACCTGTTGAAGGAACTGTAGTTGCTGCCGGTCCGGGCAGAATATCCGACGACGGTAAAGTAATCGCTATGGAGATTAAAAAGGGAGACAAAGTTTTGTACGGTAAGTATAGCGGTTCAGAGGTTACAGTTGAAGGAGAAGATTATTTAATTATGCGCGAAAGTGATATCTTCGCTATTATTGGTTAAAAATAACAAACAAAAAACTGGAGAAAATAAAATGGCAAAATTAATTGAATATGACAGCGAAGCTCGCACAAAAATTAAAATAGGTGTTGACAAGCTTGCTAATGCTGTTAAGGTTACGCTAGGTCCGAAAGGACGTAACGTTATTTTGGAAAAAAAATTCGGCGCACCAACCGTAACTAAAGACGGTGTATCCGTTGCAAAAGAAATTGAACTTGACGATCCTGTTGAAAATATGGGCGCACAGATGGTTCGCGAAGTTGCTTCCAAAACAAGCGATGTTGCAGGCGACGGAACAACAACCGCTACGGTTTTAGCCCAGGCAATTTATCGTGAAGGTTTAAGAAACGTAACTGCAGGTGCAAATCCTATGGACCTTAAAAGAGGAATTGACATTGCAGTTGGAAAAGTTGTAGAAAATTTGAAATCCGCAAGCAAAGAAATAGGCGGTAGAAATGAAATCGCACAAATTGGTTCTATTTCTGCTAACAACGATTCAACAATTGGCGAATTAATTGCCGATGCTATGGAAAAAGTCGGTAAAGACGGCGTTATAACAGTTGAAGAAGCTAAAGGTACGGATACCGGTTTAGAAGTTGTAGAAGGAATGCAGTTCGACCGTGGTTACCTTTCACCTTACTTTGTTACTAATACAGAATCAATGGAAGCTGATTTGGAAGACCCGATGATTCTTATCCACGACAAAAAAATCTCTTCAATGAAAGACTTGTTACCTATATTAGAAAAAGTGGCACAGCAAGGCAAAGCATTGTTAATCATAGCCGAAGACCTTGAAGGTGAAGCACTTGCTACTTTAGTAGTAAATAAAATTCGCGGAACTCTAAAAATTGCTGCCGTTAAAGCACCGGGATTCGGTGACAGAAGAAAAGCAATGTTGGAAGATATTGCAGTTCTTACAGGCGGTACGGTAATCTCCGAAGAAAGAGGATTCAAATTAGAGAATGCTACAGTTTCTTACTTAGGTACTGCTAAAAAAGTTGTTATTGACAAAGACAATACAACCATAGTTGAAGGTGCAGGTAAAACTGAAGACATCCAAAAAAGAATAAAAGAAATAAAAGTTCAAATCGATAAAACCACTTCTGATTATGACAAAGAGAAACTTCAGGAAAGATTGGCTAAACTTTCAGGCGGTGTTGCAGTACTAAAAATAGGTGCTTCAACAGAAATTGAAATGAAAGAGAAAAAAGCCAGGGTTGAAGATGCACTACACGCAACACGTGCTGCAGTTGAAGAAGGTATAGTTGCTGGCGGCGGTGTCGCTTTTGTCAGAGCAATCTCAAGTCTTGACGGACTAAAAGGTGAAAACTCAGACCAAACAACAGGCATTAATATTGTTGAAAAAGCTCTTACAGAGCCATTAAGACAAATAGTAAATAATGCAGGCTTAGAAGGTTCTATAGTACTTCAAAAAGTTAAAGAAGGAAAAGATGATTTCGGTTTCAACGCTTATACTGAAAAATATGAAAACTTGATTCAAGCAGGGGTCATTGATCCTACTAAAGTAACCAGGGCAGCATTGGAAAATGCCGCTTCTGTAGCTGCTCTTCTAATTACAACTGAAGCTGTTGTATTTGAAAAGAAAGAAAAAGAATCTGCTATGCCGGCTATGCCAGGCGGTATGGGCGGTGACATGGGTGGAATGGGCGGAATGTATTAATAGCCCTTTTCCCATTATTCCAATTAAACGAAAACCCAATCCGGCAACAAACGGATTGGGTTTTTAGTTTATCAAAATTTCATTTCTCATTTTACAATTAAATTGTATATTAAAACCCTCTATAAGATTTATTCATTAATATTGGTGAAACGAAAAATGAAAGAAAATTATTTACCCTCAGATTGTGTATCCAAAAATTCGATATTAAAATTAATTTTATTGGTAATTCTATTTTTATTTCCTACTGAAATTGTTAATTCACAAACCATCCCTACTAATGCTTACTCAGATTTGAGTTGGAGACAAGTCGGTCCATACCGCGGCGGATGGGGAACGGTTGCGGAAGGGATACCTGACGACCCGAACACATATTATTTTGGCGGTGCAGGGGGCGGCGTTTGGAAAACAACCGATGCAGGCAGAACCTGGCAGCCATTAATGCAGAACGAAAATTCAGCGGCAGTGGGTGCCCTGGCAATTGCTCCTTCTAACCCGAAAGTAATTTATGTAGGCACAGGACAAGTTACTTACCGCTATGATAATTTAGCCGGTGACGGTGTTTACAAAACAACGGACGGCGGGAAAAGTTGGAAAAATATCGGGCTAAAAGACAGCCGTTCAATAGGAGCGATAATTGTGAACCCGGATAATGAAAATAAAGTTTTGGTTGCCGCTTTGGGTCATATATTCGGACCAAATAAAGAGAGAGGAATTTTCCTTACAAATGACGGTGGGAAAAGTTGGAAACAAGTTTTATTCGTAAATGAAAATACCGGCGCAATTGACCTTGCAAGTGACCCGACAAACCCGTCAATAATTTATGCAGCTTTCTGGAAACTGCGTATGCACCCCTGGCTGGATTATTATTTGCCACAAAGAAGCGCAGACGGAAGCGGTATTTACAAAAGCACAAACGGCGGAGAAACCTGGAAAAAATTGAACAGTAAAGATTTACCTTCGGGAGATTTGGGAAGGATTGGGTTAGCCGCCGCAAGAGGACACAACGGACAGATTATTTATGCAACTATTGATGCAGGTAATAACGGGCAGGGACTTTACAGATCAAATGACGGCGGAAAAAATTGGACACACGTAAACAAAGACGGTGTACTTTCCTCGAATTATTTCAGCAAACTCACAGTTGACCCCCAGAACCCCGACATAGTCTACTTTACAGGACAATCAATAAGAAAATCAATCGATGGCGGTAAAACTTATACGGTATTTAAAGGATCCCCCGGCGGTGATGATTACCATCATATTTGGATAAATCCAAAAGATTCAAAATACATTATTACCGGTTCTGATCAAGGAACCGTTGTAACTGTAAACGGCGGTAAAAGTTGGTCAAGCTGGTACAATCAACCGACAGGACAATTTTATCATCTCGCAGCCGATGACCAATTTCCATACAGAATCTATAGCGGACAGCAGGATAACGGAACTGTTTCTATTTTAAGCCGCGGTCCTTACGGTGTAATTGAGGAAAGGGATTGGCACCCCGTTGGCGGTGACGAACGTGATTACGAAGTTCCAAAACCTGGAAATCCAAATATTGTTTTCGGTACAGGGTTGGGCGGACACATAACCCGGTTCAATAATTTAACAAGGCAATCCGCTGAAGTTTCACCTTGGCCTGTATCAAGTTACGGCGCACTACAGACCACGGTTAAATACCGCTACACTTGGATTACTCCCCTGGCATTTTCGCCGATAGGTAAACACGCTATGTATTTTGGTGCACAAGTTTTATTTAAGTCCTTAGATGACGGAGATAACTGGAAAATAATCAGTCCTGATTTAAGCGGAAAGAAAAAAAGTCCTGTTAAAGGCAGCAATAATCCTGACTTGGCAAAAGCCCGCGATTTAGGATTTGGTGTTATTTACACAATAGCTCCTTCCCCATTAAAAGAAAATATGATATGGATCGGCACCGATGACGGTTTAATTCAGCTTACAACAAACGGGGGAAAAACTTGGAAGAATGTAACCCCGCCTTCAATTCCTCTTTGGGGAAGAGTTGATGCAATTTCTCCCTCGGCATTTTCTGAAGATGTTGCTTATGCTGCAGTAAATACTCACAGGCTTGATAAATTAAATCCAATAATTTTAAAAACAAAAGATGCGGGTAAAACCTGGCAAACAATTATAAACGGAATACCTAAAAATGAATATGTAAATGTAGTACGGGCTGACCCGGTTAAAGAAGGACTTTTATACGCCGGTACAAACAGAAGTGTTTACGTATCCTTTAATGACGGAGAAAACTGGCAGCCGCTTACTTTAAACTTTCCCACTACTCAGGTAAGAGATTTACTTGTACACAAAGGAGATTTAATTGCCGGCACACAGGGAAGAGGGATTTGGATTTTGGACAACCTCAGTATTTTAAGACAAGTCAATTCAGATATTTTATCCAAACCGGTTTACTTATTTTCGCCTGCTCAGGCATACAGATTAAGAGGAAACGAAAATCACGATACTCCCCCGCCGCCTTCAACACCCTTGGGAGAAAACCCGCCGAAAGGTGCAGTGATAGATTATTGGTTAAAGGATGTGGTTAAAACTCCGGTTAAACTTTCAATTTATGATTCCGATAACAATTTAGTTAGAAGTTTTTCAAGCGAAGATACACCGAAGAAATTAAATGCATACCGTTACTTTAGCAAAAGATGGATGAGTGAACATAAGAAATTATACGCAACTGCGGGTGTGCACAGGTTTATTTGGGACCTCAGATATTCGAGACCAAAATCATTAAGCTACAGCTATTCCATATCGGCTGTTTGGGATAAGGGAACTCCCGTTTTGCCGGAAGGTCCGCTTGTACTGCCCGGTAAATATAAAATAGTTATTTCCGTAAACGGAAAAGATTATTCTAAATATATTACGGTAAAACTTGACCCGAGAATTAACGTTCCGGTGAAAGACTTAAAAGAGCAGCTGCAGTTATCAAATAAAATAAAAGCTGTGATGGAAGCGATTGTTTCAAATGTAAATAAAATAAATACTTATTTAAAAGTTAAGAAAAACGGACAGAAAATTACTGCCGTCAAAAAGTTAAAAAGTAATCTGGCAAGGGTCTCGAATGTTTTGGCAAGTTTAATAAGTAAAGTACAAAGTGCAGATAACGCTCCGACACAGGGACAAAAAGATTTGTTTACAGATTACAAAGAGCAATATCGCAGGTTGTTAACTAACTGGTATAAAATCCAAAATAAACTTCCGCCGAAAATGTAGATTATAGGTTGTCACGGTCGTACCGTGGCAACCTATGAAAACCAAAAATCTATTATTAATTTATTTTATTAGTTACGGCTTAAAACTTTCCAACACAATATTCTTTATTATTTTATAATGCTTAGTATTTCCGGTTAATAATTTAACACCATTAGATATGGCAGTTGAAGCAATTAGAGCATCGGCTAAAACAAGTGAACTACTTAAATAATGTTGCTCGACTAAAAACATTGCTTTTGCAGAAATATCTTCATTAATAAATAAAATTTTGGCATTCCATTTTCTTAAAGCTGATCTTAATAAAGTAAGTTCTCGTTTATTTCTCATTCCTTGTACTAATTCCATATATGTAACAACGGAAATAAAGAACCCATTTAGATTTTCAATAACTTTATTGGCTTTGGAACTCCCACGCATATACCAAATTAAAACGTCGGAATCTATCATTATCATGAGAATCTTTCCTTCCTAATTTTACGAACATAAGAATGCACATCTTCTAAATCCGACCGATCTTTCCAAATACCAAATAGTTCTTTGGTGTTCTTCAAATTCTTTTTCGATTCTTTTACAGGTACCAATTTAGCGCAAGGTTTACCTCGAAATGTTATAATGACTTCTTCACCACGAGAAACCGATTCAAGAAGTTCTTTTGTATGGAATCTTAGTTCCTTAGCAGTAGAATACATAAATTTTCTCCTTTCGTTAGTTTATACTTCGTAATATAAACTATGTGGGAATAAAAGACAATGTAAAACTTAGTGTAAAATTGTTAGACTAAGCAACAGCGCTTTTGCAATGAACTTAAAACCCGTTTCATTCAGTGCTGGCGAAAGTAGTAATGGCGTTTATTTTTTGTTGTGTGCAGGTTTCTTTCTTAGCTTAATGAATACTTCCTCTCTCTTTACCTATCCCAGCTTATGCGGGAAGAGAGAACAGAAGTGAGTTCCTTATAAATTAATAATCCGAAAACCAATTTGCATTAAGTATAATAATAAAGTTCATCAAGCAAATTTTCGTTTTTTAAAATAACGATAACCATATTCTATAATAAGTGCACTCAATAAAGTTATTATCGTACCATAAAAAGCATTACGTTGTGTTTGCCACTGATAAAAAGTAAGAGCAAAAAAGACAAATAAGAGAATTAAAATATTCAGCAGAATAAAGCCTTTATTACCACCGTACTTATCTGCAAGCCGGTAGTGAGAGATTAAAACAAAAATGTAGATAATAGTAAAGATGGCGCTTGTTATTGTAGCAATTGCACCAATATCAAATTCAAGTGCAAAGAACAAACCCAGCACTGCGGTTATATATAATCCTTCAGTAGATTTGAACCATGTTTTTCTTTCAAAAACTTCCGGAAGTTCACCATCTTTGGCAAGCGAATAAGCGATGTTTGCCCCACCATAAAGGGTAGCGTTTAAGGCAGATGATATTGAAAAGAGTGCTCCAATCGAAATTAGTATAAACCCAAAACTTCCGAGAAAAGGTTCTGCAGCAACAGCAAGAGCATTATCCTGTGCCTTTATAAGTGCAGTAAGTGAAAGATTTCCTACGGCTACGAATGAAACAGCAACATAAACAAACATAACAACTGCAATACTTATAAAAATTGCAAGAGGTACATTTTTCCCTGGATTTTCAATATTTTCCGATGCATTTGTAATAAGTCCAAAGCCCATATAAGAAAGAAAGAAGACAACCGATGCGGAGAGAATACCATGCAAACCTTCTGCGTTAAAAGATGGAACAATGTAACCGGGGTTTATTGTTAAAAATCCTAATAAAATAAATACTCCCAAGATGGAAAGTTTTATTAATACAATATAAAATTCTAATTTACCCACAGCCCTGCTACCGAGTGAACTAATAGCTGTAAAAAAAGCTATCAATAAAACTTCTATAATGCCCATAGATAAAGGCGAAATGGTGATACTGAATAAGGGAAGGAAATAACCGGCAAATCCTTTTGCGAACAAAGAGATTGAAACAACATAACTCAACCACATTAATATAGCTAATGCCCCTGTAACAAGGTTGTCACCAATTCCATTAATTATAAATGCAATTGGACCTGCATTAGATATTATTTTACCGCCAAGTTTGGCATAGGAGTAAGCGACTATCAGGGCAAATATCCCTGAGAGGATAAAAGCTTCAGGCAAATTTTCACCCGCAATTTTTGCACCTACACCAAAAATTGAGAATAAACTTGCTCCAATCATTGTTCCGACTGCCATAGCGACAGCTTCCCAAAGCCCTATTTTTTTATTCTTTGATTTCATACAATGCCTCCAAGTGCATTAGTGAGTTATGAGATGCATAAAATTAAACTTTTATATTTCTTCACAATTAAGAATAATTATGTTACCCGTTTGTTAAGAAATATTTCCTCTATGATTCAAAATTATTTAATAATTCATAAGCCATCGGTCTAATATTTTCTGAACATTCAGGATCCTTTAGTGCCGATAATAATTTGTCAATAGGAAAACCTGCCGGAAGTTCTTCTATTTTTTTCAAATCATAAAAAACATGATGTATCCCGGCTAAAACAAAAATAGAACCTGATTTTTCTATGAGCGTTTTAAGAAGTGGCTTAATAGATTTCATACCTAATTTTATAAGTCCTTCTGCTGCTATCCAACGAACATCACTCTCATCATCTTCCAAAGCTTTAATAAACATGGGTATTGAAATGGGATCTCCAATTTCCTCCATAGTTTTCAAAGCCTCCCAACGATAAATGTGCTTGGGGTTGTTAAGCAGTTCCATTAAAAAATCGACTATGTTTTTACCTTTTGCTACAAGTTCTTCGCGTGCTTTTTTTCGTTCCATTCCATCGTCGCAGCAGAGGCATTCGATTAATTTTTTAACTTCCAAATCTTCAGGTTCACTATTTATTTTGTCCATTTTTTATCCTTTAATAAATTATAATTTTTATTTATAAAATTTTATTCCTGATTTATTTATTTCTTAAATAGCCATGTTCGTGTAATGGTGTTTTTAATGTTTTTAAAAATCCCGTATGTCTTTTGCTACTTAAATTTAGATGTTTATAAACTTGTAACTTTGCCCAATCTTCAATAAATGCCCAAACTATACAATAGCCCCAAATCAGTCCTACATAACTCCAAGGAATAGCCGGTACGAATATGCCAAATCCAACTATACCCGCCGCTAAAATTTGCGTTCCAAGAATGGCAAACAAAAGTATTTTTGCCGGATAAGGTTTTGATAAGAACGGTCGCTTAGTGCGTACAACAAACAATGTCATATGCCCTGCAACAGCTAATTTCAAGTAGATAAATGACTGCAGATGAGCAACATCTAATCCCAACCATAACTTAGCAATAGCAAGCAGTAAAAATGTTTCGACAACTCCTATAAGTCCTAAAGTAGTTGAAAGTGTAAGAACGCGGTGCATATCCCAACGCACCGGTTTCGGATTAAGCCAAGTATTGTCGTATGCAATCGTCATAATCGGCAGATCGTTAAGAACGGCAAGCAGAATTATCATAACAGATGTAATGGGGTAAAAGTTGAACACCATCATTGCGAGAACAACAAAAAACATAATGCGAATCGTTTCGGTAATTCGGTAAATTGCATAAGAATTCATACGCTCAAAGATCATTCGGGCTTCCTCAACAGCTTTAATAATAACCGAGAGACCGGGAGCTGTTAATACCAATGCAGCGGCAGCCCGGGCAGCATCGGTTGCCCCGCTAACGGCAATACCAATATTTGCCTGTTTTAGAGCAGGGGCATCGTTAACTCCGTCCCCGGTCATGCCTGCAATATGACCTCTATCCTGCAATGCTTTAACAATTTCGTATTTATGTTTTGGAAACACTTCTGCAAATCCATCGGCTTGCTCTATCTTTTTAAGCATTTTTGATGAAAGATCTTTTTCATCTACGTTATTCTTAAAAAACTCACTCGCTGTGTGAATATTTGTTTTAAGTCCCAACTCTGAGGCGATTTGCTTTCCTATTGCCGCATTGTCTCCTGTAACCATCTTAACTTCAATACCGTGTTCTTGAGCACGCTTTATCATATCTGCTGAGTCTTCGCGCGGCGGATCGAACAATGGCAATAACCCCAAAAACTTCCAATTATTATTTTCATCTGTTCGAGCAACTCCAAGCGTACGATATCCCTTTTTAGCATATTCATCAACTTTAGTTTGTATGCTTTCCACTTTTTCTTTTGGAAGATCGCACATATTAAAAATAACTTGTGGAGCTCCTTTTGTTACTTTAAATGAACTTCCGTTTTTTACCGTTATATCTGCTTCTGTCCGCTTATGAATCGGATCGAAAGGAAAAAATTTCTGTTGAGTATAGTTTTCCAAAACTTTTGAATCCGAAAGACCGGCGATGACTGCTAAATCAATTGCATCTTGATTTTCAGCTTTGGATGCTAATGCCCCTGCAAGAATAACCTCCTGCGGATTATCCGCACCGAATAGAGCAGGTTCTCCTAATGTAAGCTTGTTCTGTGTTAAAGTTCCGGTTTTGTCAGAGCATAAAATGTCCATTCCCGCCATTTCTTCAATCGATTCTAACCGGGTTACAATGGCTTTTTTCTTTGCAAGCACCATTGCACCGATAGCCATTGTTACGGAAAGAACAGCAGGCATAGCAGCTGGAATAGCCGCAACTACCAAAATTAATGTGAATTGAATTAAAGTAATAAATGAAGAAGCTCTGAAAAGTTCATCGAGAACAAGAATGGCTGCAAGTCCCAGACTCAAATAAATTAAGTAATCTCCAATTTTCAAAACAGCTTTTTGAAAATGAGATACGGATTTTGCCTCAGATACGAGTTTGGCAGTTTGCCCAAAGAAAGTGTCTTTTCCGGTTGTAGTTACTAATGCCACCATTTCTCCTTGTTTGGCAATAGAGCCGGAATAAACAATTTCTCCTGTCTTTCTCGTTACCGGCAGCGACTCACCGGTTAGTGCCGATTGGTCAACGCTAAGATAATCACCTTCAATCAATTTTGTATCAGCGGGAATAATGTCGCCCGGTCTTATTCGTACAATGTCTCCGGGTACTAATTTCGAAGAGTCTATACCCATCCATTTTCCGTTACGTTTAGCACGACCTTTCATAGCCAATTGTTTTTTTAAAGCTTCAACTGCACTGGCAGCTTGGTGTTCCTGCCAGAAACCAACTGAAGCATTGAATAGGAGAAGAAACAGAATAATAAAAAAATCAGGCCAATGCTGAATAGCTGCGGAAAGAATAGCTGCTATTTCAATCATCCAGGGAATAGGTCCCCAAAAGTAAGATAGAAATTTGAGTAGTGAACTTTCCTTGTTTTCTTCAAGAGCATTTGGACCGAACTGTTTAAGTCTAATATCAACTTCTTCTTGTGATAATCCGTTTTGGATATCGACATTAAGCTGTTTTAAACTTTCATCAATCGTAAGTTTACTAAAATCAATTTCGGTTTTTAAGTTATCCATTTTTGCTTGAAGAAAATTTATTAAATAGATATTTAACTGATGATTTTTTAACCTCGGAGATGTCTAATATGTTTCTATTCATTTTAATTCTTGCACATTATTACGCATTGACTACGTTGTTTTTTATCAACTCTGTTCGGCTTCGTAACTTGCAATGCCGGATTGTCCCAAAGGGTACAAAGGTCTCCGATAGAGGACACCTTCAGGAAAAAACTACAATCCTAAATTATTAAAAAAATAATTTTTTACAACAATATAAAACTAAAATATTAAACTTTTGTAATCACTTTGAAGATCATGAAAATGCCGCATACAGAAGTCCGGTAGTAGGCGGATATAGATAAGAATTCTGAACAGTTTAAATAGGATGTTTAGTTTGTTACAAAGGAATGTCTTCAGTGGTATGGGAGATTTACCAGTTATAATGCACTTATTTATTCACGAACCCATGCAGCTTGTCCACCGGAATCCGGTAACTGACGAATGAAGGCATAACAGCGATGCCGAAAAAACTACCGTATACATATCGCTGTAGGGTGGAATAATTTGTTAGATTTTATTGTCCTTTAAACTTGTCGGTAATTCGCCATACCCCATTTTCAATTTTAAAACACACTTCATCATTGATATAATCGGCTTTAAATTTATTTTCTTTTTCAAAAACCTGCTTGTATTCATCAGTAAAAAATACTTTGGCTAAGACAGAGTAAACACCATCAGCATTTGATTTAGAAAACCCACTTCTCTTTTGGTCGAAAATATAATTATTGTGTTTAAACATTTTCCTTTTCATTGACTGCTGAAATAACGAAGCATCCGGTGATTTCAAAAAACCATTTTTTGTTGTTATTGATAGAAGGTATCCTCTGCTATATAGCTTTTTCAATGTTTTATAATCGTCTTTATTTATTGCGGCGTAATATTCTTTTGCATAGTCTGATGGCACCTTACCTGTACTATCAGGTTGTGGTTCTTTTGAGCTACAACCGGCAATGACAGAAAAAATTATTAAAAGAAAAAAAACATTCTTCATAATTTTACCTTTTCTAATTTTTGGATGCATTCATTAGTTTGAATTAAATCACCGGTACAGTGTTCGTTAACAATAACAACAATAAATCAATCGTTATTTTCTTTCTGCACATTTTTTCCTTTTTCTTTTCCAAATGTTGACAGAAGTCCTTTTATTAATACTTTTGTTTCATTATCAGATAATTTAGCTTCCGAATGAGGAATCAAGTAATACCAAGGCGGCATTTCCCCTTCTCTAACTTCTTTCGCTGCTTCGTCTCCCTTATTCTTTTTTTGGACTCCCCACATAGAAACATTGAAAATATCACGACCTTCATTTACATCACTTTGAACTAACCAAGACATGGGCGCAATATTACTATACCAAGGCCATTGTGTTTCGTTACTGTGACAATTTAAACAAGCACGTGAAAATAATGCCTCGGTTGTTGGACTATCCCATATAGGTTCAGAAACAACAGGTGGATTTGTGTGTTCATTGCCATAGGGTATGAATTGTATTGCAATCGCTACCAAAATAATAATGCCCAATATTTTGTAAATCATATTCATCTCCTTGATTATTATTAACAATGTAACCTCTCACCCGCCTGCCTGTTGAAACAAAAGGATGGTCTATCCCATATTCAATTTTGAATTAAAAGGCTGCTGCGAAATATTAGTTAATTTTTATTTAAAATAACAATGCAAAATTAAAATGCCAAACTTTGACACCAAGCTTGAAAAATTGAAAGACATTTCACCCACAACATTAAATCGAATGATTTGTTATCCTAATTATCTACTGTAGTTATACTCATATCACTATTCGTAAACTTTTTCTTCTACTTCGTGAGCATTGGGAGAATCTTTTTCAACGTCGCGAACATTTTCCTTTGCATATCTTTTTTGATATTCCTTGTACCATTCGGTTTGAATTATAAGCTGCATAATTTCATTGGTTCCCACCCATATCATTGAAAGCCTAATATCGCGTAGGATCCGTTCAAGAGGATAAACATTGGTGTATCCTATTCCACCCACAACTTGCATGCATTTATTGATTACCTCCCATGCTGCTTCACTCACAACTTTTTTTGATTGTGAAATCATCCGTCGGATACGTCCGGGGTCGGTATTACCCGAATCAATAGCGAGACAGGTGGTATAAACAATTGAACGAGCCATATCAAGCAATGCAACACAATCAGCAACTTTAAAACCAACGGCTTGGAAATTCATAATAGGCTGTCCGAATGCTTTGCGTCGGGACGTATAACGGGTTGCGATTTCAACGGCAGGTCTAACTGCGCCGATTGTCATGGCTGAGGTTCCCAAGCGTTCAGGAATCATCATGTGTTTGAAAACATCAATCCCACCATTAATTTTATTGAGAACAAAACGTTCAGGAACCCGCACGTTTTTCAAAGACAGCCGACCGGCGCCTCCGCCACGAACTCCCATAAGACCGTATATGTATTGGGTTTCCAGTCCTTTCGCATTTCTTGGAACCATAAAAGCGGATAAACGTTTATTAGGAGAAGCACCGGGATTGGTAGCGGCATAAATTAGAAACCAGTCAGCCCCTTCAGCACCAACAATAAATCGTTTCTGTCCATTAATAACCCACTCTTCTCCCTCTTTAACGGCTCTCGTAGTTGCTCCGAAAAAATCGGATCCTCCTCTCGGTTCGGTTAAACCTTCAGCCGCATAAACTTCACCTTTTAACAAAGGAACTACAATTTCTTGTTTCAGTTCCTCCGAGCCGAATTTAACTATTGCATCACAGACCAAATCGGCACCGACTCCCCAAAGACACGCAAGTGAATAGCTTGCCACTCCAATTTCTTCTGCGACAATGGCGTTATCAACCCAACTGAGTCCCCTGCCCCCGTATTTCTTGGGAATTCTGATCCCCAACAGATTTCTTTTTCCGGCTTCTCTAAGATACTCGTGCGGAAATTGAATTTTTTCTGCATCCATATCCATAATCATTTCTTTGGGAACCCAGTTAGTAAAGGCTCTAACTTCATCCCGCAGTTTTTTCTGTTCTTCGGTCATTATAAAATCAAACATGCAATTTCTCCTTAATTATTAAACATTTGTTTTGGAAGCCAACGGCGTAAATCAGTTGACGACGAAGGAGGTCGGCTCTGAATCTGCCTTGTTAAGCTTATGTTCATGCGGGCAACTCGCCGGAAGCACCACAACATTTTTTATATTTCTTTCCACTGCCACAGGGGCAAGAATCATTTCTGCTAATCTTTTGTGCTCTTGCCGGCAGCGGTGGATTTAACAGTTTTTCGAGATCTGAAATATCTTCTGATTTATCCGGCTCAATGCCCAATATAAATTTCCATCCATTTTCTTCAAATACTGAAGACACTTGCATTGCACGTTCTTCTGTTTGAACACAAACAATCGCCGGATTTTTCTTTGTTCCTAACTTTGCCATAACATTCTCCACTAACTATTTTTTTTGTGAGCCAACGACGTTGCTTTTCATCCTGATTACTCACCGGATTTATCTACCGAAGGTAGAGTTTTAGCGAAGGTGAACTTGCCCACCTTTGTCCTGACTTTTTACTTATTTAAAATATTTTACTCATTCATACTACCAATCATCATTTCATTATCCTACGAATAGTTTTAATTTTTTTTTGATAAGGAGGATAGATCAGTGATAAGTCAAACCAGGAAACTGCTTTTAAAATGCTTTTCTTATGCGAGAAACGCTCAAAGCCGTTAAATCCATGATAGCTTCCAATCCCGCTTTCTCCAACACCTCCAAACGGCAGGTTGGGATTTACCAAATGCTGAATGCAGTGATTAACACATCCACCGCCAAACTGAATACCTGAAATCAGTTTATCCTGAACAGCTTTACTTTCACTGAAAATATAGCAGGCAAGGGGATGTTGAGAAAGCTTTGAAATAGTATCGAATATTTCGTCAAAATTATTATATTCCATCACCGGCAGAATAGGTCCAAATATTTCTTCAGCCATTACGTTATCCTTCAATGTCACATTTTCCATAACTGTCGGAGCAATATATCTATCGGCTTTGTTGAACTGACCCCCGACTATAACTTTATCTTGGTCAATTAGATTTACAATTCTACTATAATGCTGCTCATTTACTATCCGCCCAAAATCAGGAGATAATGAAGCATCATCGCCATACATATTAATGATACGTTGCTTTATCTTTTCAAGAAATTCTTCCTTTACACTTTGATGAACCATTACGTAGTCGGGAGCTACGCAAGTTTGACCTGCGTTCATAAATTTCCCGTAAACTATGCGGTTTACGGCAATGTGCAAGTTAGCGTCGGAATGAACAATACAAGGACTCTTACCTCCTAATTCCAATGTGACGGGAGTTAAATGTTTGGCTGCGGCTTCCATAACGATAGAACCCACTTTCGGACTACCGGTAAAGAAGATATGATCAAATTTTTGCTTTAATAATAGTGTGGTCTCCGGAATTTTACCCGGAATATATGCGATATATTCGGGATCAAATATTTCGTCGATAAGCTTTTGAATTTCCATACTACAGGTTGGGGTCAATTCAGAAGTTTTAATTACAGCAGTATTTCCCGCTGCAATGGCTGCTATTAATGGAGCAAAGGTAAGTCCAACCGGGTAATTGAATGGGGAGATAATTAAATTTACACCAAGAGGTGTAAATAGTATTTGGCTTGATGCCGGTTGACTAAGTAACGGGGTTTTTATCCTCTTTGGTTTAATCCATTTTTTTAAATGTTTTATTGTGTTGGTTAAATCATGTAAGACGAACCCTGTTTCGGTAGCATACGATTCAAATTCAGATTTCCCTAAATCATCTTTAAGAGCAGCACTAAATTGACTCTCAAACTTTTTAATTCCCTCTTTAAGTTTTAGTAATTGATCAATCCTGAAGTCATATTTATGCGTAACCGAAGAATTAAAGAAAGTACGTTGTTTGTTGACAATTTCAATTATTTCTTTTTCATTTTTCATAATACTGCCACCATTTTGGGTATAACGGTGTTTCAAATAACCGGCATCCCTAAACTGCGAACTAACTTTGCCCGACAATATCAAATTTACTAAAATATTTTTTACAACTGAACTGCTTTTAAGCCATAATCCGTCACAGCGGAGATAACAAACAACCCAAAAATACCGACATATCCGTCAGCTGCCTTTAGATTACAAAAAAAGTTGCATCGCTTTTCCCTCCGTTATGGCGGACGGCTTGAGAGATTATGTGTTTTTTATATTGGTTAGAATCTTTACCGATTATAATATTTGCTATATAGTATTTAAATTATTCTGTACTAATAATTTCAGGAGGCATATCTCCTTTTCCGATTGGCGCGACTTTTTTACTTCGGATAAATAACCTCAGCGCTGATGTGAAACCCGCAATTGTTACTCCATAAATCATTTGTGATTCAGATAGAATTGATAGAATTAATAAAAATAATGATAGTGATAAGTATCTGCCCGATTGAATAAGCAACCCGGTCCGTTGATGCAGCAATAACTTCCCGTGTACACCTTTCCGGCTTACCCGATATCCTATTAAATTACTCAAATGTTGTGCGATAACAATTAAAAAAAGTCCCCATACATATCCAAGAAATATCTCTCGAAAAATATCAGGTATATAAAATAGGAAAAAAGGGATACCGATACCTATAACCAGCGTTGCTGTTAAGTGCTTGGGATTTAGAATTTTTAATTTTGAAACTGATTCCTGAAATGCTGGACTTCCTTCAATTGTATTAATTGGATAACTTTGATAGTGCTTTGCATAATGATCCCTTCTTTCTTTTTCCTGTATAAGAGATAAGAAATAATCACTCAACATTAAAAGTATTGTAATCAAACCAATAACAAACGGATTATTCATTAAGAATTTAAATACCATTTTTCCTCTCCTATTGGTACACTAATTTATAAACACATAACGTTCAGCATAACCGCGTAGCGTTTTTTTCCATCCGGTTTATGCTCTTGTTAGCTTTTTTAATCTTCATACTCTGGATATTGCTCTGGATTAATTCCTGTTGATTCAATTATCAGAGGATATTTATATTTTTTATTTTCTAGTTTTTTCTTTCTGGATTTTTTTATTTCAAATAACCAGCTATCTCCAAAATCAAAAAGATAATATAGCTTATAGCCTTGTAATGGATATATCTCGTTCAGTTTTGATTTCTTTGGAACTGAATATGCTCTATTTCTAGGATTTTTACCTGTATAAAACTCATACAAATGGTCATCATCAAATTCTATGATTGTTTGAATATATTTATGAAGTTTTACTAAAGTAAAATCTTCATTAACCTCAATGGTTCTATACCAAGGTTGCTCATCTTCATCATAAGGGAATGAAATAGTTAATGTGTATATTTCCATTTCTCTCTTTTTTATAAAGCTAACGGCGTTTCTTTTCACCCGCCTGCCCGCCGAAGCGAAGCGTAGGGGGCTTGCCCGGCTTTGACGGGTCCGCCCTTAACTACAATATTGATTTGAAAAACTACTGCCAACCTGTCCACCGTAGCAAAGCGTAGGTGGGCCTGTCCGTCGAAGTTGTTTTTACGTAGGCGGATAATTATTTTAAAATTTATATAACAAAATACTATAAAACTACAATTTAAAACGAACAACGCTTGCC
>ENA-ORDP01000486-ORDP01000486.1-marine-sediment-metagenome-genome-assembly--contig:-NODE-486-length-25979-cov-3.100062_pt1 | contig 25979 bp, 27 predicted proteins | sample MGYA00248627_ERZ508539 | MGnify/ENA primary metagenome ERZ508539 (study PRJEB26208, sample SAMN05571518) | marine sediment metagenome | biome: deep sea; feature: Hydrothermal vent; material... | reverse complement strand
TGATTAGAAAAAAAACAATAGAATGAAAAAGATACTTTTCAGAGGATTTCAAGGGAAAATGTTGTTTATGCCTGAAGCTCTAGAAATTTAGAGGGGTGTGATTTTCTAAATGTTTAAATAGAAAATGGACCCGCCGGGATTTGAACCCGGGGCCTCTCGCATGCCAAGCGAGCGATCTACCATCTGAGCTACGGGCCCTATGTGAATTTTTAGGAGTTAGCAATAGTAATCATTTATGAAAACAAATATATAGACAGTGAAAGAAGTAGTGATAAGGAGGTTGAAGAAATAATTTGCCTTGGTAATGGAGTGGAGCTTTTTGTTGATGACACCAGAATACTGCTCGACCCGAGAAGGGCAGAGGGTTTGAGTTTTGTTTCTCATGCTCATTCCGACCACGCACCTTCGAAAGTCTCTGGTGAGGTAATTTCCACTGAAGAGACAGGAGAGTTACTCTCAAAACACTTTTCCACTCTTGCCTATGGGCAGAAATTTGAAAATCTAGGAGTCAGCTTCAGGTTAATACCTTCAGGGCACATGTTGGGTTCTTCTCAGGTGGTTATAGAGAATGGCTTCAAGGTTATTTATACAGGTGACCTTCATCTTGAGGGAGGAGAAACCTCTGGCATGGGGGTTGTTGAAGGATGCGATATTCTTATAATTGAATCAACTTTTGGAAGCCCCTTCTATATTCTGCCAGACCGTGAGTATGTTTTGGGAGAGATTAAAGATTGGATTGAAGACTGTTTTTCTAAGGGTGATGTGCCTGTACTTCTTGGTTACTCTCTAGGCAAAGCTCAGGAGATAATAAAGCTTCTCTCGGGGGATTATAAGCTCGGGCTCCACAGAGCAGTTTATGAGAACTGCAAGAAATATGAAGCTCTCGGCGTAAATCTTGGCGGCTACGAGCTTTATTCTGAAAATATAAGAGAGGAAAAAGAGGATAGAGTTCTTATCTTTCCGCCAGCAGCGAGAAATTCTTTAAAGGGGAACTTCAAGGAGGCGCTTCTCAGCGGCTGGGCACTGCATGGAGCAACGAAATTCAAATTCAGAGTAGATGAGGCTTTTGCCATAAGCGACCACAGTGATTTCAATGGTCTTGTAAATTATGTAGAAAAGGCATCGCCTCAGGTGATTTACACTTTACATGGTTTTGCCGAGGAATTTTCAGATGAGCTTAAAGAAAGAGGTTTCTATGCCAGCCCTCTAACAAAGAAGCAGACAGAACTAAATCATTTTCTTTAGTCTGTGATATTTTGCAAGAACCTTGAAGATGATTTTTGATGCAAGTATAGGTGTGTAGCTGTCATAGCGTGGTGCCACTTCTGTGATATCAAGAGCTACCAGATCAATCTCGCCCAGAAATGCAAGCATCAGAATAAAGTCGAAAAAGAATATTCCAGGGGGCTCGGGATTGCAAACCCCTTTGGCATCCTTCGGGTCAAAGAAGTCCATATCTATTGACATATAAACTTTTTTTCCCTTAAGCACTTTTGAAAGCCTTGCCACAAGCATTTCAACATCGTAACACTCACCGAAGGGAATAAATTTAATTCCTTCCTCTCTTACGGCATCAAGCTCCTCTCTGCAGGCGCTTCTCACACCAACAGTCAGAACATTATCCTTCCCTGCTATCTCTGAAGCTCTCTTCAGTGTGCAGGCATGGGAATATCTGTTACCTAGGTATTCTTCTCTGAAATCAAAATGAGCATCTAGGGAAAGAAAAAATGGTTTTTTCTTAAAACCTTCAAGTGCAAAAGCAGAGATAGTATGTTCACCGCCAAGAATAATAGGCTTTGCTCCTCTGCTTAAAACCTCAGCCACAGTTTCCTTCACTCTGGTTTTTGTCTCCTTTACATCTCCAAAGGAAACTTCAACATCACCTATATCAGCAATCTTGAGGCTGAGGAGGTCAAAATCTTCAAGGAAGTCATAGTCCTCCACCTCTCTGGAAGCTTCTCTTATAGCTGCTGGTGCTTCTCGAGAGCCTCCTCTATATGTCTCGCTGCTGTCAAATGGCACACCAAAGACAGCATACTCGGCTTCCTCCAAATCAAGCTCTCTTCTTGCGAAAGTGAGAGGAGATGTGAATAGATTCATGATAATCTGGGCAAGGAAACCCACCTCTTCATAGGTGGGAGGAATTGCCCTACCTCCATTTTAAAATTATAACAATGATTTTTAATCCTATCTAAACCAGCAGGTATTTCAACCTGCTCACTGTTCCCGGCGTTGTCGGGCACTGATTTATGCATGTTTACGACAGCGAAGTTCAACACTGTCCACTCCTGCCGGAGCGTAGGTCCTCTTCGGAGCTGTTATTGGCCAGTACTTTGCGGGGCACACTGAGAGTTTCCTCTCTGTTTAATGCCCCACTTACAGAGCAGAGGACTTGAGGAGCATCCTTTGGTGTGTTCTCGAACTCTACCAATAACTTCTGCATCTTTTACAACGCCTCCTAATCAACCAATTGCTCTTATTCCTCACGGAACAAGCCCACGACTTTAGTCGTGGGTGATTGACAATCTTCACCCTTTATCTTCAAGAAATTTTGAATAGAGAGTTTCAACCAGTTCTTCAGTACCAAGCACCTTGTCATCTGGAGCAGGCACAACCGTTGCCTTTATTCCTTTAAAGGGAGGCATGCCGGTACCGTCTGTACCTGAACCTACAAGTGTATTTGCCCATGGCCCCAGTGGCATAAATGCTATTCCCTCATGAGGTACATCCTTTGATTTTACTGCCTTTACAGCAACACTCCCTGCTGGGGTTTCAATTTTGACTGTATCGCCCTCCCTGACCCCTATTTTCACCATATCATTAGGGTCTAACTCCACAGAAGCACAGGCTCTGGAAAAATTCTCAAGATTTTTTCCTTTTTCCATGGCTTCACCCTGTGCCACAGTCCTTCCAGTTATGAGAGTGAATTCCAGCATATTTTTACCTCTTCTCAAGTTTGGTAACAAGCTCTTCTTTTACTCTGTCAAGTTTTCCTGTCTCAAGCATGAACCTTATCTTTACGGTGTTGAACCTATCAATCACACTATCAATGGTTTTTCTGAGCTTTTCTGCCTTTTCAAGGTCAACTGTTAGTTCTGCCACTTCTTCAACTTCCTTCTCTTTCTCCTCTACCATAGGAGGCTCACTTGTGTAAATATATCCAACTTTGTGGTCTTCTTCAATTTTACCTACTTCAAATATCTTATTTTCAGTCTTAAGTGTGAATATCAAATTTAATACAAGTCTATTTGGAATTTCAAGTTTTTCTATAATCTGCTCTATGGATAGAGGACCTTCCTTCTTTATTATATCATAAACAACGGCTTTTTCTCCTGTCATCCACAGATTATCAGCAGAAAGCTTTACTTCAAGCTTCTGTGGCTCCTGTACTTCAATTTCTATTGCACTGTAACCGCAGGAACTGACACAGGTTCCGCAACCTGTGCAGAACTCAGGGTCATATATTTTTACTGCACCAGTGGTAACTCCAAAGTTTCTCTGCTCATCTGAGCCAGACCCACCAGCTATACTGCTATCGCTGAAAGCGCTTACAGGGCATACAACAATACAGTTGCCGCACCCTTGACATAGTTCTTCATCTATTTTTAAAGTGAAGTTACCCATAATTTTCACCCTACAAAACTTTTGAAGGCTTTTTTCCATGCCTTTGTCCAAGACTTTTCTTCACCCTTTGTGTAGTTCACACTGCTCCTCTTAAGTGTTATTGCATTCACAGGGCACACCTTCTCACATGCGGAACAGAAACAGCATATCTGAGTTGCAACTTCAACTTTCGATACTTTCTCCCAGGGTTTGTTATAATTGGGAAGGTAAATAGCACCAGTAGGACATATCTCCTCGCAGCTCCCACAGCCCTGGCATGTTTCTTGGTCAACAATTAATTCGCCATCAAAGATTTTATTCACCTTTATAGCTTCAGTGGGACAGGCTATCTCACAGGCAGAGCAGAAAACGCATTTATCTTCGCCTCTCTCCATGGTGTTTATGTTTTTGCCTTCAACTTCTTTAATGCCTGCAAAGGTTATGGCATTTTGGGGACATACATTCATACAATCTTCGCAGGCTTCAAGCTTCTCTTTATTTTTCATGCTGCATTTATTCTGATTGAATAGATGAATTCCCTCATAGTTCACAAAATCTCTATTATTTCTAACACTTTTCCCATCTATTTCAACGTTTATGGAATTAAAAAGGCAGGTTGCGCTACATATTCCGCAGAGTACACACTTTTCAGCGTCTATAGAAATATGTGGTACATCAGAAAATCCTTTATTTATGGCTCCGATAGGGCCAAGAGAAACAGCCTTTGTGGGACAGGCTTCAACGCACATTCCGCATCCAGTGCACATGTCTTTATCGTAGATAAGCCTTCTCTTTTCTCTGGTAGAATCCCTCTCAAAAAGCATGATACCTTCATTAAACTTAAGGGTGTAACTGAGCTCATCTTCACTCATGATAATCACCAGAATAATTTGTCATGATTTTTCATGTATGTCTTATTGTTAACGATATAAATTTATCTGTTCAACTCTTTTCTAGCGAGTTCAAAAATATCATTTCCAGAGCTATCGTTTGCAACTATGAGGGGGAATCTATCCATTTCAAGTTTATATAGCGCCTCTGGACCAAGCTCGGGATAAGCAATCAACTGTGATTTTCTTATTCTTTTTGCTGCAAGGGCACCTGCACCTCCTATGGCTACAAAGTAAACCGCTTTGTTTTTAACTATAGATTCTCTGACCTCCATGCTCCTTTTGCCCTTACCTATCATCCCTTTCAATCCCAGTTCCAGAAGTCTTGGGGTATAGCTGTCCATCCTTGAAGAAGTTGTGGGACCGGCTGCTCCAATTATTTTACCGGGAGGTGATGGTGTCGGGCCCATATAGTAAATCACCTGCCCCTCTATATCAAAAGGCATAGCTTCATGGTTCTCAAGGGCATCAAAAAACTTTTTATGGGTGGCATCCCTTGCCGAGTATACAGTACCTGAAAGTTCAACCATGTCCCCAGCTTTGAGTCTGAGGATTGTTTCTTCAGTCAGTGGCATTTTAATGTGAATCATAATTCCACCTCCCTGTATCTGTGAGCATGGCATTCAATAACAACAGCCACAGGTAAGGAGCCAATGTGACAGGGAGCTTCCTCAATATGAACCTCTAGGGCTGTAACTCTTCCACCCATACCCTGTGGCCCTATACCTAGATTGTTTATTTCCTCAAGAAGCTCCTTTTCCTTTTCAGTATAGAAGGTTTCTCTGTGCTCAGAACCTATCCCTCTGTAGAGTGCATTTTTGGCAAGGAGTGGAACTTTTTCCAGATTCCCTCCTATTCCAAGCCCGATTATTATAGGAGGGCAGGGGTTGGGACCAGCCTCTTTGACTGTTTCCAGTACAAAGCTCTTTATACCTTCCCATCCTTCAGCAGGCTTGAGCATCTTAACCTTCGACATATTTTCACTGCCCGAACCCCTTGCACAGAATTTAATCCTGAGCCTGTCGCCTTTAACAAGCTTTATATGTACAATTGCAGGTGTATTATCGCCTGTATTTTCTCTCCTAAGAGGGTCATTGACTATAGATTTTCTAAGATAGCCTTTTTTATATCCTCTTCTCACACCTTCATTTAAAGCATCAATGAAACCAGGAGAATCAAATATAACCTCTTCTCCTAGCTCTACAAAGATTATAGCCACTCCTGTGTCCTGACAGTAGGGTATCCATTCTTTTTCAGCAATTTGGGCATTTTCCAGAAGTTTTTCAAGTACATGTTTTCCAAGGTCAGACGTCTCAATTTTAAGAGCATTATCAATCTTTTCTGTCATCTCTTTTTTTGCTATGTAACATGACTCAATTGCGAGCTTTTCCACAGTTTCAATTATCTTTTCAAGTCTGACAGTGCGCATGACTCAGTTTCATTCTTGCACAATAAAAGTTTTTCTTTCTTTTTAGAACTAAGTGTGATTCAAAGAATGTGCCACATATTTAGACAAATATATGTTTCAAGTTTTCATAAACCTATCTTTCTCTGGATTTATACCTTAATCTCAGGGTTTCTTATAATTTAGAAGGTTTATGTTTCTTATATCACCAAAATCAAGAAGATCTATAGCTTTGCTGAGGTTAGTTCACAGCGTTTTTCACAGATTCATAATTCAGCAAGCTTCTGAAGGTCTTTTGTTGAATTAATTCCCGGTGAATCATCCCAGGCGTTTAATTTTTGAATGCCAGACATATCAATATATTTCAAGAATTCCATTCTTAAAGTCTATATTGATTTCAAAATTTCTCAGGAAGCTCAGCCCAATTTCTCCTGTATAAAAATGATAGGTGTATTTATCCACAGAATTCTTCATAACCTCGTAAATCTCACTCTTTACTTTACTATGGGCAAGAACTTTGACTTCTGTCGGATTTCCAATTTCATCCTCTTCTAAAACTTCAACAAGGACCCACTCGTTACTGTACTCCTTTTTTACCTCCTCTATTTTCATTTATATCACCTGCAATATAATATTATGTGATGATAACCTTATAATTGGTTCGCATGATTTGAATGCATTGTCTCTATGTCTTTCTGTTCTCTTTCAGAGACATAAGGAGACCATCCAATTAGAACCAGAGTTTTAAGGGGGTAATTGGATGTTGTCATAAGGTAATAATTTCTCTTATGGAGGCCATTTATATATTCTTGTTTGTGTATATTCCCCCTCTGCATCTTTATGAACCAGAAAATTCACCAAATTTTGGTTTTTATATAGTCTGATGTTTTAGCGGATGTGAAATGCATAGCAAAGGAGTTTGGGTAGGGGACGCATCTGAATAAATACCTACTGAGAACATGTTCGCAGATAGGATTAAAACCCTATGAACGCATATTTATAATTGTGATAGAAAATGCAGGTAATAAATTTAGACGAATATGCGCAGTTCAGGGAAGATGGGTACAACCTCAGGCTACTCCACGACTCACCTAACTGGCGGATAATGAACTTCAACTTTGAGGCAGGGCAGGAGCTGCCTGTGCACAGTCACGATGTTGAAAGTGAGGTTATGATTCTTGTACTGACCGGAGAAGGATACTTCACTGGCGGGGAGAGCGAGATTGAAGCTAAGTCTGGGAGTATGTTGATAAGCAAAGTAGATGAGCCTCACGGCATTAAGGCAACCACACGTATGCGTGTTCTGGTTGCGATTGCTCCGCCGATATAGCTTTCATCCTGTCTGTGTCCTATTAATTTCCAAATATAACTCTCAAATATTCGACTTCAAATCTTTCTGAGCTCTCCCAGAAGTTCTGCACTCCTCCTCGTTCCCAGAGCCCTGAAAATTCTGTAACCATGCCTGAGAACAACTTTCAGAAGAAAACTGTGCCTATCAAAACTGAAGTTTTTCTTTATCTCCTCAACAGCCTCCTTATCCAGAGTTCTGAAAATCCTATCAAGCTCCTCCCTAGTAAGAGAGTAAAAGAGCTTCGAAAAATGCAGCCCGAAGTTTATCTCTCTGCCTATGTTTTTCTTCCACAACTTTTCATACCTGCTTAAAGAGCCTTCTGAGAAATCACTGGCATCTTTTAATACTTCTGCTGCCAGCTTTCCAGATGTTATGCCAAAGATTACTCCACCCCCTGTAATCGGCTTTATGAAGCCGGCAGCTTCGCCCACTATTAGCAAATTTTCAGCATATGTTTTATTAATAATTCCAAGAGGTATAACATCTCCAGTCTCGGCAAGAATTTCACTTTCTATCCCATTTTCACTGACAAACTTTTTTAAGGCAGATTTTGGTGAAAGAGTTGCACCTCTTGAACACAGACCAACTCTGCATCTCTCGCCTGCAGGAACCTGCCAGGCAAAGAAATTTCTGGCATAATGAGTAAAATAAACATCAGTCAGCTCAGCACTGCAATTTACCTCCAGCTGATAGCAGGATAGTATCTGGTCTGGTTTCCATTTCTCCCTGAGCCCCTGAGAAAGAGCAATCTCTGACCTGAAACCGTCAGCCCCTATGAGAACCTTTGCCTCTACTTCTTCAATCTTACCTTCTCTAAGAAGTTTTATGCTCCACCTTTTTCCCTTCCTCTCAACCTTTACCACTCTGGTAGAGGTGAGAATTTCGGCACCTTCATCAAGAGCATTTTCACCAAGCCCTCCGTCGAAAGCTGCTCTATCCACAACTACGGCAACAGGTTTTGAAAAAGAGAATTCAATGTTTTCAGCGTTAGAGTGAAGCCTTGCAGACCTGATATAACTCAGAACAGAGCTTTTATAATCAATACCCAGCCTTTCAAGAGACTTTATGCCGAGAACTCCTGTGCAGCTGATATTTCCTAATTCATGATGCTCTTCGGCAACACCAACCTTAAATTCTGAGGCAAGTTCTCCTGCACATGCCAGACCTGCTGGTCCTGCCCCTACAATAAACATATCGAAATGTATCAATGAATCACCATTACACCTATGCTCACTTTTCTCACAACCTCTTCAGATACACTGCCCATTACAATAAGGTCATATCCATCTTCAACCTTGTCGAGAATTGACTGGGTTGTACTTCTTGAAACAATAATCAGAGTGCTTAGCTTTACGCCTTTATTCTCAGCTTTCTTTTTTAGTACATTAAAATAATCCTTTGCCATAACAGCCTTCTGTTTATCTATATCCGAGAGAAATCTGTGATGGGGCTTTAATTCAATTACATTAAGAGCACTGACATCCTCTCCCGTAAAGCGTGTGAAGTCTCTGTTTCTATGAACATAAGACACGTCACTGCTCCCTTAATAACTCCCCCAAGACTGCCACTCTGAACAAGTCTTATATTCACACTTCCCACTGCATCCACCTTATACCAACTATTTTTGATAATATATAAAGTTTATTCTTAGAAAGTATTTCTAACTCTAACGCAATTCATCTCAACCCTAAAAGAGTATGAGCTTTCTTGCTTATCAAATTCTAAAAAACAAAATAAACCTTCAGCATTCTCTCTGATTTTAAGATTTATCATAACAATTAATAAGTATCTTCATTGGATTATAAAAAGATAATGAAAGATAGATTCAAAAAGGGTGAAGAAGCTTCACTAATTGGAGTTGCCGGAAATTTAGTCCTGACTGCACTGAAGCTCTTTATAGGTATCGTTTCAGGAAGTACTGCTGTTACGGCTGATGCCATTCACACATTCTCTGACGTGCTTGTGTCTATTATTACATTCATAGGTATAAGAATAAGTAAAAAACCAGCAGATAAAGAACATCCTTATGGGCATTATGATGCTGAAGCAATAGCGGGCTTGTTTTCGAGTATAGCTCTTGTGCTGTTGGGTTTTGAATTAATTAAATATGCCTACATAGCTTTCTTAAACCCGGCACATGTGGTTAGATATACTGCTATCTATGCAGTTATATTAACTTTTATTTTTAAGGAGCCTATGGCAAGATATACACTCAGGGTTGCGCGGGAAATTAAAAGTCCTGCTCTGGAGGCTGATGGCCAGAACCACAGAAGTGATATATATTCCTCTTTTGCTGTTCTTATAGCCATAATCGGAAGCCTTCTTGGATTCACCTTCCTTGACCCTATTGTCGGTATAGCAATTGCTATTATAATCTTATGGATTGGAATAAAAATAGGAATGAGGAATACAAATATACTTATGGGCAGAGTTCCCTCTGAAAAATTTGTTAAACTCATTGAAAGCAGGGCAAAGTCCATTAAAGGCGTAGCGTATGTACACAATGTGAAAGTGCACAGTCTTGGAGCTTTTACGAATGTTGAACTTCATGTTTGCGTTTCAGAGGATATATCTCTTGCCGATGCTCATGGAATAGCTCATATGGTTCAGAAGGAGATAGTTGCAAGCATACCGGAGGTTGTTTCTGCTCTTGTTCATGTTGAGCCTCTTGATAGACACCATAGAGAGATGCATAAAGAGATACACCATGGAGGTAAATGAGTTTTTTATGCGCCCATGCAAAATTATTATATCTTATTGATACAAAGTTAAGTTATGCGTTTTGCACATATTGCTGATACTCACCTTGGTTACAGACAGTACAACCTTGATGAGAGAGAGGAAGATTTCTACAGAGCCTTTGAAGAGGCAGTTGAAGTTATAATAGAGGAGAAACTTGACTTTGTTCTTCACAGTGGCGACCTCTTTGATGAACCCAGACCCCCTATCAAGGCTCTCGTGAGGGTTAAAGAAATTCTCGAGAGGCTAAAGAGTCATGGAATACCATTTATAGGTATTGCAGGTAATCATGATATATTGATGAGGAAAGGTGCTGTACCACCCCAGAAGGTCTTTTCAAATATTGAGCTTCTTACACCCAGAAAACCATATATTGTGTATAAAGGTATGTTTATTGCAGGACTGCCATATTTCTCAAAGATTCACAGAAATAATATGAAAGATATGTTGGAAAAGCTCTCTGAAAAAGCAAACGATTATGATAAGAGTATTCTCCTTCTCCATCAGGGAATAGATAAATATTTCAATCTTGACTTTGAGCTTAAAATTCAAGATTTACCCGATAATTTTAACTATTATGCTCTCGGCCATATCCACAAAAGGGTTATTGATACTCTTCCTTCTGGAGCTGTGGCTGTATATCCTGGCTCGACAGAGATATGGCGTATGGACGAGCTTGGAGAGTTTAAGAAACATGGAAAAGGTTTTTTTATTGTTGATACAGATGATTTTTCTGTTCAAGAGGTCAATTTCAAAGGTATAAGGCCATTTCTTAATTTTGAGGTTTCAGGAATCGAAGAAGTTAAAGACATTGTGAGAGAAGCAGAGAACGTCAGAGTTAAACCTGTGATTAAGGTGGAGGTTGGAAATAATGATTTTAATGAGGTATACAGAAGCCTGCTAATCGAGCTGAAGGAGAAGGCGCTTTACCTGGATATTAAAAGAAAGATTGAGAAGAATATTCAGAATGAAGATGTCAGAGGTGAAAAAATTGATATTTATTCTATGATGCGTGAAAGCTTTGAAGGTAGTGAGGAAGAAAAGAATTTCTGTTTAGAGATTTATAAAGCAATTGCTAGAGAGGGTGCAGAGGCAGGAACAAATATTGCAGAATCTTATTTTAATAGGTAATAAAATGATAATTAAGAGAATTGAACTCAGAAATTTTAAGTCTCATAAACACAGCATTTTGAAGCTGGATGAAGGTATAAGTGTAATACTAGGGGAAAATGGTTCTGGTAAAACTTCAATTCTTGAAGCTATAGGTTATGCACTTTTCAGGCTTCAGCCTGTAAAACTTGAACAGCTTATAAGGAGGGGTGCTGATGATATGTCGGTTATTATTGATTTCAGCCTGCGTGGTGAAGACTATAAAGTAGTTAGGTACAGGGGAAAACAAAAGAAAACAGCACTTTATAAAGATGAAGTTCTTATAGCTCTTGGCGATGAATTAGTTAAAGAGACTATTGAAGCTCTGCTTGGTATGGATGGTACTGTTTTCACCAGTGCTATCTATGCTAGGCAGGGTGAGATTGATTCCATGCTAACTTCGAGGTCTGGAGAAAGGAAGGAGGTTATGGGCAGGTTAATAGGCACTCAAGAGCTTGAAGAGGTTCACAAAGCTATGGCAGAGGTAATAAAACACTTCTCGTCAAAACTCGAAAGGTATCATGATATTGATAATGAAATAAAATCTAAAAGTAAAAAGATTATAGAATATATGGGACAATCTGAGGAATTTAAAATTAAAAAGGAAGAGGTACGTGAAAAACTGGATAAATCAAAAATCAGTCGCTCTGAGCTGGAAAAAGAAATTATAATTGTAAGAGAAATTATAGATATTTTAAATAAAAAAGATGAACTTGAAAAAGGCAGGGAGTTTATCAGGAAAGACCTTAAAAAGATTGAAGTCTATGTTGAAATTGAAAAGGCAGAAGTAGAAAAAGCAGAAGATTATAACAGGTTCGCTATAGAAAAAGGAGATTTGTCTAAGGAACTAATAAAGCTCAAGGAGATAAAAAAGCAGAATCTGAAACTTTCAGGCGAGATACAAGAGCAGGAAAGGAAGAAGATTGATATAAATAATTATATCAGAGAATTTCTTGTAAGATGCAGCAAAATTGCTGAAAGGGATTTTAAAGATATACCATTGGCAGAAACTCATATAACAAATTTATTAAAAATCAATAATGAAGAAAAAGATAAAATAAACACTAAAATAGTAAATATTAACTCAGAAATAAATATCTTCAGAACAAAAAACAAAGAACTTGAAGAAAACCTTCGTAATATATCTAAACTTGAGGGCAGGTGTCCCACCTGTAAGAGACCTCTTGAAAAACATACCAGAGAGGAAATTATCAAAGATTATAAAGAAAATATTGAAATTAACAGAAAAGGTGTTATTGACTCTAAGATAGTATTGAGAGATTACAAAGGCTATTTTGAAGAACTAAATGTGAAAATAAATAATATCATGTCTTTAAATTTTGATGTGGTAAATGAGAAAATTATGTATCTCAGAGATATAATTACTAAAATAGAAATTTTAAAACATGAATTTGAATTAAATCAAAATAAAATCATAGATTATAATACTCTAAAAGATAAGCTGGAAAAAATCGAAATTAAAATCGAAGAGCTTAGAAAAAGCCATGATAGGTATATAAGTGCCAGAGACTATCTGAGAAAATATCTTCCTGAAAGAGAAGAGCTTGAAAGAAAGTTGGAGAGAATTGAAGAAGAACTTGATAATATAATGAGAAAAACATCAGACATAAAGGAAAAATTAGGGATCCTGCCTGATACTAATTATTTAAATAAAAAAGAATATAAACAGAGAGCTCTTACCAGAGAGATAGAGATGCTTACAGGAAAACTATCATCTCTAGTGGCAAACCTTGCAAATTCAGAAAGGGTTATTATAGAACTCAAGGAAGAAATTGAAATACTGAAAGAAATGGAAGAAAAGAGGAGAAATCTTGAGAATTATATACATTTTCTTGAGAAAGTCAGAAATCTCTTTCACAAGGATATGCTTCAGAAACAACTCAGACAACAGGCAAAACCTCTAATTGAAAGTTATACCAGAGAAATCTTTGAAAACTTTAATTTACCTTATTCTGATTTAATTATTGAAGACGACTATAGTATAACACTCATAGGTCCAGGAGGCGATAGTAAGGTTGAGACACTCTCTGGTGGTGAAATTATAGCCTGCTCTCTTGCTCTAAGAATTGGTGTGGCAAAAGCTCTCTCAGGCCCTGCTATGGAAATAATAATACTTGATGAACCCACAATTCATCTGGACGATATTAGAAGAAGAGAACTTGTGGATATTATCAAGAAGCTCTCCACACTACCTCAAACAATTGTGGTTACTCATGATAGAGAATTTGAAGAGGCTGCCACAAAAGTCTTTCTGGTAGAAAAAGTGGGTGGGATTTCTGACGTGAAGGATATCACCGAGAGAGATACTCTATCATATCCACCAGCCCGATAGTGCCTGTCATCATCACATCTCCAATTGGAGTTGCAAATTCAACTTCAAGAGATGAGTTTTGCAGCATTTTTCTATTCGGCCCTGTTACAAGAATTCTTCTGATTTGTTCAATACCCACACTTTCGATAATATGGCATCCATGCCCTGAATCGTTGTATATCTCTTCATTGGTGACATTTCCATTAGCAAAGCGTATTATAAGTTCTTCGAGTTTATTTTTATTTAAAAGTCCTGTATGGTGCTCCAGCATTCCAATAACTCTGTCATCTTCTCCCACAAGAGCTATTAGAGTATGTCCATTTCCTATATCTATGGCTATTACCGGACGCTCCTTTATACCGTGGAGAGCTCCGACAATTGCAGCAAGTTTTGAGTCTGAAATAAACACATTGTAATCTTTAAGAGTATTCATAACTCCCTGCATTCTTGTATAGTACTCTGGTGGCTCTTTGTAGCCAAGCTCTAGATAACTTTTACCTTTCTCCATAAGTCTTCTGAAATTCTTAAATCTGAATACCCTGTCGGATTCACCCGGCGGAGCTCTTCCATGGTCCTGTACAGCAACACCTATATAATCGAAATTGAAGTCTTCACCGAGAGATTCGAGAATTTCTCTGTAAAACTCCAGATTGACATCCTTTGTTTCAATAACAGTGTAATTGTCAAACGGTGGCTCCTCAACCACCTCTATTCCAAGTTCTCTTACCTGATTAAGGTCATCTCTGACAGTACTTGCAGCTTCTGTCTGCATGGCAACTCTAAACCCCTTATCGACATGACTCTTAAGGGCAAAGGCAAGAGGGCCACCTCCCATGGTAACTCCTCTGACAAAGAGATTTCTGTCTGCCTGCATTACTCTTCTGGCAAGAATTCTCGTTGGAGATGGAAAAACCATTTTTATATTATTTTCGTGATTTTTTCTAGTCTTATATACAAGAACATCCTGTGTACCCATACCTATGTCAATAGCAAAAACTCTCAATGAATTTTCTTTTGCAGTTAGATGAAGATGGCCATGAAGCATAACATATAATAATCATAAGCCACTATAAACGTTACTGTGATTCAAAAGCTGTTTTCTATGTTTGGAAGATTTCTTGCTTTCATATTCGAGAAGCTCAGAATTAGCCCCAGCTATACTCTCCCTGCCTCACTTATTTTTCAGATTCTCTCAATTATCAGCCTTTATATAGCTCTGATTAGATTTACATATTCCAACCTGCCGGAATATTTCTTCTCAGGTTTTTTACTGGTTTCTGTACTTCTCTTTGAAACCGCAAAGAGCCAGCAAAAAGAAAAAATGATGCTGAAAGATTTTCTACAAAAGTTATTTGACTTACCAGTTAATATAGCTCTTACATTATTGCTTCCAGCAGCAATTGTTATTCCGTCTATTATGGGATTCATACCAGCAAAGGAGTTATATTATTTAATGCTTGGTCTCATTATTACAGGCAGTCTTCTGCCAAAAGGAATTATATTGCATTCTCCTGGCAGGATGGTTGTTCTTGCGCTCTTCGCCATATATGGAATTCATAAGGGCTCGTTTGATATGTTTCTACTGGCATACTTTATACTCTTCGCAGTGATTTCAGGCTTAAGGCTTCTGTATATTCTGGTAAAAATTCTTGATTCTCATTATGTTTTTTCCAGGATGAAATATGTATTCCTGCATATTATGAACTTCACCATTTCAATATTTAACAGAAATCTCCATAAGAGGAGAACTGTTAAGAGCAGGAAGGTGAAGATGTCTCAGCCTCGGGAAGAAGGTTATTCATTTATGGCAGTTGTGGTAGATGAAGAAGATAATCCTGTGAGGGTAGCAGAGGTTACCCTTTTTAACAATGAGCAGATGCTGAAGGAATTTAATATTACTGGCGGAGATGGGAAGTGCAGCTTTGATGGTCTGGAAAATGGCGAATATATTATATCAATTAAAGCTAGAGGCTATGAGCCTGAGGAACACAGGAGATATATAGGTTTTTCCACAGGCGAGGTCTTTAAAATCACAGCAGAAAAAGAACACACTCAGAACGAAGGACCTGACAATATAGAGGATGATATATTTTCTGGTGAATCTGCCCTTATTGAGTATTCGTCATCGGAAGAGCTTAGCAGAATTGTAAAGGCTATTGTGAAAGAACATATAACCAATGATAGAGATGTATTTCTGGCAGCTATGCCACCAAGGAGCTACCAGTACAGAAAGGAATTTGGAAGCTATATAAAAGAGGGAAAGCTTAGAATTATAAATGTCCCTCCCAGAGGTGCACTGCCAGAGAGCGACAGAAATATTCAGGAAGTTCCCATGACAAATCTCGAATACTTCAGGGCTGTTATGGAGGAGATGCCAGCAGGAAGCCTTCTAATCTTTGAGCCATTGAGCAGTCTGATAATAAACCTAGGAAAAAATCCTGCATATCAGTTTATTTTAAAGGTTGTTGATTATCTGAGCAAAGATGGGATTTTTTTTGTAACCTTTATAAATAAAGAGACCTCAGAAGAAGCTTCAATGTTCAGAGAGCTATTTGTTGCAGTTGCGGAAATCTCAGGTGAAAGGTTAAGGAGAATAATGTAGTTCACCTTCCATAAAAAAGCCTTTCAGCAAGAAACTCTGGAAGGCCAGCTTTTCTTATTGCTCTTGCTGTTTCTTCCACAGGATAGTCAACTCTTACAATCTCAGCCTCTCTTCTGTCAATATCAAGAAAGGCAAAACTTGCCTCTTTTAATCCATCTCTGGGCTGACCCACACTTCCAGGGTTCAGAATAAGGCCTTCTTCAAATTCCTTTACTAATGGAATATGAGTATGGCCAAGTATTAAAATATCTCTTTTTCCAGCTTTCAGGTAATTTATGAGGATTTCTTCAGGAATATCAGGAAAAACATACTCATTCAGCGGGTTGAAGGGACTTCCATGAAAGATGCAAAACTCTTCTTCAGCCAGTTTTATCGGCAGCGATTCAAGATAGGAAAGTTCTTCTCTGTTTATTGTGTTTTTTGTCCAGACCAGTGCTTTATGTGCAATGGAGTTCATACCCGATAGCTCATGTTGCACAGCATAATCATGATTCCCCATAACACTCTTTATTCTCTTTTCTCTGAATAGCGCTATAGTCTTTCCGGGAAAAGGATTATAACCTACCAAGTCTCCAGCATTGTATACTTCAACTCTTCCAGTTTCATCTAGAACAGCCTCAAGAGCTGGGAGGTTGCTGTGCACATCACTTATAACAGCAATTTTCACAGAGTATATATATGTTAAAACTGTAATAAATGTTATCTATATTCCTGTGCTTCAGAGGTAGCAGGAAGTGATTATTAAGGGGTACTCTGAAAATGGGTTACAAATTTTTTAAGGATATTCTGGGTTATGAAGAGACCCTTTTTAAGGAGCGTAGAGTGTTTGATTTAGACTATATTCCTGAAGCTTTTATACACAGAGATGCTCAGATGCAGAGTATTGCTCTCTGCCTTATTCCTGCTCTGAAGGGAGGTAGAGCAATGAATGCTCTGATTGTTGGTCCCTCTGCAACAGGGAAAACAACTGCTTTAAAGTTCAGGTTTAAAGAGATTGAGGAGGAGAGCAGAGATGTTGTGTGTGTTCACATAAACTGCCAGATTACATATACAAAGTTTGGTGTATTTTCCCAGATTTACAGAAAATTACTTGGACACACACCTCCTGAGACCGGTGTGCCTTTCTCAAAGATTTATGAGGCAATCTTCAGAAGACTGATAAGAGATGGTAAGAGTCTTGTTGTTGCCCTTGATGATATGAACTATCTCTTCTATGGAAGACTGGGAAATGAAATACTGTATGACATTCTCAGAGCTCATGAAAGTTTTCCTGAGGCAAAAACTTCTGTATTTGGTATAGTGAGTGATGTATCTATGAGTTTAAATTTTGACCCGAGAGTAAATTCAATATTCAGCTACAGGGAAATCTTTTTCCAGCCTTACTCAATGAATGAGATTTATGATATTCTCAAAAACAGGGCAAAAATGGGTTTTTTTCCGGGTGTCATTGAAGATAAGCTTATTGAGAAATTGCAGGCTATGCCTTTGAGCATGGTGACCTCAGAGTTGGAATAGAACTTTTGAGAGTTAGTGGCATTATTGCAGAAGCTGAAGCTTCACGAAGTATTTGTGAAAGATATGTGGAAAAAGCTTATGGAAGTTCAAAGCTTGTAAGTATGAAGCTTCTCATATCATCTCTGAGCAGTAATGAGAAAGCCCTGCTCAGGTTGATAGCTGATTCTGAAGAAGCTATCTCGGGTAATATCTACCAGAAATTCAAAGAGACTGCAGGAGTCAGTTATACAAAATTTTATCGAATGATTGAAAAACTTGAGAATTTGAAGTTTATAGAGACTTATCAATTAACCCCTGGCAGAGGGAGGAGCAGAAGAATTGTTTTAAAGCACCAGAAGGAAGACCTTCTCAGATTACTATGAGGTGATTTCTTGATTGTTATATTGAGACTGGGCCACAGGCCTGTGAGAGATAAAAGAATTACAACCCATGTTGCGCTTACTGCCAGAGCTTTTGGTGCCCAAGGGATTATTCTTACTGAAGAAGATAGAAATATTGTTGAGAGTGTTGAAAAGGTTGTCGAGAACTGGGGAGGAGACTTCTTCATCAGAGTCGAAAAGGACTGGAGACTGGTAATAAAATCATGGCAGGGAATTAAGATTCACCTTACAATGTATGGTATGCCAATTCAGAAGGTAATAAGTAAAATAGACCTGGAAAAAGATATTCTTGTTATTGTGGGTGCAGAGAAAGTACCCGGTGAGGTTTTCAGGCTTGTGGACTATAATATAGCAATAGGAAATCAGCCTCACAGTGAAGTCAGTGCACTTGCCTTATTTCTCGACAGGCTCACACAGGGAAACTGGCTGAATAAGGAAATCAGAGGGAAGCTGAGGGTTATACCTTCGGAGAGAGAAAAGAAAGTGGTGAGGGAATAGATGCATCTTCTAATTGCTGGAATTCATACCCGCCCTGCCGTTGCCTCTGCCAAAAGATTGGATTATAGGGTGACCGCAGTTGACTACTTTGGTGATGCAGATTTAAGGTTTCTGGCAGATAGCTCGAGAACAGTTGTTAAGCAGGAAGCTTTCAAAAGCAATGGAAAGATAGAGGAAAATTACTCAGATGAAGCCCTTATCAGCCTTGCCGAGAATATTGATAGCGATATAACTGTGCTCACATCTACCTTGAAATTGAATAAGAAAAATATCGCAGGAAACAGACCAGAAGATATTAAAAATCTTAAAAATAAAGCATATCAATTTAAGAAACTTAAATCTCTTGGTGTCAAATTCCCAGAAACAGAATTTGTTAGTTCTAAAGACAAAGCTCTTGAAATTATTGGAAACTTTGGGTTTCCATGTATTTTAAAGCCTGCTTCAGGAGCTGGTGGTAGAAACATAATTTTTGTAAGAAGCGAAGAGAATATTCCAGAAATCAGCGAGGAGTATCTTATACAGAGATTTATCTCAGGAACGCCATTGAGTATATCCACCCTTTCTACAGGTGAGGAAAGCATAGTCATATCCTCAAGTTTTCAGATTCTTGGATATAAACTCTCAAATACCAGTGATTTTATCTATTGTGGAAGTATTGTTCCCTATGAGGTTACTGACGAGGTAGAAACTCTTGCTGAGGAAATATCCCTCAAACTCAAACTCATAGGATGGAATGGTATAGATTTTGTGGAGAGCAGAGGAGAGTTTTACTTCATGGAAGTAAATCCAAGATTTCAAGGAACCTTTGATGCAATAGAAAAAGCATACTCCATAAATCTTGTGGAGGCTCATCTGAAGGCATGTGAAGGTGAGCTTATTGATAGACCATTGACTAAGAGGTTTGCAGTCAGATTAACTCTTTTCTCACCCCATAGAAGCCTTGTTAAGAGAAACCTTCTTGGCATAACTCATGATGTCCCTCTAAAAAATTCTATTCTGGAGAAGAGAGAACCCTTTACAACTATTGTTGAGTCTGGCAGAAGCAGAGATGAAGCTATTGCCGCTGCCAGGGAAAAGGCTAAAATGGCTTACTCTTGCCTTGAACCTATTTAATCTCCCACGCCTATACTAAATCTAGCTATGTGCCCTCTAAACATCTTTTTTGGGAGAAGATAGTAGATTATATTCTCAAGTAGTTTATTATGGCCAGAGTAGTAGGGTTCATCACCTGTAATAACCAACTTGCCATCTCCAAGCCTGCCCCCCATCCATATCACAGGCATGTAGGAAGTGCTGAGTGAGATATTATCCCAGAGCACATGGTTAGCTTCACCACCTGTATCTCCTGTTTTTATCCAGGCTGAGAGGGTTAATGTGTAGCTTCCATTTTCTTTTAACAGGGGAGATATATCAATATTCTCAGACTTCCATAAAGTTATAGAGCTATAATTTGCCTGCCATATATTGTATTCCCTTCCTGAGGGAGTTTTGATGTATATATATAGTTTTGATGGCAGAGCATCTGAATAACTATATATTTTCCATGCGAAGGAAAGGTTGGCGATTTCAGGCACTATACGCCCTCCATAGTAGAAGCTCTGACTCCAGTTAGCATAACCGTCTATACTGGCAGTGTTTGTATAACTCTGGGCAGTATATACTAAATCCTGATTGCCTGTGGATGTCCACGCATTTATTATATCACTGCTGGATGTAGAATTACTCCAGACTGAACTAGGGTCTGTTGAGAAATCGCCATCGGCAATAAAGCTGGAATTAGAAATATAGCTGTTGTTCACAGACGCGAAGAATACAATTTTATAGGGAGTTAAATTATAGGGTTTGAAGAATGACCAGAAGGTATAGGAAGGTTCCAGAGGGTGCAATGGAGCATTGTCCTGTCTCTCACTTAAATAGATACTATCCTGTGAGGATGGATATGTGACTGAGAGGTTGTTCGGAAAGTTGAGTATACTCAGGTAGCTTTCAACAAGTGTCTGATTTATACCACCTTCTGGAATAGCTTCAATATAGAAAGGGGAGATAAAATTATAACCTGAATCCTGACCCAGAATACATAAACTGCCACCTTTTAGAACATAATTATAAATCTCATATTTTCTGACTGTGAGGTTGCCGTTGATTGAAGGATTCAAAGTTGCATCGGTACCAACAACAACTGTGTCAAAGGTGTAAAGGTTGTTTTTATATGACAGGTTGAATAAGTCCCCTATATTTGCGGAAGAGAAATTAATAACTCTGAAACCCATATTTTTTATAATGTCCTCCTCATAGGGGATATTGCCTATATAAGCTATTCTTGGCGATGAGATATAAGCTACTGAAGAGCTTATAATTTTAAATGTTTTATTCTTCGGGATTTTACCTGTTGTAAAATTCAAAAGCATCTCCTCTTTCCCTGCCTCGGCTTTCTGGGGAGAATTCTGAATAACTTTAGATGGAAGGGAGCTTATATTTTCAGGAGAATAGTAGAGGAAGTAAAGGTTCTCACCTGTGGTGGAGAAATTCACTGCCATCTTTTTTATGTAACTGTTGCCATAGTATGAAATTACATTACCAGAAAAACTAACTTCTCTTTTCATGTTATCATATAGCTTGACTGAAGTGGCATGGGCTCTTGGAAGAAGTACTTCAAGAGAAGCATTGGAAGAGCTGTTATCTATATATATTGGAATCCTGTAAGGAAAGCTTTTATTTGCCCAGTTTTCAGGTTGAAAAGTCACTTTTAGGAGGATAACACCGCTCACACCAAGCTCTTTTTTCAGAGTACTGTAACTTAAATTAAACAGGGATGCGACTTTGAGGTCATGGAGAGTATAGTCAATAGTTTCATTTTTGAGAGGGTCATAGAGCTAATCCAGGTATTGATGGATTGTTGTTAACTTGCCACTCTACAGGACTGCCAGGGCTTTCAAGGAGAACAGTTATAAACTTCCCGACTTCAAAACTGAGCTGGTCATTCTCTGAAATGCTTTTTGTCTGGCTGAAGTGGTTGTAGAGTGCTGCTGTTGAAAAAATAATTATTGATGTAAAGACTGCTATTCCAATAATTATATCAATGGTTTTCTCTACCATTCAGATACCAACTCCAATCTTAAATACCAAATAACTTATGAGAATAAGCACAATGCTGTGCTTGAGCCCGTCATATATACTTCCTTCTCCAATTTTCCCTGCGACAAGACCTGTGAAGCCACCCTGAATAAGTGCCATGTGAAAGAGAAGCTCCTTGAAACTTCCGAGGTTTGACATATGCATTATGCCTGTGAGACCGGATATCCCCTCTAGAAGTGACTTTATCAGCATTATAAGGATTCCTAAGAAAATCATATGGGAGAAGTAGATTATTATAGTGTAAGTCTTCATTGAACCCTTTAATTCTTCCTCCATCTCCTGCATCATTCTACTGAAGTTTGCCACAGCATCCAGAGTCTTTGTTATTTCACCGCCAGCACGGTTTGCCTCAATAATAATTGAAGAGCTTCTCTGAATGTGTTTACTTGGCCTTCTCTTTGAGAATTGTAGTATAGCCTCTTCGAATGGGATTCCCCAGGATATCTGGCTGTATATTTTTTTGACATCACTGGATAGGTAGGAGTAGTCCAGGTATGTGGCAGACTTTATGGCATATGGTAATGTCATTCCAGCCTTAGTAGAGCTTGCTATATCCCTGAGGAAATTCGGAAATTCTTTTTCAACAACTCTGAGTTCTCTTAACTCAATATAACGAATTAGAAAATATGGTAATATAGCAATGGTAATGCCAACAATAGAGAATGCATCAAGACTCTTTGTGACAATAATTCTTATGAATACAGCTAACCCGAGAACAATTCCAATGGCCAGTGAAATATGCTCCTTTCTTTCCATCTTATCACTCCATTTTTGGAATTGTTGCTTCTATAAAGAGGAGATACATTACATTTGCAGCAGGTATTGCAAGGTATATGAACATTTCCATGAGAATAACGGGATTTATAGAACCTCCTCCTACGAGACCCATCATAGAGCCCATAACTATAAAGAATATTGGTCCTGCAACAAATATTGTGACATAGGCTTCTGAGTACATGCTGAGACGCTCTATTACATTTTTCCACATATTCCTATGTTTTTCAGTTATAGAACTTGCAGCTTCATTCAGAAAAGATGAGAGGTTTCCACCTGTGTTTATTCCAGATGCCATACCAATCAGAAGCCTTCTGAAGTCTTCAGATGGAGTTCTATCAGCTTTCCTCTTTATGGCTTCAGTTATATCATAGCCAAAGGTTTCACTATCTCTGATTATACTATTTGCTTCTCTTGAAACCTCCCCATAACGCTCAAATCTCGCCAGAGAATGAAAGATTGCAAGGGGAGGAACACCACTCACAGCTATGGTGGCCATGTGGTTGACTGCATAGGGCAGGGAGGCTTCTATTGAGCGTTTTCTCTCTCCAGCAATGATTTTGGGCATAGCAATAAAAACCGAAAAAACAGCCAGTGCTCCAGCAGATGACAGAATAAAGGCTGCTAATATATCCAAAAGTGGCATGTTTTTTAAAATTATGATTGTAAATGAGAGAAAGAATAGTATTGAGAAGATTAGAATAGAAGAGAAAAGAGCTCCGCTCAGATATGCTGAAAGTGTAGTTCTAATATCTGCACTCTGAAGGTCTATCCTGAGATTTCCAAAAGGTTCTGATATTCTGTCACTAAAGTTTCCCAGGATGCTGTGTGCAAAGAGTATAAAACCTTCAAAAATCATATTTATCCCTTTTTCCTGCACGTATTATAAATATTACTCCTGCGGCAAACAGGAGGAAAAATGTAAGGATTAGTGCAATCTTTTTTATAAGAAGTATTCTTGCCTTTTCCTCAACCCTAGCATTAATTTTTTTAGATACGCTTCTAGCTTTACTGCTCTCTTTAATCACAATTACCGGCACATCTATATTAGATTCTGTTGTCGAGAGATAATTCTTCCCTCCTTCGTCACTCCAGCTAACCACAAGTTTTGAGATGTATTTCCCATTTTTATTAGCTTTCAGATGAATTGCAATTTCTTTTTCTTTCTGAACATCAAGTCTGCCAATTTCTGACTCTACACCACTAGGCTCAATATTCTTAGGGAGAGATGTTATAGCTTTCATATTTAAAGCAGGCCCATAGCCTATATTCTTTATTATGTATTTTAAAGTGAATTCTTTTCCCACAACTATTTTCTCCTTCGGAGTAACTGAATATACCTCTATGACAGGACCTTCAACCCTAAACCTGAGTTCACTCTCTGCAGTTATACCACCGTAATCTGCATGGGCAGTTATACTTCCATCTCCTCCCGTAACTGCTTTAACGCTAAATTTGTAGCTGAAACTTTCTCCAGGCTTTAAAAAAACTTCTCTGTCTTTCTTTCCGTACATAGGCAGGTACTCCATATTCTCAGGCACAGCCACGTTTAATATGAAGTTCTCAGCTTTAGCCCCAGTATTTTTTATATAAACCTCAATGAGCCCTTTTTCATCCAGCTTATATAGATTTTTACCTGAAATTCCCAGTATAGCATTCTGGGAGAGAGGCCTGAGTTCTATACTCTTAACAAGCTCCTCTTTATAGTTATGGTAAAATTGATCATTATAGCTGGTTTCAATGAGAAAATCAAATGTTTTCGTGCTTTTCACCCCAGGTATGAGAAAGGTTATATCATATTTTCCAGTAGTTTTACCAGCCCCAAGAATGGAATAACTGTTTACGCTCTGGCCTGATATAAGTCTGAAGTTCTTAGGATAATCAACTGTTATTATAAGATTTCTCGCTGCTCTTGTGCCTACATTCTTTGCCTCAATTTCAAAGAATAACTTTCCATTGTTTATTCTGCTCCCCATATTTAGAGAAATCGCAGGAGAATCTACATATATATATTTGGAGCTTGTTGAGCTGTATAAATTGCTGAATTCATCTCTATATGTAACTTCAGTTGTAACTTCATATTTCCCCTGTCTGTTTGCTTTAAGGATATAGGTGTAAGATACTTCTTTTCCTGGTGCAAGTGAATCCAGTTTGATTCCTGAATTACCTTCTGTCTCGAGGTTTGTTTTCACCCCCGCGTTTACGCCATAGGCGACAGCACTTCCAGTGTTTTTTATTACCACTGAAACATTTGCTGTTTCATTGGGATTCATTACTATTTTCGACGTATTAAAACCATTGTTGGTATGTATATTCTCAATAACTTCTATTTGAGGCTTTAATTCAACAAATTTAATTATTCTAATTTCACTTTTATTTTTTGCCACCACATTTCCATACTCACCTTTATATTCAACAAGACTGTAGGTATGGTAATCTGCCGGAGCACTGGCTGTTAGTACATAATTTAAATATACTGTATATCCTGGAGGGAGCCTGCCCTCCCAGAAAGTTTTTCCCTGTACTAATTTCAAACCCTGAGGTAGAATGTCATCAACTTTGCCCAGAAAGTCAAAAAATCTTCCAGTATTATGAATTTCAACAGTAACATAAACTTTTTGGCCGACAAGTGCATAGCTCTCTGTTCTCATTTTTTTAAAGTTATAGGGATATCTGACCATTTTTGTTATACTCACATGAGATTCTCCCACAACCGTAAGATTTCCTTTGAATACGTCTTCCTTTACTCTGGAATTTCCTGTTTGCTCATTGGAGTAGCTGTATTTCACTTTTACTGGAAGGGAATAGTTTGTAATCTTCCATAGCAAAGGGGCGAGAAGTATGTATGAGAAACTTGCTTTGTTTCCGGGACAGAGAAAAGCTGTGAAATTTTCAGGATGAATAAGAACTTTAAAATCTTTGAGGAGGGGTTCAACGCTTATATTTTCTGCAGGAAGTTCACCTGTGTTATTTAAGGTTATTGTGAGATAAAGCTCTCTTCCTGCCCTGACAGCAGGAAGTGATGAATTAAGTATCTTATTATAGTTTACCTCTGGATTAATTGAAATATTAGCCTTGAGTCTTGCCATGTTTTCAGTATATACTGTTATATTACTCTCTGTTCCAGATGTCCCTTCTAATTCTATAATGATATCATTATCCATTCCCCTGTAATATCCACCTACCATAACCGTAAATCTCTCATAATCTTCACCATACTTGTAAACTTTAAATGTCGCACCGCCTGGAAAAACAAAGGTAGGTTTTATACTGAATTCATCAACAGGAGTTTTTACACCTTCATAAACATGCCCTGTGAATCTTACCTGAAACCCTGGAAATTTCGAAATGGGAGGTGCAGAGCATATAGCATGGACACCTGGGATAATAAGGATTAAAGCGAGAATTAACAGTAATGTTTTTTTCATGACCACCAGTCCTGAATTCAGTCAATTTAGCAGCCTTTAGATATAATTGACAATTCTTTCAGTAAGGCTTTTGAATATCCTGTATTTGATTATATCTATAATACAATGCATTTAACTTTTTCCTTTATGACAAACATAGCAGAAAACCAACGACTTTAGTCGTTGGATGAATGCGTTA